>Ga0308157_10002023_pt1 | contig 36348 bp, 38 predicted proteins | sample PhyBR1_FD_201035 | JGI IMG/M metagenome (GOLD analysis project Ga0308157, IMG submission 201035) | Phyllosphere microbial communities from UC Gill Tract Community Farm, Albany, California, United States - DLSLB.R1 | ecosystem: Host-associated > Plants > Phyllosphere > Unclassified | place: USA... | reverse complement strand
ATCTCGGCCGAAGAGGCGAAGAGCAGCGGCTCGGCGCTGTGCTCGGTGGCCGGCGCGGCGGGGGGAGTAGTATTAGGGTGCTGGGTCATGGGGGAGAGCTGGTTAACTGCTGCAAATTTACGGCAAAGCTCCCTGTTTAGATTATCCCATAATGTTATGAGCAATAACCATTGGTTATGAAAGGCAGTCGCAAGACAGGTCGCACAGCCGGATAAACTGTTGGGCAGCAAGCGGGAGCACCTCGCCCGTGCGCCACGCAGCGGCGAGCGGCCGCGCTAGGTACAGGCCCCGGATGGGTATTTCTTCCAGCTGCCCGCTCACCAGCTCGGCCATCAGGGCGCGGCGCGACAGAAAGCCCAGCGCGCCGGGCGTGGCCAGCAGGTGGGCTTTGAGGGCCTCGTTGCCGGTGAAGTAGCGCGGGGCGGGCAGGTCGGCCAAGCGCACGCCGTGGGTGAGCAGCGCGGCTTCGACCACGGCCAGCGTGCCCGAGCCGGGCTCGCGCAACGCCCAGGGGTGGCCCAGGGCCTCGGGCAATGCCAGCGGGGCGGCGGGCGGCCCGGCCGGCGTGGCCCCGCGCACGGCCACCAGCTCGTCGAAGAGCAGCCGCTCGTAGCGCAGGCCGGGCAGCCGCTCGGGGCCTTCCACAAAGCCCAGCGCCAGCTCGCCGCGCAGCAGCGCCCGGGCTACCTGCGCCGAGTTGGCGGGGTGCAGCGCCACGGCTACCGCCGGGTGCCGGGCCCGAAAATCGGCCAGCAGCCGGGGCAGCACGTAGCGGGCCAGGGTGGCGCTGGCCCCGATGTGTAGGGTAGGCATAGTAGAGAAGAAAGAATAACTAGCTTTTTGCCAACTAGTTGCCGGCTGCTTAAAACTAGTAAAGGCACCGGAGGGTGCCTTTACTGCTGGCGCTAGCCCGGCCGGTTGGCCGGCCGGCTAGAGACTGGTTTGCTCGTTTTTCAAGTCGTACACGTCGCCCCCAGCGTAGCGCGGGTCGTCGGCGGCGTAGGCGGCGCGCTCCACGTCCTCGTCTTTGCCCTGGGCGGCCTCAATGGCGGCGGTAGCCTGGTTTTGCTCGGCGTGGCCGCGCTGCTGGCTGGGCTCGTAGGGGCCGGTCTCGCAGCCACCGTGGGTGCCGGCGGGGTCCATATAGCCGCCCACGTAGGGGCGGTTGGGGTGGTGCTCCGGGGTAGCAGGCACGTTGGCCGGGTCGCCAAAGGTGCCGTAGTGCGGCGTACCGGCGTGGGCCGCATCGGCTGGCTGCTCGGCGGGAGTGGGCTGCGAATCGGGAGAATCGGCGGGCTGGCTCATGGCAAAAGGGGAAAAAGTGAAGAACTAATGTACAGCAAACTGGCGGCGGCTAGCAGCAAAAGCCACTGCCGCTGGAAAAGCCACTGCCGCTGGCAAGTGATACGGCAAAAGTAGCGGCCCTCATTGAATTTTGGTTATAGCAAATAGTTATTGCTAATAACCAAACTCGCTACCTTGCTTTGCTGCCCGCCTGCTGCTGGGCAAAGCTCCAGAAGCGCTGGGCGGTGCGCGTCAGGGGCTGGCCCTGCACCCACACCGCCTCGAACTGCCGGGGCAGCGTGAAGCCTTGCACAGGTATTTCTTCGAGCAGGCCCGCCGCCAGCTCGCGCCGCAGCGCCTGCCGCGACACGAAGCCCACGGCTCCCGGCGCGGCCTCCAGGTAGGTCTTGATGGCCTCGGTGCTGTCCAGGTAAATCGCGGTTTTCAGCTCGCCGAGCTTGATTTTACGCTCGCGCAGGGCCGTTTCCAGCACATCGAGCGTGCCCGAGCCGCGCTCGCGCAGCACCAGGGGGCTGGCCAGTACTTCAGCCAGCGGCAGGGGCCTAGGGGGCGAGCCGGCGGGCGTAGGCTGGCGCACGGCCACCAGCTCGTCGGGCAGCAGCAACTCGTAGTGCAGGTCGCGGTTTTTGGTGCGGCCTTCCACGAAGCCCAAATCCAGCTCGCCGCGCAGCAGGGCCTCGGCGATGCGCTCGGAGTTGACGTTGAGCAAGCTCAGCTGCACCCGCGGGTAGCGCGCCTGGAAAGCGGGTAGCCAGGCTGGCAGCACGTACTGGGCCAGGGTGGTGCTGGCCCCCAGGCGCAGGCGGCCGGCGGCCTCGTCGGGGTCGCGCAGGCCGAGCAACTGCTCGTCGAGCTGCTGGGCCGAGGCGGCCACGGCTTCGGCGTGCAGCAGCAGCAGGCGGCCGGCTTCGGTGAGCAGCACCTTGCTGCCGCTGCGCTCCAGCAGGCGCTGGCCATACTGGGCCTCCAGCTCGCGGATGTGCTTGGTGACGGCCGGCTGGCTCACGAACAGCTCCTGCCCGGCCTTGGTGAAGCTCAGGTGCCGCGCCACGGCGGCAAATACGCGAAGGCGAAAATCGGACATGGGCGCGAAGGTCGGGGCTGTAGCGCGGACTTTGCGGCGAAAAGGCCGGCCGGCCCGTATGGGCCTTCCACTTCATTCGCTGCTGCATGTTCGCCCACTTATCCATTCCCCTTTTGCTACTTGCCTTCGCGGCGGCCGGGGCGGCCGTCTGGGTGGCCGGCGTTTACCTTGCCAACGCTACCTCGGTGCTGGCCAAGCGCTTCGGACTAGGGCAGGCGCTGGGCGGCTTGCTGCTGCTGGCGGTGGTCACCAACTTGCCCGAGCTGGCCATCACAGTCAGCGCGGCCCTGAGCCAGCACCTGGAATTAGCCATCGGTAACATCTTGGGTGGCATTGCGATGCAGACGCTAGTGCTGGTGGTGCTCGACGTGTTTGGCCTGGGCAAAAAAGCGGCCCTCACCTACCAGGCCGCCTCGCTGGTGCTGGTACTGGAAGGCGTACTGGTGCTGGCCGTGCTGGCGGCCGTGCTGGTGGGCAGCCAGCTGCCAGCCGCCCTTATCGTGGCCCGCATAACCCCGGCGGGCCTGCTCATCTTGGGGCTCTGGGTAGTGGGCCTATGGCTGATTGGCAAAGCGCAAAAGGGGCTACCCTGGCAGGCGCACGACGCGGCCCCGGCTGGCAGCCCGCCGCCCAAGCCAGCGGCTCCGGCCCAGCCAACGCCCCCGGCCAGCACCTGGCGCACGGGGCTGGTGTTCCTGGCTGCGGCCCTCGTGACGCTGGTGGCGGGCGTGGTGCTGGAGCGCAGCGGCGACGCGCTGGCCACGCATTGGGGCCTGAGCGGGCTGCTGTTTGGGGCCACGGTGCTGGCGGCAGCCACCTCGCTGCCCGAGGTTTCGACCGGCCTGGCGTCCATGAAAGCGGGCGAATACCAGCTGGCCATCAGCGATATTTTTGGGGGCAATGCCTTTTTGCCGGTGCTGTTTCTGGTGGCCAGCGCGCTCTCGGGCCAGGCCGCGCTGCCCCACGCCGGCAAGGCCGACCTCTATCTCACGGGCCTGGGTATGCTGCTCACCTGCGTGTACGTTTACGGGCTGGTTTTCCGGCCGCAGCGGCAGGTGGCCCGCATGGGCCTCGACTCGCTGGTAGTACTCGGGTTGTATGCCCTAGGTATGCTGGGACTGTTGGCTATCAGTCCCTAACGAATACTAGTGCCCTCCTCACCGCCCCACTCCATGCCCGACCTCGTATTGCTGCGCCACGGCGAAAGCACCGCTAATTTAGCCAACGTATTCACCGGTTGGACCGATGTGAACCTCACCCCGCAGGGCGTGGCCGAAGCCCACCGCGCCGGCCAGCTGCTACGCCAGCACGGCTTCCGCTTCGACGTGGGCTACACTTCCCTGCTCAAGCGCACCATCAAAACAATGGCTATCGTGCTGGAAGAGCTGGACCTGCTTTGGATTCCGGTGCAGAAAACCTGGCGGCTCAACGAGCGTTTTTACGGGGCGCTGCAAGGCCAGAACAAGGCCGAGGCCGAAACTCAGTATGGGGCCGAACAGGTGCTTAAGTGGCGGCGCGACCCCTACGCCCACCCGCCCGCCATCACGCCCGCCGACCCCCGCTACCCCGGCCGCGACCCGCGCTACCAGCACCTCACCGACCGCGAATTGCCCCTGACCGAGAACCTGAGCGAAACCCTGGCCCGCGTACTCCCTTTCTGGACCGAGACGGTCATGCCCGCCCTGCGCCAGCAGCAGCGCGTCATCGTGTGCGCCCACGGCAACAGCCTGCGCGCCCTGGTGCAGTACATCGACAAGCTCACCGACGAGCAGGTGACCCAGCTCGACATCCTGACCGGCGTACCGATGGTGTACCAGCTCAATGATAATCTAGAACGGGTAAATCATTATTTGCTAACGGAATAGGGCTGCGGCAACGCCGCTACCTGCGCGGCCAGCTGGGCCAGCTCCTGCTTCATCAGCGCCACGCTGGATTCGAGCTGGTCGTAGAAGTTGGCCCGCATTTGCAGCTCGCTGGCCGCGTAGGTGCCGCCGCGCCCAAAGAGCAGGTGCAACAGGCGCTGCCGGTCGGCGGAGCTTTTGGCCCCTAGCTCGCCGGTGGTTTGCCAGCGGTGCAGCAGGGCTTCGCGCCGCGAAAGCGCGCCCGCCGCGCCAGCGGGGGCTGTGAGGTAGGCCCACACCGGTGCGGCCAGGGTGCGCGGCTGCGTAGCCACCGGCCCTACGTCAACCAAGCCGATGTCGGCCAGCGCGTTTCGGCGGTGCGCGTAGGGAATGCGCGTATCGGGGGCGTAGAGGCTGAGCAACCCCAGCGCTGCCCCGGCCAGGCCAAACACGATGCCGACCGGGCGGTAAATCGACTTGCGCACTTCCAGCAGCGCCAGCCCGCCGGTGACGACCGTGCCTAGGGCCCCGAGTACGATGGCCAGCAGCGTGTAGCGCCGGATGCGGCTAGCGGCTTGGTCGAGCAAGTAATCGGCCACCTGGTCGGCGCGCTCCTCCTCGCAGTCCAGTTCGGCGGTGGTGCTTCCCACCAGCAGGGCCAAGGCCGCCAGCTGCTCGCCCACGCGCTGCTGGGCGTTCAGGCGGGCCAGTGAGCCGGGTGGGGCCGCCACCAGTTGGTGCAGGGCCGGCCCCAGGCCGTAGCGGTTGGCGGCGGCCAGCGTGGGGGCCGTGAAGTGGCGGCGCAGCAGGATATCGGCCGCTAGCTGCGTGGAAGTCAGCACCGGGCCGGGGAGCGGGTAAGCCAGCTCGGCGGGGGCACACGCCACGGCTGCCGCCGGCGCGTTCAGCGCCCGCGAAGCGCCTACCTGAGCTACCACACAGCCGCTCAGCCAAGCCAGCAGGGCAAAGCTGGCCCCGGCAGCCGCCCGCCACCGCCGGGCCGCAGACAAAAAGGGGAAACGGGTCATGGCAGCAGGCTAAGGAGCTTCCTTAACGGCCGGGCCAGCCACAAGTTTTTTTGGCGATATCGCCAGCAGGTTGCCCTATTGCCACAACCTGCCCATCGCCGCTCCGTATAAGGGCGCAGTACGGTGATGGATTTCCACCGCGAACCGCCGGCGCCTGGTGCGCTGCGCTGATGATTCCTACGAGACGGCTGGCCCTAGTGGCTACGCCGAGTAGTTCATCCTAGCGTTCGCTCCCGTGGCTTATCCCCCTATTTACGCCCGCTTGGTACCCGCCCGCTTACGGGCCCTCTCCCCTACCCCCACGGTTTGGTTTATGCTACGCTGGCTGCTGCTGGCGAGCTTGGTCGGCGCGTTGGCCGGAACCGCTTCGGCCGGCTTTTTAGTCAGTCTGGAATGGGTGACGCGCTGGCGTGAGGCCCACTCGTGGGCCCTGGCCCTGCTGCCGGTAGGCGGTCTGCTAGTGGGCCTCGCCTACCACCGCTTCGGCAACCGGGTGGTGAAAGGCAACAACCTGATTTTGGATGAAATCCACGCCCCGAGCGAAGTGATTCCGCTGCGGCTGGTGCCGCTGGTGCTGGGCGGCACGCTGCTTACGCACCTGTTTGGCGGCTCGGCGGGGCGCGAGGGCACGGCCGTGCAAATGGGCGGGGCGCTGGCCGACCAGCTCTCGCGCTGGCTGCCCCGGCGCGAGCGGCACCTGCTGCTCATCGCGGGCATGAGCGCGGGCTTTGCGTCGGTATTTGGCACGCCACTGGCCGGGGCCATCTTCGGGTTGGAAGTGTTTTTACTCGGCTCGATGCGCTACGAAGCCATTCTGCCCAGCTTTCTGGCCGCCGTGGTGGCCGACGTGGTGACGCGCGCCTGGGGCGTGGGCCATACGCACTATCCCGAGCTAGCGGCCCTGCCGCTCACGGCCACGGGGCTGGGCTGCACGCTGCTGGTGGGGGCCCTGTTTGGCCTTACGGCCCGTAGCTTCGCTACCCTTACCCACTGGATAAGTAAGCAATTTGCTCGCATACAGTACGCGCCGCTGCGGCCGGTGGTGGGCGGCGTGCTGGTAGCGGGCACCATGTGGGGCCTGGGCACCATGCGCTACGCCGGCCTGGGCGTGCCGGTCATCGTGGAGGCGTTTGAGCACCCGCTGCCGCCCCAGGATTTTGCCTGGAAGCTGGCGCTCACGGCCCTCACGCTGGGCGCGGGCTTCAAGGGTGGCGAGGTCACGCCGCTGTTTTTCATCGGCGCAGCGCTTGGGTCGGCACTGGCTCCGGTGCTGCCGCTGCCGGTGGCCCTGCTGGCGGGCATGGGCTTCGTGGCCGTGTTCAGCGGGGCGGCCAACACGCCGCTGGCCTGCCTCTTTATGGGGCTGGAGCTGTTTGGCACGCACGCGGGCATCTACCTGGGCGTGGCCTGCGTGGTGGCCTATTTGTTCTCGGGCCACAGTGGCATTTACACCGCCCAGCGGGTGGGCCAGGCCAAGCACCCGCTGCTGGGCCGGCACCTGGGCCGCCGCCTGGGCGAGCTGCACGCCGCCGCCAAGCAGCCCTGACACCGCCCCGATGCCAGTCCGCCAAGGCTTTCCGCTTTCCACCCTTTCCCCTTCTTTTCTCCCCATGCTCGACCAGCTGCAAACCCTGGACACGCGCCTGCTGCTGCTGGTCAACGGCCACCACACCCCATTCTGGGATGCGGTGCTGTGGTGGGCGAGCCAGACGTTTACCTGGCTGCCCTTCTATGCCGCGCTGCTGGCCGTACTGGTGGGCAGCTTCGGCCGGCGGGCCTGGCTGCTGGTGCCGCTGATTGCCGTGCTCATCCTGGCCAGCGACCAGCTGGCCTCGGGCCTGCTCAAGCCCTGGGCTCACCGGCTGCGGCCCAGCCACGAGCCCGGCCTGGTGAGGCAGCTGCACCTGCTGCACGGCTACCGGGGCGGCCCCTACGGCTTCGTGTCGTCGCACGCCGGCAACGTGTTTGCGCTGGCTTTTTACTTGTTGTTCACCGCCCGGCACCGGCTGCCGTGGCTGGCCGGGGTGCTGTTTCCGTGGGCACTGCTGGTGGCCTACAGCCGGGTGTACCTGGGCGTGCATTACCCCTCCGACGTGCTGGTGCCCAGCCTCTTGAGCATCCCCCTGGCCTACGGCGTGAGTCGCCTCTACGCCTGGGGGGCCGCGCGCTGGCTGCCGGTTGCTGCTACCACCCCTATGCTCCCCACTGCCTGATGCCCAGTCCACTGCCCGTTCCCCCAGCCGGGGAGCCACTCCTCTCGCCTATTCACCAACGCGTGTTTAGCTCGCTGGTGCTGCTGCTCGAAGACCGCCTCACCGCCTTGCAGGCCCTGCTAGGGCCGCACCCGCCCGGCATCGCCCAGGTATGGGCCGATGACTTGAGTACCGCCGAGCACGCCGGCCTCACCGCCACCGCCGAGGCTTTTCGCGCCGAACTGGCGGCCCTGCACGCCACTTACCGCCTCAATACGCAGCCCCGCTCGCCCCGCCACGAAGTGGCTTTTCGCGCCGCCCAGCTCTGGGAGATTCTGGGCGATGCGCCGGCCGCCAAGTTCAGCGGCTACGGGGCCCTACCCCCAACCCTGGCGCCCGACTGGGATGCCCGCGTGCAGCGCCTCACTGCCCTGGCCAACCAGCTGCTAGCGCAGGCAAACGCGCCCGATTCGGCCACTACGCCCGCCTGACCCTTGTACATCAGACTTTCCCCTTACCCTTTTTCCCTCACCCCCCCCATGAAAATCACCTCGCTCACCGCCCTCGAAGTGCTCGACTCGCGCGGCAACCCCACCGTGGAAGCGGATATTACCCTCGAAGGCGGGGCCACCGGCCGCGCCCTGGTGCCGGCCGGCGCCAGTACCGGCGAGAAAGAAGCCGTGGAGCGGCGCGACAACGACCCGAAGCGCTACGGCGGCAAGGGCGTGCAACACGCCGTAGCCAACGTGCAAGGCGAAATCGCCCAGGCGCTGCTGGGCCAAGAGCTGGCCGACCAGGCCGACCTCGACCACCGCCTGATTGCCCTGGACGGCACCGATAACAAGTCGCGCTTAGGGGCCAACGCCATCCTGGGCGTGTCGATGGCCTACGCCCGCGCCCTGGCCGCCGCCACTGGCCGGCCGCTCTACCGCCAGCTGGCCGACCAGGCCAGCTACGTGCTGCCCGTGCCCTGCCTGAACGTGCTCAACGGCGGCCGCCACGCCGACAACAACGTGGATTTTCAGGAATTCATGATTGCCTCGCACAACGCGCCCACCTTTGCCGAGTCCATCCGCATGAGCGTGGAGACGTTTCACGCCCTCAAGGCCCTGCTCAAGCAGAAGGGCTACTACACGGGGGTAGGCGATGAGGGCGGCTTTGCCCCCAACCTGAAGTCGAACGAGGAGGCCGTGGAGCTGCTGCTCGAAGCCATCACGCAGGCGGGCTACCGGCCGGGCACCGACATCTCGCTCTGCCTCGACCCGGCGTCGAGCGAGCTGTGGGAAAAAGGCCAGGGCGGCCAGCCGGGCCAGTACCGCTTGTTCAAATCGACCAAGCAAACCTTCACCTCGGCGCAGTTCAATGACCTGTGGGTGAGCTGGGTAAGCCAGTACCCCATCATCCTGCTCGAAGATGGCATGGGCGAGGACGACTGGGCCGGCTGGCAGCTGCACACGCAGGCGCTGGGCCGCAAAATCGAGCTGGTGGGCGACGATATTTTCTGCACCAACCCCGCCATTCTGCAAGCCGGCATCGACCAGCACATTGCCAACTCAGTGCTCATCAAGCTCAACCAAATCGGCACCGTCACCGAAACGCTCGACACCGTGCGCCTGGCCCAGGCCAACGCCTATAATCAGTTCGTGTCGCACCGCTCGGGCGAAACCGAGGACACCTTCGTGGCCGACCTCACGGTGGCCACCGGCGCGGGCCACCTCAAAACCGGCAGCGGCTCGCGCTCCGAGCGCATTGCCAAGTTCAACCAGCTGCTGCGCATCGAGCGCGAGCTGGGCAGCGCGGGGCGTTTCGCGGGCATCAAGGCCTTTAAGAACCAATAAATTACGGCTTTTACCCCGGCGGGCTGCTGGCACCAGTAGCCCGGCCGACTTCTCAAAGTGCACCTTATGTTTCGATTGCTAGCCATTATCGCCGTGGGCGGGGCCGTGGGCAGCGTGGGCCGCTATTTGTTGCAGCTGCTGGTGGCGCGGCACTTTGTGCACCCGTTTCCGCTGGGCACGCTGCTGGTCAACGTGTTGGGCTGCCTGCTCATTGGCTTTTTCTACGCGGCGGCCGAGCGGGGTACCATCGGCTCGCCCGAGCTGCGGCTGCTGCTCACCACGGGCTTTTGCGGGGGCTTCACCACATTTTCGACCTTCTCCTACGAAACCATCAGCATGCTCACCGACGGCGAATATGGCTACGTGGCCCTCTACGTGGCCGGCAGCGTGCTGCTGGGGCTGGGGGCCACGTTTGCGGGCGTGGTGGCGGTGCGCTTTTTATAAACTTCTCTTCTTAACCCTTTTATCGCATGGCTACTTTGCAACCGGCGCAGCTGCTGCGCCTCTACGTGAGCGAGCAGGACAAGCACCAGCACCAGCCGCTCTACGAGGCCCTGGTGTACGCGGCGCGGCAGGCGGGCCTGTCCGGGGCCACCGTCACCAAGGGCGTGCTGGGCTTCGGGGCGCAGGGCCAGGTGGAGTCGGCCAAACTGCTGACCCTGGCTGAAAACCTGCCTCTGGTGCTGGACTTCGTGGATAGCCCGGCCACCATCGCCCGCTTTCTGCCCGAGGTCGAGCGCCTGTTCAGCGAAGCCGGCAGCGGCGGGCTACTCACGCTGACCGAGGTACAAGCCGCGCATTATTAAGTATTGACCAATGGCTCCTACCCCTCCCCTCCCCCCCGCCGTGCGTGCGCTAGGCGAGCTGCGCATCTACCTCACCCAGGCCGACAAGCACGCCGCGCCGGGCCTGCGCGGCCGCCTCTTCCCCGACCCGCTGGCCCACGCGCTGGTCGATAAGGCGCACGCTTTCGGCATCTTACAGGCCACTACCCATACCAGCGGCTACGGCTACGTGCTGGGCGGGGCCGTGCGCGCCCGCCACCTCGAAGTGGAAACGGGCCAGCTGGCCCTGTGCGTGGAGCTGCTCGACGAGCGGGCCCGGCTACTCGCTTTCTGCCAGCAGCACCAGGAGCTGCTGCGGGGCAAGGTCGTAGTATTTCGCCCTGTTGAGCAGTGGGCTATTGATGGTGCGGCTGGCCAGTCGTAAGGTGCGAGTAGGGTTAGTATACCCGTTCAGGTACAAATTGAGCTAACCGCGTTATGTTCGCACCCGAACGGGTATAGAAACGCGCATTGCTTGCCTATTGCCCCCGTTCGGGTATAAAATGATGCTCACCCCCTGGCTACGTTCGTCAAGCAGCACCGCAAGCTGCTGCACCTCTCGCAACCCGATTTGGCGGCTAAGGCCGGCGTGGGGCTGCGCTTCGTGCGCGAGCTGGAGCAGGGCAAACCCACCTTGCAGCTTGACAAAGTGAATGCGGTGCTGCACCTGTTTGGCCACGAGCTGGCTCCCGCGCCCATCGACCGCACCCAATAGCTCCCTGATATGCGCAGCGCGGAAGTACACGTGCATGGGCAACTGGCCGGTCATCTCGTTCAAAACGAGGAGGGCTACGCCTTTACCTACACGCTGGCTTATCAGCAGCGGGCCGGGGCCGAGCCGGTGAGCCTGACGCTGCCCGTGCGCGCGCAGCCCTACCAGGAGCGGGTGCTGTTTCCCTTTTTCGACGGCCTCATCCCCGAAGGCTGGTTGCTGGACGTGGCCGAGCGCAACTGGAAGCTCAACCCCCGCTGATTTTCAGCAGGCCGCGCAGCGCGCCGGGGTGCCCGAAAAAGCCGTTGTGGCGTTTTTTGCGCGGGCCCGGCTGGCCTGGCACTGCTTCATCGACCGCATTTTTTTATCGGAATAATTAAAGCAAGGCTACCACGAGATGGTGGCCCGCCAGTTTGAGCAGTTGGGAATCGCGCCCTAGGGCCGCCGGGCTTAGTGCAGGCGCTGGAGCATGCGCTTCATCTGGCCGATTTCGCGCTGCTGGGCGCTGATGATGCTATCGGCCAGCGTGCGCACCTCGGGGTCTTTCAGCGCCGCGCGCTTGCTTACCAGGATGGCAATGGAGTGGTGCGGAATCATCGACTTCATAAACAGCGTGTCGTCGACCAGCGCTTGCCGGCGCAGCATGGTGAAGGCGCCCAGAAAAACGGCTACGCAGCCCACGACAAGCAGCAGGTTCTTGCGCGCATCCGGGTACATGTGGCGCATAAAGCCCAGCATGAGCAGGCCCATGGCCGCTACCATAAGCGTGGTCATGTAGAAGCGGTTGATGCTGGGGTAGATATGGTCCCACTCGTAGGTGTTGAGGTAGGTAATGGCGTGCATCACCACGAACGAGGCCGCGAGCATTAAGAGAAACTTGGGATAAGGGCTTTGCTTCATGGGGTTGGGCCGGGAGTTAGGTTGAACTTGATGGAGAATACGTAATCGCTTACTAACGTGGCGCAACTGCGTAAGTCGATGCCTCGAAACCATTTCTGCGCGGGCGAGCCTTCCCTACCCCCGCTCGGCCAGCTCCCGCGCTGCCCCGCGCCCCCGGTAAATCAGTCGCATGCCGGTGGGCAGCACGAACAGCAGCATGGGCAGCGCTACCACGAAGCCGCCGATGACGGCCACGGCCAGCGGCTGCTGCATCTGCGCACCCAGGCCGATGCCCAGGGCTAGCGGCGAGAGCGCCAGAATGGCCCCAATAGCCGTCATCAGCTTGGGCCGGATGCGCAGGGCAATGGCGTAGCGGATGGCCGTGTCCACGTCGCCCGTCTCGCGCAGCGACTCGTAGAACTGGTGCACCGTGAAAATGGCGTTTTCGGCGATGATGCCCACAATCATGATGATGCCGGTGTAGCTGCTCACGTTCAGCGGGATGCCGGCGAAGAACAGCCCCAGCACGCAGCCGGTGATGCCCATCACGGAGATGAAAAGGATCAGGGCCGAAATCAGCCACTCGCGAAACAGGAACAGCAGCACCGCGAACACCAACAGGCTGGCCGTGAGCAAAATCAGCAGCAGCTCGCGAAACGAGGCCTGCTGCTCGGCGTAGGCCCCGCCGTAGGCGATGGTATAGCCAGGCGGCAGCGCCACCTGCCGGCCCACCTGCTGGCGGATGTCCTGAATGGCCGAGCCCAGGTCGCGCCCGTCGAGGCGGGCCGTGATGAGGGCCACCGACTTGAGGTCTTCGCGGCGCAGCTCGACTTCGCCGGGCACCACGTCGAGGGCGGCGAAAAAGGGCAGTGGGCGCACGCTGCCAGTGGGCAGGGCGATAACCTGCTTTTGCAATTGAGCCAGGCTGTTGTGGCTGAAATCGACGTAGCGCAGCAGCACCTGGCGCATCTGCTCGCCGTCCTGCACCTGCCCCACTTGGATGCCGCCCAGCGAGCCCGCCTGGGCCGGCGAAATGCTGGCCTGGGTGGTACCGTTGCTCAGCACCTGCCCGCCCACCAGGTTGCTGAGCTGGGCCTGAAAATCGAGGGGCGTGAGGCCGTAGCGGGCCAGCTTGGCCACGTCGGGCCGGAAGACGATGCTGGGGCCGGCCGCCACCAGGCCGTCGTTGATGTCGGCCACGCCGGGCACCTTCGCCAGCACCTGGCCGAGGTGGGCCGAGAGCTTTTCGAGCGTGGCCTGGTCGTCGCCAAAAAGCTTGATTTCGATGGGCTTGGAGCTGCTCATGAGGTCGCCGAGCAAGTCGGCGATGCGCTGGCCAAAGTCCACGGTGAGGGCGGGCTCGGTGGCTTCGATGCGCTGGCGCAGCTGGGCAATGACCTCGGGCGTGGTCAGTTTGTGGTCGCGCCGAAGCTGGATGAGATAGTCGCCGTAGTTGGGCTGGCGGGTGTCGAAGGCCAGGCCGATGCCGGTGCGGCGCGAGTAGCTTTCGACTTCGGGGTGCCGGGTGATGATGTCCTTTTCGATGCGGCGCAGCACGCGGTCGGTTTCGGCCTGGTCGGTGCCCGAGGGCATGTGGTAGTCGAGCACGATGGTACCCTCGTCGAGGTCGGGCAGGAAACCCGTTTCGAGCTTGCCCGAGGCTAGCCACGCCCCCACGCCCAGCCCCACCAGTAGCACCAGCGCCAGCAGCGGCCGGGCAAAGAGGCCCGTGAGCCAGCTCAACTTGTCGGCCTGCTCCTGAGCGGCGTTGTGGGCGTGGGCGTTTTTGCCGGCGCGGTAGCCGATGAGCAGGTGCAGCACTGGCAGCAGCAGCCAGGTCACCAGAAACGAGCAGACCATGGTAATCTGCATGGTGTCCGATAATTCCTTGAAGAAGCTGCCCGCCAGTCCGCTCATCAGCCGGAAGGGAAAGTGGATGACGATGGTGCTCAGCGAAGAGGCCACCATGGCCGGAAACAGGCTGCGAATGGCCACCTGCACCACCCGCACGTTGCTGTGCGCGGGGTGCTCCTCGTGGGTGCGATAAATCTGCTCGATGATGACGATTGCATCGTCAATTATCAAGCCTACGGAAGCCGCGATGGCGCCCAATGACATGATGTCCAGCGTGATGCCAAATAGGTAGAGCACCAGCAGTGTGAAGCAGACCGTAACCGGGATGGTGAGCAGCACCGCCAGGCTGGCCCGCCACGAGCGCAGAAACACTATCATCACCAGGATGGCTAGGCCCAGCCCTTCCACGATGCTATGCAGCACGCTGTCAATGCTGTCCGTCACGAACACCGACTGGTCGTAGTAGGGCTTGAGCGTCATGCCGGGGGGTAGGAGGCGGCGCAGCTCGGCGGCCTTGGCGTGGGCGTCGCGGGCGAAGGTGGCCAGGTCCACGCCCTGCTGTTTCACGAGGTCGATGAGCACCGCGTCGTGGCCGTTGGCGTTGATGAGCACGAACTCCTGTTGCTCCTGAATGTCGACGGTGGCCACATCGCGCACCCGCACTACGCGGCCCGAGTCGGCGCGCACCACCACCTGGCGCAGGTCGTCGGCGGTGCCCAGGCGGGTATCGGTGAGGGTGAGGTAGAGCCGCCGGAAGCTAGCCAGGTTGCCGGCCGAGAGTACAAAGTTGGTACCCGCGAAAGCGGCTTGCAGCTGGGTGGCCGTGAGGCGCTGGCCCGCCAGCTTGGCCGCGTCGGGAATGACTACGAATTCCTTGGCTTTGCCGCCGCGCACTACCACGTTGGCCGCGCCCGGTACCTGCGAAAACAGCGGCCGGGCCAGCAGGTTGCCCGCGTCGCGCAGGGCGATGGGCGAGCGCGAATTGCTTTCCAGCGAGTAGCCCAGCACCGGAAACAGCGACTGGTTCATGGCCTCGGTAGCGATGGTGACGCCGGCCGGCAGCAGCCCTTTTATCTCGTTCACGCGGCTTTCGAGTTGGGCCTTGGTGCTGTACACATCCACGTCCCAGTTGAGGAACACCTGAATCACACACGAGCCGCGGCTGGTGCTGCTCTTCACCACGGTTACGCCCTTCACGCGCTTCACGGCGGCCTCCAGGGGCTTGGTCACGGTTAGCATCATCCGGTCGATGGGCTGCTGCCCGGCGTCGGCGATGAGCGTTATTTTGGGGAAGGTAACTTCCGGAAATAACGCCGTTTGCATCTGCGAATAGGCAAACAGCCCTGCGGCCAGCAGCAGCAAGCCAATGAGCAGAACCGGCTTGCGGTAGGTCTGGAAATAAGACGTTTCGGCCGGGGCGGCGGGCGGCGGCGCGGGCGCGGCGGCCGGGGTAGTGGTAGGCGCGCTCATCGGGTCAGCTTGACGTGGGCGGTGTCGGCTAGCCCGTAGTTACCCGCGCTCAGGATGCGGTCGGTCGGCCCGAAGGTGGGCGTTTTTATCTCGATTTCGGCGGGGTTTTGCACGCCCAGCGTCACGGGGACTTTGACGGCCGTCGAGTCATTGACCAGCTTCATTACCCAGAAGTGGTGCAGCGTTTCGTCGGCCAGCACGCAGGCGGCGGGCAGCGTCTGGGCGTTGGGCTGCCTGGTTTGGGTGAGGCGCACTTGCACGATGAGATTTTCGGGGATGACGCCCGGCGGGTTATTCGGCCGCACCAAATACACCTCCGACTGGCCGGGGCTGACGCTGGCCAGCGGCGCGAGTACCGTGCCCGTGAGGCGGGTGCTGTCGGGCAGCACGATGGTGCAGCGCGGGTTGCCCTGCGCCAGGGCGTGGTACTCGTAGGGCAGGTTGAGCTGAAACACGAGCTGGCTGCTTTCGGCCACCGTGCACAGCGGGGAGCCTTCGAGCAGGTAATCCCCCGACTGCTGAATATTGAGCACGCTCACAATGCCGCTGGCGGGGGCCGTAACGGACACCAGCCCGAAGCCCTTGAGCGAGGGGTCGATGCGCTGAATGGAGCCCCCTAGGGCCCGGCGCTCCTTGGTTTCGAGGGTGAAGAGCACCTGGCCGGCCCGCACGCGGTCGCCGAGGCGCACCCGCACGCCCGTGACGTAGGCGGCCACTGGGGCCGTGACGGTGCTCTTGCGCGGGTAGGTAGAAGTGGCCGGAAACGTGCGGTACTGCGTCAGGCTTTGGGTGGCCACCGTGACGACCTGCACCTGGGCGCGGGGCGGCGGGCCGGCGGCCTCGTCGGTGGGCGCGTTGGCGTGGCAGGCGACAAGCAGGCCAGCCGACAGCCCGCCGAGTAGTCGAAATATGAGTCGAGAAAGCATAGGGAGAAACCAGATACCTGTGAGAAAATAGCCGGCCCGGTCCGGGCGCGGCCTGGCTACCAGGTCCAGTAGTTATAGGCGTTGATGAGCAGCAGCCGGTTGTTTTCGAGCAGTACCAGGTCGCGGGTGGCCACGGCGTAGTTTTTGAGCACCTGCACGTAGCTCACCACCGAGAGCTGTCCGGCAATGACCTCGCGCTTGTAGGAGTCGAGCACCTGGCGGTAGCTGGCGATTTGCTGGCGGGCCAGGCGCTGGCGCTCGTCCAGCTGGCGCAGCTCGTAGAGCAGGCGCTGCTGGCGCACGGGGTTCACGGTGGCGAAGTTCTGGCGGTAGGCGCGGGTAGTTTCGAGCAGCACGCTGGTGCGGTCGCGGCTGAGCTGGCGCTGGTGGCCGTCGAAGAGGTAGAGGCTGAAATTCAGTCCCGCGCTCACCCCGAAGCGCTGCGGCAGGTCGGCCAGGGTCACGGCATTGAGGCCACCGTTGGCAAAGGCGTTGACGACGGGCCGGTAGCGCAGCTCAAACACGCGCTGGTTGGCGGCCAGCGTGAGGCTATCGAGCCGGTAGCGCTCGGTAAAGCCCGAGAGGCCGGGTGCCGGGCTGCCCGCGCGCAGGGGCAGATTGGGTGGGGCCAGCTGCACCTCCGTGGTGTCGCCCAGGCCGCAGAGCACGTTCAAATCGAGCAAATCGCGGTGGTAGGCCGTGCGGTAGGTGTTGAGAAACAGCTGCTGGGTTTCGACCTCAATGCTGAGCAGGGCGTAGTCGGACTGCTTCAATAGACTAGCCTCCACGAGCTTGCGCACCAGCAGGCGCTGGCGGTCGAGGATGCCGAGCAGCTCGCGCACGTAGCTGAGCTGGTCCAGGTCCTGCCGGCAGAGGATGTACTGGTCACCCACCAGCTTCTCCAAATCGTGCAGTGAGAGCCGCGCCAGGTTTTGCTGGCTGAGGGCCAGGCCCTGGGCCTGCTGGGCGTAGGCCGCGAAGCGCTGCTGGTTGAAGAGCGGCTGCGTGAGCTGGGCGTAGCCCTGGTAGAGCGCGCCGTTGCTCAGGGCCACGTCGTAGCCCACGTAGTTGGTGCTGTTGTCGGCCGAGTAGCTGAGGCGGGTTTGCCCGTTGTCGCGCGTCAGCACGGGCACGGCGGTGTAGTTGGCCACCAGCGTGCCCGTGGCCTTGGTGTAGAAGGCGCGCAGGCGCTCGGTTTCGAGCTGCGCGGCCTGGCCCTGGTTGCGCACGTCGTGGCTCAGGGGGCTATTCTGGCTAGCCTGGGTGAGGTAAAAATTCAGGTCGCGGGTCGGCGCGGGCGGGGTAGGCAGCGCGGGCTGCGCCCAGCCCGCCGGACCGGCTAGCAGCAGCGCCAGCAGTAGCAACGGTCGGCACGACGCTCTGAAATAGCTGATTTTCAAGAATAACATCCGCATAGCAAAACCGGATTGACCGGTTAGGCCGGCAAGCTATCGGGCAATTCTGAGCAGCTTCGGAGCGGGGGCGCCGGAGTACGTGGTCACTACGCCCAGCCCACCGTGAAGCGGTGCCGGTTGGGCGGGGCAAACTCATAGGCCAGCGTCAGCCCGCAGGTATCGCAGATTTGGCGGCTGATGGCTAGCCCCAGCCCTACCCCACCGGCGGCGCTCAGCGCGTCCTTGCGGAAGCGGGCAAACTCGCGGCCGGCCGGCAGTGCCTCGGCCCGGCCGGTGTTTTCCACCGTGAGCTGCCCAGCGGTGAGGGTCACGGCCACCGTGCCACCCGGCCCGTTGTGCCGGATGGCATTCACCAGCAGGTTACTAACCAGGATTTCTACTAAGGTAGCGTTGGCGCGCAGGGTTACCGGGGCCGCCAGGGCCAGGGTGAGGGAGAGGCCCGCCGCTTCGATTTGCTCTTGCACCTGGGCGGTCAGGCTGGTAAGTACCTGGCTCAGCTCCACCTGCTCGTCGGCGGCGAACTGCTGGTTTTCGAGGCGGGCCAGCAGCAGCAGGCTGCGGTTGAGGCGGGCCAGGCGCTGGGTCACGGCCAGCAGGGCGTCGAGGTGCTGGGCTTGCTCCTCGCTCAGGTCGGGCTGCTGGGCCAGCAGCTCCAGCTTGGTGTGCTGCACGGCCAGGGGCGTTTGCATCTCGTGGGCCGCGTTTTCGGTAAACTCCTTCTGGCTGTGGTAGAGGCGGCGGTGCTGGGTGAGCAGGTCGGTGAGAGCGCTGTTCAACTCCTGAAACTCCAGCGTGGGTGACGCCGCCAGCTCGACGGGTGCGCGCTGGTCGAGCCGGAAGCGTCGCAGCTGCGCCAGCGTTTGGTAAAACGGCTGCCAGAGCCGCCGCGCTACCCGCTGCTGCACCAGCACCAGCCCGCCCAGCAGCACCACCAGCAGCCCCGCCTGCGCCAGCCCGATGGCGGCCAGCAAATCTTCGCTTTCCACCAATGAGCTGCGCAGCACCAGCCGGTAGGGCTGGCCCTGGTAGGGCACGGTGGTGGTGAGCGTGCGGTAGGGCTCCCACTCGTTGGCCGCTGCCAAGTAGCGCTTTTCGCCCACGATACGGGTAGGCGGCGCGGCCTCACCGGGGCGCAAAGGACGCAGTTCCAGGTCGCGGTCGAGGCGCTGCCACAGGGCCAGGTCGGCGGGCGAAGCCAGCAGCGGCAACTTGGCGGCTACCTCGTCGCGGCGCAGCAGCAGGGCCTCGTCCACATCGACGTAGTAGAGCTGTTGCAGCACGAAATAGAACACGAACGTGCCAGCCACCGACACCAGGCCGGCGTACACGAGCTGCGCGCGGAGCGTGCGCAGCAGCAGCTTTACGGAGCGCGGCGTGCTCATGCGGTGGGCAGCTCGAAGCGGTAGCCCAGCCCGTACACCGTGCGGATGCACTCGCCCAGGCCCACCTCGCTGAGCTTGCGCTTCAGGTTTTTGACGTGGGTGTACACCGGCTCGAACGAGTCGAAATGCTCGGCTAAATCGCCCGACACGTGCTCGGCGATGGTCGATTTCATCACCACCCGGCGCTGATTGGCCAGCAGCAGCAGCAAGAGGTCCAACTCGCTGCGCGTGAGGGTTAGCGGCTGACCGTGCACGGTAGCCGCGCGGGCCAGCACGTCTACGGCCAGCGGGCCGGCCTGCACCACGTTGGAGCCGTTGAAGCGCCGCCGCCGCACCAGCGCCGCGATGCGGGCGCTCAGCTCGGAGAGGTGAAAGGGCTTGGGCAGGTAGTCGTCGGCCCCCAGGTGCAGGCCCGCGATGCGGTCGTCGAGGGCATCGCGGGCCGAGGTAATGATGACGCCATCGGCTTGCTGGCGGGCTTGCAGCTGGCGCAGCAGCTCCAGGCCGTCGCCGCCGGGCAGCGTGAGGTCGAGCAGAATGCAGTCGTAGTCGAAGAGCAGCAATTTCTCCTCGGCGGCGGCGAAGGTGCGGGCCACTTCGCACACGTACTGCTGGCCTTGCAGGTGGCTGACGAGGCTGGCGGCCAGCTCGGCCTCGTCTTCTATGATTAACAGTTTCATCGAATGCGGGAGTAAGAAAAACAACGGGACTAGGGTCTGCTACAGAGGCCGGCAACTAGGTTTCCGGATAACGCGGCATACTCCGATTATCTTCAACATCAGCGGGTAATCTGGGCAGGCAGTTTCTCAACCCCTACCCCATTACCCACATGAAAAAGATCTTGTTGCCAGTACTGCTGGCGGGCCTGGCCTACTCAGCCCAGGCCCAAACCCTCCAGCCAACCCAGGTGCCCGCCGCCGTGGTGGCCACCTTCAACGCAACATTCCCGGCGGTGAAAGCCCCCACCTGGGAAAAGGAAGGCGACCACTACGAAGCCGGCTTTACGCTGAACGGCGCCACCATGTCGGCGTTGCTGAGTCCGGCCGGGGCCCTGCTCGAAACCGAGACGGATATGGCCCCCAGCCACCTGCCCGCCCCGGTGCACGCCACGCTGGCCCGCGCCTATCCAGGCTATAAAGTAACCGAAGCTGCTACCATCGTAGCGGCCAGCGGTGCTACTACCTACGAGGCGGAGGTGAGCAAGCACGGCAAGCGGCAGGACGTAGTGTTTCACGCCGATGGCACGCCCGCCAAAAAGTAGCCAATCTGGGTAAACAGGCCGGGCTCGGATGGGCACGGCCTGTTGGGTGGTGTAGCGGCGTTCAACCCCTACCCCCCGCGAATGGTTGGCAGCCCCGGTTGCTGCCCCAACGGCCGTAAGGTGGGCAAATAGCGCGCAAATGCCAGGTAGAGGCTCCCCACCCAGCCGCCGGTGGCAAACCAGCCGGCCAGCACATCGGACGGATAGTGGGCGGCCAGGTAAAGGCGCGACCACGCCACTCCCAGCGCAAACAGCAGGCCGATGCCCCACCCCACCCAGCGCCAGCGCGTACGCCAGCCCAGAATGCCGGCCGCACTAGCCAACGCCAGCGAAGCCATGACGTGGCCGCTGGGAAAGCTCGGGTCGGGCAGCTGCCGCAAGGCTTCCCCGCATACCTGGTGGTAAAAATCGGGCCGCAGCCGCTCGAAGTGATACTTGGCCAGCAGGTTAAAGGCCATGGTGCCGCCCACCGCGCCCACTGCAAAACCGACTTCGCGGTAGCGCCACCGGTAGAGTCCCCAGCCCAGCCCGAAGGCCCCCAGCGCGTACACGCTCAGCCATACCGGGCCCTGGAGGTCACTGAGCTGGGCGGCCACCGCGCACAGGGCCGGCGTAGGGCGCTGGTGCAAAAAGTTGAGCACTGGCCGGTCAAACGGAAAGCCGTGGTCGGGCTGGCGGCGGTCTTCGCGCAGCTCGTGCGCCACCTCCAGAAATAGCCCCCAGCTAGCTGCCACCACGGCCAGCAGCAGCAGCAAGGGGCGATGGCAGCGCCACGCCGCAGCAAGGCTATGCAATGCATTCATTAACAGTAGCTAGTCTAGCGACCATATTCGAGCACCCGAAACGTACCGGGCACGATGCTTGGGCGCGGATGCGGGTTCTCGGCCGTGGGTGCCGGGGCGGGGCCCAGGTCGGCAGTGCAGGTGAAGAGATGGTGCGTAGTGGGGCTCTGGGCCACGGTGCGGGCGCCGGGGGCGGTGGGGATGGTGGCCACCACCCGGTACTTGTCGGGCGCATCTTCGTGAATGACGGTGAGCGTGCCCTCGCCGTTGGTGGTCACGATATTGCCGGCGCTGGCGTCGAAGGCCACGCCATCCACGCCCTGGCCGATGGACAGCACCGCCACCTGCCGGCCGGTCTGGCTGTCGGTCACCACCAGCTTGCCGTTGGCGCAACCACTGAAGAGGCGATGCGTGCGCGGGTCGAAAGCCAGGCCGGTAGGCTCGGCCCCGGGCGCCAGGGGGTAGCGGTGGCGCACGGCCAGCGACCGGGCATCGAACTCCACCACCTCGCTCTTGTCTTCCAGATTCACGAAAATGTGGCCCTGGCTGTCGCTGGCGGGCACTTCCACGTCGCCGCCCAGCGCGGCCGTGCCCACTACCCGGCCGCTGGCCGGGTCAAGCACCGAGCTTTGGCCCCCGGCGTTGCTGAAGGCAAATATTCGCTTCGCAAATGCGTCGTAGAACACGGCGTCGGGCTTGGGGCCGGTGGCGATGGTGCCCAGGTTGCGGAAGGTTTTGAGGTCGAAGGCCACGCAGTAGTTGTTGCGCCCGCAGCTCACGTAGCCGCGGCCGGTGGCGGGCACCACGGCCACGCCGTGGGCGGCGGGTGTGCCGGTCACGGTGCCCACCACCCGGCGGGTGGCCAGGTCAATCACGTCGACCTGGGCGTTGTGGGCCACGTAGAGGCGCTCGCCGGTGGGGTCAATGGTCATAAAATCCCAGCCGCCATCGCCCGGCACCGGAATGGTGTGCAGCAGGCGGTAGGGCGCGGCAGGGGCTTGGGCGCGGGCCCCGGGCGCTAGCAATAGTGTAAGCGCGGCAGCAGCAAGCAAGTGTTTCATCGAAGATTTGAAAAAGGAGAACGCAGGAAAGACTGCCTGCTTTTTAGCGGGCGGGTAGCTCGGCCGGGCGCGCCGCCGGGCGCAGCGACTCGTAGGCTACCAGCCCGGCCAGGATGCCAAACAGAATCAGCGACGAGCCAGTGGTGCCAAAGCCCAAGCCGTGCTTTTCAGGCGTCTGGGTCAACAGGTCGCCAAACGTGGCCCCAAAGGGCCGCGTGAGCACAAAGGCCACCCAAAACAGCAGCACGCCCGGCACCCGCGTGACGTAGTGCGCCAGCACCACCACGGCTAGTAGGCTGCCAATGAGCAGCGCCCCGCCCCCAAAGCCCAGGCCCGAGTCGTCGGCCAGAAAATCGCCCAGTGCCGTGCCTAGGGTATTAGAAAATAAGATGGCCGTCCAGTAAAACAGCTCGCCCTTGCGCGTCTTGATGTCATTGACGGATAGGGACTTTTCGCTCTGCCACCACAACCCCAGCGTGAGCAGCAGCAGCGTCACGAGCAGGGCCGCGCCGGCGGCGTAACCCAGGCCCAGGGTGCGGTCCATGTAGTCGGAGAGCGTGGTGCCGGCCGTGCTGGTGGCCAGTATCACGGCCCAGTAGAGCACCGGCACGTAGCGACGCACGGCCAGCTGCCCCGCCAGCACCGCCAGAAAAATGCTGAACAGGATGAGCGAGCTGACGCCGTAGCCCACGTTCAGGGTCATGGAAAGCAGGTCGCCGGCTGTTTCGCCCAGCGTGGTGGCGCAGATTTTCATTACCCAAAACAGTAGGGTGACGGCGGGTATCTTCTTCATAACAAGCAGTCAATGAATAGGTAGCTTAGCGCAGCTGCCAGTGCAGCGTCAGGCCCGTGGCCCCGGCGTAGTAGAGCGGCGCTACCTGCCACGAGGCTGCGCCCAGCGGCTTGCGGCCCCAGCGGTGGCGGTGGGTGAGGTAGGCCAGGTGGGCCGAGAGAATGCCGAAGCCCGCCCCGGCAAACACGTCGGATTCCCAGTGCTTGTCGTTTATCATGCGCAGGGCGGCCACACCGGTGGCAATGGTATAGGCCCCGACGCCGTACCACTGACTCTTCTCGCGCAGCTCGGTGTGCACGATGCTGGCGGCCAGAAACGCCTGCGCCGTGTGCCCCGACGGGAAGGCCGTGGCCGTGCCATCGGGCCGGGTGATGTTGGTCAGGTTTTTCACCGCGAACACGCTGGCCAGCATGAATACCTCGCTCTTGAGGATGACCAGGCCCAGGTTCACGCGGTCGTTTTTGCTCTCGACGCCGGCCAGCAGCACCCCGCCCAACTCGAAGTAGGGCGCGAATTGCAGGTAATCATCGACGTGCGTGTGGCGGCCGGGACCAAAGAGGTGGTTGATGTCGCTCTTAGCATCGTAGCTGGAGTAGAAGCCGTGGCCGTTAATCGTGCTGATGCCGTAGCCGATGAGCACCGCCGGTACGACCGCCGCCCGGAAGCCCTTGCTTTGGAAAAAGCTGCGCTTTTCGTTGGCTGCTACGCCCACCGCCGGGCGCTCGTATTTGTGCAGGGTATCGGCCGCCGCCGGGGCGGGCACCTGCTGGGCGTGGGTCGCGCCCAGCGGGCCGGCCAGCAGCAGGGCCAGGCCAGCCGCTTTTAGAAAGGAAAAGCGCATAGGCTAAAAGGCTTGAAAAGAAGTCAGAAAATCAAGACCAGCGTGCCGCCGATAATCATTGCCGCGCCCAGGCCGGTGTGCCAGGTCAGCTTCTCGCCCAAAAACACTACCGACAGCACAATGGCAATGGCCACGCTGAGCTTATCAACCGGGGCCACCTGCGACACTTTGCCCAACTGCAAGGCCCGGAAGTAGAATATCCACGACAGTCCCGTGGCCACGCCCGACAAGCCCAGGAATATCAGGTTGGTGCGCGTGAGCAGGCCAATCTGGTCGAGCCCGCCCCGGAAATAGACAATGCCCCAGGCCAGCACCAGGATAACTACCGTGCGGATGGCCGTAGCCAGGTTAGAGTCGACACCCTTGATGCCAATTTTGGCCAGAATGGCCGTGAGCGCCGCAAACACGGCCGAGAGCAAGGCATAAATCCACCACATAGTAAGCTAATGATTAAGGGTTAGCTGGCAGCTCAGCGAAGCGATACAAGCGGCCCGGCCCGTGCTTGCTGCCGGCTTCGCTCGACACGAACAGGTCGCCAGTGGGCGCAAATGCTAGGCCTTCGGGCTGCGGAAACAGCGCCGGGTCCAGCGTGTGCGCGGCCACGAGCCCGCCCTGCGCATCCAGCTCCACCAGGTCGTTGCCGCGGGCCGAGAGCACGAACACGTGGTGGGTGCGCGGGTGCACCGCCACGGCCGAGGGCGCAAACCGGCTCAGGCTACCGGCCTTTTGGGCGGTTTCGCCGGGGCGCACGGCGGCCGGCGAGCGGGCCAGGATGGCCGGAATATCCAGCACGTAGGCGGGGGACGCGTCGATGTGGTAGGTGCGGGGATTGAGGCGGTATACCGCCCGCTGGGTGGCGGGCAGGCCCGCACCGGGCTCGCCCTTGCAGGCCACCAGCAGCGTCTGAGTGGCGGGGTCGTAGGTGAGGCCTTCCGGCTCGTTAGCGGCGCTCAGGCCAGTGTCGTACGTAGTAGTTACGTGGCCGGCGCGCTTAAACAGCCGGCCGTCGCTGCGCAGGATGAGCCAGCCGCCGGGCACCCGCGCCACGTCCTCGTAGTCGCCGGGGCCCGCAAACTGCACGGTGCTGTCGAGGCGCTGGGTGCGCAGGTTATAGAAAAAGAGGCTGCCGGCTTCGTCCTCGATGCAGGCCAGCTGCTGGGCGCTGCCCCACGCCTGCCCGGATAGCTCGCGCAGCTCGGCCGGCACAGCATAGGTGGTGGCCGGGTGGGTAAAGTCGTAGGAGCTACCCGCCGGGGCCCCGCCGGTTGCTGACTGGGGGTAGCCGGGAACCGCCAGCAGCGCCGCCAGCAAAAAATGTCGCATGGGCCTTACCAGGTAAGTGTGGGATGGTAAGGCAAGACTAGGAGGCAATTCTGAGCTTGTTCGGAGTGCCGCTCGTTACCTGCGCCGATAGTTTGGGCACGTAGGGTTTTTAGGTAGGGAAGGTTTAAGATTCCTAAGTTTGAAAAGTTTTTGCCAAGTACTCGGGCCCCCTAATCAATATGAGCTCAATCACTCAACCCTGCCAAGGCTGAAACTTGTCAGAATGATTTTCAGTTTGCAATTTGCAAACTGAAAATACTAACTACTCATGCGCCATCACAATGGAATGCGACCCCAAGATATAGTCATCCTCTTCAAGATTATGTTGCTGGAAGAGGGTAGCTGGCTCAGCAAGGATTTAGCCCGCTCCTTGTTTCTGAGCCCGACGGAAGTATCCTTTGGCATCAAGCGCTGCCAGTATGCTCGACTGCTGGATAGTACCGGGCGCCGGGTTGCCCGCCGCACCTTTACCGAGTTTGTCCTGTACGGCCTGCCGGTGGTGTTTCCCACCCAGCCGGGTGCCCAGGTCCGGGGCCTGCCCACGGCCCATAGCGCGCCGCCCTTGCTGGCGCAGATTGTGGCCGAACAAGCCTACGTCTGGCCTGATGCCGAGGGGGAGGTTTGGGGGGCAGCTATCGCCCCGCTCTACCCCAAGGTGCCGCAGGTGGCCCGGGAAGATGCGCAACTCTATGAGTTGCTGGCCCTCACCGATGCCCTGCGGGTCGGTCGCCCGCGCGAGCGTCGGCTGGCTATGGATATGCTAAGCGAGATTACCCTCCTGAATCATGTCTAACCAGGTAAATCTGGCGGCCTTGCAAGCCGTGGCCCGCGCCTTGGGGCCGGTGCTGAGCCGGGTGGTATTCGTGGGCGGTAGCACCGCTGGTTTGTACAACACCGTTCCGAAAGCGCCCGAGTCTCGTTTTACGAATGATGTGGACTGCATCATCGAAGTCGTCCCGCGCATGGCCTATTATGCCCTGGAAGAAGAACTGCGTGCCTTGGGCTTTGTCAATGACCAGACGGCAAAAGTTATCTGCCGCTGGCGGGTGGGCAGCCTGGTGGTGGATATCATGCCCCTCAACGAGGACAATATTCTGGGCTTCTCGAATCCCTGGTACCCGGAAGGCTTTGCGCACGCGCTCCCTTACACGCTGCCCGGTGAGACGGTTATTCAGATTATGCCAGCCGTTTACTTCGTAGCCACGAAGCTGGCAGCTTTGCGCAGTCGGGGCATGCAGGACATTCGCCTCAGCAATGATTTAGAAGACATCGTGTACCTGGTTGACAACCGCCCCGAATTAGCCACGGAGGTTGCTACCGCTTCTGAGGCGGTGCGGGCTTATATCGCCGCTGAAGTTGGGCAGCTGCTCCGGCACCCAGAAATGCGGGAAGCCATAGATGGCCACCTGCCCTACGGGTCGGGTGATGCGCGGAAGTATCTGATAGAAAAAAGATTGGCCGCCCTAGCAAATACAACACAGTAGGAATGGATGATAAAGCAGCCGTCCTGATAAAATGCAAGGGATATACTCCTTGGTCGGGGAATTAAGCTTCAACCATCAAACACCTGTTAAACTAAAAAGAAGCGTAGAAAACAGGTTTTAATCTACTAAACTTAACACTCCACTGCCGTCAGCACTTCTTAAGGGAAAAGAATGTGCGTTAGCCCCTGCTGCTATCCGGCATTTCCAACCCGGCTCTGAACCGGCAGATTCGGGTTGCCTGGCAGCGATGGAATTGCGCGAGGTAGCCTCCCGTATCTACTCCGCAGACTTGGCCACGGCGCCGGAAGTACTGATTCGCAAGAACTGCTGCCAGTGGTGCAGTACCCGTTGCGCCACTGGAGGGCTTAGCGTATAAATCCGCCCTTGTATCAACGGCTTATTCCAGCCTAACTGACTGGGTGAGACAAATCAGCCCATTTTTAGTGGTAAGGTAGGCTTTGCGTTGTTTTCCGTTCCTACTATCGTGCGCCCCCTTTTAGTACGACAGCTAAAAATCAGTTAAACGTTGCCCTGCGTTTTCATATCGACCCCACCACGAAGGAAGCAGGTCAGCCTTTTAGGCATGGATAGTCCTTAGTGGCTGGGCCCAAAAAGCGCGCTGCAAGGCGGTGGTAATCAACTCCTCCGGCATGGTGGCCATGACGTGCCAGCCCACCACCTGCTTGCTGACCATGTCCTGGTACGCGCACAGGTAGGCCCAGTTCCCATTGGCCAGTGGCAGGTAGGCGATATCGCTGACCCAGACCTGGTTAGCTTGCGTCGGCTTGGGCTGATTGAGTAGCCGGTTCGGCGCGCAGCGCAGCCCGTGGGTAGAGTCGGTGGTGCGTGGGGTGAAAGCCTTGGGCTGCAGCGCGTGCAGGCCCCGGCGGCGCATGGCCCCACGTAGGCGCTGCCGCCCGATGCAGTAGCTCTTGCGGCGCAAAGCGACCTGCAGCCGGCGCGTGCTGGTCATCGGCATATGGCGCTTTCGGGCGCGGCGCCGCGACATTGAGCAGTGCCGTACCGCTGGCGCGTGAGCATTGATAAACTCTGATAATCATTTTGTTAGGGCTAGTGCTAGCGTGGAAACAAAATTCTTCACCAAGAGTATAGTAAAGATGATGCTTTTCAGAAATTAGCGATTGGTATACCAGCGGCGTCGAAACCAGAAGGCAACGTTTACCAGCGCAATCAGGGCCGGTACCTCAATCAGCGGCCCGATGACACCGGCAAAGGCTTGCCCCGAGTTGAGCCCGAACACGCCGATGGCCACGGCAATGGCCAGCTCGAAATTGTTGCCGGTGGCCGTGAAGGCGATGCTGGCATTTTCGGCGTAGTCGGCCCCGAGCCACTTGCCGGCCGCGAAGCTGAGCACGAACATGATGCCGAAGTAGAGGGCCAGCGGCAGGGCGATGCGCAGCACGTCGAAGGGAAGCCGCACGATGGTTTCGCCTTTCAAGCTGAACATGACCACGATGGTTAATAGCAAGGCAATTAAGGTAATTGGGCTAATGGCCGGAATGTACACCCGCTCGTACCACTCGTTGCCTTTGAGGCGGCGCAGGATGGTGCGCGAGAGAAAGCCCGCCGCGAAGGGGATGCCCAGGTAAATCAGTACACTCGGGGCAATGTCGCTCATGCGGAGGTTCACGGCGTAGCCTTTCAGGCCGAAGTGCGGGGGCAGGACCGTGATAAAAAGCCAGGCCAGCACGGCGTAAAACAGCACCTGAAAGATGGAATTCAGGGCCACCAGGCCGGCCGCGTACTCGCGGCTGCCATCGGCCAGGTCGTTCCAGACCAGCACCATCGCGATGCAACGGGCGATGCCGATGAGAATCAGGCCCATCATGTACGCGGGCTTGTCGGGCAGCAGCCAAATGGCCAGGAAGAACATGAGCAGCGGGCCCACTAGCCAGTTCAGCACCAGCGACAAGCCGATGATGCGCGTGTTTTTAAAGACCGTGGGCAGCTGCTCGTACTTGACCTTGGCCAGTGGCGGGTACATCATGAGAATCAGGCCCAGGGCCAGCGGCACGTTCACCGTGCCCACCGAGAAGTAGTTCACGGCGTCGTTGATACCCGGCACGAAGTAGCCCAGGGCCACCCCCAGGGCCATGGCCAGGAATATCCAGAGCGTCAGCCCCCGGTCGAGGCCCGAGAGCTTCTTTTGGGCAAGGGCCGTTGGGGGCGGCGTGGGGAGGGAGTGCGGAAGCATAGTTTTGAAAGAAAGAAGTTAAGCGACGCCCACGGTCGGGCTGCGGAGCTCCAGTTGCACCGTGTTGCGCCACACGCCGTGGTGCTGGCCGATGCGTTCGCGGTGCCCGATGACGCGGAACCCGGCTTGGGTGTGCAGGCCAATGCTGGCCGCGTTTTCCGCGAAAGTGCCGGCTTGCAGCGTCCAGATGCCATTGGCTTCGGATGCCTGAATCAGCGCCTGGAGCAGCTGCCGGCCCACGCCTTGCCCCCGCGCCTCAGCGGCGATGTAGATGCTGATTTCCGCCACGCCCCCGTAGACGCAGCGGCCCGAAACGGGCGAGAGCGCCGCCCACCCCAGCACTGTCCCGTCGGGGGCCAGGGCTACCAGGCGGCTATGCGCCAGGTGGCCCTTGTCCCAGGCTTCCCACGTCGGGGCTTGGGTTTCAAAGGTGGCGTTGCCCGTCGCAATGCCTTGCTCATAAATGGCCCGTACGGGCGGCCAGTAGGCAGCGGTTAGCGCTTGCAGTTGCAGCATAGAACCAAGGGGTTAAGGACGAGGCCAGAACAGGATAATGCCGATGCCGATGAAGCAGACCAGGCCCCCGATGATGTCGAATCGGTCGGGCTTAAAGCCGTCCACGTACCAGGCCCAGGTAATCGACATGACCACGAACACGCCCCCGTACACGGCGTAGGTTTTGCCAAAAGAGGTCGTCTGCCAGGTCGCCACCCAGCCGTAGAGCACGAGCAGCACTGCCCCGAGTACCCCTGTCCACAGCGGCCGGTCGGCTTTCAGCCATTGCCAGAGCAAGTAGCCCCCCCCGATTTCGCAGAGGCCAGCCAGGAAGTAGAGGCCAAGGGTTTGCAGAGAATTCACGAAGAAGCAATTAGTTAGTACGCCTTGCGCAGCATGTCAGCGTATTCGTTGGGCAGCGGTGAGGCTTCGACCGCCTGTGCGGCCTGTTCCACATCGTAGACCACCCGAATAAATTCGGCGCGCACGCTACTGGCGTCGGTGAGGCTGGTGTTCTGGTCGAGGTGCAGCAGCAGGTAGGCGGCGCGGGCGTCGCCATCCTTGGGCTTGCCCACCGAGCCGATGTTGAGCGCGTGCCGGTAGCGGGTTTCGCCCTCGTGCTCGTAGGGAATGGCCCGGTGGTAGGGTTTATGGGTGTGCCCAAAGAGCAGAATATCCGCCCCGGCCCCTTCCAGCAGGCGCGAAAAGCTGCCTTCCGGAAAGTCCTCGAACAAGTATTGGTTGATGCGGCGCGGCGAGCCGTGGACCATGAGCAGGCTGAGCGTGCAGGGCTCGTCCTGGAAATCCAGGCGCATGTGCTTGGGCAGCAGGCGCAGGTACCGCCGCTCGTCGTCCCCCACAATGGCGTTGGTGTAGGCGATACTTTGCGCGCCCAGGCCCTTGTCGGTGTCCGTTTGGTAGGCGCAGCCGCAATCGGAGCTGGCCAGGCCAATGCCCTGGTCGTAGTTGCCGGCCAGCGTGGGGATGCCCCGCCGCCGCACCTCGTTCACCACTTCATTGGGCCAAGGGGCATAGCCCACCAGGTCGCCCAGGCAAAACACCAGGTCCGGCCGGCGCTGGTCCAAGTCGGCCAGCACCGCTTGCAGGGCCGGTAGGTTGCCGTGCACGTCGGAAAAGAAGGCAATCGTCATCGGAAAGAATGGAGGAGGAGGGATGGAAAGCAAAACGGCGCAACCCGAGGGGCTGCGCCGTGGGAGGCCTTAGCAGCACCCGCCGCCCGGCGTGCAGCACGCCACTTGCAGTTGGGGCAGAGCAAAGGCGGCGTCGGGAATGCCACAGGCATCTTGCGCCAGGCAAGCGGTCTGCTTGGGCGTCAGCACGAAGTCCTTGCCGTCGAAGGTGAGGCCGAACTTGCCGATGGTCGCTTGCTGATACTCCACTTCAATGGGCAAATCTTCGCTGCCCAGAATCTTCTCCGACAGGTCCAGGATGTGCAGGAATTTTTGCGGGGCCAGCCGGTGGTCGTAGTCGCCGGCTTCCCAGAGCTGGAAGTTGGCCACGGTTTCCTGGCGCTCGACGCCGCCGCAGTCGATGAAGTGCTTGCTCACCAGGCCCACTTCCGTGACGTGGAAGTGCGCCGGCAGGTATTCGCCGGTAGGCAGGCGAAAATTCACGGCTTCCAGTCCGGCTAGGGACTGCTTCATTTCGGACATATTCATAAAAAAGCGCTTTTAGTGAGATAGTTAGGGTTAGCAGGCGCAGGCATCATCCGGCCCGCAGACCGGTCCCGTCGCGGTGGCCTCGATGAAAAAGGCCGTGAACTGTTGGTGTACCTGGTTTAGCAATTCGGTATTGAGGCAGTAGCAGACCGTGAGTCCGTCGATTTCGCCGCGAATCAGGTCCAGGGCCTTCAGCTCCTGCAGGTGCTGGGAAACGGTGGTGCGCGAGAGGGGCAGTTCGGCGGCGATGTCGCCCGAGATGCAGGTGGTCTTGCTGGCCAGCAACTGGATAATGGCTACCCGCGCCGGGTGGGCCAGCGCCTTGGCCACGCGGGCAAGCTGCTGCTGGTCGGTAGTAAAGGCGGCAGTTTTGGCGTAGGTCATGGCTAACTATGAAGTATGTCGCAAATATACGACAAAGCATGACGTAAGTATACGTCATGATGAAAGAGATTTCTGTCATTAAATGGGCTGTGCAACCCTAACGTGCGTTTTTCGCCGTTGAAAGACTTGCTGACTGAATATAATTGCTGCGGGCAACGTGCTAGTGGCGCGAAAGCAGACTATTAGCGCAACTCCAGTCGGGACCGGAGCGAATGGGTGACCGGGTAGCTTTATTGAATTGAATTTTTCCCGACAGCCCAGGTATGGAGTGGACTTCGCAGCAGCCAAATTTTACGAATCAGGCCTTGCCGAAGCATTTCAGCTTCCGGTTCTGGCTGGCGGCCGGGGTGGCGGGCGTGGCGGCGGGCGTAGCCGCCGGACTGCTCATGAAGCTGCTGCGCCTGGTGCAGCACCTGGCCTGGGCCTACCAAAGCGGCGATTTTTTGAGTGCCGTGGAGCACAGCTCGGCCCGGCACCGGGTGCTGCTGCTTAGCCTTGCCGGTGGGCTGACGGCCGGCGGCCTATGGCTGGCGCGCCGCTTCTGGCCCAAGCCGGGGTGGGGCCTTTCCTCCGGTATCTGGCTGCACGCGGGCGCGCTGCCCTTACTGGCTTCCCTCTACAATGGGGTGCTCTCCGTTATCCTGGTGAGTTTGGGCGCGGCGCTCGGCCGGGAGTCGGCCCCGAAGGAGGCCGGGGCGGCGTTTGCGGCCAGCCTGGCCGACCTGGGCCGCCTCACCTTGCCCGAGCGCCAGCTGCTGGCGGCCTGCGGGGCCGGGGCGGGCATGGCCGCCGTCTACAACGTTCCTTTCGGCGGGGCGCTCTTCGCGCTGGAAGTGCTACTGGGCTCGCTGGCCTTGCCCGCCGTGCTGCCGGCGCTGGTTGTCTCGTTCATTGCCACCTGGGTGTCGTGGCTGCTGCTGCCGCAGGCGCCCACTTTTGTGGTGCCCGTAGCGGCCGTTACCACGGGAATGCTGGTGTGGAGCGTGCTATTTGGGCTGCTGGCTGGGGTCGTGTCGGTGGGGTACGTGCGGCTGATTGGGCGGGCCCGGCGTGCCAAGCCCACCGGCCCGGCCCGGCTGTGGCTGCCGCTGGTCGTATTCGCTGGCCTGGGGCTGGCCGCTATTGAGTTTCCCGAGCTGCTAGGCAACGGCCGCAACGTGGTGCAACAGGCCATTGACAGCCGCTTGAGTGTGCTGCTGTTCGCCGGGCTGCTGCTGCTGCGTCCTCTGGCTACGGCCGCTTGCCTGCGCACCGGGGCTCCCGGCGGGCTGTTCACGCCCACCCTGACGTTCGGCGCCTTGCTGGGCGGGCTGGCCGGGCGGGGCTGGGCCATCGTTTGGCCAGCAGCGGTCCCTAGCTCGTCGCTAGGGGCTTACGCCGTAGTGGGTGCCGGGGCGATTCTAGCCTCGGCCACCCAGGCGCCGCTTTCGTCTATCCTACTTATGCTGGAGCTCGGCACCCACGTCGATAAGCTGCTGATGCCCCTGCTCATTGCCACTGCGGTGGCCACCCACGTGTCGCGGCGGCTCGAAGCCCGGTCGATATACGCCGTGGCCGGTCCTCCTTCAGAAGGCACCCCTACCCCGGCCCCGCAGGGAGATGACTGGCACGCAGCCATCACGTCCTGAGCACAAAAGGCGCTACGAAGCAGGCCCTGGCGCCAACCCAGCAAGGTGCTAGGTCGGCGCCAGGGCCTGCCAAGGTCAGGTAGCTACCAGTTTAGGCGGGTACCGGTCCGAGCGTTTCGCGTAGCTTGGGTCCATCGAAGGGCAGGCCTTGCAGTGGGGCCAGCAAGCACAGGTCAGCGCCACCCATAGCCAGGGGCAACAGGCCTAGGGCAGCCAGTCCCCAGTTTTTGCGGGCTTGCACCAGCCCGGCCCCTAGTAGGGCCGCACCGATGGCAACGCGGGCCGCACGGCCTGTTGGAGAAGCGACTAAACGCAGGAAGTTATCCATAATAGTGGCAGAAGTTAAGTGACTATTGGTATACGCCGCCGCTGGGCAGGTGGTCATGCAAGTAGCATCCAGCAGCGCTGACCTTAACGTAGCTAAGCCCGCAGTTAGCTGACTCGCAGCCGGATGCTATCAGCCTGGCCGGCCCGAATAAATCCCCAGCCCGATAGCAGTAGGCCTTCTTATAGCAGCGGGGGGATAAAATTACTCTAAGCTCCCATCGGGGCTGCTTCCGATGGCTTTCGCAGGCTGCGCAGCCCGTTGGGCTCCACTTCCACCTGGCGGGGGAAGGTGTACTTGCCCAGGCGGTTGATGTGCTCGTAGCGGGCGGGCGAGAGCCGGGCCAGGTCCTCGTCGCGCACCTCCACGCCTTCAGCCCGCAGCGTTTGCACCACCTGCTGCAGGTAAACCGTGTTCCAGAGCACCACCAAGTTGGTGACCAAGTTCAGGGCCCCTACGACCTCCTGTTGGGCTTCTTCTTGTTTGCGGCGGATGAGCCCGTCGCCGCCAAACCAGAGAAACACGCGCAGCGCATGCAGCCGCTCGCCCTTGTTGAGTTGCACGTGAATCTTGCGTCGCAAGGGTTGGCTGAGCAGGTAGCGCAGGATAAAATTGGTTTTGATGAGCCGCCCGTACTGCTGCAAGACATAGGTCAGGTTGTGCTGGCGCGGGTAGGCCTGCAGCTTGCTGATGAAGAGCGAGGCCGTCACGTAACCCAACTTGAAGGAGCCGGCTATTCGCAGCAGGTCGTCCAGGCGGGCCTTGATGTAGCCGGGCTGCACGTGGCCGGTGAAGTGCAGGCCCGGGTAGCTCAGCTCGCGGCCCCGGATGCGGCAGAGTTTCTGGTCGCCGATGTCGCGCAGGCGTGGCGAGTACTGCAGGCCCAACAGGTCAAAGAGCCCGAAAATCAGGTCGGTGTAGCCGTGCGTGTCGGTGGCATGCTCGACGATGACCACGTCGGTTTCGTTGCCCAGCACCTCGTCCAGCACGTAGGTCGCGTCGCGCTCGGTGGCGGGGATGACCTTGCTGCCGTACTGGGCGTAGTGGTTGGCGGTATGGGTATAGAACGTAACGCCCCGGCCGTAGCCGAAGTAGCGTGGCAGGGCCTTGGCATTGCGCACGGCCCCACTGACGGGGAAGCGCTGGCCATCCGAGGACGACAAACCGCCCCCGCCCCAGTGCCGGGCCAGCCATTGGCGGTGCTGCTGGTTGACCACACGCGTGGTGGCCGCCCGCAGCGGCTGCTCGTGCAGGAACTGATGGGTGGCCCACCAGACGGTTTGGTATTCCAAGCCCGTGCTGCGGGCCATGTCGGACAAGGGGATGTTACAGGCAGCCGCCAACAGGGAGGCATAGACGGGTTCGGGACCCTCCTGGCCACCGGCTGACGCCTCGCGCAGCAGCTCGGAGAAGCCGGTCCAGCTATCCACTTCCACTAAAATATCGGTCAGTTCCACAGCGGGCATGCGGGCCCGAATCTGCTCGTCCAGCGCCCGAAGTGAGGCAGGCAACTCTTCAGCCTGCAGGGCCGTGAGCACCAATTCGCCGTCTTCCAAGCGCACTTCGCCACCTTCCGCCAGCAAGGTCGTGACCTGCGGCAGCAGCCCTTCGAGCTCGGCCAAGCGGGCGTGCAGGCGCTGGCTGGGGTCCTCCGGCAGGCCCAGCTGGCGCAGCACTTCCCCGCGCAGGCCGGGCCACTGGGCGGCCGGAATCAGGTAGCTCTCCAGGTCGGCGAATTTGCGCGAGCCGGGCACAAACACGTCGCCTGAGCGCAGCCGCTCGCGCAAGGTGGCCAGTACGCAGAGTTCGTAGGGCAACCGCTCCGGCGTCTGCTGCGGGTGCACAAAGCCCTGCCAGGAGGGCGTAATGAAGTCGGTCGGCGCATCCGTTGGCAGCTTGCGTCGGGCGCCGGTCTGCAAGTCCACCACCAGGGCCAGGGCCTCGGCGAAGTGGTCGCCGGCAAAGGCGCTGGCAAACGAAACCTGCCGTAATAAACTGGCAGAAAACTGCTTCAGGTGCGCATAGCGTCGCAGCAGAAAGGCCAGGGGCGTATCCAGGCGGGTATCGCTCAGGGCGTAGTAGGCTTGCAGGGCCTGCTCCACCTGCTCCCGGGGAATGGCCTCGAACACGGCTTCCCGCACCAGCCCCGCCGGTATCTGCTCGTCGACCACTGTGCGCGCGACCTGGGCGAAAACGCGCAGGGCCGTTTCGCGGGCCTGGCGAATAGCCAGCAGATGGGCCTCGTGCTCACGCTGGGCCTTGCGCTGGGCCAGCGCCCAGTAGTCGCTGAACATGGTGAGCACTGCGTCGAGCACATCGCGGTAGCTTTCTAGCACGAAGGCCACCAGCAGCGGGTAGCGTTTGGCCGGCGCGTAGCGACCGATGGCCTGGCTGGTGCGGTGGCGGGCCCGGTGGGCCAGGCGCTTGCGCCGGTTGGCGTTCAGCCCGCTCGTGTCCCAGTCGGCCAGCCCTAACTGGTGCAGAAAATCCAGCTTGGCCAGGGCTTGGTTGATGGCTGCGGGCGTGTTGGCCGTTGCCGGCTGGCACAACCAGCAGTGCGGCGTCACGCGTAACGCCGGGTCCACGGCCAGCAGCGCATCCAACTGGGCTTCCACGGCCGGCGTGAGCAGCAGGGCCAGGCGCTGGTAGGTGGCCGCGTCGGTTTGCAGCAAGGCCTGGCTCACCAGCAGCTCCAGCACCGAGATGGCCGGCCGCAGCAGGCGGTCCTGGTGCAGTTTCTGGCACGCGGCCTGCAGCAGCAGGCGCGGCTGGTCGTGCTCCAAGGCCCGTTCCAGGAGCCAGGCATCCAAGCCGGGGCTGTCCAGCGGCTGCCATTTGCGGTAGCCTAGGTGCCGCAGCACCAGCTGCAAGTGCTCGCTGCGGGTGGCGGCCCGCTCCCCATAGGTAGCCAGCGCATCCGGCGCGATGCCCAGTTGCTGGCCGACAAAGGCAGCCACCGGTGCCAGTACCTGCTCGAACCAGTCTTCGGGCAAGTAGCCCATCAGACGCACCAGGCCCATCTGCATAGCGCAGCCCAGGCGGTTGCCGTCGCGGCGCTGGCGCTGGATAAACTCCCGGTCCGCTCCTGTCAAATAGAAGTGCTGGCGCAGGTCGGTTTCGCTCAGCGTGGCCGGCACCTGCTGGTAGCCCTGGCGTTCGGGCGCGGTGAGAAAGGGGGAAATCATACGTCTGGGGTAGGGTCAAAAAGCCATAGCTTCCTGGCCCTGGCCCCCACGGACCTACCGGGCGGCGAGCCGCCCGAAAATAAAGGGTCAGAAAGTCGGGCCAAAAATAAACGGGGCGTTAGCTTTGTGAACCTGACTTGTT
>Ga0308157_10002021_pt1 | contig 36385 bp, 34 predicted proteins | sample PhyBR1_FD_201035 | JGI IMG/M metagenome (GOLD analysis project Ga0308157, IMG submission 201035) | Phyllosphere microbial communities from UC Gill Tract Community Farm, Albany, California, United States - DLSLB.R1 | ecosystem: Host-associated > Plants > Phyllosphere > Unclassified | place: USA... | reverse complement strand
ACATTCCGAACCCGGAAGCTAAGCCTCACAGCGCCGATGGTACTGCAGGGGGGACCCTGTGGGAGAGTAGGACACCGCCGGACTTCCTTTAACAGAAAGGCCACCCAACGCAGGGTGGCCTTTCTGCGTTAACATGCTCGACGGAAGGAGTCCCGACATGGCCGAAGATGGCAAGCCCTCGCGCGACCGCAAGGATGACGACGCGAGGCAGCCTCGCCGCTATGTCGATGGAGACCGTTCCGAGCGTTCTTTCCGTCAAGGCCCTGCTCGCGGCGATCGCCCGCAGCGCGGTGACGGGGATCGTCCGCGCCGTGACGGCGATCGTCCGTTCCGCGGCTCTGCGGACCGCTCGGATCGTCCTCGTCGCGACGGTGACCGCCCGTACCGCAGCAGCGGTGACGACCGGCCCCGCCGTGAGGGTGACCGCCCGTATCGCGCTGGTGCGGACGACCGTCCTCGTCGCGATGGCGACCGGCCCTATCGGGGCGGGGATGACCGTCCGCGTCGCGATGGCGACCGCCCCTACCGCAGCGGCGGTGACGAGCGTCCCCGCCGTGAGGGTGACCGCCCATATCGCGCTGGTGGGGACGACCGACCCCGCCGGGATGGCGACCGCCCCTATCGAGGCTCCGCGGATCGCACGGATCGTCCGCGCCGGGATGGCGACCGCCCCTATCGGGGCTCCGCGGATCGCACGGACCGTCCGCGTCGTGATGGTGACCGTCCGTTCCGTGGTGGTGATGATCGTCCGCGTCGTGACGGTGACCGCCCGTTCCGTGGTGGTGATGATCGTCCGCGTCGTGACGGTGACCGCCCGTTCCGAGGTGGTGACGACCGTCCGCGCCGTGACGGCGACCGTCCCCGTCGCGACACGTACGCAGCAGACCGCCCGCGCGACCCCGAGATTCCCGATGAGGTCACGGCCCGCGATCTGCATCCGTCCGCCCGCAACGAGCTGAAGACCCTCAGCAAGGAGAACGCCGAGCAGGTCGCGCGTCATCTCGCCATGGCGGCCCAGCTCATCGACGAGGATCCTGAGCGCGCGCACCTGCATGCGCTGGCGGCCTCGCGGCGCGCCGGCCGGGTCGCGGTGGTCCGAGAGTCCGTGGCGATCACGGCTTACGCCATGGGCGACTTCGCCCTGGCGCTGCGAGAGCTGCGCACCTACCGGCGCATCTCCGGCAGCGATGACCAGATCGCGCTCATCGTCGACAGCGAACGCGGCATGGGACGCCCCGACCGCGCATTGGAAGAGGCGCGCTCCGTCGACCGTGCGGCGCTGCCGACCGCGACCCGCGTGGCGCTGGCGATCGCGATGTCGGGAGCACGCCTGGACCGCGGGGAGACGGAGCTGGCACTCGGTGAACTCGAGATCCCCGAGCTCAACCCCGACCTCGCGTTCGACTGGAGCCCGGCGCTCTTCGCCGCTCGTGCCGCAGTGCTCGAGGATCTCGGTCGGCTCGAGGAGGCGTCGTTCTGGCAGGAGCGCGCGGATGTGGCTTCGGCAGCACTGGGCCATGGCGACGATGAGGAGCTCATCGTCGAGGACGCCTACGAAGACTTCGCCGACGAGCCGGAGAGCGTCGAGTTCGACGGGGACGATGACGGCGAGGCCGAGATCGTCGAGCCCGAAGAAGAGACAGAGGCAGAGCAGCCGGAGGACGGGGAGCGGGCCGAGTGAGCCTGTTCTCCCGGGGGAAGCGCACACCGCTGACCGACGTCGACGTGGTGCTCGCCGATCTCGACGGCGTGGTCTATGCCGGTGCCGGCGCGATCCCGCACGCGATCGACAGTCTCAAGAAGGTCGAGGCGTCGCGTCGCCTCGGCTACATCACCAACAACGCCTCGCGCACCGATGCCTCGGTCGCGGCGCACCTGACAGAGCTCGGCCTCACGGTCGCCCCGGATGAGGTCGTCACCAGCCCGCAGGCCGCGATGCGTCTCGTCAGCGGCCTCATCCCCGCTGGATCCACGATCCTTGTCGTCGGGGGAGAGGGGCTCGTCGACGAGGTGCACAAGGCCGGGTTCCGGGTCACCCGCAGCGCCGATGACTCGCCGGCTGCGGTGGTCCAGGGCTTTGCGCCCGAGGTGGGCTGGAAGGATCTGGCCGAAGCCGCGTTCGCCCTGAAGCTCCCCGAGGACGAGGGTGGGATCCCCTGGATCGCGACGAACACGGACTGGACGATTCCGCAGTCGCGCGGCGTCGCCCCCGGCAACGGAACGCTGGTGTCGGCCGTGCACACCGCGATCGGCCGCCTCGCGACCGTGGCAGGCAAGCCCGAGACGCCCATCTTCGAGGAAGCGGTCGCGCGGTTCGACGCGAAGCACCCGCTGTTCATCGGCGACCGTCTCGACACCGACATCGCCGGGGCGTCCCGCGCCGGCATCGAGTCGGTCCTGGTGCTCACGGGCATCGACCGCCCCAAGCACGTTCTGGCCGCCGCCGAAGGATCGCGTCCGACTTACATCCTCGGCGATCTGCGCGAACTGGACGAACCGTACCCTCAGACGCAGTTCAAGGGCGACACGGTCACCGTGCGGGGCGCGTCGGTCCGTGTGGATGGTCCGGACGTCACCATCCTCAGCGAGGGCGACCGGCCGATCGATCTCGTACGCGCGGGCGCCGAGGCGATCTGGCGCACCGGCCGGCAGATCTTCGGCTTCCGCGTGCCTGAACGCCTGTACGCGGATCCGTTCCACCGCCCGTAATCCGTCGGAACCTCACCAACTCGCCGTAGGCTGAGAGGGTGAGCGAGAACACGGAACCGGATCCTTCGGACGGGCTCTGGAGTCGGCTGCGCCTGATCGAAGGGCAGCCGTTGGACTCTCGCGCCGCCGCATACCAGACCCTGCACGACGACCTGGCACGTCGGCTGGAGGGCGCACCGCGCGTCGCCGCGTCCGCACAGCCGGGCCCTGATCGCGGATGACAGCCCGACTGGATGCCGCTCTCGCAGAGCGCGGTCTCGCGCGGTCTCGCACACACGCGGCGACGCTCATCGACGGCGGTCTGGTCACCGTCAACGGGAAGCCCGTGGTCAAGGCGTCCGCCAAGGTCACGGACGGCGATGTGATCGATGTGGCCGGGGCCGACCACTATGTCAGCCGCGGCGCGCACAAACTCATCGCCGCGCTGGACGGTTTCGGCCTCGATCCTTCCGGATCCGTCGCGCTGGACATGGGCGCGTCCACCGGCGGCTTCACCCAGGTCCTGCGCGAACGCGGGGCGCGGCGGGTTCTCGCCGTCGACGTCGGACATGAACAGCTCGCGGCGTCGGTCCGAGCAGACCCTGGTGTGATCGCCGTGGAAGGGTTCAACGTCCGCCACATGGATGCCGAGTCGTTGGCCGGCGCGACGGGGGAGAGCCTGAGGCCGTCGCTCGTGGTCGGCGACCTGTCCTTCATCTCCCTGACGCTCGTGCTCCCCGCGATCGCGATGACCGCCGCGCCTGACGCGGACGTCGTGCTGCTCATCAAGCCTCAGTTCGAGGTGGGGCGCACGGCGGTGCGCGGCGGGCTCGTGACCAACCCGACGATCCGCGCCGACGCGGTGGCCCGGGTGCTGTGGAGCGCGTGGGATCAGGGGTTCGGCGTCCGCGGCCTGCTACCGTCGCCGATCCTCGGCACGCACGGCAACGCGGAGTATCTCGTGCATCTGCGAGCGGGGGATCGTGCCCGCAGCCAGGAAGGCAATCCGACAGAATGGATGAGCACGATCGACGAGATGGCAGGAGGCCGATGAACGAGCGCAGGATCCTCGTCGTCGCACATGCACGCCGGGACGAGACCGTGCAGGCCGCCCGACGGGTGGTCACCGCCCTCCGCAGCGCGGGGGCCTGGCCGGTGATGTCGGCGGACGACCGCGCCGAGCTGACGGCGGAGGACGAGTTCTTCGCCGACGTCGATGTGCTCGGCACGGACATTCCGGTCGAGGACATCGAGCTCGCCATCGTGCTGGGCGGTGACGGCACCATCCTGCGTGCGGCCGAACTCGTGCGCGACGGCACCGCACCCATCCTCGGCATCAACATGGGCCACGTCGGCTTCCTCGCCGAGATCGAACGCGACGACATGGACGCCGCCGTAACGCGCGTCATCGACCGCGACTACTCCGTGGAGGAGCGCATGGCGCTCGCCGTGCGCGTGAAGGACGCCGACGGATCCGTCGTCTACAGCACCTGGGCGCTGAACGAGGCGACCGTGGAGAAGGCGAGCCGCGAGCGCATGATCGAGGTGGTCGTCGAGATCGACGGGCGTCCGCTGACCAGCTTCGGCTGCGACGGCATGGTCGTGTCCACGCCTACGGGGGCGACGGCGTACAACTTTTCGGCGGGCGGCCCGGTGATCTGGCCGGGCGTCGAAGCCATCGCGGTGGTGCCGCTGTCGGCCCATGCCCTGTTCGCGCGACCGCTCGTGGTCGCACCCGGCGCACCCGTCGCGATCGAGCTGCTGGACCGCAACGACAGCACTGCGATCCTCTGGTGCGATGGGCGGCGTTCGCACGAACTTCCGCGCGGCGCGCGCGTCATCGTGCGCCGTTCCTCGCGTCCGGTGCGCCTGGCGCGGCTGCACCCGAGCGTGTTCACGGACCGACTGGTGCGCAAGTTCCAGTTGCCGGTCTCCGGCTGGCGGGGGTCCGAGTCGTGATCGAAGAGATGCGCCTGCGCGATCTCGGAGTGATCGCCGAGGCGGTGCTGCAGATCGGGCCGGGATTCACCGCGATCACCGGTGAGACCGGCGCCGGCAAGACCATGGTCGTGACGGGCCTCGGGCTCCTGCTGGGAGCCAGGGCGGACTCCGGCGCCGTGCGTGCGGGCGCCGCCCAGGCATCCGTCGCTGGAGTGTGGATCGTGCCGACCACGGGATCCGTCGCGGACACCGTCGCCGATGCCGGTGGTGAGCTCGAGCCCTACGACGAGGACCGCGGCGAGCTGTACGTCTCGCGCACGCTCAGCGCCGAGGGTCGCAGCCGCGCGAGCGTCGGCGGGCGTGCGGCCCCGGCCGGAGTGCTGGCCGACCTCGCCGATGATCTGGTCGTCGTGCACGGGCAGTCCGAGCAGCTGCGCCTGCGGTCCGCTGCCGCGCAACGAGACGCGCTGGACCGCTTCGGCGGACCTGCGATAACAGTGGTCAGGGCCGAGTACGAGGCCGCCTGGGAGCGCTGGCGCACCCTGTCCGCCCAGCTCGAGGAGATCAGCGGCAACCAGGAGCGGCGCCGGAGGGAGGCCGAGGACCTTCGCGAGGCGCTCGCGCTCATCGAGGCCACCGATCCGCAGCCAGGGGAGGACGACGCTCTCGCTGAGCGCGCCGACCGGCTCGCCAACGCGGAGGAGCTGCGTCAGTCCGCGGCCCTCGCCCGGGCGGCGCTGTCCGACGAGGACGGCGCGAGCGACGTCACGACGCTGGCAGCCGAAGCACGGCGTGCCCTGGAGCGAGCGGGCGACCCCGAGCTCACGTCGATCGCCGAGAGCATCGCCGAGATCGGTTACCGCGCCGCCGATATCGCCGCGCAGCTGAGCGGCTATCTCGCCGATCTCGACGAGTCCGGTCCGCATGAGCTGGCGGCGGTCGAGGAGCGCAGAGCGGCTCTCGCGGGCCTCGTTCGCGCCCATGGCACCCTCGACGCCGCATTGGAGCTGTGGAACACCGGATCCGCGCGGCTCGCCGAGCTCGATGACGACTCCGACCACATCGAACGGCTCACCGTCGAGCGCGACGCCGCCCGCGCGACCCTCGACGAGGCGGCCGCGGCGCTCACGGCGACGCGCACGGAGGCTGCTGGCCGGCTCGGTGCTGCGGTGACCGAGGAGCTGCACGCCCTCGCCATGCCGGACGCCCGTCTCGTGGTCGCGGTCACCGAGGGAGCCGAGAGCGCGCACGGCCGCGATGACGTCGCCATCCTGCTCGCTCCGCATCCCGGGGCGGATCCGCGATCCGTCGCGAAGAGCGCCTCGGGAGGCGAGTTGTCGCGCGTGATGCTCGCGATCGAGGTCGTCATCGCCGGTACGGATCCGGTCCCGACCTTCGTGTTCGACGAGGTCGACGCCGGCATCGGCGGTGCCGCGGCAATCGAGGTGGGCCGGCGCCTGGCGCGCTTGGCGCGCACCTCGCAGGTCATCGCCGTCACGCACCTCGCCCAGGTGGCGGCATTCGCGAACAATCACCTGAGCGTCGTGAAGGCGAACGACGGCCAGGTCACGGCCTCCAGCGTCCGACGCCTCGACGGCGAGGATCGCGAGGCCGAGATGGCGCGGCTGCTGTCCGGTCTCGCCGATTCGGGCGCCGCCCTCGAGCATGCCCGTGAGCTGCTCGCGCTTCGGGAGGACTGAGCCCGAGGTCTTTACGGAGGACGTGCCGGCAGGTCAGCGCAGGTCGCGCACCGAGTCGCGTACGATCACCGGCATCGGCAGGAGTTCGTGCGCCAGATCGCGTTCGCCGAGCAGCATCTCCACGCCGACGCGCGCCATCTGCTCATAGGGCAGCCGCGCGGTGGTGAGACCTGGACGGACCAGCGAGGCCAGATCCTCGTCGTCGAACGACACGATGGAGATGTCCGCGGGGATGCGCAGGTCGCGCTCGCTCAGCGCCTGATAGATACCGAAGGCGACACCGTCGGTGGCCGCGATGATCGCGGTCAGGTCCGGGTGGGCGTCCAGCATCCGCTGCGACTGCACGAAACCGTCGGCCGTCGTCCAGTTCTCGAGGACGACCTCGACCGGACCGGCGATGCCGCGCTCGGCGAAGGCGTCGCGCATGCCGTCCAGGCGTCGTGCGATGGTGACGGATCGGCGCGGGTCGCCCGCGACATGCGGGATGTCGCCGACGAAGCCGACGCGTGTGTGGCCGGCATCCAGCAGCACGGAGGCCATCGCGTGACCCGCGGTGTATTCGTCCGGCAGGACGCTGGGCAGGTCATCAGGGGTGCGCCCGTTGACGATGACCACAGGGATGCCGCGCGGAGCCGCCGGCACATCGACCATGCGTGCGGCCATCAGACCGACGATCACGCCGTCGACGCGGCGATCGATGAGCTCGTCGAAGGCTGCGGCCAGCTGCGTGGGGTCATCTCCGGTCTCGGCGATGAGCACGGTGTGGTCCAGCTCCTTCGCGGCGCGCAGTGTGCCGCGCACCATCGCCGATGCGAAGCGGGTGATCGTGACCTGGTCCGAGATGAATCCGATCGAGCGGGTCTTCCCAGAGCGCAGGCTCTGCGCTGCCGGGTTCGGTTTGTAGCCGAGCTGCGCCGCCGCGGTGCGCACCCGCTCGACCGCATCCTCGGACAGCCGGGAGGGACGGTCGTTGAGAATGAGGCTGACCGCGGTCTTGGACAGACCGGACAGCCGTGCCACGTCCGCCAGCGTCGGTCTCGGTGCGGTGGACATCGGCGGCCTCCTCTCCTTCGCGTCTCTCTAACCTAGCCGATCCATCACATTTGGTGAATTAATTTATCACCGGCGGTTGCGGACTGCCCGTGGCGGGTGTTACCGTCGGATAAATCGGTTCACCACCCGTTGATCTGCGCAGGATTGCGCAAGCCGATTCACTCTCAGAGAGGAGAAGTTGATGGCACGCGAGTTCGGACCCGTCATGGGGCGACGTGATCTTCTGCGGCTCGGAGGCTATGGCCTCGCAAGCGCCGCGCTGCTGGGCATGGGGGCCGGCCTGACGGGCTGCGCACCTTCAGGGGGCGGTTCCAGCACCGGCACCCTGACCATGCTCTACTTCGGCGATCAGAAGTCGGCGACCACCCTGCAGAACGCCCTCCAGCCCAAGGTCAAGAAGATCGACAAGGATCTCTCGCTGAAGGTCAGCGCGATCAACGGCAAGGACTGGAACGACTTCCTCGCCAAGGTGCTCACGCTGATCGCTTCGGGACAGGCTCCCGACATCGTGAGCGTCGCGACCGAGGGCCTGCAGCTCATGGTCGGCAAGAAGCTCATCACGCCCCTGGACAGTTATGTCACCAAGGACATGTCGACCCTGAAGTCGAGCTACTTCAACGACATCCACCCGGCCCTCATCGAGGCCATGATGGTCGACGGGCACCTCTACAACATGCCCGACAGCTTCAACGCGGGCAGCATGTTCTACAACTCCGACGTGCTGCAGAAGGCGGGGGCCCCGGCGCCGGCCGCGGGCTGGACGATGGACGAGTTCCACTCCACTGCCGAGAAGATCTCGAAGCTCGGCGGTGACATCCTTCCCTTCGACTGGGTGGTGCGCCTCTGGGGCAGCTGGACGTCGTTCCTCTACGCCAACAACGGCAACCTCATCGAAGAGGGCAAGTACGGCGGCGGCGACTGGCTCTGGAGCAAGGCCTACGAAGCGGGCGACAAGAGCATCGCAGGGCGCCAGGGCGGATGGAAATGGGGTGCGCCGACGGCGAACTCCGACGCGGCGGTCGAGGCGCTGCAATACGTCATCGACCTGCAGAAGGCCGGCTACTCGCCCTCGCCCGACGTGGGCGGCGGCGGCACCCTCCAGGGGCTGTTCTCGTCCGGTCGCATCGGCATGACGATCGGCGGAGGGTTCTGGGCGGGCGGTCTGCACAACGCGGGCATGAAGGACGGCAGCTTCGAAGTGCAGGCGTTCCCGACGTGGAAGAGCAACAAGTCGCTGTTCGGTACCGGCGGGTACTCGATCTTCGAGTCGTCGAAGAAGAAGGACGCCGCCTGGGAGGTCATCAAGATGATGATCGAGGCCGAGACCTTCGACATCATGTTCCCGGGCAACATCACCACGACGGGACGCAAGTCGCTGATGACCGCCGAGCGCTACGCGAGCACCGGTCCGAAGAACTGGCAGGTGTTCTACGACCAGCTCGATGGCTCCGTCCCGATCTCAGCGCCCTCGTACTACAACGCCCTCGCCACCTCGCTCAACCAGCGCACGACCGAGGCGATCTCCTCCGGGAACGCGAAGGCGGCGCTTGACGCGATGCAGTCCGACCTCGAGAAGGTGGCGAAGGGCAGCTGATGTCCGCGACCACCTCCATTCCGCACGCAGCACTGCGTGTGTCGCCGGGTGAGGTGAAGCCTCCCCGGGCCGTCCGCCGCCCTGGCGCGCGTCGGGCGGCCCGGCGGGAGGGGATGTTCGGCTACGCGATGATCGCGCTGTCGATGTTGTTCGTGACGGTGTTCACGTTCATCCCCATCCTGGCCTCGCTCGGGCTGTCGTTCTTCCACTGGGACGTCATCTCCCCACCCACCTGGGCGGGGCTCGAGAACTACCAGCGCTTCTTCACAGACGGTCCCGTGCTGCAGTCCTTCGGCGTGACAACCGTCATGGCGATAGCGATCGTCGCCCTCCAGCTGTCGCTGGGGCTGTTCCTGGCAGTGCTGGTCAATCAGCGCACCTCGACCTTCGGGCGGACCTTCTTCCGCACGGCGTTCTACCTTCCGCTGCTCGCCTCGACGGCGGCGGTCGCCATCTTCATGGGCTACCTCTTCGACGCGAAGTTCGGCGCCATCAACTACTACCTCGGCCTCCTCGGGATGTCGGACGTGCCGTGGTTGACCAGCCCCTTCGGCGCCCAGGTGACGATCGTGCTGATCGTGGTCTGGCAGCAGGTCGGCTTCACCTTCGTGCTGTTCGTGTCCGCACTCATGGCGGTGCCCACGGACGTACTGGAGGCATCGTCGATCGACGGTGCGGGTCCGCTGCGCACGCTGTTCCGGATCAAGATCCCGTTGATCAGCCCGACGATCCTGTTCGCCGCCGTGATCGCGTTCATCAACGCGATGCAGCTGTTCGACCAGCCGTTCATCATGACGAAGGGCGGGCCGGGCACAGCCACCACCACCGCGACGATCTCGATGTACCAGACCGGGTTCCAGAACCTGCAGTTCGGGTACTCCTCGGCGATCGCGATCATCCTCCTCCTGGTGATCCTCGCGATCACCGGGATCCAGTTCCTCGCCTCACGGAAGCTGGTGTTCTACCAATGAGCACGACATCCTTGATCGTGACGGGCCGCCGCACGCGGTCCCGCAGTGGCGGTCCCGGGTCCCGTTCCTGGGGCGTCGGCAAGATCGCCGGCCTCGTAGCCCTGATCGTCGCCGCCGTGTTCGCCCTCGGCCCGTTGCTGTGGACGCTGACCACGTCGCTGCGGTCCCCCTCGCAGGCGTTCAACAACCCGCCTCAGTGGATCCCGTTCAACGCCGATTTCAGCAACTATGCGGCGGTGTTCGATCAGATCCCGATCGGGCAGTTCTTCCTGAACAGCACGATCGTGACCCTGCTGATCGTGGTCGGTCAGACGATCACCTGCACCTTGAGCGGGTACGCGTTCGCGATGATCTCCTTCCCGGGTAAGAACCTGATCTTCGGCGCGTTCCTGGCGACCATGATGGTGCCGCTGCAGACGATCATCATCCCGGTGTTCCTCATCGTGAAGTCGCTGGGGCTGCAGGATGGTCTCGGTTCGCTGATCGTGCCCGCGCTCGGCAGCGCGTTCGGCACCTTCCTGATGCGGCAGTATTTCATGCAGATGCCCAGAGAGCTGGGCGAAGCAGCGCGGATCGACGGGGCGACGCAGTTCGGCGTGTTCTTCCATGTCTACGCTCGGATGGCCGCACCGGCGATCTCGACGCTGGCGATCCTGAACTTCTCCGGGTTCTGGGCGGAGTTCTACCGGCCCCTGATCTTCCTGCAGGATCAGAGCACCTTCACCCTGCCGCTCGGCCTGGTCGGACTGCAGGGAAACCTCGGCACGGGCTCGATCTCCGTCGTGCTGGCCGGAGTCGTGCTGTCGATGATCCCGAGTGTGCTGCTGTTCATCGTCGCCCAGCGCTACTTCATCGCGGGCGTCACCGCGGGTTCCTCTCGATGAGCGCCGCCCCCGTCTTCTTCCGCCCCGAGGGCGCCTGGGTGGGCGACGTCATCCCGTTTCAGCAGGACGGCGTCTTCCATCTCTGGTACCTGTACGAGGATCGCGCCGTGCCGAGCACAGGAATGCCCTGGCACCTGGTCACGACCACGGACTTCGTGGACTTCGTCGACCACGGTCTCGCCGTGCCGAGCGGCGGACCGGATGCCGAGGACTTCAACGTCTACACGGGCTCGGTCGTGCTCGACGACGACGGGATCGCGCACCTCTTCTCGACGGCGCAGAACCCGCGTCGGCTCGGAGCGGACGGGCGTCCACAGCAGCTGGTCGCCCATGCGACGAGCACGGATGGCCTGCGCGACTGGGTCAAGCACCCGGAGCACACCTTCGGCGCGACCGACGGATACGAGACCGGCGACTGGCGGGATCCCTTCGTCTTCCGCGACGGCGAGGTGTGGCGGATGCTCGTCGCGGCTCGTCACGCGGACGGCCCGGAACGGCGGCGCGGAACGATCGCGCAGCTGACGTCGACGGATCTCGTCTCCTGGACTCCGGTACGGCCGTTCTGGGATCCCCGTCGGTACATCGCGCACGAGTGCCCCGACGTGTTCCGCTGGGGGGACTGGTGGTACCTGGTGTACTCCGAGTTCTCCGATGCGTTCTGCACGCGCTATCGGATGGCGCGGTCGCCGGCCGGGCCCTGGCTGACGCCCGAGCTCGACACGATCGACGGGCGGGCGTTCTACGCCGCCAAGTCCGTCGAGCGCGAGGGGCGGCGGTTCTTCGCCGGATGGATCTCGACCCGCGAGGGCGGCTCCGATGACGGGTCGTGGCAGTGGGCGGGCACGATGGCGGTGCTCGAGGCCGATCAGGATCCGGACGGGACTCTCGCTTTCCGTCTGCCCGACGAGTTCGCCGCATCGTTCTCCGTGCCGGTCGAGACCGGCTTCTCCACCCTGCCCGCGTCGCTGTACGGCGCTGACCGGTTCGCGCAGCTCGTCGGTGATACGGATCTGCCCGATTCGTATCTGCTGACCGCCGAGATCGACATCGCGGCGGGCACGGAAGAGGTCGGGCTGCTGGTGCGCGCCACCGCCGATGGCGACCAGGCCGGAGCGATCCGGCTGGAGCCACGACGCGATCGGGTCGTCTTCGACCGCTGGCCGCGCACCCTCACCGGGGGCGAGCAGTGGCAGATCTCCGGCGACGTGCCGTTCGTCCTGGAACGCCCCTGCCCGCTGGGGCCGGGGCGCCATCGCGTGCAGATCGTCGCCGACGGCGACATCATCGTCGCGGTCATCGATCATCGGGTCGCCCTGAGCACCCGTCTGCACCGCCGCGCGGGCGAGCGCATCGGCTTCTTCGTCAACAGCGGCGCCGCCGAACTCGTCTCCCTCGACGTCCGCATCCGGTCGTGAGGAACACCGCCACCATCAGCATCCCCGGAGGATCGCCGTGACCCCATCGCTCATGCATTTCCGTCCTGCACGCAACTGGATGAACGATCCGAACGGGCTCGTGTTCCACGACGGCCGGTACCACCTCTACTTCCAGTACAACCCCGAGGGCGCGACCCACGGCTTCATGAGCTGGGGGCACGCGTCCAGCACCGACCTCGTGCGGTGGGAGGAGCATCCGGTCGCGATCCGCTACACCGATGAGCACGAGATCTTCTCGGGCTCGGTCGTGTTCGACGAGCACGACACCAGCGGTCTCGGCGCGGCAGGGAATCCGCCCCTCGTGGCGGTGTTCACGCTCGCCGACCAGGTCGCGCGCCATCAGGCGCAGGGCATCGCCTCGAGCCTGGACGGCGGGTTCAGCTGGCACCTGTACGAGGGTAACCCGGTACTGGACCGGGGGTCCGCCGACTTCCGGGATCCGAAGGTGTTCCGCTACGCGGGGCCGGCGGGCGAGTACTGGGTGATGGTCGCGGTCGAGGCCCTCGAGCGCCGCGTGGTGCTGTACCGTTCCGACGACCTCAAGACCTGGACCTACCTTTCCGACTACGGCCCACGCGGGGCGACCGGGGGAGTGTGGGAGTGCCCCGATCTGTTCCCGCTCGCGGTCGACGGCAATGCCTCCGAGGTGCGCTGGGTGCTGCTGATCAGCCTCAACCCCGGTGGGATCGCGGGCGGATCCGGGACGCAGTACGTCATCGGCTTCTTCGACGGGGTGCACTTCGTCGCGGAGGAACCGATCCCCCCGGTGGCACGCGGCGCGGGGTGGGAGAACAGCCGTGCCCAGCTCGAGGCGTGCGACTGGCTCGATCACGGGCGGGACTTCTATGCCGGCGTGACGTTCTCCGGACTTCCCGATGAGGAGCGGATCCTCATCGCGTGGATGAGCAACTGGGACTACGCCGGGCGCCTCCCCGTCGATGCCGGATCCCCGCAGCGTGGCGCGATGGCCCTGGCGCGCCGGCTGTCCCTGGCCCGTGCCGACGGGCGTGTGCGACTGCGTCAGGAGGCGATCGGACCGGAGACCGAGACGATCGTTGCGCGTGCCGACGTGCGGGCAGACGAGCCGACGGAACTGACCGGGGAACTGCCGGATCGGTGTCGGATCGACCTGTGCGTCCGCCTGGACGGCGCGGACGGTTTCGACCTGAGCCTGGGCGCCACCGCGATCGTGGGGTACTCGGCGGCCGATGGTCTCCTCTGGCTGGATCGACGTCTCGCGGCCCAGACCATGCCCGACGGATTCAGCAGCATCGAGCAGGTGCGGATCGGGGCGCACGCGCGCATCGAGCTGGTCCTCTGGCTCGATCGCGACGCGATCGAGGTGTTCGCGTCCGGCGGCACCCGCACGGTCACTGATCTGCTGCCGGAGCGCGACGGCGCGGGCGCGTCGATCGCGGGGCGAGGCGGTAGCGTTCTCATCGAGCGGTTCGAGGTGGGCGCCGTGCGCGACCTCGTCAGCACAGGGAGCGCGGCCGACATGAAGGGGCAGACGGCATGACGGAGCAGGTGGCGGTGATCGGAGAGGCTCTCGTCGACGTCGTCGAGGGAGGCGAAACGCACCCCGGGGGATCGCCCCTGAACATCGCGGTCGGGCTCGCACGGCTGGGGCACCCCACGACCCTGCACGCGCGGATCGGCACCGACGCCCATGGCGACCTGGTCCGCGCGCACCTCGATGAGGCCGGCGTCGCGCTCGGCCCCGACACCCTCGTGCCGGGATCCACCTCGACGGCGATCGCGCGCGTGGATGCCGAGGGCAAGGCCAGTTACGAGTTCGACATCGATTGGGACATCCCCGTGCCCGAGGTGACCGGCGCCCGCCTCGTTCACACCGGATCGATCGGCGCGCTGCGGGAACCGGGCGCCACGGCGGTCCGTGCCGCTCTCGGCGCGGCCGCGCCCGGGACGCTCCTGACGCTCGACCCCAACATCCGCCCCGACGTGATCGGTGCGCGCGACGAGGTGCTGCGCCGGGTCGCCGACCTCGCCGCGCTGTGCCAGGTCGTCAAGCTCAGCGATGAGGACGCGGCCTGGCTCGCCCCGGAGGCCACGCTCGAGCAGGTGCTCTCCGACCTCGCCGCGCACGGTGCGCGGTTCGTGGTCGTCACCCGCGGCGCGGAGGGGTGCCTCGCGCTCGTGGACGGCGCATGGTTCGCGCGTCCGGCGCGTCCCGTCGTCGTCGCGGACACGATCGGCGCCGGCGATGCGTTCATGTCGGGACTGCTGCACGCCCTGCTGCGCGACGGGACCGACCGTCTCCTCGCTGCGGGGGAGCCGCTGCAGGACGGCGCGGTGCTCGCGGCTCTGGAGGCCGCCCTCACCAGTGCTGCGCTGACCGTGGCCCGTGCCGGGGCGAACCCGCCGACGTCCGAAGAACTGGATGAGGCACTCCGCGCGTCGCGCGAGTGACGCACGGCGATCGCGCTGATAGGATTAAAGCCCGTGATGCAGAACTCAGCCGCGCGGACAGACAACGACACCACCAAGCACATCTTCGTGACGGGCGGTGTCGTTTCCTCGTTGGGCAAGGGCCTGACGGCGGCCAGCCTCGGCAACCTGCTCACCGCCCGCGGACTGCGCGTCGTGATGCAGAAGCTGGATCCCTATCTGAACGTGGATCCGGGCACGATGAACCCCTTCCAGCACGGCGAGGTGTTCGTCACCGACGACGGTGCGGAGACCGACCTCGACATCGGCCACTACGAGCGCTTCCTCGACATCGAGCTGAGCCAGGCCGCGAACGTGACGACCGGCCAGATCTACTCGCAGGTCATCGCCAAGGAGCGCCGCGGCGAGTACCTCGGCGACACCGTGCAGGTGATCCCGCACATCACTGACGAGATCAAGCGCCGCATGCGCCTGCAGGCCGACGAGACCCCGAAGCCGGACGTGATCATCACCGAGATCGGCGGCACGGTCGGCGACATCGAATCGCAGCCCTTCATCGAGTCGGCGCGTCAGATCCGCCATGAGCTGGGCCGCAAGAACGTGTTCTTCGTGCACGTGTCGCTGGTGCCGTTCATGGGTGCGTCGGGCGAGCAGAAGACCAAGCCGACTCAGCACTCGGTCGCGACCCTGCGCTCGATCGGCATCCAGCCCGACGCGCTCGTGCTGCGCAGCGACCGGCCCGTCACCGACTCGAACAAGCGCAAGATCGCGCTCATGTGCGACGTCGACGAGGACGCGGTCGTGAACGCGATCGACGTGCCCAGCATCTACGACATCCCGACCATGCTCAACGACCAGGGGCTCGACACCTACATCGTCGAGGCGCTCGGACTCGGCAAGGCCTCCGATGTGGACTGGTCGCGGTGGCAGAAGGTGCTGCAGGCGGTGCACAACCCGAAGCACGAGGTCACGATCGGCCTCGTCGGCAAGTACATCGACCTGCCCGACGCCTACCTCTCCGTCACCGAGGCGCTCAAGGCCGGCGGCTTCGCGCACGAGGTCGCCGTGAAGATCCGCTGGATCCCGTCCGACTCCTGCGAGACCCCCGAGGGCGCGGCGAAGGCGCTCGCCGACGTCGACGGCATCTGCGTGCCCGGCGGCTTCGGCATCCGCGGCATCGAGGGCAAGCTCGGGGCGCTGCGCTTCGCCCGTGAGCAGGGAATCCCGGCGCTGGGCCTGTGCCTGGGGCTGCAGTGCATGGTCATCGAGTACGCGCGCAACGTCGCCGGCATCGAGGGCGCGTCGTCCAGCGAGTTCGACCCGGATACCGCCGAGCCGGTCATCGCGACCATGGCGGAGCAGGTCGAGATCCTCGATGGCGGCGACCTGGGCGGCACCATGCGCCTGGGGCTGTACAAGGCGGCGCTCGGCGAGGGCTCGCTCGCCGCCGAGCTCTACGGCGCGGCCGAGGCCTCGGAGCGCCACCGCCACCGCTACGAGGTGAACAACGCCTACCGCGGACGCCTGTCCGACGCCGGGCTCTCGTTCTCGGGCCTCAACCCGGAGCTCGACCTCGTCGAGTACGTGGAGCTGCCGCGCGACGTGCACCCGTTCTACATCGCCACCCAGGCGCACCCCGAGCTGCGCTCGCGCCCGACGGAGCCGCACCCGCTGTTCCGCGGACTCGTCGGCGCCGCGATCGAGCGGCACCGCTCCAGCGAGCTCTTCGACGACGAGGACTGACGTGACCGACCCCACCACCGCGCCGCGGGACGAGCCGTTCGACCCCGAAGTGCTCGCCAGCGCCGAGGTCTACCGCGGCGCGGTGTGGGGGGTCCGTGAGGATCGTGTCCGCTACGGCGACGGCGAGATCGTGCGGCAGTACATCGACCATTCCGGCGCGTCCGCGGTCGTCGCCGTCGACGAGGAGGGGCGGGTGCTGCTCATCCAGCAGTACCGGCACCCCATCCGCCAGCGCGACTGGGAGCTGCCCGCCGGACTGCTCGACGTCGTGGGCGAGGACCCGATGGACGCCGCGCGGCGGGAACTCGCCGAGGAGGCGGATCTGGTCGCGACGGGTTGGGAGCCGCTCGTCTCCACGTACACGACGCCGGGCAGTAACTCCGAGATCGTCCACATCTACCTGGCCACCGGCCTGACCCCGGCGGGGGAGACCTTCGCGCGCACGGACGAGGAGGCCGACATCCGGCTCGCCTGGGTGCCGCTGCACGAGGCCGCCGAGGGAGTACTGGCGGGGCGACTGCGCAACGGAATCCTCGCGGTGGGCGTACTGGCGGCCGAACGGCGCCTGTCGCCCCCAGGGCGGCAGAGCCGCGGGGCCTGAGGTGCAGCTCGACCGGGCGCTCGACGCGTATCTCCGGCACGTGACGATCGAACGGGGACTCGCCGGGCACACGCTTGCCGCGTACCGGCGCGACCTGGACGGGTACGTGATGTGGCTGGGCACGCAGGGGATCGCCGACACCGAGGCGATCACGGCGGAGACCGTCGCCGCGTTCATCGCGGAGCGCGCGAGTTCCGACCCGCCGCCGGCCGCGTCGAGCCTCGCCCGGTTGCAATCCTCGGTGCGCGGCTGGCACCGCTTCCTGGCCCGTGAAGGCATCGCCGACGCGGATCCGAGCGCGCGCCTGCGTCCGCCGAAGCAGCCTCGGCGCCTGCCGAAGGCGCTCACGATCGACCAGGTCGAACGACTGCTCGGCGCCCCGTCGGCCGAGGATCCGATCGGGATCCGCGATCGTGCCCTCCTCGAGCTGCTGTACGCCACGGGTGCGCGCGTCTCGGAAGCGGTCTCGCTGGACGTCGACGACCTCGCGCACGGCGAACTGCTGCGGTTGCGCGGCAAGGGATCCAAGGAGCGCAACGTGCCCGTGGGCTCGTATGCCAGGGCCGCGGTCGACGCGTATCTCACCAGGGTGCGTCCCGCGCTCGCCGCGAAGGGGCGCGCGTCGGCGCGGCTGTTCCTCGGCGCGCGAGGCGCGCCCCTCAGTCGTCAGAGCGCCTGGCTGATCATCCGCGCCGCCGCCGAGGGCGCGAAGATCACTGCGGAAGTCTCGCCGCACACGCTCCGGCACTCCTTCGCCACCCACCTGCTGCAGGGCGGCGCCGACGTGCGCGTCGTGCAGGAGCTGCTCGGGCACGCCTCGGTGGCGACCACTCAGATCTACACCCACGTCTCGGTCGACACGCTGCGGGACGTCTACGTGACCGCGCATCCGCGGGCGCGCTGAGCGCTGCGCGTGTTTCCGGCAGGTGACATTTTCAATGGTTTGAAGTCAGACCATTGACAGTGCTGAACCGAGTCGCCAGAATCGCTGCACACGCTCCCTCCACTGAAAGCAGGCAGCACTTCATGAGCGAATCGACAAAGGCGCCCGACTCACACCCGATCGACGACGACGCCGCAGCCCTGGCCGCCCTGGGCTACAAGCAGGAACTGCACAGAGGGATGTCGGGGTTCAGCAACTTCGCCGTCTCCTTCTCGATCATCTCGATCCTCGCGGGGTGCATCACCTCGTATGCGATCGCCCTGAAGTCCGGCGGCCCCTCCGCCATCAACATCGGCTGGCCGCTCGTCGGCGTCTTCGTGCTCATGGTCGCGCTCGCGATGGCCGAGGTGTGCTCGAAGTACCCGACCGCCGGCGGGCTCTACTTCTGGGCCGGCCGCCTCGCCAAGCGCAACAAGCGCCAGTGGGCGTGGACCGTCGGCTGGTTCAACTTCCTCGGCGAGGTCGCGGTCACCGCCGCGATCGACTTCGGCGCCGCGACCACGATGATGGCCTTCGCCAACCTCGTGTGGGGCGTGGAGGTGAATCCCTTCAACACGTTCGGGCTCTTCGTCGTCCTGATCGTGATCCACGGGCTGCTCAACACCTTCGGCGTCAACATCGTGAGTCTCCTCTCGAACGTCTCGGCCTGGTGGCACATCGTCGGCGTGCTCATCATCGTCGCGGTGCTGTGGATCATGCCCACGCAGCATCAGTCGGCCGGCTGGACCTTCACCGGCTTCTACAACGGCACCGGCTGGTCGTTCGCCCCGTACGTGTTCCTCATGGGCCTGCTCATGGCGCAGTACACCTACACGGGATACGACGCCTCGGCCCACGTCGCGGAGGAGACGAAGAACGCCTCGATCGCCGCGCCGAAGGGCATCGTGATGAGCGTCGTGATCTCGATCATCGGCGGCTGGATCCTGCTCTACTCGATCACCGCGGCGATCCAGGACTCCTCGGACAAGGGCATCGAGAAGCTGCTCGGCAGCGCGACGGGCCTCCCGCCGGCGCAGATCTTCCTCGACGCGCTGAACAACCCGACGATGGCGAAGTTCCTGCTCTTCATCGTCTGCGGCGCCCAGTTCTTCTGCGGCATGGCCTCCGTCACCGCCAACTCCCGGATGAGCTATGCGTTCTCACGCGACAACGCGATCCCCGGGTCGCGGCTCTGGGCGAAGGTGAACAAGCGCACCGGAACCCCGACGAACTCGATCTGGCTCTGCGTGGTCCTGTCGATCATCCTGACGATCCCGGCGATGTGGAACCTGACGGCGTACCTCGCCGTCACCTCGATCGCCGTCATCGGTCTGTACATCGCGTACGTCACCCCGGTGTTCCTGCGGCGCCTCGACAAGAGCTTCGTGCCGGGGCCGTGGAACCTCGGACGGTGGAGCACGATCGTCGGCTGGATCGCCGTCGTATGGGTCGTCGTCATCATCATCCTGTTCGTGCTCCCGCCGGTGAACCCGGTCACGATCGACACGTTCAACTACGCCCCGATCGCGGTGGTCGTGGTGGCGCTCCTGGCCACCGCCCTGTGGTTCGCCTACGGAAAGCGCGACTTCATGGCGTCCAGCGTCGAAGCCGAGCACCTCACGGTCGCACCGGACAAGCTCCTGGAGGAATGATCAGGACATGACGGACGCGATGGGCTCTCCTCTGGTGGATGCGGCGCTGCACCCGGTCCGCGGCCATATGGCTTTCGAGAGCTGCGTGGAGCAGCTCGGATCGGCCATCAGGCTCGGGATCTTCCGGGTGGGGACGAAGCTGCCCGGCGAGCGCGAGCTCGCCGAGAAGCTCAGCGTCTCCCGCGCCACCCTGAGAGAGGCCATCAGCGCCCTTCGCGCCGCCGGGCTCGTCACGACGACCCGGGGGCGCGGAGGGGGCACCGTCGTCCTTCCGGCCGCGGAGCAGTGGCCGGCCGACCAGACCCCGCCGCGACGCGCGGAGATCGACGACGTCATCGTGTTCCGCTCCGTCATCGAACCGGGCGCCGCGTATCGCGCCGCGCTGATCGACTTCGATGCGGCACAGCGCACGCTCCTCACCGACAGCCTCGCCGACCTGGCCGCGGCCGAGACCCCCGCCGACTACCGGCAGGCCGACGCGCGGCTGCATCTCGCCATCGCGACGGTCTGCGGATCCGATGAGCTGGCACGCTCCTGCAGCGCCGTCCAGGTGCGGATCCACCAGTTGCTCGCCGAGATCCCCTTCCTCAAGACCAACATCGACCATTCCGAGACCGAGCACCGCGCGATCGTCGCGGCGATCCTGGACGGCTCCGCCGACCGGGCCCGCGACATCATGACCGCGCACTGCGACGCCACTGCCGCGCTTCTCAAGGGCCTTCTGAAGTAAAGGACACCGCTGCACATGACCTCCTCCGATCTCTCCGTCCCCGTCCGCAACGACCGCATGCTCACCGTCGAGCAGTTGCGCGGGCGGATCCTCGACGGCTCGCTCGACACCGTGATCCTCGCGTTCACCGACATGCAGGGGCGGCTGCAGGGCAAGATCCTGCACGCGCGCTTCTTCCTCGACTCGGTCCTCGGGCACGGCACCGAGGGCTGCAACTACCTGCTCGCCGTGGACGTCGAGATGAACACCGTCGACGGCTACGCGCACGCCTCCTGGGCCGACGGCTACGGCGACATGGAGTTCGTGCTGGATCTGACGACCATCCGGCTCCTGCCGCATCGTCCTGGCACGGTCATGATCCAGTGCGACCTCGCGGGGACGAACGGCGACGCCGTCCGGGTCTCGCCGCGCGAGATCCTGCGGGCGCAGACGGAGCGCGCGGCCGGTCACGGCTGGAAGGCCCTCGCCGGCACCGAGCTCGAATTCGTGATCTTCAACACGCCCTACGACCGGGCGTGGGACACCGGATATCGCGATCTGGAGCCGGCCAACCGCTACAACATCGACTACTCGATCCTCGGATCCACTCTCGTCGAGCCGCTCCTGCGAGAGATCCGCAACACCATGTACGCCTCGGGTCTGAACGTGGAGTCGGCGAAGGGGGAGTGCAACTTCGGCCAGCACGAGATCGCGTTCCTCTACGACGAGGTGATCACCACGGCCGACAACCACGCGTTCTACAAGACGGCTTCGAAGGACATCGCGCGGCAGCACGGTCAGTCGATCACGTTCATGGCGAAGCCGAACCAGCGCGAGGGCAACTCCTGCCACGTGCACATGTCGCTGCGCGGCAAGGACGATGACGCCCTGGTGTTCTGGGATGCGGAGCGCGGCGCCCGCTCGGCCCTGTACGACCACTTCATCGCCGGCGTGCTCGCGACCATGCGCGACTTCACGCTCTTCTATGCGCCCAACATCAATTCGTACAAGCGATTCGTGAAGGGCTCGTTCGCACCGACGGCCGTCGCCTGGGGCATCGACAACCGCACGAGCTCCGTGCGCCTGGTCGGCCGCGGCGCGGGCGCGCGCATGGAGAACCGTCTTCCCGGCGGCGACATGAATCCGTACCTGGGGCTCGCGGCCATGCTCGCGGGCGGCCTGTACGGCATCGAGCACGAGCTGCCGCTGGAGCCGGAGACCAAGGGCAACGCGTACGAGTCCGGAGCGCCGACCGTGCCGTCGACCATGCGCGAGGCGCGCGAGGCCCTCGCACAGTCCGCGATCGCGAACGAGGTGTTCGGCGAGGACGTGGTGCGGCACTACGTGAATTACGCGGACGTCGAGATCGCCGCCTTCGACGCGGCGGTCACCGACTGGGAGCTGCGCCGCGGCTTCGAGCGGCTGTGAACACGTTCATCGGAGACTTCGAAAGGCTGTGGGCATGAGGATCCCTTCTTCCCGCTATGGCGCCGCGGGCGCCTTCACCGTCCTGAACCCCGCCACCGGGCAGCCGGTCGGCGAGGTCGGACTCGCGGACCTCGCCGAGACCGATGCGGCGATCGAGCGCGCCCATCGCGCATACCCCGCGTGGCGGGCGATCGCCCCGGGCGAGCGCGCGAGGCTGCTGCGTGCCTTCGCGAGCGTCGTCGAGGCGCACATCGACGAGCTCGCCGCGCTCGAAGTCGCCAACGCCGGCCACACGATCGGCAACGCGCGCTGGGAGGCCGGCAATGTCCGCGACGTGCTGAACTACTACAGCGCGAGCCCCGAGCGGCACTTCGGCAAGCAGATCCCCGTGGCGGGCGGCATCGACGTCACGTTCCACGAACCGCTCGGCGTGGTCGGCATCATCGTGCCGTGGAACTTCCCGATGCCCATCGCCGGCTGGGGGTTCGCCCCCGCGCTCGCCGCGGGCAACACGGTGGTGCTGAAGCCCGCCGAGCTCACGCCGCTCACCGCGATGCGCCTCGGTGAGCTCGCGCTCGAGGCCGGGCTGCCCGAGGGCGTCTTCACCGTCATCACCGGCAAGGGCAGCGTGGTGGGCGACCGGTTCGTGACGAATCCACTGGTGCGCAAGGTGTGCTTCACCGGATCCACCGAGGTGGGCAAGGGGATCATGCGCGGCTGCGCCGATCAGATCAAGCGCGTGACGCTCGAGCTCGGCGGCAAGAACGCGAACATCGTGTTCGACGATGCGGACCTCGAGGCGGCGGCTGCGGCGGCCCCGGGCGGTGGTCTCGACAACGCCGGCCAGGACTGCTGCGCCCGCTCTCGGATCCTCGTGCAGGAGAACGTCTACGAACGCTTCCTCGAACTGCTGCAGCCCGCCGTCGAGGCGTTCCGAGTGAAGGATCCGTCCGCCGAGGACGCGGAGATGGGGCCGATGGTCTCGGCGCGTCAGCGGGACGCGGTCGCGGCGCACCTGGACGGGGCAGACATCGCGTTCCGCGGGCGGAGCGCCGAGGGCGCGGACTGGGATGGCGGGTTCTGGCTCGCTCCCGCCGTGGTGCTGCCGCGCAGCGCGAGCGATCCGGTGTGGTCGCAGGAGCTCTTCGGGCCGGTGCTGGCCGTCATGCCGTTCCGCGACGAGGCCGACGCGATCACCAAGGCCAACGACACCGAGTACGGCCTGAGCGGATCCATCTTCAGCCGCGACGTCGGCCGCGCCCTGCGCGTGGCCCGCGGCGTGGAGAGCGGCAACCTGTCCATCAACTCGCACTCCTCGGTGCGCTATTGGACCCCGTTCGGCGGGTTCAAGCAGTCCGGGCTCGGGCGCGAGCTCGGACCGGACGCGCCGGACTCCTTCTCCGAGGTGAAGAACGTCTTCATCTCGACGACGTACTGAACTCCTCCCCACACAGCGAAAGGCAACACAGGAATGGGAAAGCTCGAAGGCAAGGTCGGCGTCATCACCGGCGGCTGCAGCGGTATCGGACTGGCGACGGCGAAGAAGTTCGTGGCGGAAGGTGCGAAGGTGGTCATCGGCGACCTCGACGAGGCGAACGGCCCCCGCATCGCGGAAGAACTCGGCGGCGTGTTCGTCAAGGTGAACGTGACGGACCAGGCCGAGGTGGAGAACCTGTTCGCCGTCGCTCACGACGCCTACGGCCGCATCGACATCGCCTTCAACAACGCCGGGATCTCGCCCGCATCCGACGACTCGATCCTGAAGACCGGGATCGATGCCTGGAACCTGGTGCAGGACGTCAATCTCACCAGCGTCTACTACTGCTGCAAGGCGGTGCTGCCGTACATGCTCGAGCAGGGGAGCGGGTCCATCATCAACACGGCGTCGTTCGTGGCGATCATGGGTGCCGCGACCTCGCAGATCTCGTACACGGCTTCCAAGGGCGGTGTGCTCGCGATGACCCGTGAGCTCGGCGTGCAATTCGCCCGCAAGGGCATCCGTGTGAACGCGCTCTGCCCGGGCCCGGTGAACACTCCGCTGCTGCAGGAGCTGTTCGCGAAGGACCCCGAGCGCGCCGCGCGCCGCCTCGTGCACGTCCCGATGGGGCGCTTCGCCGAGCCGGAGGAGATCGCGAACGCGGTGGCCTTCCTCGGCAGCGACGAGTCGAGCTTCATCACCGCGATGGACTTCCTCGTCGACGGCGGCCTCTCGAACGCGTACGTGACGCCGCTGGACTCCGACTTCGAGTGAGCGGGACGGTGACCGACCCGCGCCCCGTCATCGGGCTCACGACCTACCGCCAGGCTGCCGACTGGGGCACCTGGCGGCAGGTCGAGGCCGATCTGCTCCCGAGCGACTACGCGCGTTCGATCGAGCGCGCGGGCGGCGTGCCGCTGCTGCTGCCCCCGGTCGCGGCTGCGGGTGCTGCGGGCGACGTGCTCGCACGCCTGGACGGGCTCCTGATCGCGGGTGGCGCGGATGTGAACCCCGCCCGCTACGGGCAGGAACCGGATCCGAGCGTGGTGCGCTGGTACGACGACCGCGACGCGTGGGAGCTCGCGCTGCTCGCCGAAGCGGAGCGGATCCGCCTGCCTCTGCTCGGGATCTGCCGCGGCATGCAGCTCATGGCGGTCGCCGCCGGGGGGACCCTCGTGCAGCACTTGCCCGACGTGGTCGGCCACGGCGAGCACGGGGGAGGGCCGACGTCGTACGGCTCGGCTGCGGTGCGCATCGATGCCGAAGGACGGGTGGCGGAGCTGGTGGCGTCCGAGATCACGGTCCCCGTGCACCATCACCAGGCCGTCGCGGAGCATCCTGGCTATCGCCCGGTTGCGCACGACACCGACGGTGTGCTGCAGGCCATGGAGGGCGAGGGCGATCGGTTCGCGGTCGGGGTGCAGTGGCATCCCGAGACCGATCAGGATCCCGGCCTCTTCGACGGACTGATCGCGGCCGCGAAGGAGCGCATGGGCACCCGCTGATACCGCCGGACCGGCGTGTGGAGCCGGAGCCGGAACCTCGTCGGCGGCTATGATCGTTCGAGCACGACGAGCAGGAGAAACGTGGCGAAGAAGACGAAGGACGACACCCCGATCGGGCCGACCGGGCGTCCCTACCAGGGCTTCCCCATCCCCGCTCCGCTGAAGGCTCACGGCCCCGCGCGCATCATCGCCCTCTGCAACCAGAAGGGCGGCGTCGGCAAGACCACCACGTCGATCAACCTCGCCGCGTCGTTCGCCGAGTACGGGCGCAAGGTGCTCGCCGTCGACTTCGACCCGCAGGGCGCGCTGTCGGCCGGCCTCGGGATCCCGACCCACGACATCCCGACGGTCTACGACCTGCTGCTGGACACCAAGCGCGATCCGCGCGAAGTGATCGTGCACACCCACGTCGAGGGTCTCGACCTGATCCCTGCGAACATCGATCTGTCCGCGGCCGAGGTACATCTCGTCAACGAGGTCGCCCGCGAGACGATCCTCTCGCGCGTGCTGCGCCAGGTCGCAGGGGAGTACGACGTCATCCTGATCGACTGCCAGCCCTCGCTGGGCCTGCTCACCGTGAACGCGCTCACCGCCGCGCACGGCGTGCTGATCCCGCTGGAGTGCGAGTTCTTCGCGCTGCGCGGCGTCGCCCTGCTTATCGAGACCATCGACAAGGTGCGCGACCGCCTCAATCCCTCGATCAAGCTCGACGGCCTGCTCGCCACGATGTACGACGCGCGCACCCTCCACTCCCGCGAGGTGCTGGAGCGCGTGGTCGAGGCGTTCGGTGACGACGTGCTGGAGACCGTGATCGGGCGCACCGTCAAGTTCCCCGACGCCTCGGTGTCGGGCGTGCCGATCACCGAGTTCGCGCCGGAGCATCCCGCCGCACAGGCGTACCTGCGACTGGCCCGGGAGCTGGTCGCCCGTGGCGCCGTCGCCTGACGCGGACGCTTTCGCGCCGGAGGCGGCGGAGCCCGCATCGGTTCCCGAGGACGCCTCCGGGTTCCGCGTCTCGCTGTCGAACTTCGACGGGCCGTTCGACCTGCTGCTGAACCTCATCTCGAAGCACGAGATGGACATCACCGAGGTGTCCCTCAGCAAGGTCACCGACGAGTTCATCGCATACCTGCGCGAACTCGGCCCCGACGAGGATCTCGACGAGACGAGCGAATTCCTCGTCGTCGCAGCGACCCTGCTCGACATGAAGGTCGCAGGGCTCCTGCCGCAGGGCGAGCTCGTGGACGCGGAGTCGGTCGCGCTCCTGGAGGCCAGGGACCTGCTGTTCGCGCGCCTGCTGCAGTACCGCGCGTTCAAGGAGGTCTCCGCCTGGTTCGCCCGCAGTCTGCAGTATGAGGACCGGCGCCACGCCCGCGCGGTGCGGCTGGACGAGAAGCACCGCGCGCGCACGCCGGAGCTGGTCTGGACGCTCAGCGCCGCCGACTTCGGCACGCTCGCCCTGCTCGCGTTCGCGCCGAAGGAGATCCCCACGGTCGGCCTCGACCACCTGCATGCGCCGCTCGTCAGCATCCGCGAGCAGGCCGCGATCGTGGTGACGCTGCTGCGCAGCGCCGAATCCGTGACGTTCCGCGAGATCGTGGCGGGGGCCGTCGAGCCCGGGATCGTGGTGGCGCGCTTCCTCTCCGTGCTCGAGCTGTACCGGCACGCGGCGCTGAGCTTCGAGCAACTGGAGCCGCTCGGCGAGCTGACCCTGCGCTGGTCGGCCGAGCACTGGACCGACGAGATGCTGGCCACGTTGGGAGCCGACTATGACCGATGACACCATGACCGATGAAACGGCGATCGATGACGCGGCGACCGTGAAGCAGCCGCTCACGGAGAAGCTCGAGGCGATCCTGCTCGTCATCGACGAGCCGCACAGTCTCGTCTCGCTCGCCGCGGCCGTCAGCGCGCCCGTGCCGGCGGTGCGGCAGGCGATCGAGTCTCTCGTCGACGAGTACGACGGCCGAGGGCAGGGCCCGCGGCGCGGCTTCGAGCTGCGCGAAGTGGGCGGAGGCTGGCGGCTCTACGTGCGCGAGGACTACGACGACCTGGTGGCCGACTTCGTGGGCGGGCAGGCTCCGGCGCGGCTGTCGCAGGCCGCGCTCGAGACGCTCGCCGTGATCGCCTACAAGCAGCCGGTGACCCGCAGCCAGGTGGCCTCGATCCGTGCCGTCAACGTCGACTCGGTGGTGCGCACGCTGCTGGGGCGCGGGCTCATCACCGAGCTCTTCCAGGACTCCGAGACCGGCGCCATCAACTACGGCACGACCGACGCCCTGCTGCAGAACCTCGGCATCAACTCGCTCGATGAGCTGCCGCCGATCTCCCCGCTGCTGGACGACGGCTCCGAAGGCTTCGACGAGAGGATCGCCCGATGACCCCCGCCCCCGCTGACCCGTTCGCCGCCCCCGAAGGCGTGCGGCTGCAGAAGGTGCTCGCGAACGCCGGCGTCGCGTCGCGACGCGTGATCGAGCAGTACATCGTCGAGGGACGGATCCGCGTGAACGGATCCGTCGTCACCGAGCTCGGCCGACGGATCGACCCGGAGAACGATCTCGTCGACGTCGACGGCACCGCCGTGCAGCTGGACACCGGCAAGCGCTATGTCATGCTGAACAAGCCCACCGGCGTGGTCAGCACGATGAAGGATGAGAACGGGCGACTGGATCTGCGGCGCTTCACCAAGGACTACGAGGAGCGTCTGTACAACGTCGGTCGCCTGGATGCCGAGACCAGCGGGCTGCTCATCCTGACGAACGACGGGGACCTCGCCCACGTGCTCGCGCACCCCTCGTTCGGAGTGACCAAGGTGTACATCGCCAAGGTCGAGGGCGTGGTCACCGCGCAGACGATCGCGAAGCTCACGCGGGGCGTCGAGCTCGAGGACGGACCGATCGCCGCCGACAAGGCCCGCCTGCTGGATTCGTCCGCGGGATCCAGCCTCGTCGAGCTCACCCTGCACTCCGGACGCAACCGGATCGTGCGCCGCATGCTCGCCGCGGTCGGGCACCCGGTCACGGAGCTCGTGCGGCGCCAGTTCGGCCCGCTGCACCTGGGAACGCTCCCTGCGGGGAAGTCCCGTGAACTGACTAAAATCGAACTCGGCGCGCTTCTGACCCTGTCGCGCCAGGATTCCCCCGCAGAAGGCGCGTCGAATGCGCCGGCGACCGACCGGGGAGACGCGCAGGAGAACGAGTGAGCGACACGAGCAGGACGCCGAATGAGCGTGCCGCGCGGCTGTCCGGAACCATCCGGATCGTCGGCGCGGGGCTTCTCGGCGCCAGCATCGGGCACGCCCTGACGGCGAAGGGCGTCGACGTCGCCCTCGCCGACACCTCTCCCGCGCAGCTGCGCCTCGCGATCGACTACGGTGCGGGCCGTGCCGCCCGCACCGATGACGCACCGTCGCTCGTCGTCGTCGCCGTGCCACCGGATGTGACGGCCGACGTCATCGAGGCGGAGCTCGCCCGGTTCCCGGATGCCGTGGTCACCGATGTCGCAAGCGTCAAGCTCGAGCCGCTGCGCGTGCTCCGCGAGCGCGGCGTCGATCTGACCCGGTACATCGGATCCCATCCGCTCGCCGGTCGCGAGCGCGGGGGCGCGATCTCGGCGCGGGCCGACATCTTCATCGGCCGGCCCTGGGTGGTGTGCCGCGACGAGGAGACCCGCGCCGCGGATCTCGCGCTCGTCGAGGGCCTCGCGCTCGACCTCGAGGCGATGCCGCTGGAGATGACGCCCGAGGAGCACGACCGCGCGGTCGCGTTGACCTCGCACGTGCCCCAGGTCGTGGCGAGCCTGCTCGCCGCCCGCCTCGCCGATGCCGAGGACGGCTCGCTCCGTCTCGCCGGTCAGGGCGTGCGTGACACCACTCGCATCGCCGCATCCGCGCCCGAGCTGTGGGTGCAGATCCTCGGTGCCAACGCAGCGCCCGTCGTCTCGGTGCTCGATGCCCTCGCGGCAGACCTCGCCGAGGTCGCCGACGCGCTGCGCGAGCCGGACCGCACCGGATCCCGGCGCACGGTCGCGGAGGCGATCCGGCACGGCAACGAGGGCGTCGAACGCCTGCCCGGCAAGCACGGCCAGAACCGTCGTTTCGAATCGTTCGTGGTGATGATCGATGACACCGCGGGTCAGCTCGGCCGCCTGTTCGGCGAGCTCGGCGAGCTCGAGGTGAACGTCGAGGACCTGCGCCTGGAGCACTCGCCGGGCGCGCAGTTCGGCCTGGCCGAGATCAGCGTGACCCCTGCCGCACTCCGCGGCGCGGTCGAAGGACTCGAGGCCAGGGGATGGCGGATTGCGAGCATGCCCGATGACTGACCTTCCCACGAGCGCAAGCACGGCGGCGCAGGCGCCGTTCATCGTCGCGATCGACGGCCCCGCCGGATCCGGCAAGTCCAGCGTGTCCAAGGCCGTTGCCCGACGCCTCGGATATGGCTTCCTGGACACGGGCGCCGCATACCGAGCGCTGGCCTGGCACGTGCTGGACCGTGGTGACGACACCGCCGACGAGGCCGCGGTGCTGGCCGCCGCCGCTGACTTCCCGTTCGCGCAGGGGCTCGACCCCGACGATCGCCTCGTGCATGTCGGAGCGACGGACGTGACGGAGGCGATCCGCGAGCCCCGCGTGTCGGGCGCCGTGAGCGGCGTGGCCCGTGTGCCCGCCGTGCGCGTGCAGGTGAACGACGCGTTCCGCCGGATCGCGCGCGAGGCCGAGTACCCCGCGGTGGTGGTGGAGGGGCGCGACATCACGACCGTGGTCGCCCCCGACGCCCCGGTTCGGATCCTGCTCACGGCGGCCCCCGAGGTGCGCGCGGCGCGCCGGGCTGCGGAACTCGATGCAGAGGACGCGGGTGCGGTCGCCGCCGCGCTGCATCACCGTGATGCCAAAGACAGCGCGGTGGTGGACTTCCTCACCGCCGCGGAGGGAGTGGAGGTCGTGGATTCGACCGATCTCGACTTCGAGGAGACCATCGATGCCGTGATCGCGGTGATCGAGCGACGTGCGCCCGGAGCGCAGCGAGGAGCCGACAATGGCTGACGAAGAAGAATACGAGGGCGGCGAAGACCGCCTCGCGGAGAAGCTGGACGCGATGGACGAGGAGCTCGTCGAGTCGCGCGCTGCGACCCTGCGCGCGGGCCTCGACGACTACGATCTGGACGATGAAGATGCCGAGCTGCTCGCCGGCCTCATCGAGGGCGAGGACGGGATCCAGTACCTGCCCGCGCTGCCCGTCGTCGCGATCGTGGGCCGGCCGAACGTCGGCAAGTCCGCTCTCGTGAACCGGATCCTGGGCCGTCGCGAGGCGGTCGTCGAGGACACCCCCGGTGTCACGCGCGACCGCGTCACGTACAAGGCCGAGTGGATGGATCGGCGCTTCACGCTGGTCGACACCGGCGGCTGGGAGCCGGACGCGAAGGGGATCGACCGCTCGGTCGCCGCCCAGGCCGAGGTCGCGATCGACCTCAGCGACGTGGTGATGTTCGTCGTCGACGCGATGGTCGGGGCCACCTCGACCGACGAGCACGTCGTGAAGCTGCTGCGCAAGAGCGGCAAGCCCGTCTTCCTCGTCGCGAACAAGATCGACGATGCCCGTCAGGAGCCCGAGGCCGCGGCGCTGTGGAACCTGGGTCTCGGTGAGCCGTACCCGGTGTCCGCGATCCACGGTCGCGGCGTCGCAGATCTCCTCGACGCGATCATGGAGAAGCTGCCCGAGGTCTCCGCCGTCGCCAAGGGCGAGATCGGCGGACCGCGCCGGGTCGCGATCCTGGGTCGTCCGAACGTGGGCAAGTCCTCGCTGCTGAACAAGGCGGCGGGGGAGGAGCGGGTCGTCGTCAACGAGCTCGCCGGCACGACCCGCGACCCCGTGGACGAGATCGTGGAGCTGGGCGACAAGCTGTGGCGGTTCGTGGACACGGCGGGCATCCGCCGCCGCGTGCACCTGCAGCAGGGCGCGGACTTCTATGCTTCCCTGCGCACGTCGACGGCGCTGGAGAAGGCCGAAGTGGCCGTGGTCGTGCTCGATGTGAGCCAGTCCATCAGCGTGCAGGATCTGAACATCATCGACATGGTGCTGGAATCGGGTCGCGCGCTCGTGCTCGCGTTCAACAAGTGGGACCGCCTGTTCGACGACGACATGGAGAACCAGGACCGTCGCCGGTACCTGGAGCGCGAGATCGAGCAGGACCTGGCGCACGTCGCCTGGGCTCCGCGCGTGAACATCTCGGCGAAGACCGGTCGTCACCTGGACAAGCTGGTCCCCGCCCTGGAGAAGGCGCTGGAGAACTGGGACCGCCGGATTCCGACGGGCAAGTTCAACGCATTCCTCACCGAGCTCGTCGCCGCCCACCCGCACCCGCTGCGGGGCGGCAAGCAGCCCAGGATCCTGTTCGGCACGCAGGCCTCCACGCGGCCGCCGACATTCGTGCTGTTCACGACCGGGTTCCTCGACCCGGGCTACCGCCGGTTCATCCAGCGGCGCTTGCGCGAGCTGTACGACTTCGAGGGCACCCCGATCGTGATCAACATGCGGGTGCGCGAGCGCCGGCAGCGCTGAGGGACACGGCGCCGACTTCAGAGTCGGCGCCGTTCCTGTCCGGTCAGCCCTGGCGCGCGGCGCGCACCATCGCGGTGCGGTCGGGCTCGGTGAACCCGAACTGCCGGTAGAGGCCGTGCGCATCGCTCGTGAAGAGCGTCCAGCGCATGTCTGCGCCCGGGCCGTCGTCGATCATGAGCTGCATCATGCGCTTGCCGAGGCCGTGGCCGCGGTGCGCGTGGTCGACGTAGACGTCGGCGAGGTAGGCGAACCCGACTCCGTCGGAGACGGCACGGGCGAAGCCGACCTGCTCGCCCGTGTCGGAGCGGTAGACGCCGACGACGCGCCACGCGTTCGCGAGCTGAGTCTCCACGTCGGCGCGCGTGCGCCAGCGACCCCAGTACACCTCGGTCGAGAGCCAGGTCCACACGGCGTCGGTCTGGATGCGGGAAGGATCGTCGTCCAGTTCGTAGGCATCGCTCATGAGCACCATTCTCGCAAGCACAGGGGGGTGCAACGTTCCGTCGCACAGGGCGATCGAATGACGGGGTGTGGAAAGGTGGAGGGGTGACGATCGTCCCTCCCGAGCCCGGCGAACCCCGGCGCCCCCACGGGCCGCTGAACAGCGGCGACGCCTGGGTGGTGGCCCCGACGGGCGAGCGCTACTGGGGCAGGTACGGAGCTGCGGGGCTTCTCGCATACGACCGGGAGCGCGGCGTGCTGCTGCAGCACCGGGTCGCGTGGTCGCACCATGGCGGAACCTGGGCTCTCCCCGGCGGAGCCCTGCATGACGGAGAGTCGGCCCGCGAGGGCGCGATCCGTGAGGCGCAGGAGGAGGCCGGTGTTCCGGACGACGCTGTCCGTGCGCGTTTCGAGAGCGTGCTGGACCTGGGGATCTGGAGCTATACGACCGTGGTCGCCGACGTGGTCGCGCCGTTCGAGCCGGTGATCAGCGATCCCGAGAGCCTGGCACTGCAATGGGTGCCGGTGGACGAGGTGGATCGTCGTCCGCTGCATCCGGGCTTCGTCACCGCATGGCCGGAGTTGCGCGCCCTGCTGGACGTGCGACCGGTCGTGGTCGTCGACGCCGCGAACGTCGTCGGATCCGTGCCGGACGGCTGGTGGAAGGATCGAGCCGGAGCGACGGCGTTCCTGCGTGACCGCCTGGATGTCTGGGCGCGGCGGGGAGTGGAAGCCGAGCGCGTCGCGCTGGACTCCACGCGCTGGCATCCCCGCGTCGTACTCGTGGTCGAGGGAGCCGCGCGCGACGTCGCGGATCCGGAGGACAGCGCCGATGTGGCCTGCGCCGTGTCGATCGTGCGAGCGCCCGGAGCCGGTGATGACGCCATCGTCGCGGCTGCGGCAGAGCGAGTGGCCGCTGGAGATCGCGTGTTCGTCGTCACGAGCGATCGTGGCCTGACGGAACGGATCGAGGCGCTGACCGACGTCAGCGATCCGGCCGAGGTGCGGCCTGTGCGCTGGTTGCGCGAGCAGCTCGATGAGGTGGCGCAGCCGGCGGTCGACTAGGTGTGATGTCCAGGCAGGTTGTTGAGTCTGCTGATGGGTGGGGCTCCGATTGCGGAGTGGGTCCTGTGGTGATTGTAGAAGTGCAGCCAGCCGGGTAGGGCCTGGCGGCGGTCGCCTTCGGAGGAGTAGAAGCGGGCGTATGCCCAGCCGTCGGCGAGGGTGCGGTGGAATCTCTCGATCTTTCCGTTCGTCTGGGGCCGGTAGGGCCGGGTCCGTTTGTGTGCGATCCCGAGGTCCGCGCAGGCGTCTCGCCAGGCGTGGGATCGGTATGCGGATCCGTTGTCGGAGAGGACCCGCTCGATGGTGACACCGCGATCAGCGAACCAGGCGACGGCGCGTTCGAGCACGCCGATCGCGGTGACGGCCTTCTCGTCGGCGCAGATCTCGACGTAGGCGATGCGGGAGTGGTCGTCGATGACGGTGTGTAGGAAAGCGGTGCCGATACGAGGCCGGTATTCACGACCGCGTTCCCCGGTCCTGCGCGCCTGCGCGTGCGCGTTGGCTTTGCTCTGCTGCCGGCTGAGGAACTTGTGCCCTCCGCCGTCAGGAATGTTGCCAAACTTCGTGACGTCGACATGGATCAAGGATCCGGGATGCTCGTGCTCGTAACGGCGGATCGGTTCCCCGGTGACCCGGTCGATGCGGCTGAGCTTGTTGATCCGGCAACGCACGAGTACGGCGTGAACCGTCGAAGCCGCGATGCCGAGCTCGCCGGCGATTTGGACCGGCCCCAGCCGGCGACGCCACCTGGCCTTCACGATCCGTTTAACCACAGCGGGCGGTGTCTTGGTCGGCATCGAGCGCGGCCGGCTGGACCTGTCGGTCATCCCCGCAGGACCTTCGGCTCGGAATCGGGCGACCCACTTGCGCGCCGTTGGCGGCGAAGTCATGAACATCTTCGCTGCGACCGTGACCGGCCAATGTTCCTCAACGATGAGCTTGGCCAGCCGCAAACGAGCGCGTGGGGTGAGAGCAGCGTTAGCGTGGGACACGAAGGCCTCCTGTGTTGCGTGAGCGGTTCCTAGATAGCTCCACTCTCGCCACGGGAGGCCTTCACCCGTCAGCAGATCACACGCGATTCACGCAACAACGTCCCTGGACATCACAACTAGGAGGCGAGGCCCATCGCGTCCATGCGGCGGGCGTGCGCGCCCATGAGCTCGGTGAACACCGGCTCGAGCTTGTCGTCCTCCGCGCCGGGCAGGTGCGGCCGCAGCGCCGCCCTGGCGACGAGGATCGTGTCGCCGACGAGACGGCGCCCCCACATCGACAGCAGCGAGCGCCACTGCTCGTCGCTCGCGATCGTGGCCTGCACGATCCCGATGATCTCGTGCCGGTCGTCCGCCTCGGAGAGGATCCTGGCGACCTTCGCGCCGGTCTCGCCATAGCTGGAGGCGAGGGCGAGGTAGAAGTCGTCGAGCATGCCGGCCGTGAGGTACACCGCGAGCATGGTCTCCGCGATGCGCGGGCCGAGGGTCTTGCGGCGGAACGCGTCCAGCTGCTCGCGGAACGGCAGCATCACCTCGGTCGGACGGTCGCCGTGCGCGGCGATGATCGCGACGATGCCGTGGTGCTTGGCGAGGGCCGCCCCGGCCGCGCGGGACAGGATCTCCTTCTCCGCGAGATCATCCGTCGCGCGGATCAGGCGGGTCAGCGTCTCGAAGTAGCCGAGCTGCAGATAGGCGGCCTGACCGAGGAAGGTGTTCAGCTCGGGCGCCAGCTCGGCGAAGTCGACGCGGGTCGCGTCGCCCGCATCGCCGCGGGAGCGGAGCACCAGCGCGCGCCGCGGCGCCTTGTCGCGCTGCCAGAACCACCTCACCACGCGCCCCAGCCTAGTGGAGACGTCCCGCTCACCCGGTGGCGCCCCGCGCTCCGATCACTCCGATCCCGGCTACGCGCGCCCGCTCCGGTAGGCTGGATCCCGCTCCGGCGACGGATCGGAGCCCCGCGCCTGTGCATACGGATTCGGCGTGGACCCCATCAACGAGGCGGCGCCGCGATCGCAAGGCCCGCCGGACAGGCAATCAAAGACTGTGACTTCCTTCGCCGATCTCGGCATCGATCAGGACATCGTGGACGCCATCGCGGCGAAAGGCATCGTCGACGCCTTCCCGATCCAGGAGCAGACCATCCCCCTCGGCCTCCCCGGCCAGGACATCATCGGCCAGGCCAAGACCGGTACCGGCAAGACCTTCGGCTTCGGCATCCCCGTGGTGCAGCGTCTCGGGCTCAACCCCGAGCCCGGTGTGAAGGCGCTCATCGTCGTGCCCACCCGCGAGCTCGCGGTGCAGGTGTACGAGGACATGGATCTGCTGACCAGCAACCGCTCGACGAGCGTCGTCGCGATCTACGGCGGCAAGGCCTACGAAGGCCAGATCGACCAGCTCAAGGCCGGCGCTCAGATCGTCGTCGGCACCCCCGGCCGCCTCATCGACCTCGCGGGGCAGCGCCTGCTCGACCTCTCCCACGCGACCGAGGTCGTGCTCGACGAGGCCGACAAGATGCTGGACCTCGGCTTCCTCGCCGACATCGAGAAGATCTTCCAGAAGGTCCCCGCGGTGCGGCACACGCAGCTGTTCTCCGCCACGATGCCGGGACCGATCGTGGCGCTGGCGCGCCGGTTCATGACGAACCCGATCCACATCCGCGCGAACGACCCCGATGAGGGCCTCACCCAGGCGAACATCAAGCACCTCGTCTACCGCGCGCACTCGCTCGACAAGGATGAGGTCATCGCCCGCATCCTCCAGGCAGAGGGCCGCGGCAAGACGGTGATCTTCACGCGCACCAAGCGCGCCGCGCAGCGACTGGTCGATGAGCTGAGCGACCGCGGCTTCAACGTCGGCGGCGTGCACGGCGACATGGGCCAGGACCAGCGCGAGCGCTCCATGGCGGCGTTCAAGGCCGGAAAGAAGGACGTGCTGGTCGCGACCGACGTCGCCGCCCGCGGTATCGACGTCGACGACGTCACCCACGTGATCAACCACACGATCCCGGACGAGGACAAGACGTACCTGCACCGCGCCGGTCGCACCGGCCGCGCCGGCAAGACCGGCATCGCCGTCACGTTCGTGGACTGGGAGGACCTGCACAAGTGGGCCCTGATCAACCGCGCGCTCGAGTTCGGTCAGCCCGAGCCCATCGAGACGTACTCGTCGAGCCCGCACCTGTACGAGGACCTGAACATCCCGGCCGGCACCAAGGGACGCCTGGTCACCGCGCCGGTCTCGGAGAAGCCGGCCCGCAAGCAGCGTGAGCCGCAGCGCGCCGCCGACGCGGCCGCCGAGGGCACGAGCGAGGGCACCACGCGCCGCCGTCGCCGCCGCCGCAACGCCGAGGACGGGGTCGGATCGACGTTCACCGAGGGTGCGGAGGCTCCCGCCGCCAAGACGTCCGGATCCGGTGACGCCGACCGGGCCGCCGAGGGATCCGGCACGCACGACGGTCAGGGTGCCGAGCACCACGACGGCAAGCCCGCCGCACAGCGCCGTCGCCGCCGCCGCCGTCGCCCCTCCGGCGGCGCCGCCGCGGGCAGCGCGCCCCAGCCCGGGGCCTGACCTCCCCCGTTCTCGCCGACGCTCCCGTCGCAGAAGGTGCCGCTCTGATCCG
>Ga0308157_10002020_pt1 | contig 36408 bp, 29 predicted proteins | sample PhyBR1_FD_201035 | JGI IMG/M metagenome (GOLD analysis project Ga0308157, IMG submission 201035) | Phyllosphere microbial communities from UC Gill Tract Community Farm, Albany, California, United States - DLSLB.R1 | ecosystem: Host-associated > Plants > Phyllosphere > Unclassified | place: USA... | reverse complement strand
TCTTGGGAAGCTGATATTTGGGGAAAGATCAGAAACCAAAAGAAAGGGGCTTACGCAGGATATCTTCAATCTGAAGAAGTAAAAAAAGCATTGCAGACTAATATTGTTGCCAATGTTTCAAGAGGATATTATAATCTTTTAATGCTAGATGCGCAATTGGATATTGCCAGACAAAATCTTCGTTTAAATGATAGTACAACCAATATTATCAAATTAAAATATGATGCTGGTCAGGTAACCAACTTAGCAATTCAGCAATCTGAAGCACAAAAATTAAATTCAGCGCAATTGATTCCGTTATTGGAACAAAATATTGCAATTCAGGAAAATGCTTTAAGCGTTTTAACAGGTTCGTTTCCTGATTCAAAAGAAAGATCAGTTCGTTTAAGTGCACTTGAAGTAAAACATAATACAGCAATTGGAATTCCGTCTGCTTTAGTAAGCAGAAGACCTGATGTTAAAAGCGCCGAATTAGCTCTTAAAGTTGCCAATGCAAATGTCGGTATCACGAAAGCGGATTTATACCCAGCTCTTAGAATTACAGCTCAAGGTGGTGTAAACTCTTTCGAAACCAGTAATTGGTTTAACATTCCCGCTTCTTTGTTTGGAACTGTTGCAGGAGGTTTAACACAACCGCTTTTGAATAACAAAAGACTTAAAACGCAATATAATATCGCTGTCGCGGAAAGAGAAAAAGCAGTTTTTTCTTTCAGACAATCGGTTTTGGTTGCCGTTAGCGAAGTTTCGGATGCTTTAGTAAAAGTGGAGAAATTACAGCAACAAGAAACTTTCTTAAAAGAAAAAGTAAAAACATTACAGCAGGCTATTAAAAATGCAAACCTTTTATTCAAAAATGGTTTGGCAGAATATCTTGAAGTTTTAACGGCGCAGGCAAATCTTTTGCAAAGCGAATTGGAACTTGCTGATATTAAAAGACAGCAGCTTACAGCCAATACAGATTTGTACCGCGCACTAGGCGGTGGCTGGAAATAATACCCGTTACATTACCCGTTAATTATTTATTTTTTGAGATGAAAACGCTGTGGAGCCTTTGGGTTTCATGGCGTTTTTTGTTTTTTAACCGCAAAGGACGCGAAAGTTTTTTTGAATTTCTCGCAAAGACGCGAAGTCACAAAGGTTTCTTTTTCAGGCAGATTTAGCTGATTGGAATCAACTTATTCTCATTTTTTTGTCATCTCGACGAAGGAGAGATCTACGTAAGTAGCTCGACAAAGGAAATTTCCTAATACTGCATTTCTATAATTTCATATATTTACTTCTAGATTATTGACCCTTTTTATGAAAAAATATTACCCAATTCTGTTTGTATTTTTCTTTTTGATAGTTAGCTGTAAAAAAAATACAGAGACAGCCAATACATCTACGTTAGACACCACAAAAATTAGAAAACCACCACCACCATTAGATTACGCAGAATATATGAAAAACGTCCCTAAGAGCGATAGTTTATGTAACGGCGAAATTGAAAGAGCAAAAGATGACCTTTCAAAATATGATGGTATTTATGTCCAAACGATATGTTATGGATGTGATTTTAAACCATATGAAGAAGAAATTAAAGAAGTTCTTAAAAAAAGAAAATTTAAACTTGGAATTCAGGATATTGGCTGTGTAAGATATGAGGGACAAACTGTAGGTTGTTATAGTGAATATATTGACTTGAAAATGAAAGAGAAATATGGGGAAAATTATAAATCTGAAATAGAAAATGAAGCTATAAAGATTTTAATAACGAATATTAATAACAATAATAAAATTATTAGCATTTACGATTTAGAACAAAACGAAAAACCAAAAATATTAGACCCGAAAATTGCTATGGAGAATGATTATTACATTACTATAAAAACTGATTTACCTATAAATAGAAAAAGTATGCATAATTTATTTACTGATATAGATTTTATTATAGAAAAAGATGGCACAATTAGTAATCTCGAAGAAACTAATTGGGTAAATGAAAAAGGTATTGATGAAAAATTTAAGCAAGATTTGATTAATCTTGCTATAAATACTCTAAAAAAAAATTACAACAATTGGAAGCCTGGAACTTATAAGAGAAATAAAGCCAGAGTACAAAATAGTCTTAGAATTAGTTTTGAATAATAAAACCAAAAAATTACTTTTAATAAACTCCTAAATTTCATTTATAAACATATCCTAATTTTATACAAAAAAATCCTTTCAAACAATTTATTAAAACCCATGAAGAAAATTACATCCATTGCACTTTTAGCTTTACTATTTACAAATTGCAAACAAAGCAGTAATGAAGAATCAAAACCTATCGAAAAACCGGCAGATACAATTACTGTTGTAAAAGCAGAAAAAAAGGCTGAGCCAAAAGAAGATTGTAAAGATATCGAAGTAGAAATGGGAGATGGAAGAGAATGTATATTACAAGATACTAACTTGGATGAAGTTTATCAAAACATCATCAAAAACAAAGAAGTCGAAGAATCGAATTATTTTTTAAGTACGATTCCGAGCGAAACCAAATCTGTCGAAGTGAATCAAAACGGATTAATCTCAATTGATTATCAAATTACTAAAAATAAAGTGGCTATTTCTATGAATTATGAAGGTGGCGTAACAGAAGTAACGCTTGAAAAAATAAACAATACTGTGAAAAGAAGTATTTATCATTATGCTGATTAAGCTCAAAAACAATACAAATAACCACAATCTAAAACCGCTAAAAGCTATACGTTTTTAGCGGTTTTAATTTTATACCACAAAAGCATTGGAAAACAAAGTTTTTTTATTTGCCACGAATTTCTTTTCTCTCTAATTATAAAAATAATTCGTGAAAATTTGTGAAATTCGTGGCAGTAAATTTTGTACTCTAACATCTTTGCGACAATAATATTAACTATGACTTTCAACAAAGAAACATACCTCAACAATCTAAAATTATATTTCGAAAGTTACGCTCCTATTTCTGAAAAGTCTTGGAATTTGATTGAAAGCTTGACACATTTCCAGACAATCAAAAAAGGAGAAATACTACTAGAAAATGGAGAAATCTGCAAAAATCTTTATTTTATTGCCAAAGGAATTTTACGAACTTTTATTACTGACGAACAAGGAAATTTCTATAACAAAAATCTTTTTCTCGAAAACAAACTTGCATGCTCTAAAGTTTCATCAATGCTGCAAACCCCTTCCGACTTTACGATTGAAGCTTTAGAAGATTGCATCTTAATCAATCTTGATTACAAAAAATATATCCAGTTGATCACCGAAAATGACGATCTCAAAAACTTCTACATTGCCTATTTAGAAAAAAACTGGATTATTGAAAAAGAACAAAGAGAAGTGGCGCTAGTAATGCAGAATGCAACAGAAAGATATCTTAATCTTCTTGAGACGCATCCTACAATTGCAGATCGCGTTCCGTTATTGCATATTGCATCTCATTTAGGCATTACACCAACACAGTTAAGCCGAATCAGAAAAAGTCTTGAAAAAGATTTGTAAATCAACATATGTAAAGGTTTTCCTGAAAAACTGAATTTATCTTTGCCTTATAATTATTAATTCATCAAACACAATGAACCATATAAATCTCATCAAAGACAATATAGATAATTTAACTACTCTTTGGAAAACCGTTGCCACTCCGCTCCTTTCCTATCATCAAAATGAATTTTTAGAATTTTCTCAAATCAAAGACTCTGGCTGGCCAAATAGATTATGGTTCAGAGAAGATATTACTGAAGAAGATCTTCCGAAGATTCAAAAAACTATTGAAAAGAATTCAGGATTGGTTGTTCCGTATTGGGATATCTTTGGAAGCAATTCAAATGAAATTTTTGAAAAAAATGGTTTTTCCATTCGCAATCAACTTGCGGCTATGGCATTAAAACTAGATCAAAAGTTTACACTTCAAAACAATCTTACTTTTAAACGAGTTTTAAATGAAGAAGATGCTAAAACGTGGTCTGATATTTATCCGTTATCTTTCAATTATGTAATCAGCAAAGAAACCTTGATTCATAATTACCAAAATGCAAAGTTTTTTCTGGTTCATTTTGAAGGAAAGGCAATTGGAACATTGACTCTTTTTCAAACCCAAAATATAATGGGAATTCATGGTGTTGGCGTTATTCCTGAAATGCGAAAAAAAGGTTTTGCAGAAGAAATCATGAAATTTGCCATAAACGAAGCTATCGATGCCAATTGTGAATATGCTCAACTACAAGCTTCTGCTTTAGGAAAAGGCATTTATACGAGGTTAGGTTTTGAGGATTTGTTTACGATTACGAATTATCAATTGGCGTAAAATTTTAAATCCTCTAGCATTTTTTTGTCATCCTGACGAAGGAAGGATCACGCAAGAAATTCCGCAAAGTTATTCCGTTAATCTTTGTAGAGTTACTTGTGTGATCCTTCCTTCGTCAGGATGACATACTTTATGTGTAAAAACTAAAACTCAAGAAAAAAGCCCTTGTTCCTTTACTTATAAAAATCTAAAATCAAAATCTTGTCCCAAATGCCCCCAAAATAGTCATAAATAGGTATTTCATGAAAAAATAAGAATAGTACATTTGTAATACATTAACTAATAATCTTTTAAAACAAATACCCAATGAAGACAACCAAAATCATTTTCTGGACTACTACTATTTTAATTTTTTTATTTGAAGGTGTTATGCCGGCATTAACTTCTCAAACTGAATTAGCCAAAGAAGGAATCAGACATCTTGGCTATCCTGAATATTTCGGAAATGCATTAGTAGTGTTTAAAATCCTTGGAGTTTTAGCCTTAATTATTCCGCAAGTACCTGGAAAAATCAAAGAATGGGCTTATGCAGGATTTGCATTCGATTTTATTTTTGCCTCAATAAGCCATTTTGCGGTTGACGGAATTGGTTTTCAAGGCTTCTTTCCATTAATCATTTTAGCGATATTAATTGTTTCGTATGTAACATATCATAAAATACAGCGTTATAAAAACATAGCACTCTAAAAATCAAAACTTTATGATTATTGAAGTTTTTAAAACAAATGTTCAAGAAGAATCTCAATGTCAAGTTATCATTGAGAAGCTTCTTGAGCATTTTCCAAATAGCTCGATCAACTTCGATTTAGAAGATTGCGACAAAATCCTCCGTATTCATGCGCCCGCTATTTCGAATACAAAAATTATCGCCATTTTAAATTCGCACGGTTACTTCTGCGAGGCGCTTCCTTAAAAATTAACACTTCTCAAATATCTGATTTATAGCTTTTTAATATTTTTTATTGTATATTTGAAGGAGTATCATTTCCCCTAATTCTATAAATTTAATTTCACAGATTTAATATACTGAGGTTTTCTTTAACCAATCGGTAAAGATCTACTGTCGAGTTTTCAATTTCTAAAATTAAAAAAAATGAAGAGTGCTATTCAAAATACCATACTGGAAACCTACGATAAATTTGGCGACTTAATTTCCTCTTTTTCAAAAGAAGAAATCAATATTGTTCCATTTGAAGGAAGCTGGACAGCCGGACAAACTGTACAGCATATCATCCTTGCTTACTCAGGTCTAACAATGCTCTTTGCAGGGAAAACAGAAAAAACAACTAGAAAACCTGACGAAAACGTAAAAGGACTCGATGCTATCTTTTTAGATTATACTACCAAATACCAATCACCCGAAAACATAAAACCTCCTGCTATCGAGTATGAAAAAGGCACACTGCTGGCTTCTGTCAAAAAAATACAAAATGATTTATTTGAAGCCGCAGAAACTTACGATTTGACACTAACGTGCATGGATGCTAAAATACCAGGATTTGAACATTTTACCATTTATGAATGGCTTCATTTTGCCATTGTGCACACACAGAGACATACACGCCAGCTACAATCGATTTACGAGCATATCAAAAAACAATAGATCAGTATAATTAAAACTATTTTTATGAGATCAAAAGTTAGGACCATTGTTTCATCGGGTTTAGTTGCAGGAACATTAGACATTGCTGCTGCTATTGTAGTTTATGCTGTAATACTTCATAAAACAACAGCCGAAAAAATTTTGCAGTCTATTGCAAGCGGAATTTTTAAAAAAGAAGCATATGCAGGCGGACCAGAAATGACTTTTGCGGGTTTGGGACTTCATTTCTTAATTGCTTTTATTTTTGCTTGGTTTTATTTTAAAATTTTTCCTTATATCCCCTTTTTTAAAATCAACACATTACTCTCGGGAGTTTCTTATGGTTTCTTTATTTGGGTTGTAATGAACCTTGTTGTGTTGCCGATTGTATTTCCAGTTTTACCTGAAAAAAAACTAGATTTTCCTCTTTTGCTTTCCATATTGATTGTTATCTGCTGTGTCGGAATTCCGATAGCTTTTATAACACGAAAATATTACGCAAAATGGTACTGAGATAAGGTGCAAAGGAGCAAAGGCTAAAAGGTGCAAAGGTTAAAGACTTTGAGCCTTTGCAACTTTGAACCTATGAACCTTCAAAAAAACTAGACTACATGCCCTTTTCATTATTACTTAACAGCCTTACAGAATTACCATGTTTATGCTTTTGAGTTAATTTTTTAGTGGATTGAATTAATCGTCGCTTTTATCTCAAAGTAATTTTAAATAAAATTTATTAGCATAATGATAGGAAAGACATGGCTATGTCAATTATAGGGTTTTCCTAACAGGAATTGCCATTTTTGATGACCAACTATATATTTATTATGGCGCTACCGATGATAAGATTGCGGTGGCATCTTTGAACCTGAACGAGTTATTAATCGAGCTAAAAAAGAATCCTCATGAAAACAATATCAAATAAATCAAAAATAGTTTTTTTATCTACTTTTCCGCCTACGCAATGCGGCATAGCAACTTATACGCAAGATACCATCAAAGGAATTACAGATGTTTATGGCAAATCTATTAAATGTGAAATATGTGAATTGGTTACAGAGCCTATTGAAGAACCAACGCAAGCTTTTACCTTAAACACAAAAAATAGAGCAGAATATGCTAAAGTAGCCGAGGAAATTAATCAGGATGAAACTGTCAAATTAGTTCATATTCAGCATGAATTTGGTTTGTTTTCAGGAAATTACGGAGATTACCTTTTAGATTTTCTAAACGCTATTAAAACACCCGTTACATTTACGTTTCACAGCGTAATTCCGAATCCGAATGACGAATTGAGAACCTTTGTGAGACTGCTGTTGAGCTATAGCAATTCGGTTTTTGTAATGACTAATAAATCCAAAGAAATTCTAATTAACGACTACGATATCAATGAAAAAATAATTACTTGCGTACCTCATGGAACTCACATTGTAATATATGAAACTCCACAACAAGCAAAAGAAAAATTAAACATTGAAGACAGATTAGTGTTTTCTACTTTCGGACTTTTGGGTGAAGGAAAAAATATAGAAACAGGCTTACAGGCTTTACCAAAAATTATCAAAAAAGCGCCAAATGCACTATATCTCATTATAGGAAAAACACATCCAAATTTAATTAAGGACGGCGTTGATGCATATCGAGATAAATTGGAAGGTTTGGTAAAAGAATTAAATCTTCAGGATAATGTTCGCTTTATCAATCAATATTTAGATACCAATGAGCTTTTAGAATATTTAAAAGCTACAGACATTTACATGTTTACCTCAAAAGATCCTAATCAGGCTGTAAGTGGCACATTTGCTTACGCCATGAGCTGTGCATGTCCGATTGTAGCATCTAAAATTCCGCATACGAGAGAAGTATTAACTCCAGATTCTGGAATTTTATGTGATATTGGAGATTCTGATCAATTTGCTGCAGCGGCAATTAAATTGATTGAAGATGAAAATTTAAGACACGAAATGGGAATCAATTCATTTACCAAAATGAGAGCTTCATCTTGGGAAAATGTTGGAATTACTCAAATGAATACTTATAAAAACCTGATTAAAAATCCATCAGAGATCAAATACAGCTATCCTCCTATTCAGTTAAAACATATCAAAAAACTAACAACCGAATTGGGAATTATTCAGTTCAGCAAAATTTCTATTCCAGATTTAGATTCAGGCTATACTTTAGACGATAATGCAAGAGCTTTGATAGCGTTTTGCATGCATTATAAACTTACTCAAGACAAAGATGATCTCGCTTATATTTTAATCTATTTAGATTTCATTCAACGCTGTCAGAAACCAAAAGGAGATTTTATCAATTATGTCGATCAAGAAAACCGCGAACATATTGAGCAAAATGCCGAAGTAAATCTAGAAGATTCAAATGCAAGAGCCATTTGGGCTTTAGGAACTGTGGTTTCTATGTCTGATATTCTCCCAGAAGCGATTACCAAAAAAGCAACAAGATGTTTATTAAACACCTTAAAATGGGCAGAAAACATTCAGTCGCCTCGTTCAATTGGTTTTGCTACAAAAGGATTGTATTTATACCATTCAACCATTCCGAATTTATACGTTGCGGCAATTATCAATAAGCTAAATGCTAAACTTCTTGCAAATTATGAAGACACTGCAACAGAAGACTGGCAATGGTTTGAAAATTATCTGACTTACGGAAACGGCATTTTGCCAGAATCAATGCTCTACGCTTACTTAATTACCAATAAACCAGTGTACAAAAAAGTAGCGTTAGATTCTTTAGATTTCCTAATTTCTAAAACTTTCAAAGAAGGAACTTTCAAAGCTATTTCTAACCAAAGCTGGCACCATAAAGGTTCTGAGCCACATGAATATGGCGAGCAGCCAATTGATGTCACTTATACCATTCAGACATTAAACACTTTTTACAATGCTTTTAAAAACTCAGAATACAAAAAGAAAATGAGAGCCGCTTTTAACTGGTTTTTAGGCAAAAATCATTTAAATCAAATTATGTATAATCCTGTAAGCGGTGGCGGTTACGACGGACTGGAGAAAAATAATATCAACTTAAATCAAGGCGCAGAATCTACTGTTTGTTACTTAACTGCAAGATTATTAATGGAAAAATTAGCTATATCGCAGTCGCGCGTTATTCCGTTAATGAAATCTCGAAGCGGTATTGCCATAAATTTATAAGAAGAGAAATTGAAGCTAACCAAATACTTCATTTTTTAAACCCTGAAAATCCCTTTCTTAATGAAAGGGATTTTTTGTTTTATAAAAAAATAACAAAATAAATTTGCCTACCTACTAATAGGTAGTATATTTGTCAAAAAAATTACTGCTATGACAACAAAAGAAAATATTATTGATAAAGCAGATCAACTTATTCGAGACAAGGGCTATAATGCTTTTAGTTTTAAAGATATTTCAAATGATATAGGCATAAAGACCGCTTCTATTCATTATCATTTCCCTACAAAATCAGATCTTGGGGTAGCAACTATTAAAGAACATATTGCCAGATATGAAACTTTAAAGGAAAAGGTAGTTAACGAATCACCGCTAATACAACTTGAATCCTTTCTCGCTGTACATACAAAAATTAAGCATGACAATAAAGTATGCATTGTTGGCTCACTGGCAACAGACTTAAATACACTAGACCAATCAATAAAAGAGGAACTAAAAATATTTGCCAAATTGGTAATTGACTGGCTGACTGAAGTGCTAACAGAGGGAAAAGAGCAGAAAATATTTGATTTTCAAACTTCGGCACGAACAAAAGCATTAATGATAATTACTAATATGGTAGCAATAGTCCAACTTTCAAGACTTACAAACGATGACGATTTTGAGTTGGTAAAAGAAACAATATTAACAGAATTAAGACCTAAATAACAATGAAAAGAGTTGTAATAACAGGATTAGGAGCAGTAACTCCTATTGGAAATAGCGTTGAGGAATATTGGAATTCATTAATTAACGGAGTCAGCGGTGCCGCTCCAATAACAAGATTTGACACCACACAATTTAAAACCAAATTTGCCTGCGAAGTTAAAAACTTTGATTCGCAGCATTTATTTGAAAAAAACGAAATTAGAAAATACGATCTTTTTACTCAATACGCTTTACATGCAGCAGACGAAGCTGTAAAAAATGCTAATATTGATTTTGATACCTTAAATAAAAATCGAATTGGTGTAATATGGGGATGCGGCGATGGCGGTATTTCTACTTTTGAAGAACAAATTGGAGAATATATCAAGGGAAATGGCACACCAAGATTTAGTCCGTTTTTCATACCAAAAAGAATTGTCAACATAGCTTCTGGAGTTATTTCAATTAAATATGGACTTCGAGGAATCAACTATACCACAGCTGCTGCTTGTTCTGCAAGTAATACTTCCATTATAGATGCATTCAATTACATTCGCTGGGGCAAAGCAGATATGATTATCAGTGGTGGTTCTGAAGCTTCAGTTTCAGAATCTTCAATTGGTGGTTTTAATGCATCAAAAGCATTATCGACATTAAATGAAGATTGTACTAAAGCTTCACGTCCTTTTGACATCACAAGAAACGGATTTGTTTTAGGTGAAGGAGCTGGCGTTGTTATTTTGGAAAGCTATGAACATGCTATAAAACGAAATGCAGTAATTCTAGCCGAAATTGTTGGAGGCGGATTAGCTGCTGACGCCTATCATTTAACAGGAACTCATCCAGAAGGCGAAGGTGCCGTTTTAGGAATGGAACTTGCTCTTGAAGAAGCTGGAATCACTCCAGACAAAATTGACTGCATCAATGCTCATGCTACTTCTACTCCAACTGGCGATTTAAGCGAGCTTAAAGCTGTAGAGAAAGTATTTGGAATAAATCCGAATGCAAATATAAGTGCAACAAAGTCCATGACAGGACATTTACTTGGCGGTGCAGGAGCAATAGAAGCGATTGCCTGTATAAAAGCTGTTCAAGAAAATATTGTACCGCCAACCATAAACACTCAAAATGTAGAACAGAATTTTGCAGATAAATTTAATCTCACTCTCGGAAAAGCACAATCGAGAGTAGTTAACTACGCTATGAGCAATACATTTGGTTTTGGCGGACATGTCGCAAGTTCAATATTTAAGAAGTTTACAGAATAAATGTTATAGTCTAATACTTGCCTATTTTAAAAATCCCTTTCCATTGGAAAGGGATTTTTTGTTTGCGGTCACAAACGTCAAACTGTTTTAATTATTGTGAGTTTATGAAAATTATATAAGGCTGAAAAAAAGTTGTGTAATACATTTTAACAAGTATTGAGCTAACTTTCCTATACAGTTTAACGATTTAAAAAAACTGTTAAATAATTGATTTTCATTTTACATCATTCACATTAAAAACAAAAATTTTGATTCTCGATATTAAAAATACATTTGCCGAAATTGGAGAAACCACAATATTTGCCAAAAGGTTTTTTAAGGAGGTTTTTATTCCGCCTTATGAAACTCGCGAGTTCCTGAAACAATGTTATGTTATTGGCTACAAATCTCTGCCTTTGGTTGCTATTACCGGTTTTATTATGGGCTTGGTGCTTACGCTTCAATCGCGCCCGACATTGGTAAAATTTGGAGCAGAATCCTGGCTTCCGGGAATGGTAGCGCTTTCGCTAATAAGAGAAATTGCTCCTGTAATTACGGCATTAATCTGTGCAGGAAAAATTTCCTCTGGAATTGGTGCCGAATTAGGATCAATGAAAGTAACTGAACAGATTGATGCCATGGAAGTTTCGGCTATAAATCCGTATAACTATCTAGTTGTAACCAGAGTTTTAGCCTGCACTTTGATGGTTCCTATTCTAGTGTTTTTTGCAGATGCCATCGGAATTGTTGGCGGTTATGTGGGAATTAATATTCATGGAGATGTCAATTTTTACAGGTTCTTAACTCAGATCGTTCAATCCTTAGAATATCTAGATCTGCTTCCTGCCACTCTTAAAACTTTCTTCTTTGGATTTTTTATCGGGATCATTGGCTGTTTTAAAGGCTTTAATGCTTCTAATGGAACAGAAAGCGTAGGACGAGCTGCAAATTCTGCCGTAGTTACAGCATCATTAAGCATTTTTATAATTGATATGGTTGCTGTTCAAATAACCGATTTATTCTTTTAAAATGATGAAGGAAAAATTACATAAAGAACCTAAAACAAAAGAAAAAGATCTAACTCCAATTATTGAGATTAAAGATCTGCACAAAACTTTTGGAACAGATAATGCCGTTTTAAAAGGCGTAAATCTCACTTTGAATAAAGGAGAAGATTTGGTGGTTTTAGGACGTTCAGGTTCTGGAAAATCGGTCACCATAAAATGTATCGTTGGATTGATCGAGCCCGACAAAGGCGAAATCAAAGTTTTTGATGAAAACGTTCTTAATATTTCAAAAAGCGAGCTGAATGAAATTAGAGTCCGAATCGGGTTTTTGTTCCAAAGTGGAGCACTCTACGATTCAATGTCTGTTAGAGAAAATCTCGCTTTTACATTGACCAAACACAAACGTGATTTGAGCAATCAAGAAGTCGAAAATGAAGTAATGGAAGCACTAGAAAATGTTGGACTTGCCGATGCCATTGACAAAATGCCTTCTGAACTTTCGGGTGGGATGAAAAAAAGAATTGGCTTAGCTCGAACTTTAATTTTAAAACCAGAAATCATTTTGTACGATGAACCTACAACGGGTTTAGACACAATAACATCTAGAGAAATCAGCGAATTGATTTTGGACATTAAACACAAACAAAAAACCTCTTCGATTATTATCACTCACGATATGGCCTGCGCAAAAATGACAGCCGATCGAATTGTAGTTTTAAAAGATGGTGTAATTCACGCCGAAGGCACATACGAAGAATTAGAAAAAGACGAAGACGAATGGGTTCGCTCATTTTTTGAATAAAGCAAAATAAATAATAGAAATCATGGAAAAGCAATCTGGATATACTTGGAAATTAGGAATGTTTGTAACGATCGGTTTACTGCTTTTTATAATGGCCGTATATTTTATCGGGAAGCAGCAAAACCTTTTCGGATCAACCTTTCATATCACTTCTCAATTTAAAACTGTCAGCGGTTTAGAAGTTGGAAATAATGTTCGTTTCTCTGGAATCAACGTGGGAACCGTAGAACAAATTCAGTTGAAAAACGATTCAACTGTAAGAGTTGTTTTGGTTATGAAAGAAGAAGTTCGAAAATTCATTAAAACCGACGCCACAGCCAGTATAGGCTCAGACGGTTTAATGGGTGACAAAGTGCTGACTATTTCGCCAGGTGCCAAATCCAAAAAAGAAATCGAAGACAATGGTCAGATTGCTTCTGTTGACGGAATTGAAATGTATGATATTATGAAAAGCGTGAAGAAAAGCGTTGATAATATTGGCGTAATCTCAGATGAAATAGCCATTTTCAGCCACAGCATGAACAACGGAAACGGCGCTTTAGCTAGACTGGTGAAAGATGATAAAATGGCTAATAGCGTTTCGAATACACTTTCTAATCTAGAAACGGGAACAAAAGGTTTTAGTGAAAACATGGAAGCAGCAAAAAGCAATTTCCTATTTAGAGGCTACTTCAAGAAAAAAGAAAAAGAGAAAAAGGAGAAACAAGAAGAAAGAAAAGAGAAACAAGAAGAAGCTAAAAAAGAAAAACAAGAGAAGCAAGAAGCAAAACAACAGAAGCAAGACGAACAAAAGCAAGAAGAGCAAAAACAGGAAGAAGCTAAAAAAGCAGAAACTAAAAATTAAATTCCAAATTTTTAAAATGCCAAATTCCAATTCTCATTTTATGTCTTCCTGAGCGAAGTCGAAGGACAGGCACGAAGAAAAATCCAAATACAGCATATCACAATTTACAATTCACAACTCATAATTCACAATTAAAATTATATGCCTAGTTCAATCAAACATACCGCCTTAAAAGTTTTAAAAATTACTGGAATTGCTATTGCGGTGATTTTGTTTTTGCTGTTTATTATTCCGTTGCTATTTCCTGGAAAAATTACTTCGGAAGTAAAGAAAATTGCAAACGAAAGATTGGACACCAAATTGGAATTTACCAAATCTAAACTTTCGTTTTTCACGCATTTTCCGTCATTGACCGTTTCACTAGACGATTTGTCTTTAACAGGTTCTAAACCTTTCAACAATGATACTTTAATAAAAGCAGATCAGGTTGCTTTTGGAATCGACATCAAAAGGCTGCTTTTTGATAACGAAGTAAAAATTAATAAACTTTATGTTTCTGATGCTTTAATAAATATAATGGTTAACCAAAAAGGTCAGGCCAATTATAATATTTATGTTGCCCCAGAAGACAGAGACAAAAAAGAAGATCCGAACGCTCCAGAAGAAGGAACAGCAATAAGATTGGAACGCATTGATTTGCAAAACTGCCATGTAAAATATAACGACCGTTCTGCAAAGATTCTGGTCGATGCAAAAGGTTTTAATTATATCGGAAAAGGAAATCTGAGCGACGATATTTTTGATCTCGCAACCGATGCCAAAATTGATAATCTTGATTTCTTCTATGATCGAACAGGCTATTTGAGACGAAAAAAAGTCAGTGCCGATTTAATTACCCGCATCAATACACATGCGCTTACCTTTATTCTCCAAAAAAATGAACTTCACATCAATAAACTGCCTTTAAAATTTACAGGTTTATTTACCATTTTAAGAGACGGATATAAAATCAATATTAAAGCAGCTTCAGAAAATACAACTGTTAAAGATTTACTTTCTGTAATGCCACCCGAATATTTAACGTGGCTTGAAAAAACTGAAATTTCTGGAAGAAGCGATTTACTGCTTACTTTCAAAGGAGATTATAATGTTTCGAAAAAACAAAAACCAAACTTGGCTTTCAATTTAAAAATTAATGAAGGCTCGGTAAATTATAAAAATGCTCCCGTTCCTTTAACCGATTTTAAAATGGATTTGAATGCGATACTTCCGTCTCTGGATACCGAACAATTGCTGGTTAATCTGAGAACATTGAAATTTAAAGTTGGTGACAAAGATTATTTTAATGCTTATCTGCACAGCAAAGGTCTAAGCGAAATGTCAATTAATGCAAGCGTGAAAGGTGCTTTGGATCTCGCTGTTGTTGATGCCGCTTTAGGATTGGAAAATATAGATCTGAAAGGAATTCTAAAAACCGATATCCAAGCTCGAGGAGTTTTTAGCACTACTAAAAAATTATTCCCAAAAACTATTGGCGGTATTTCCTTGCGAGACGGATGGCTTAAAACAAAGTATTATCCAAATCCTATTACCAATATCACTTTTATAGCCAATATGCTAAATAAAGCAGGAACTTATCAGGATTTGATTGTTGCCGTAGCGCCTGCTTCTTTTGTTTTTGAAGGAAACCCTGTTTATGTCAATGCCACATTATCCGATTTTAGCGATTTAGCTTATAACGCCAAAATTAAAGGCGAGCTAAATGTGGGCAGAATCTATCAGGTTTTCTCTCAAAAAGGTTTGGATTTAACTGGTTACGCCAAAGCTGATCTTTCTTTAAAAGGAAAACAAAGTTATGCTACAACTGGTCAATATAATAAATTGGATAACAAAGGGACTTTATTGCTAAAAAACATAAAAGCAACATCTGAATTGTTTCCGAAAGCTTTCTTTATCAAAGAAGGACATTTCCGTTTTCAAAACGAAAAAATGTGGTTTGAAAAATTCAATGCTTCTTACGGAAAATCAGATTTTGACATTAACGGTTATTTGCTTAATACCATCAATTATTTCTTAGAATCAAAAGGAACTTTGAGCGGTAATTTCAACCTAAAATCAAAATTAATTAATGTGGATGAATTTATGGCGCTTAAAGAAGGCGAAAACAAAGATCGAAACATCGAAGTGGAATATGCCAAAGTAGATCATCCAAAAATGAGTGGTGTGGTTATTATTCCGAAAAATTTAAATATCAATTTAAATGCAAATGCAGACAAAATAGAGTACAATAAATTGATATTTAACAAATTAAACGGAAAAATAGGAATAAAAAAAGAAGGATTTTACTTAGAAAATATTACCTTTAGTATTATTGACTGTGTTTTAGGAGTTAATGCGCTGTATAAGGACGAATCCCCAACCTCGGCACATTTTGATGCTCATTTTACGGCTAAAGACTTTGATGTTCAGAGAGCTTACAAAGAAATTCCGATGTTTCATGACATGGTTTCTGCAGCTGAAAAAGCACACGGAATAATCTCTGTTGATTACAAAGTAAAGGGAGATTTGAACGGCAATATGGGACCAATTTATGAATCTATGCAAGGTGGAGGGACAATTAATTTACGCGATGTGAAAATTAAAGGTTTGAAACTTTTTGATGGAATCAGTTCTAAAACGGGACAAAGCGGTTTGAATAATCCTGATATGAAAGGAATTGAAATTAAATCGACAATAGATAAAAATCTTATAAATATTGAGCCATTTACCTTTAGTGTGGCTAGTTTTAGGCCAACCATTAAAGGAACTACAAGCTTTGACGGACTTTTGGATTTAAGAATGCGTTTAGGTCTTCCGCTTTTCGGAATCATTGGTTTTCCGATTGTAATTACCGGAACGCACGAAGCTCCAAAAATTAAAATATTCAGTAAAACTGGGCAAGAAATTTATCCTGCTGTGTATGATGAAAAAAACAATAAAGTTATTCGAGAAGAAAAAGTAAGCAAACCCAAAACAAAGAAATAATGAATTCCAAATCTCAACATAAAAGCAGTGCATTCGAAAAGTTTGCTACAAAAGTTTCAAAAGCTGCAGGAAGCACTCCTGCCTTTATTGGCGCCTTTGTTCTTGTTGTGGTCTGGGCTGCTTCTGGACCTATTTTCGATTATTCAGAAACCTGGCAATTGGTCATCAATACAGGAACTACGATTATTACTTTTTTAATGGTTTTTTTAATTCAAAAAGCACAAAATAAAGATTCACTTGCCATTCAGTTAAAACTAAACGAACTCGTGGCATCAAATGAGCTATCTAGTAACAGTCTTGTTGATATTGAAAATATGACCGAAGAAGAAATGATCATTATCCAGAAATACTATCATCATTTAAGTCAATTGGCAAAAAAAGACCTAAGCATAAGAACCTCACATTCAATTGCCGAAGCAAACGAACTTCATAATCGCAAAAAAGAAAAAAATACAAAACCAGATAACATCAAAAAAACTACCAAAAACACCTCTAAAAAAATAACCAAAAAATGAAATTGAGCTCTACCGAAACCTATTGGCCACTAAAAAATGCCATAAAACAAAGTTACCCTTCAATAGATTCCGATATCACCGCCGACATTTTAATAATTGGCGGTGGCATTACGGGCGCTTTAACCGCTTATAAATTACTAAACGAAGGCAAAAAAATTGTTCTTGTAGACCGTCGCGATGTCTGTGGCGGAAGCACTTCTGGAAGTACAGCTTTACTGCAGTACGAAATTGATGTTCCATTACATCAGCTCATCAAACTTCGTGGCACAAGATGTGCCGTAGACAGTTATCAAAATGGAAAAAAAGCCATTTTTGATTTGAGAAGTATCATCGATGAAGTCGGTTGCGATTGTGGCTTCGAATTCAAAAAAAGCGTTTATTTCACTACTCTAAAGAAGGATGTGCCTTACTTAAAAAATGAGTATAAAGCCAGAAAACAGCATGGTTTTGAAATCAGCTGGCTGGGCAGATCAGAATTGCAAAAAATGGGGTTGAATGCCATTGCAGGAATAGAATCTAAAACCGCAGCAGTTATGGATCCTTTCAAACTGGCAAGCGATCTTCTGTTCCATTGCCATGAAAAAGGCATGCCTATTTTTGACCGCACTAATATTGCTTCCATACAGCATCAAAAAGGTAAAATTATTGCCACTACAGGCTCAAAACATGTTATTACGGCCGATCATATTATTCATTGTACAGGCTACGAAAGCACAGAAACGCTAAAAGAGAAAGTTGTCGATTTAAAAAGCACATACGTTATTACTTCTGAAAGTCAGCCCGATCTTCCGGAAAATTTCAGGCATTCTATATTTTGGGATACAGCTTCACCTTACCATTACATTAGAACGACAGAAGATAATCGTATTATAATGGGCGGCGGAGATGAAGATTTTAAAGACACTAACAAACGGGATAAATTGCTGCCTAAAAAAGAGCAATATCTTTTAAAACAATTTTACAAGCGATTTCCTGATCTAGATTTTAAAATTGATTACTCCTGGGCAGGAACTTTCGGGGAAACTAAAGATGGGCTTCCCTACTTCGGAAAACCAAATCCGAGGAAAAATGAACATTACATTCTAGGCTTCGGAGGAAACGGAATTACCTTCAGCGTTCTCGCAATGAATTCTATCCTAGATTCACTTCACAACAAAAAAAATACAGATTTGGAGTATTATAGGTTTGGGAGATAATTTTAAGTGCAAAGGTTCAAAGGGACATCGTTACAAAGGTTTCAATCTCTGTCGTATTTCTTTTGAACCTTTACAGACTAAAAAACTTTGAGCCTTTGAACCTCTGAACCTTTCCTAAAGCACTAACTCCATCTGAATATTACATCTTTTATAAGGCGTTTCGAGACCAAAAACTTTTTCGAAACCCAATTTATAATATAGATTTATGGCGGGTTTTAAGATCGTGTTACTTTCTAAATATATTTTCTTGGCACCGAGTTCCTTTGCTTTCTCGGCAATTGCTTTTCCTAAAAGCCAGCCAATACTTTTACCTTGTGCTTTTGGAGAAACGGCCATTTTTGCCATCTCAAAATCATATTCGGAATTATTCATTTTAATTAAAGCACAAACTCCAACAGGCTCGTTTTCATACAAAGCCACCAGAATTTTTCCGCCCTTTTTCAAAATATAATCTTCAGGATTGTCCAGCGCCTTGTAATCGGCTTCCTCCATTTCAAAATAAGTCGAAATCCATTCTACATTCAATGTTCTAAAAGCTTCTTGATATTCTGCTTTATATTCTACAATTTTTACGTCTTTGCTTTCTCTTTTTTTCTTTTGTTCGCTAACTCTTTTAATTAAAGATTTTTGCTCCAATAAAAATTCCCATTCTTCCAATGCTGCCCACAAATTATGTTTGCTTTCAGCAATTATTCCTTCAATTGCAACATCAATATCTTCCAACTGCTGTTTGATTTTCTTCGAAATCAAAATTCCTTTTTCGGTAAGAACAACATTATTCTTTCTTTTATCTTCTGTTTTTGCACTTTCTTCAATTAGTCCAGCAGCAATCATTTCCTGAATAATTTTGCTTACTGAAGGCTGAGAATGTCCTATTTCATTGGCTATTTCAGTAATCGTAATTTCACGTTCTTCTGTCAATGTATAAAATACTGGGAACCATTTCGGCACAAAATCAACTCCATACAATTCATATATTTTTGCAGCATCATCAGTAACAACAGCAGTCATTAAACGTAAGCGGCTTCCCAATGCCGATTTTCCAACTTTATCAAAAAATTCCATAACAAATAATTAATTATATAACTAGTTATACAAATGTATGAAAAAATCTTTTTTGGCAAAAGTTTTTTTTTGTACAAAGTTTCAAAGATGCAGAGGTTCAAAGTTTTTCTTCAAAAAAAAGACTAAGATTTATGAATCTTAGTCTTTAAATATATATTGCTTAATAGCTAACTACATTATTTTACTAAAAAAACCTTTGCACCTTTGTAACTCTCCACCTTTACACCTCAATTACGCAGTAATTGCTAGAGAATTCAAATTAAACTTATATTCTTTTGGGCTGCAGTTGAATTTTTGTTTGAATATTTTAGAGAAATAGCTTCTGCTGGTAAAACCAATGCAATACACTATTTCAGAAATATTTAAGTCTGAGGTTCTAATCAATATTTCAGCTTTTAGAACTCTCATGTGTGTGATATAATCGTTTACGGTTCGATTATGAATCATTTTAAAACCTTCCTGAAGTTTATTTGGAGAAAGACCTGATTTTTTACTCAAAGATTTAATTGAAAAAGCTTCTTCTGGATTTGATTTTATAAATTCCGAAAGATCTTTTACTTCTTCTAGCTCTCTTAATGTCAATCCGTTTGCTTCGTTTGCAAAAGCATGCAAATCGTCTGAATGCTGTTGGATTTCCATGGCCAGAATAATTCTCATAATTCCTTCTTTCAGTAGATTTCTAACAATTCCGGTTTGAGTAATCGAATTAAGCTGTTCAATTTTCTCTGCAATCTGCAAATTATAAGATCCGATATAAAAGAAATCTGATGCCTGATTATTCTCAAAAAAAGTGTCCTTCACTTGTTGGTTTAAAGAATGCGTCTGACTCGCGGCATCAATCTGAGTTCCGACAACAATTAAAGTCAGTTTTGTTTTTTTTCCTTTTTCAAAAAATAAAATATTGTCCTCATTGTTTTTTGATGTAACAATGGCAGTCTGAAAAGTTTTCAGTTTTCGCTCTTCTCCATTTAATCCAAAACTATGCGAAAGATTTCCTTTAGAACAATAAGCAAAATAAATTGGTGAGGATTTTACATTTAGAATGTCCAATCTAACATCTATTGAAAATGTCATATCAAACTGAACATACGATATATTATCATTAAAAGAAGCTCCAATAATTGCACCTTCGGCAAAACTATTTTCTACTTCAAGTGAATACTCGTCTAAGTCAAAAGTCACTTTTCCGCCAAAACTAGTTTGAAGTTCGTCAAATATATTTTGAGTTTTTTCTGTATTTATAGTAACTATTTTCATGGTTCGCCGGTTTTAAAATTATAATTTGCTAAACAGATTATTTCTAGAAATCTGAAAGTCAAAGTTCGTTTAAAGACAGACCAAAAGTGTTATATAATTTTTTGGTTTTGTTTTATAATTCCTTATTAATGTTTATTTTAACATAAACCAGAATTACATTAAAAAATAAATATGAAAAGTTTTTCGTTTGCTCCAATAAGTTCTCCAACTTCCAAAATTCTGATTTTAGGCACAATGCCAGGAACAAAATCTTTAGAACTAAATCAATATTATGGTCATAACCAGAATAACTTTTGGAAATTTATGTTTCAAATTCTTAGAGAAGAATTTTCCACTGATTATGAAATACGAAAAAACTTATTAATTAAAAACAACATTGCACTCTGGGATGTCTTACAATTTTGCGAACGCGTTGGAAGCTTGGATAGCGCTATTAAAAATGAAATCGCAAATGATTTTGAAAATTTCTTAGAAACTCATCCTCAAATAGAAAGCATTCTTTTTAACGGACAAAAAGCAGCTGCATTTTTTAAAAAATATGTTCATCTAAAAAAAGAGTATAAGACATTTACGCTTCCTTCAACTAGCCCTGCCAATGCTGGCAAGACTTTCCAAGATAAATTAAATGAATGGAGCATCATTAAAACCTTATTATAAAAACTATGATTTTATATAATTAAAATGCAAATATTGGAATCATGTAACTTTTTCCGTTTAAAGTATAACAAAAAACAACTGCTCTCGATCTAATTTTACATCAAAGAAAAATAAGCCATAGTGAAGATTTGATTAGCGAAATGAAAAGGCTTTCTTCTTATTAAAATTTACAAAGCAAACTGTAAAAAGTTTAGTCTATAAAGAGAACATTGGTTATGTTAGTTTATTTTTGGGAAAAAGCTACTCTATAGAAATATAGAGTAGTTTTGTTTTTATATGCTGCCATTAAAAAATAAAAACATGAAAATTCAGACATATTATAATCATATACGGTTTTATACCCCACACCATTTTATATATTATCCTGTTTTAATTTTATTCTTGATTGCGAGCATTTATTTGAGCATTACAACAGAAGATCATTTAATCTGGGCATTTATCAGCGTTGCCTTTATCTTTCTTTTTGTATTGGCTTATATGTTGCGCCAGCACTATGCATTGACGCTTCAAAATAGAATTGTACGGTTAGAAATGCGTTATCGTTATTTTACTTTAACAGGCAAAAGATTTGAAGAATTTGAATACAAACTTACAGACGATCAAATATTTGCTTTGCGCTTCGCACCTGACAACGAATTGATTCCGCTTATAGAAGATGTTTTAAAAAACAGCTTAACTGGTGATGCAATCAAAAAAGCAATCGTACACTGGAAAGCAGATTACCACAGGGTATAGTAAAAATCAAATTCCAAATTCCAATAACAATTTTCAATTATGCTTTGATTTTTGAATTTGTCATTGTTATTGAACTTTTTTCTTATTGAAAAGGATATAAAACAAAAACAGTATAATCCAAACCGAAACAATCACAGCAAAATAAATTGCAATAATATTCGGGTGCAGATAATTAGGCTCGTAAAATAACTTATCTAAAGTTTTAAATTTTTCTGCTAAAGCTTTTCTATCAAAAGTATTTCTAATTCCGTTAAGCGGTTCGTCTTGATTATCTCTGTAATGATACACATCTTGAGTCAAAAGCTTAGGAATCACATTTGTTTCTACATTGTATTTCTTCAAAATCGTGTCCAATTTTTGGAAAGTATACGTTAGCGAATCTTTCTTAGAATTATAAAGCAATTTATAACGGTCTACAGCTGCCTGATAGGTTTGTACACCAATAGAATCTCCATGAATAGGATTAAATAAAGATTTATTTTCCAGAAAAATACAAATATTACTATCATGTTCTGGATGCACTTGAGCACTCTTGAAAACAATTTCGGTGCTATCTCCCATAACTGTTTTTGAGATCACTCTTTTATGCAGTTCTTCTTTATCAAAACCAAGAATATCAAAAATACTATCTGCTTTATTAGTCGTTTTATCAAAAGTATTTGTCAGGGCTTTTATGGTATCAATACTATAATAACTGGTTTCTGTTATTGCGTATTCACCAGGTGAAATAGTATCTTCTTGTTTAATAACAGGATAAGGTTTTGGGTATAAAATGTTTTCATAATTGAATAATTTCTCAGAACTATAAGAAGTATATCCATACAAAAACGGATTTAAAACGTTCAGCAGTTTTTTGTCATTATTAAAATCATTCTCAGACAATTCCGTTTTCATTTTAGCATTCATTCCGAAACTATAACTAATGAAAAATGAAAAAGTCAAAAACGAAATCAGCAGCAGACAAACCGCAACTTTAAAAAGATTGCCACCTTTGTAGTTCTCTCTCGAATGATTTCGAACAAGAAAAATCAAGAAAACGAGTAAAAACAATCCGCTTACGAAAAAATGTGAAATCGAAACGTCATCGTAAAATTTAAATCGATAAAACTCAGTGTAGATGTTAATATTCTTTAGTCCTTTAAAAGTAAAATAACCGTACAAAAAGTAAGCTAAATGAATTAAGGCTAATACAATAACAGATTTTATGAAATAACGTTTTAGTTTTTTGGTCATTTTTAAAAGGTTCTAAGGTTCTGAGATGCTAAGATACTAAGGTACTTAAAATTTATTTTTACTACCTCAAAAATATATTTAAACAATTAAAAGTAAAATAATCTGGGAGTGCCAACATTATAAAAAAAGGGCTAATAATAGCAACGCATACTCGCCCTTTTCTTATAATGCTGTCGGGCTGTCCATGCTGCTTCGGCAGCTTACTCCCATCCTTCACGCATCACGTTTTCAATATAAGATTTCGCAAAAATTAGCTATTCAATAAAACAAATCGACAAAGAATTTCCGTAGAGACGCACTGTAGTGCGTCTAAAATGCAGGATATCCTTAATCTGCCAATCTTTCGTTAGATGCACTGCAGTGCATCTCTACAAAAAAAAACTTAGAACCTCAGAACCTTAGCATCTTAGAACCCCTATTTAGAAATATCAAACCCTTCCTTCACTATTTCACTTTCGACCTTGTCTATTAATTTATTCGTTTTCCCTGTTAATCTTTCTTTCTTCCAATCGCCTTTTGCATATATTGCGACTGTGATTAAAGCTGTTACAACAGAAGCAGTTGGAAAAGCCCACCAGATTCCAATTTTTCCCAAAGAAGTATTATGAGATAAAATATAAGCAAGCGGAAACTGGATTACCCATTGCGAAACCAAGGTTAGAATCATAGGTAATTTGGTATTTCCAACGGCGCGAAAAACACCTGTCAAACAAAGCTGTAAACCTAGAAATCCCCAAGAAAGACAAGTGATTCTTAGCAATTCTGTTCCACCTTCAATAACCGCTTGATCATTTGGAACGAAAAAAGCAATTAAATATGGAGCAAAAATAAAAGCTATAATTCCGAGACCAGTCAATAATCCGAAACCAAGATATGCTCCTAGCTTTGATATTTCAGCAGCACGAGTAACATTTCCTGCTCCAATATTTTGTCCAACAAGAGTTGCAATCGCCATTGATAATCCCAAAGCTGGAATTAATATCAATTGAATCAAGTTGGAACCCGCACCATAAGAAGCAACTGTCAATGTACCAAAACGGACAATCAAAAATGTAATTGCCATCATTCCCAAAGCACGCATTGACTGTTCGATTGAAGATGGAAAACCAATTTCAAAAGCTCTTTTTATATGTTTGTAATCTGGTTTAAAATCGGAAATGCGAAGATGAATTCCGTGTTTTCCTCTAAACAAAATGGCAAATCCGATAATAATAGCCAAAAGCTGTGTAAATAAAGTTGCCAACGCTGCACCTTTTACTCCTAGTGCTGGAATAAAATTCCATCCGTAAATAAATAATGGATCTAGCGCAAAATTCAAAATAACGGTTCCTAAAACTATATAAACAGGCAACGTTACACGCCCAACACCACGCATAATTGATTGGAAAATCATAAATCCGAAACTAAAAACCAAACCTACAAACGCGACACGCATAAATCCTAACGCATCAACATAAACCGTTGGCTCTACCTTTAGTAAGTATAGAAAGTATGGACTCAAAATATATCCGATAATCGACAAGACAACAGAGACAATAATCACCATCGACAAAGTCTGCGCCGCCACATGATTGACCATTTTCTGGTTTCCTGCACCAAAATATTGTGCAATTAAAATAGAACCAGCAATCGCCAATCCCGTCCCTAAAGCAATGGTTAAAAATATTACAGGCGTACTTATCGAAACTGCTGCAACGGCATCTCCGCCTAAGCGCCCTACCCAAAAAGCATCTACCAACTGATACGCGGCTTGTAAAAGATTAGCAATCATAATTGGAACTGCTAATTTTAATAATGAAGAAAGGATTGGCCCTTCTAACAATTCATTTTTTTTCATTTAGTTCAAATAGTTATTTAAAAATCAGTTGACATATCAACTTTTAAAGTTCAAAAAAAATTAAAGTGTTTCTAACTTGTCTGCGTACGATCTCACAGCATTCAACGCTTCGATTCTTTCTTTTGGAGAAAAAACAGACATGACTTCCTCTTCTGCTCTTTTCATCAGAGAGCGAATGCTTTTAGCCAATGTGATTCCTTCACTTGTAAGACTTACAATATTTTTTCGCTTGTCCATTTTGTCTTTTACAACCTCAACAAGATTCTTTTTTTCGAGTGCTGTAATACTTCTTAAAATAGACGATTTGTCACGCATTGTTTTGTCTGATAATTCTCTTTGCGAAAGGCTTTTATGGTGCAGAATCATCAACAATGGCAATTGTTCCAGCTGTAATGTAATTCCTGCTTCATTCATTAACGCATTCGTACGTCTGAAAATTGCTCGTTTGATACGATGAATCTGAAAGAAGAAACTATCTGATATTTCTTCTTTCCAAAAGTTTGAAAAATTCTCTTTATCGGTATGTTTAATTTCCATGCGACAAAATTACAAAAAAGAGTGACATGTCAACTATTTTTTTCTAACAATTCCATATTTTATTGATATCCAATTTGTTTGTAAAAATAATTCAAATAAAAAAAGAAAAATGAACGATTATTTTTACTAACTTTAATTGTTAAATATTGCCTAATAAAAACTTAAAAATTACTCTGATGAAACAATTATTTATTTTTTTGGTAATGATGCTCCTTTGGATTCCGCTAAACGCTCAAACTGTTGCTGAAACCACAAAAAACGAAGACTTAACAACAACTCTAAAAACCGAAACTGACGACTTTCAAGATAATAGTGTAGAGGATCTGCCCTGGCACAATAGAAAATTTAAAGTTACTGCCGGTGGATTTTTTCCTGTAAATAATACTCAAGTTAAAGTTGAAGGCAATAACGGAAATATAGGAACTGAAATTGATCTTGAAAATGATTTAGGATTTTCTAAGTCGACCGCATCATTTTTAGGAACATTTGATTGGCGTATCTCGAAAAGATCACGATTAGGTTTTGAATATTTTGTACTAGATAGAACTGCAACAAAAACACTGCAAAGAGATATAAATTTCGGAGATCATACTTATCCATTGAATGGAAGTGTTCGTGGTACTTTTAATGTACAGATTGCTAGAATTGCTTATGGTTATGCCATTTTATCGAAACCTAAATATCAAGCTGGTTTATTAATTGGTGCGCATGTTCTTTTTGCAGATTTAGGCCTAAAATTAAATGCAAATACACAAAGTTTAGAATATCACGATAAATTTGACTTTACTGCTCCTTTGCCAGATGTTGGAATTTGGGGAGAGTTTGTTCTTGGAAAACGCTGGGGACTATATGCTAACGTAAATTATCTCGCAGTAAAAATTGATGAAACTGATGGCCGAATCATAAGCTATAATTTATCGGTTTTATATAATGTTGTAGACAACTTTAGTCTTACTGCAGGTTATACTGGTTTGAATTTTAGAATAGATACGGTTCAAGAACGTTTAAATGGTTTCTTAAAATGGGGATATAACGGACCAACTATTACAGCGGTCTACACTTTTGGAAAACATGTTAAAGTTACTAAATAAAGGTTCTGAGGTGCTAAGATGCTAAGGTTCTAAGTTTTTTTAACCGCAAAGAGCGCTAAGGATTACGCAAAGTTCGCAAAGCTTTCATACAAAGCTTTGCGAACTTTACATTTTTATAAAATCCACCTTAAAAAACCTCTGCGAACTTTGCGAAAAAACTTTGCGCTCTCTGCGTTAAAACTACACTCAAACTTCTCCAACCTGAAACCTGAAACCTGAAACCTGAAACCTGAAACCTGAAACCTGAAACCTGAAACCTGAAACTTGAAACTTGAAACTTGAAACAAAAAAACAAACCCGATAACTCTCCAGCTATCGGGTTTATTGCCAAACTTAAACTTACTTAACTTAACTCAAAATATTTATTTTTCGATTGGAGAGAATTTTACTGCTGTTCCTCCGCCAGCTGCCAATTTGATATTTAAAACAATTTTGCTGTTTACTTTTTGTTTAGAGATTGTAACTGGATACGGATTGGTTTTATAATTTGCTCCAGGTCCGTCTGCGTAGATTTCTGCTTCGTATTCTTTGTCTTTATCTAAAAATGACAAGGCTACTTTTAAGTCTCTTGCATTTCTATTTGTGATTGATCCTAAGTACCAATTTTTCTCATCCCAATCTTTACGAGCAATTGTAGTGTATTCTCCAATTTTAGAATCTAATACTTTTGTATCAGACCAAGTGCAAGGCACATCTTTTACGAATTGAAATTCTGGTTTGCCTTCATAATTTTCGGGTAAATCGGATGCCATTTGCAGCGGACTGAAAATAATCACATACAATGCCAATTGATTTGCCAAAGTGGTCTGCACTTTTGCTCCAGATGGAGTTTTGTAATCAAAATTGAAGTTCCCCGGTGTGTAATCAAACGGTCCAGAAAGCATTCTTGTAAATGGCAAAGTCGTTAAATGCTCTGGTGTATTTCCTCCGTCTACAGACCATGCATTGTACTCTTGTCCGCGTCCGCCTTCTTGAGACATAAAGTTTGGATATGTACGCTGTAAACCCGTTCCTTTCATTGGTTCGTGGTTATCGATCATGATATGATATTTAGCAGCAGTTTCGATTACTTTTCTGTAATGACGCGCTCCATATTGGCTATCATGCCATTCTTTTTTATCTAAATATTTGTTTACGTAACCCGTTTTTACTGAGTTAACTCCCATTTTCTGATACAGTTTGAAAGCATCTTCCAGTTGGTTTTCATAATTTTTAGTTGCTCCAGCCGTTTCGTGATGTCCAATTAAACGAACATTTTTTACAGCAGCATATTTGGTTATTTCTTCTAAATTAAAATCTGGATAAGCTTTTACAAAACTAAATGCAGAACCATCTGCTGTCCAGTCGCCGTCCCAGCCTTCATTCCAGCCTTCTACTAAAACTCCGTCAAAACCATTTTTCGCAGCAAAATCAATATATTCTTTTGTATTTTTGGTTGTTGCGCCATGTTTTGGACCTTGTCCCCAAGTGTATTTTTCTAAATGCATTCCCCACCAAATTCCAATATATTTTGATGGAGTAATCCAAGATAAATCTTCAATTTTTGAAGGCTCATTCAGATTCAGCATAATGGTCGAAGTTGCTACATCTCCAGGGTTTTTACCTACAACAATAGTTCTCCAAGGTGTTTTAAATGGTGTTTCGGCATATACTTTTACACCATCTGCCCATGGCACCAAATCACTTTTGTATTGTTTGTCTGTAGTTTTTAAAAGCGTCATTGAAGCAAAATCTGTTAAGTTGGCTTCGTGAATCGCTACATACAATTTGTCTTTGGTTTCAAAAGTTGCTGGAGTATTGATAGTATCTGTTTTACTCATTAACGTTTTACGATATTCACTTTCGTAATAACTGTTTTCGCGATGAACTGGAATCCACCAAACTTCATTATTATCTTTAAAAGTAAATTGCGTTACTTCATTAGAGATTTTGACTTTTCCTAAGTGAGGCTGTTTTGGAAATTCATAACGAAATCCAACACCATCATCAAAAACTCTAAAAATAATATCGACTAAGCGCTCCTCGCCTTTTGCTTCTTTTAAGTGAACAATTAGTTCGTTATGATGATCTCTTACTTTTTTAAATTCGCCCCAAGGCTGTTCCCAAGTTTCATCTGCCGATTTTTCTTCTGTAGAAACGACTTCAAAACCATCTGTCATTTTAGCTAAACCTTGAAATTCAAATCCCATAAGAGACGGCTCAATAACCGATTTTCCGTTTGAAGAAAAACTGTATTGCGGCTGTCCTGAAGGAGTTAATTCAAACGTTAATTCAGAGATTTTTTCTGGAGAACTGATTTTATACGTTTTTTTAGTACTGCAGGCCATAACCAGCATTGATGCTAAAGCCACAAGACAGTATCTATATTTTCTGTTTTTCATTATTTAAATTGTATTAATTACAGCTCTATTTTATTTCGCTTATTATTTGTTTTGCTTTTGCTGGCTGCATCGAAACAAAATAATTAAACGCTTGGTCGAGTTTTTTCTGGATCTCAACATTTCCTTTTTTCTGTACGCGTAAATCATACAATTTGCTGATATCTGGAAATACGCTTTCTGTGCTTTTTACTCCAGAAAAAGTTTTAATTTTTTCGATAAAAGAATACCCAAATTCAACTGTTGGTTCAATCATAGTTCCTTCTCCGAAATCATTCCACGTAATCAGCTGCAGGTAATTTACATTTGCATTTTTTGCCAAAGTCAAAGTTTCGTCAAGTGTCGCTCCATTGTTATGTTCGATTGTCCATCCAATCGCTGCTCCACCTCCGCCTGCGGCATAAAAATCTTTAAAACCAGGATAAGCGCTTCCCATTGCTACACCCAATTTTGGTTTTGTGTTGGTATAGAAGTTTGTTAAATAACTATTGTCTTTGTATACCCAAGCATATTCGCCAGAAGCATTTTCTCCTGCCATTGAAGAATGATCCCAAAGTGTCAAGAAAGTTGGTTTTGCTGTTAATGTGTTAAAAACATTTGTCCATTCAGCTGGGGTCTGTAGAACAATTGGCCCAAAATTCATTAACAGCGGTTTACCATTAATTTTGATATAATTAGCATCAGAAAAATAATTCTTTTCTACATAAGCCAAATCTGTTTTTGCTGCACCGATTACCGAAATTGCTTTTCCTGCATTAACAACATTCGTTAAAAATCGATCTTCATAAACAATAGCATATTCTAAACCTACTTTGTCGAGCATTTCAATAAGCTGATCTGTATTTTCTTTGATCATTCCGTAATCATTTACGTCGTAAGTGCCGTACCAATCGATCAGAATTCCATCAATTCCCGAATATTTCATCAACAATAAATGATTTTCGATCACATTTTTATCGCCTGAGTGATAAGGTCCAATCAGCGGATAATAGTACGATGCAATTTCTCTTCGGCCGTTTGCTCCTACGTTGTTCGGATTTTTGTTTGCCATTGACCAGTGATACCCCCATTTTTTATCGGCACTGCTTTCGTTGGTTTCAAACCACGGCATATAGTGCATATAAATCTTGGTGCTGTTGGTTTTCTCAATCGCAACAGGATTTGTTTTTTCTGGTTCTACTGGTTTGTCTGAACCTTTGTCATCGCTGCTGCATCCAGCAACCATCGCAATACTCATCAAACCAAAAACCAACGATGTGATATATCTTTTCATATTGATGTACTGTTTGTTATTTTTATATTTTGCCACAGATTAAAAGATTAAAAAGGATTTCATTGTGATTAATTTATTTCACGCAGATTTAAAAAGATTTAAGCAGATATGTGCAGATTATCTTTTTCACATTTAAAATCAAATCTGCTTTAATCTGCAGAATCTGCGTGAAACAAAATCTTTTTTTAATCCTCTAATTCAGTTTCTAATCTTTAGAATCTGTTACTAAAAAAATTAAAAACATGTCAGCCTTCCACGACTAACCAACATGGAAGACTGACATTCTAGTAACCTAATTTGGATACCCAGGATTTTGTTTTAGATTTTTATTGGTAGTTAAAACGGTGCTCGGAATTGGGAAAATTGCTCTGTATTTTTCCGTTGTGCCTTTTGACCACCATGGTTGGAAGAATGTTCCAAAACGAATGTTATCTGTTCTTCTTCTTCCTTCAAATGTGAATTCTTTCAGTAACTCTTGATCAATAAATTTAAGGTCAATTGTTGTTGGCAATTCTTCTCCAGCACGAGACGCTACTTGCTGTACAAATGGTCTTGCTAAATCTGGCGAACCTAAACGAACGTAACATTCTGCTTGCATCATTAAGATTTCTGAGTAACGAATTAACACAAAATCGTGATCACGTTCCCATTGCTCTCCTGCTTTCATTTCGTATTTATGCAAACGAACTCCTTCATTTTCTTTTGCATCTTCAAGACTTGTTAGGTTCTCTGTATAAGTAAGAGGTTCTCCGTTACTCATAATAATTACACTTCCTGTCGCAAGATTGATCTGATCGCCTTCTAGCATACAGTTTTTTCTCTTATCTGTATCTGCAAAAGAAGAATAAACTCCTGGCTGCGCGCACATTCCGTTTGCACTCCAAGGATAGTTATTTGGAATTGCGGAAATAGCTAAATTTTGACTGTAATGGCAAGACATTGAGTTCATATAGTTCCCAACTGTTCCTGCTTTTGAATCGTAAGGGATTGCAAAAATAATTTCTGGCGAAGTTTGATTTTCTGTTACGAAATTCGAAAAGAAATCTGGTGTCAAACTGTATCCTGTAACCTTTTGACACATATTGATACAATCTTGCCAACGTGGCTGGCCAATAAACGCTTCCGAATTAAGATACAATCTAGCCAGAATAGAATACGCAACATTTCTAGTCATCTTAGAATAGACCACATTTGGATTTAAATGCGGAAGAGCGTCCGTTAATTCTTTTTCAACAAAATCATAAACTTGTTTTCTTGTTGAATTTGTCGGAAGATCTGTATCTTCAAAATTGGTTACAATTGGCACATTTCCAAATAAATCTAAAAGATTGTAATAGTAATATGCTCTAAGCGCTTTTAATTCGGCAAAAATCGGTTCTTTCGATTTATCGCTAAGAGATGATTTATTGATTTGATAGATAATTGCGTTGATTTTTGCGATTCCGGTATAGTTGTAACGCCAAGCCGAAAGAATCATTCTATTATCTGATTTCCAAGTATGTTTTTGAGCATCTTGGTATTGTCCTCCATCGTACCAGTTTGTACCTCTTGTCGGAATTGTAGCTTCATCAGAAACTACTTCATTCAAAAAGAAAACATATTCGCAAGTTGGGTAATTATTTGAGATATCATCTTTGAATCCTCTTAAAGAAGAATAAGCTCCACCTACCAGCGCATCAACTTCTTTGGTTGTATTTCCGAAATTTCCATCTTCTACCTGATCATACAGCTGCTCGTTCAAATCAGTACAAGATACTGTAAAAAGCATGCTTAAAAGTATTGCTGCTGTTATTTTGATTTTCATTGTTAATATTTTTTGGTTATCAATTCGCTTAGTTATTCAGCGTAAAATTTAATCCAACAGAAATAGTAGTTGGTCGAGGATAATTGTTGTATCTGTCAATTCCAGGAGCTGCCAAACCAGTTTGATCCATTACTCCAGTCTGGCCAATTCCGTCCTGAGCATTTAAACCAATCTCTGGATCTACACCTTTGTAACCTGTAATTACAAATAAGTTTTCTCCCATTACATACATTCTAACTTTTGATTTTTTGTATTTCAATGGTAAAGTATAACCAAAAGTTAATGTCTGAAGTCTAAAGAAAGAAGCATCTTCTATCCAGTAATCAGAATACTTAGGCGCAGAAGTAATACCGCTGCTTAAGAAAGCATCTGGCACATTATAAGCTGGCAATCTAGTTGGATCATTCAACATCATGTTTGTCGCGTTCAAAGCTTTTTGTCCAAACATTCCGTATCCAGAAAGTCCAAGATCAAAATTTCCATAAGTAAAATTCATTCCGATACCTAAAGTCAAATCTGGCTGAATATTTCCTAAATCTGTTTTATCAGCATCAACCAAAGCGCTTTCGTCAACAACTTGTCCTGCAGCATTGTAATACTGTATTTTCCCTGTAGAATCTAAACCTGCGTTTTTGAATCCCCAGAAAGTTCCAACAGGATATCCTTCCGCAATAATTTGAGAATACTGCCCAGACATACCTGCTAAACCATGAAGAGATCCGCTATAGATAACATCTGTTTTATAAGTTGGGTTAGAAAGCTTTTCGATTTTCTGAACGTTATGTCCAAGAGTCAAATTAGCATTCCAGTTGAATTTATCTCCTCTGATAATATCAGCATTCAAAGTTAACTCTACCCCTTTGTTTGACATTTCTCCAACGTTTGCCAACATTGTTCCCACTAAATATGGTGGCTGAGGCACTTCGTAAGTATATAATAAATCTTTTGTCTTTTTAGAATAATATTCGAATGATCCTGTAATTCTGTTGAAAAGACCAAAATCGAAACCAATATTAACTTGTTCTGTAGACTCCCATTTCAAATCAGGATTTGGGTTTTGTTTTGGAGAATAAGCCAAACTCCAAGTTTTAGTAACTGGATCGTAGTAACTGTCATTTCCAACACCTAAGATAGAAAGCGATTTGTACTCACCAATTCCGTCTTGGTTTCCTGTGATCCCCCAACCTACTCTTAATTTTAAGTTGTCTAACCATCCTTTTGAAGATTCCATAAATTCTTCATTAGAAACTCTCCATGCAGCAGAAGCAGATGGGAAAGTTCCCCATTTATTGTTTTCTCCAAAACGGCTAGATCCGTCACGTCTTACAGTTGCAGTCAATAAATATTTGCCATCGTAACCGTAGTTAGCACGAGCATAAAAAGAAACTAAATTTGATTTTCCTTTGTATGAATACACATCGCTTAAACGATAGTTGTAACCAGCTCCTAAATTATTGTAGCTGAAAGCATCTGTTACAAATCCTCCTCTTTGCGCTCCAAAACCTTCATAGATATTTTCAAGGTAAGAATATCCAGCCAAAGCGCTAATGTTATGTTTGTCAATAACTTTACTATAGTTCACATAAAGCTCACCTTGTGCATTTGTATATTCTGCATAAGTTCTTTGTGCAAAACCTCCTTCAGTCTGCCCTTCCATAACCGCATAAGATGGTTTGTAAGTTCCTCCTTTTACCGCATTGTGCTCTAGTGAAATATTTGCAGTGGCAGTAAAGTCTTTTAAGAATTTTACATCTGTTTTAAAATAGCCTAAAAGTCTGTGTCTTTCATTGTCAAAAGTTCTGTTGGTTAAAATCTCAACTGGATTTTGATAAAGGTTTCCTGTTACAACACTAAAATTTCCATTAGCATCATAAACTGGAATTGTTGGATTTAAGTTATAAGCTCTTTCAAAAATTCTGTAATCAATAGGGTGCCATTTGTCAATGTTTGCAAATAATCCCATATCAAATTTTACTTCTTTGTTGTCTCCCAAAAATTGGTAAGCACTAACATTTCCGCTTAATCTTTCTAAACCAGATTTTTTAATAACCCCTTCATTGTTTAAGTAAGAAAGCGAAGTTCTAAAACCGCTATCTGCTTTTCCAGAATTGATGCTTAAAGTATGTGATTGAGAAATAGCTGTCTGCTCAATTGCTTTTTGCCAGTTTGTATTTGCACCGTAATCAACCGCATCAGCAATTCCGTTCTGACGAACATAACCTCTCCATTGATTTGCAGATAATAAATCTAAGTTATCATTAACATATCCAACACTAGATAATCCGCTGTACACTACAGAAACTCCTTTTGTTCCAGATTTTGTTGTAATCATGATTACCCCGTTTGCTCCGCGAGAACCATAAATTGCTGTTGCTGAAGCATCTTTAAGAACGTCGACCGATTTGATATCTGAAGGCTGAACCACGTTAATATCAACACCAGCAATTCCATCCACAACAATTAGCGGACTGTTACTTGCTGTTAATGAAGTTCCTCCACGAAGACGAATTGTAGAACCCGCTGCAGGATCTCCAGAAGGACGAATAATATTCAATCCCGCTACTTTTCCTTGCAAAACCTGCTCCGTAGAAGAAATAGTTCCTTTTACTAAATCATCTGCTCCAACTGTCGAAATCGCTCCAGTCAAATCTGATTTTTTCACTTTTCCGTAACCTACAGAAACTACTTGAACTTCTGCTAATGTATATCCATCATTTTGAAGACGCACCTCAACATTAGCAGTGCTTCCTGTAATTTGAACTTTTTGTGTTGTCGATCCGATAAACGAAACTTCGATTGCACCTCCTACGGCTACCTGAAGGCTAAATTTACCATCAAAATCTGTTGTAGTTCCGTTTTTTGTTCCTACTTCAATGATAGAAGCTCCCGGCAATACCGTACCCGTATTGTCATAAACGGTTCCTGAGATTTGTTTTTTCGTCTGCGCGAAAGTACTAGCAGAAAGAAAAAGCATAAAAATCATCAATACCGCTCCTTTAGCAGTCCACATTTGATGCAGGACGCTTTTTGTATTTTTACTATTCATTAGAATTGGTGTTTTAATTTAATAGTGATTATTTATCTAAAGTTTTAAGCGGAATCGTTGTATCCGAAATCGTTTTGTCTTTATTGTCTTTTACCAAAACGTGGATTTCACTTAAACTTGGAATTCCGTTTAACTCTGAAACTAAATTGACAAAACCTTTAATTTCTGCAGTTCCTCCAGTAAATTCACCCGAAATTGTTTTTGGTCCAGCTGTAATAGTGTAGATTAATTTGTTTACACCTGCTTCGTTATTTTTTCTTGACATTCCAAGAAAATCTTTTTGGCTGATTTGCGAAGGAAAGAAAGCAAAACTTGGTGGCGGTGGCGGAACAAATTCTCCTGCGTAAATAACCTGATCTCCCGAATTTGCTGTCCAATTCTCTGCTACCATCAGAAAATTTATCTTTTCCATCACAAAATCATCTGGAGCATTGAAGTACTGCTTAGGAATAAAATCCATTTTATAAAAACCATTCCCTAGGTCTTTCAATTTTGTTTTTGCGGCAATTTCTGGTTTTGCGGCTTCATACATTTGTTGAATAGCCCAGTCATTCATACCACCATGCATATGTACACTTGGAGTACCAGCGAATGCAGGATTAAGATTTGCATTAAAAATAATACTTACCGGCTTGTCAATTAATGGTTTTGACGGATATGATCTAAATAATTCACCTGAAGTATAAAAAGATGAAAAATCAGTATAAGGCACATTGGCAACATCACTTTGTTTAGATCCATTTTTGTTTTTCAGACGAAACCAGAATCCATCACTCTTAGCAATTTGATCTGGAGTCTTAGAAAAATAAACTGTCGGAGTTAAAGTAAAACTCCAGATTCTGTTTCCTTCGTATTTCAGTTTTGCAAAGTCAGAAGAGTTTTCCCAGTGTCCAGCATCTGGTTCAGATGGAGACCAGATCCAGATGTATAAATCTTCTGTTTCAGCAAATGTCGATGCCGACATATCAAAATACCAAGTAACTTGTTCATCATATTTGTAAATAACAGGAAATGATGATATTGGCCCTACAGCTCCAGCGGCTTCTTGTGCCTGAATAAAATTAGGAGCCATCAACAAGGCAAGTAAAATTGTATATATAAACTTTTTCATATTACTTTTTAATTAATAGCATTTAATTTAAACACGTAAGACACGAAAGCAACGCCACCAGAAG
>Ga0308157_10002019_pt1 | contig 36424 bp, 18 predicted proteins | sample PhyBR1_FD_201035 | JGI IMG/M metagenome (GOLD analysis project Ga0308157, IMG submission 201035) | Phyllosphere microbial communities from UC Gill Tract Community Farm, Albany, California, United States - DLSLB.R1 | ecosystem: Host-associated > Plants > Phyllosphere > Unclassified | place: USA... | reverse complement strand
CCTCCAGCAGCGCGCGGTCGGTAAAGGCGGCACCGGTGACCGCGGGCGCGCCCGGCACGCCCAGCGCGGTCGCGGCAAGCCGAATTTCCGCCGCGCTGACCGGCTGGTTCGCATTCATCATCGCCGCCAGATCGGCATAGCTGATATCGCATCCGGAGCCGAAACTGATCCGCCGCGCGCCCTGCGTGCCCAACGTCGTCGCCGGTGCATTTTCGCCGAACCCGATAAACGGCGACGGCGCCTGCGACGGCGGCAGTGCGCGGACGATCAGGAACGAGCGCGGTGACAGCGCCCCGGTGATCGCCGCCCGCCCCGCCAGGAAATCGACGTGCGACAGGTCGTTGGGGGCGGTCTTGCGCGACGCGTCGTAGCGGCGAACGCTGTCGAGATCGGTGACCAGCACGCCCGCCGGAAGATTGGCGAGCGGACCGGACGGATCGACGACCAGCGCCTTCGCCTTGAGCAGCGCCGGGCGCGCCGGCCCGGTCAGCAGGTCGAACAATGCATAGGATGCCGCGACGTCAAAGAACGGCAGCCGCCCGCTCTCGTCGCGGATCGAGGCGCGCACCCGGGCCGCGATCGCCGCGACGGTCGCGGCCGGTGCGGCCAGGGCATAGATAAAGGCGCGGTCGCGGTCGATCATGATCCCGAACGCACGCCCCCGCAGCTGCACGACCTTCAGATAGACCTCGTCGCGGTTCAGCACCGCCCGCAGTTCGGCCACCTTGACCGGCGCATCGTCGGTCGCCCGAAAACGGGCATCGCCCGCCAGCGCGGCATCGACCGCGACCAGTTTGGCCTCCGTCGCGAGACGATCCGCCTCCAGCGCCTGGACCGCCTCGGCCGGCGCAGCGGCGATCTCGTAGCGCAAGCGAATGACCGCGCGTTCGAGCTCCGCCCGATCGCGCACCCGCGCCGCGGTGGGACCATCGGCGGTCACGACCCGCTGGAGCTGGGCGATCTGCCGCGCCACGGTCGGCTCGCCGACCGACTGCATTGCCCGGAAGAAGCGCTCTTCGGCTTCCACCGAGGGCGCCTTCGCGTCGGCCTGGGCAAGCAGGTCCATGTAGATCTCCATCGCCGCCGGCACGACGTTGCCCGAGGCGCCGGACGCGATCAGCGTGTCGGTCGCGTTGGCAAAGTCGGTCAGGACGCGCGCACCATCGACACCCGACAGACGTGACAGCAGCGCGGCGCGTTCCAGCTCGGTCTCCGCGACCATCGGCCCGCCATTCCCGCTCCCGCCGGCCGATGCCGCAAGTGCGCCACCGCGATCGCGCCGCAGGTCGAGGACGCACGCGCCTCCCCCTGCCACCGCCACGCTCTGCAACGTCGCGAGCGAGCAGTCGAAGGCATGGATCGCGTCGGCGAGCTTGCCGTCGCGCGCGGCCAGACGGCCATATTGGCGCTGGAACCGGGCCTTGAGCGCGGCGACCGAGCTTGCCGGCGTCGTGCGCTGGAGCTGGTCGACCGCGCCGAGCCCGTCGTCCAGCGCGCGCCGTGCGCCCGCAACGTCGTTGAGCGAGAGACGCGCGACGCTGCGCGCCCAGTTGCGCTGCGCCTCGAGCAACAGGCGGTCGAGCTGCACCGCATCGGCGCTGCCGAGCGCGGCGCGCACGCCGCTGCGGGGTGGCGGCAGGTTGAGCGCCGCCAGCGTCGCCGGGTCACGCAACGGGTCGGTCGTCAGATCGGTCATGCCAAGCATCTTGAGGGCGGCCGGGAAGTCGCGCCGGTTGATCGCGTCCTGTCCGCGATAGGTGGTCTGCTTGTCCTGGAGGAAGGCAGCGCGGTCGACCCCGCCGGCGCCGACGATCAGCGCCGCGCCCCGATCGAAATGGTCGCTGGCGGCATCGAACTGGCGAATGTTCGAATCGGCGAGCCCCGCCTCGAGCTCGAGTTCGGCGCGCACCAGCGGCGGCGCATCGCCCGCCAGGCGACTCAACGCATCGTTCAGCAGGCGCGACGCTTCGACATACTGGCCACGGTGGTTGAGCCCGATCCCGGCCTGGAGCAATGTCGCGGGATCGACGTCGTTGCTCGTCACGCGCCTCTCGACCGGTGCTGGTGCCGGGGCGAGCGCGGCAACGTCGACCGACGGTATAGCGACGGCGTCGGCGTCGGGCATGCCCCCGCCCCTGACGCCGCCCCTGACGCCGCCCCTGACGCCGCCGATCACGGTCCGCATCGCGGCCTCCAGCGGCCCGGCCGCGGTCACCAGCGCGACGCCGGTGTAGAACACGCCGTTGCGCGCAAGCTCGATGCGCACCACGGGCAAGGCCAGCCGCGCGTCGAAACACGCACGCGCCTGGACCGGGCCGATATCGCGGATCGACAATGCGGTCGCTGCGCCGCACGCCTCGGTCGCGAGTGGTTCGCCGCCCTTAACCGCGAGCATCCAGCCTTGCGCCCGCGCGGCGGTGACCCCGCGACAGGTGATCGACCAGGCGCGATCGAACGGATTGGCCAGCCGGTCGTCGCGCCAGTTGCGCGCGACGCGACACGGCTCGCCGCTCGCATCGCGGCCAAGCGCGAAGGCTTCGGCGGCCGGCTCACGCGCATCCGACAGGGCGCCCGACAGCATCGTGGCGATCGCCACGAATATCAGGCCAAAGCGTATCAACGAGGGGTGGGGCATGGGGTCTGGCCTTCGCAGTCGCGGGCGTTGGACGCCGCCGGGAGTACGTCATTGTCCAAGTACAAGGCTTCGTTGTTGGTACCGATCAACGGGTCGAACGGCAGCGTCAGGTCATCCGCGGTCCGCACGATCTCCGCTCGGCTGGTATCGAACACATAGGGCGTCGGTTGCGCGATCGAGTTGCTGAGGCACCCCGCGCCGGAACCGATGATGCAGCCATTGATACGGCTGGTCGTCGGGCTGACCCCCGGCGTGATCGCGAGGCGGCTGGGCCCGAGCAGCGCGGTCGCGCGGCCGCTGATCCCGTCGATCGTACCGAAGAGTGCAAAGGCGTTGGTGACGCTGCCGGGGGTCGTCAGTTGCAGCGGGGCGCCACCGCTCGCCGGAGCACCGGTGCCGCCGAGTACGACGCCGCTCTCCAGCCCGGGCGCCGCGCTGTTCTGGACCAGCGCGTACCGGCCATAGTTGAACGCGAGCGCACCCGCTTGCAGGAGAAGGGGATCGGCATAGGGTGCGCCACCCAGCGCGGCGGCGTTGTACAGCGTCGATTCGGGTCTCGCGACATAGAGCCGCGAGACCAGATCGACCGCGAGTTCGATCCCGGTACGATAGCCGATCGCATCGAGGAAGTTGCGATCGAACCCCATGCCGATCCGATCCGCCGTCAGGTCGAGCGTCGCCCCACCCACCAGCAGGCGCCCCCCCTCGGCCGGGGTCGACGCGACCCGGATGACGCGCGTCAGCCCGCCATCGACCGCATTGCCGAACGCGATCGTCCGCGACGCCGGCGATCCGTTCGCCACGAAGCGGCCGAGCATGTCGATCCGCCCGCTCGCGGTGATCGCGAACCGGGTCGACCCCGTCGCTGCGGTCAGCCCGACCGCGCCGACCACGACGTCGCGCGCGCCACTCGCGATCGTGACGGTCGGCGCGCTGATCAGCGCGATCTCCGCATTCGACAGGTCGAACCGCGGGCCAGACGCGCCGAACTCGGCCTCGTTGCCGATCGCGGTATCGCCGATCCGCGTGATCCCGGTGGTGGCGACGGTGTTCAACGTCACCGACTGCGCGGTCACCGCGCGCGTGAGCGCCACATCCGCCGCGTCGATCCTGACCGCCCCGACCGGTGCGGCAATCGCGCCGATCGATGCGGCGCCGGTGGTGGCCAGCATCACGTCCGCGCCGCTGCTGTCGGTCGCGGTCTCCGGCGCAAATGCGATCCCGCCGCCGGGTCCGCGCGCGGTCAGCGTGACGCCCCGGGGGCCCGCGAGCGTGGTCGCCCCCTGCGCCGTGATCGTCCCGGTGCGCGCGGTCAGCGCGACCGCGTTCGCAGCCTGCCGCGCGGTCAGGCCCGTCGTGCCAAGCGTGATCGCGGATGCGTCGATACGGTAGGTAGTTCCCGCCGATACGGCGCCCGTCACCGCGCTCGCGCCGTTGCTGGCGAGCAGCACCGCCCCGCTCGACCGGGCCGTGCCGAGGCGGATATCGCCGCTGGTGGTCGTGATCGCGAGATCGCCGCCCGCCGCGATCGCCCCGCCGATCGTGGCACGCCCGGCATTTGCGACGACGCCCGCGCCCGCCTCCACCAGGTCCGCGACGATCGCCTGGCGTGCGGTCAGCCGCGCGGTTCCGCTGTCGGACACCGTACCGATCTGCAGGTCGTCGGCGGTCAGCGAGGCATCCCCGCCACGCACCGTCGTCGTCGCCAGTGCCAAAGTGCCGGCCGTGACGTCGAGCCGTCCGCCGACATCGAGCGTCGTCGCCGCCATCCGGCCGCGCGCGGCGATCGTCGCGCTGCCGCCGATCACCGCGCTGCCGAGCGCGATGCTGCCGCCGTCCAGTGTGACATCGTGACCGACCACGGCGTCGGTCACCGCGATCGCGTCGCCGCGCGCGATAAGCGATCCAGCCGCCAGCCGTTCGATCGCAATCCCGTCAAGCGCGGTCAGATCCACGGCGCCGTCGACGCGCGCCTGGCCGATCGTGATCGACGTGCCGACCGCGGACAGCCCGCCGCCTGCGGCCCGCGTGGCGACGCTTCTCGCGCCGGCCGTGGTTAGCGTCGTGGTATCGGTCACCGTGGCCGTGCCGAGGCGGATCGCCCCCGCGGCCGACAGCTGCGCGGTGGTGCTGGCGAGCGTGCCGATGGCCAGATCGCCGCCGGATAGCAGCGTCGCATCCTCGCCGATCGCGACGGTCGCCAGGTCGGCCCCCGCGGTGCCCGCGATGAGGGAAAGCGTCCCGCCATCGAGCGTGCGGGCGTCGATCCGCCGCCCGGTCAGCGTCAGCGTCGCCGGAGTCGTGATCGTGCCGGCCGCGATCCTGTCCGCGCCGATATCGACGGCACCGCCGACACGCGCATCGCCGACCGTCGCGATCCCGGCCACGCGGGTCGCCAGCGCGCCGCCGATCGTCGCCGATCCGATGTCCATGTCGCCCGCCCACGCCGTCAGGTCGACGTCCCCGGTCGCGGTCAGCGTCGCGAACGCGCCTGATCCGCCGGTCGCCATCACCGCGCCGGTGACGTCGAGACTCCCCACATCGAGCGCGCCGTCGGCGACCAGGTCGAGATCGCCCGTCACGACCGCCTCGGTCAGCATGAGACTTTCGCCGGTCCGAAGACGCGCGCCCCCGCCGGCGATCCGGGTGGCGGCGATCGCGGCCGAGCTGGCGACGATGTCGAGGCCATTGCGCGCGCCCAGCAGAGTGGCGGTGAGCGCGCCGGTCGCGCGAAGGTCGATCGTCCCCGCCTCCAGCCGGTCGAGCGTCGCCGCGCCGCCCGAGACGAGCGTCGCGCGGTTCGTCACCTGCGTCGTGCCGAGGTCGAGGCCGTCGGCCCCTGCCGTCACGTCGAGCGTTGCGACGTCCAGCATGGTGGCCGCGATCCGCGACCCGGTCAGCGTCAGGGCCGCCGGCGTGGTGACGGTGCCGAGCGTCAAACCCTGTCCCGCGGCCAGCGCGACATCGCCGCCGCCGGCAACGATCCCGAGAACCGCATCGCGCCCGGCGGTGACCCGCATGTCCGCGACGGTCGTCACCCGGTCTGCGCGCAGGTCGCCCGTTACGGCCAGGTCGGCACTGCCGGCGTCGAGCGTGCCGATCGAGATCGTCGGTGCCGTCAGCTGTGCGCCCGTCGCTGCATGGCCGACGTCGAGCCGCAGCGCACCGCTCCGCGCGGTCATCGCAAGCATCCCGTCCTGCGCATCGGCACTGGCGATCCAGGCCGTACCCGCATCGACGACGATATCGCGCGCAGCCTGCAGCGTCGTCGCGTCGAGCGCGCCCGCCACGGTCGCACGCACGTCGCCGACCGTCGCCCGGACCATGCCCAGGGTCGCGACATCGCTGCCCGTCAGCGTGGCGCTGGCGGCATCGAGCGCGCCGAGCATGATCGCCCCGCCCGCATCGAGCGTCGCCGCGCCACGCGCGCTGCCCGTCTCCAGCACCAGCGGGCCATTGCGGGTCGTCAGCGCGAGCGCGCCACCGGTTGCCGTCGCGCTGATCACGTCCAGGTTGTCCGCCACGATCATCGCCTGCCGCCCGCTCACCGCGCCGAGCACCGCCGCGCCATCGATATCCAGCGTGATCGCGCCGGTATCGGCCGCCAGCGTCGGCCGCGCGTCACCGACGCGGGCGCGAAGATCACCACCCGCCGGCGCCCCGCCGATCAGCCCGCCGCCGATCGTCGTGATCGAGATCGGCCCGCCGCTGCTCGTCGCGCGACCCAGCGTGATCGGCGCGCTACCCGCCATGACGCGGTTGCCCGACGACAGCGTGATCGCCCCCGCGGCATCGATCGTGCCGATCGTCATCGCCTGATCGCGCACCATGGCCGAGTCGCGCTGCGTCGATACGGTGACGGCGCCCGCCGACGCGGTCAGCGCCTCGGCGGTGATCGTCCGCCCCGACAGGTCGACACCCGCAGCGCCCGAAACCTCGGTGAGGCTGATCGCGCCGCGGCTGCCATTGCTGGCGTCGGCGAGGACAGCGACGCTGCCCCCCGTCAGCGGACCCGCGACGACATCGCCGCCGATGCTCGTCACTGTCAGCGACCCGTTCGCCGTCGCGCGGGTCACCGCGATGTCGCCCTCCGCACGTATCGCGATGGCGCCGGCCGTGGCGTCGATCGTCGAGAAAGTCGCGTCGGTGGCGCGGGCGGTCGCCGACAGCGCACGCGTCAGGATCGGCCCCGCGCTGACCGACGCGCCCGCCATCGTCGTGGTCCCGGCAGCAACCGCGATCGCACGGGCCGACAGCGCACCCGCGGCATCAAGTGACAGGTCGCCCGCGCGCACCTCTGCCGTGTCGATCGACAGCGCCGGCGCGCCGTCCCCCGACAGCGTGATCGCCAGCGAATCGCGCGTTGCCGCGCGCGCGATCGTGACATTGCCCGAATGCTCGAGGCGCGTCAGGCCCGCCGGCGAGACGATCGTCCGCGCCTCAAGTCCGTCGAACGCCATTTCCGCGCCCGCCGCGCCCACCAGTTGCAGCGCCGATTGCCGGTCGGTCCCCCCGGCGACCAGCGTTCCCGGCGCGAACCGGAGCCCCGCCGCGGATCGAAGCTCGACATCATGGCCGCCGGCCCCGGTCGCGTCGGACCGGAGCGTCAATCCGTCGAGACCGGTGATCCCGCCGGTCGTGCTGACGACCTGGATCGACCCCGCCGCCCTCTGCGTGAGGCTAGTTCCGGTATCGCCCAGCGTGACGGTCGCGCCGCGGACCAGCAGATCGCCGCCGACATCGATAGCGCCGGTCAGTCGCGCCGCCCCGCCGGCCGTCACACTCGCTGCCCCGGTCGTGATGACCGCCGCCATCGTCGCCGCCCCGCCGGTGTCGATCGTCAGCGCCGCCGTCGTCGCGGCCAGCCCGCCGCTCCGCCCGGAGACGTCGCCGGCTGCGATGATCGTGGCGGCGCCGCCGTCCAGCAGGTCCGCCCGAACCGCGCCGGCGCCGGTGATCTGGATCGGGCCGACAGCGGCGAGCCGGGTCACCGCGATCGTTCCCGTGGCGCCCGTCCCGACCAGTGTTGCCGCCCCCCGGATCGTGCCTACGTCAAGCGACAGATCACCGCCGCGGGCAAGGGCGTCGAGACTCTGCGCACCGATGATCCCCAGGCTCAGGTCGCGCCCGGCGACCAGCGCCTCGCGCCCGACGGCCGCCGTCGCCAGCGACACGTGCGTCGCGGCATCGACATCGAGGCTGGTCGCGGTCGATATCGGCGACGCCGTGATACCGCCGCTGCGCGAGATCAGCAGCGCGCTGCCGCCGGTGCCGATGCCGCGTGCGGTCACGCTGCCCAGCGACAGGTCGTTCTCGCCACTCACCTCAAGGCTGGTCCCGGCGTCGATCGACGTCGTCGTGATGCCGCCGTCCGCCGAACGGATCGTCACCATGCCGGCATCCGCGACCACGGTATCGAGCGCCACGACGCCCGCGGCCTCCGTAAGCACATCGCTAGCCGCCCGCATCGCACCGCTCACGGCCACGCCCCCGGCGCCCGACCGCACCGCGACCGCGTCGCCGCTGGAGATTGCGCTGCCGAGGCTCACGCCGGTTGCGCCGGCAAGGTCGATCGCGCCGACCGCCATGACGGCCGCGGCACCGATCGACTGCGTGTCCGACGCGACCGTCACGGTGACGAGATCGGACGTGACGTCGCCGAGCGCGATCCGATCGCGCGCGGTCAGGCCGACCGCACCGCGCGCCCGCGTGGCGCCGGTGACGGTCAAGGCCCCCGCCGATGCCCCCAGCGCCACGGCGTCGCCGACCGATCGCGCGGATCCGAGCGTGACACCGGTTTCGCCCGCTATGTCGAGCAGCCCGCCGGCGCTGACCGCACCCGCGGCGATCGGCCCTGCGGTCGCGGTCAGCAACACCGATCCCCCGCGCGACGTGACGTCACCCAGCGCCTGTGCGCCTGCCGATATCGCGGTCACACCGTCCTGCGCGGTCGTCGCACCGGTCACCGTCAGCATGTCGCCCGCCTCGAACGCCACCGCTGCGTCGGTCGACGCGACCGAGGCGAGCGTCATGCTTCCCAGCGTGCGAAGGACCACGGAGTCGCTGGCGGCCACCGCGCCTGCCAAAACCGTCCCGCCATCGAGCAGGACATCACCGCCGCGCGCCGTCACGCTCGCGAGCGTGATCGTACCCGGCGTCACCGCTTCGAACCCGCCGCCGGTCGACACGGCGCCGGCTATGGTCACGTCGCCGGTGGTCGCCCGGACCGATCCCGCCCCGGCCTCGGTGAACAGCGCGCCGAGCGTCACGCCGGTCTGCGCGGTGATCGTTGCATCGCCAGCGGCCGACACGACCCCTGCTGTGACCCCACGCTCTTCCGAGCCCAGCGTCACTGCGGAGCCGTGCGACGTCACCGATCCCAGCATCGCGCCGGTGGCACCCCGCGCGGTGACCGCGCCAACCGTGTCGATGGCGCCCGAAACGCTCAGCAATCCGCCCGCCGCGCGCAGCAGCGACTCGGCATCCCCGGTCGCGGTGACGCTACCGAGCGTGACATCGCCCGTCGCGTTCGCCAGAACCGCCCCGCCGGCATTAACACTGCCCGTAACGGTCAGCGCGCCCGCAGCGGCGGTCAGCGACGCATCGCCAAGCCTGGCGCGAACGCTGTCGGCGCTCATATCGGTCGCGCCGCTCAAGTCGACGGTCAACGCCGCATCCACCACGCCGACACGCAGCGCACCACCGCTGGATTCGATGTCGATCAGCGACTCGCTCGACGTGACGGCACCGAGCGTGACCGGCCCGTTGCCCGCGGCGTCGATCCGGCCCGTCGCGGTGATCGGGCCCGTCACCGAAATCGGTCCGGTCCCACCAAAGACACCGACATTCGCGTTGGTCGACGTCGCGGACGCCAGCGTCACCCCGGCCGCACCATCGGCCAGGACATAATCGCCGGCCGACAGCGCGCCGGCATCGAGCGTGTCCGCCGCGAACAGATCGACATGGCCCGTGTCGGCGGTCACCGCTCCAAAGGCCAAGACCAGGCCGCTGGCGTCGACGTCCGTCCCCGCGCGCGTCGCGCCCAAGACAGTGATGCCGCCATCCGACGCAGAAAGCGTCACCGCCGCCGTATCCGAGGTCGCGCTGGCAAAGCTCAGCCCCGACGATCGCGTCGCAGTCAGTCCGCCAAACGCGCGGACGGCATTTGCGGAAATCGTGCCGGTGGGTGGGGTCGTCGACCCGAACCCGATCGTGCCTGCCGTCGAGCGGACGTCGCGCAGCTGAACCGTGCCGGGCGCGTCGATCGTGATGTCGCCGCCTGCGAGGATATCGCCGGTGACGGTGATCGCTCCGGTCGAGGCCAGCCCTGCCATGGTCCCGGACGTCAGCGATCCAAGCGACACGCTGCCGCCCAGGATATCCGTCGCCGTCGCCGCGTCGACTCCGCCGGACACGACCAGATCGCCATCCGACGCAGCGAGCGTTACCCCCGCCGTATCCGAGGTCGCGCTGGCAAAACTGAGCCCCGGCGCCCGCGTCGCCGACAGCCCGCCAAACGCGCGCACTGCGCGGGTGGAAAGAGTACCGGTCGGCGTCGTCGACCCAAATCCGATCGTGCCCGCCGTCGAGCGGACGTCGCGGAGCTGGATCGTACCGGGCGCGTCGATCGTGATGTCGCCACCAGCGAGGATGTCGCCGCTGACGGTCATCGCTCCGGTCGAGATCAGCCCTGCTGTGGTCCCGGACGTCAGCGATCCGAGCGACACGCTGCCGCCCAGGATATCCGTTGCCGTCGCCGCGTTGACCCCACCGGACACGATCAGATCGCCATCCGACGCAGAAAGCGTCACCGCCGCCGTATCTGAGGTCGCGCTGGCAAAACTGAGCCCCGGCCCCCGCATCGCCGTCAGCCCGCCAAACGCCCGCACCGCGCCTGCGAAAATGATGCCGGTCGGCGTCGTCCCCCCGAACCCGATCGTGCCCGCCGTCGAGCGGACGTCGCTCAGCTGAACCGTGCCGGGCGCGTCGATCCCGATGTCGCCGCCGGCGAGGATGTCGCCTGTGACGCTGATGCCGGCGGTGTTCGACGACAGCGCGACGCTCCCGTTTGCCGCGACCGATGCCAGCGACAGCGCGTTCCAGGCGGTTGCGGTCACTGGTCCGCCGCTGATCATGCCGGCGGTGATGGCCCCGTCCTCTGACGCGATCGTCGTCGCGCCGGTGCCGCTGGAAACATCGGCGAGCGACAGGTCACCGTTCGCGCCGACAGCGACGCCCGCCAGCGCCGACAACGTACCCGTCGCGGTCACCATGGTCGCCGCGCCCGTGCTGGCGAGGCTCAGCGCCTGGCCGGCGCCCGATATCGTCACCCCGGCCAGGCTGATCGCGCCCGGCGTCGACAGCGTCAGGCCGTTGGACAGCATGGTCGAGCCCAGCGTCACGGCGCCGTCCACGGTCAGTGGCGAACCGCTGGTAATGCCGCGCAGGCCGTTCGCCGCGATCATGCCGAGCGTCAGTGGCGATCCCGCGGTTGCGAGGCGGATGCCGATATCGCCGGTGTTTGCGGTGCCGGCCGGATCGCCGGTCACCAGCGCGACACCGCCGAGCGCGATCCCGGTCGACGCGTCGAGCAGGATCGCGCCGGTTCCTGCGGTCCCCGCACCAATCGCCACAGCGTCGCCGCGCAGTACCAGCCCCGACGTCCCCGCCACCGTCGCGACCGTCCCGCCGGTTGCGGTGTACGAGGCGGTCCGCCCTGCGCTCTGGATCGCCGTCGTTCCGCTGCCGAGACGGACGTCGACGCCGGACACGCCGAGGTCGCGCCCGACGCTTGCGGCGCCAAGAACCGCCTGCGCCGCCGCCGACACGAACGCATCATGGCCCGCGACCAGAGATCCCACCGACGCATCGCCGCCGGTCGAGAACAGCAGCGCGGTCCCGCCCGCCTGTGCCGCGGTGATCGCCAGCGACGCCGCGCTCGCCGCGAGCGCATCGGTCGCGGTCCCGGTCTGCGTCGCCGACAGCCGCGCCGCAGTGAGCGCGCCGCCGGCGGTGATGCCGATCCGCGTGGCATCCACAGTCCCCAGCGTCATGGCGCCGGCCGCCGTGATCGTCGCGACCGTACCGGCCATGCCGCTGGCCAGCGCCACCGTCGACCCCGAACCGGTGACGTCAAGCGAGGTCGCGGCCTGCGCGGTGTCGACTGCCACGCTGCCGCCCGACACCGCGAGCGACCCCGCGCTGCTCGAGACGCTGCCCGTCGCGGTCAGCGCGGTCGCCGCCGTCAGTGTCGTATCCCACTGCGATGACGTCGTACCCAGCGTCAGCGGACCAACGGTCGCATCGACCAGCAGCGTGCCGCCCGCCGCGGTCAATCCGGCCGCCGTCACCGTCGTGCCGGACAGCTCGAGATTGCCTCCGGCGGCGGCGGTGGCGAGCGAGATCCCGTTGGTGGCGCTGACCAGAATATTGCCCCCCGCGGAGAGCGTCGTGGCGCCGCCGCCCGGGCCGCCCATGTCGCCCGCTGAGACGGAGATGTCCGCCGCCGATCCGATCGCGGTCGCGCTGTCGAGCGAGAACGTGCCGCCCGTCGAGACGGAGATCCCGGTCTGCGCCGACAGCGTCGTGGCGGTGACGTTCCCGGTCGCTGCGCCGCCGTCAAGCACGAGGTTACCGGCCATCGCGGTTCCGGACCCCATCTGGATCGAGTTGCCGGCCACGGAGACGGACCCGGCGGCTACCAGATCGCCCAGCGTGACGGCGCCTGCGCCGGCGGTGACGGTCACATTCCCGATGCTCGCCGAGAGGTCGCCCGCCATGATCGCGCCGTCGACGGTGGAGATCGTGACCCTGCCGCCGATGCCGTCGCCCATCGCCAGGTCTCCGGCATTCGCGGCGACGACGAGCCCCTGCGCAGCCGAGAGCACACCGGGTGATGTCGTCGCGGTGATCCCCGATTTCGCGCGGATCTCGATCCCGCCACCGTCACCGGTCGCGGTCAGATCGCCGGTCAGCTCGAGCGATACCGCGCCATTGGCCCCGAGACCGGCGCCACCCGGGATCGACACGCCGGTCGCGCCCGTCCCGGCGGCGAGGACGATACCGCTATCGGTCGCGAACGCGGTCGTCGCGGTGATCGTCGCCTGTACGTCGAGCAGCGCGTTGGTGATCGTGTCATGCGTCGCCGCCGCCAGCAGCACCGATCTGCCCTCGATCGTGCCATAGGCGACGATCGGATTCGTCAGCTGGGTTCCCTCCGCGATCGTCACCGACAACGGGCTGCCATCCAGGTTGACCGTGGCGGAGTCGGCGGCGACGAGCGCGACGTCGCCGGTCGCATTCAGCGTCCCGCGCGTGTCCACCCTCGCCCCGATCAGTGCGATGATACCGCGCGCCGATGCCGCGGTCGCGCTGATCGAGACGCCCTGGTCGACCGTAATCGGCCCCGTGCCCGATCCCGAGAAGGTCATCCCCCCGCCCGCCATGAATTCGGCATCGCTGACGTTCAGGCTGGAGACGATCAGCGAACCGACCGAGACACCGGGTTGGGTCGTCGCGCCGGTGGTGAAGAGCACGCCTTGGGGATTGAGGATATAGACCGAGATGTTGCTGTCGGAGAGCAGGTTGCCGGCGATCCTGCTCTGCGTGATGATCCGATCGGGCGAGCCCATTTCCGGTACGCCGATCACCCGGTTGAGCACCGCCAGCGGCGCGGTCCCCGACGTGCCGTCGCGGAATTCCGCGGTCTGGCCGGCGCCGATATCGAACGAATTCCAGTCGATCACCGTTCGCGGTGCCGCCGGTCCGACCGTGACCGTCAACAGGTCGGCGCTCGGGTTGGTAATGGTCGCCGCCCCCTGCATCACCACGCCGTCACCGGCCGACGGCAGGCTCTGCGCGCGCGCGGGCGTTACCACCAGCACGGCCGCGAGCGCTCCCCCCAAGGCGGATGTCTGGGCAAGCCGCTGCCGCACCCGGCCCTGGCGGTATCCGTTGGTCATCGGCAGGATGGCGGCGCGCATGGCAAGGATCCGTTCGTTCAGGGCAGCTTCGGATTGAGCTGCGTGGTCAGCGACACCAGGACGCGGTCCGATGCCCGTGCCCGATTGATCGAGAGCGTCCGGTCGAGCGGCCGCGCATAGGTCAGCTCGAGCAGCATCGGCCCCGGCAGACGCGCGCGCAGACCGCCGCCGACCGACCGCAGGTGCCGGTCGTTCTCGGTCGAGAACGCGTCGAGGTTCCACAGCCAGACATTGTCGACGAAGCCGAACAGCTGCACCGCCACCTTCGGCAGGATCGAGAAATCGAGCCGCGCCTCCGAATGAACGCCGACGAACCGGTCGGCGCTGTTCGATCCCGGATCATAGCCGAGACCCACGGTCAGATTGCCGAGCGCCTGTTCGTCGAAGTTGAGCAACGGATGATTGGCCCATTGCGCCAGCACCGTGTGCGCAACGCTGACGGTGCGATCGGCGCGGCCGAGCATGGACACGCTGCCACGCAGGATCGTCGCCTCGGGATCGCCCTCGAAGCGCGACGGCGCATAGCCCGCGGGAGTGAGCACACCGCGCTGCGACGCGTCGAAGATGTCGAGGCCGCGCCGTATTTCGAGGCCGCCGCCGATCGAGACCGAGTCGAGCCCGTCGCTGCCGCGTTCGCTCAGCCGTCCATCGATCCGCAGATACGCCTCGCGCAGCCGGTCGAGGTTGAGCGGCGAGAAACCGGCCGCGTCATAGATGCGGATCTGCTGTTCGATCGCCTCGAAACCGATCGTCGCGGACAGGTTGCTGCGGACCGATCGGATGATCGGCTGGGTGATGTCGAACCCGGCGATGATCGACCGCGAGCGCAGATCCAGCGTCCCGATGTCGGGCTTCGACCAGGCATAGGTGAGCCGTGGCCCCGCCGACAGTCCGCCCGCATCCAGGATCGCGCGATAGCCGATCTGCGCGACCTGCTGTTCGCGCAGTTGCGCCGTCGTCGAGCCGCCGACGAACAGCGTGTCGCCCGCCGCGAACACGGCATTCAGGTCGATGCGCGCATAGCCGGTCTCGCGGCCCAGCGAGTCCGAGCCATAATTCTGGACGTTGGCGATGATCGACGATCGCTGCGTCACGACCGCGAGCTCGCCGATCACGTCACCCGGTTGCCCCCCCGCGGGGCGCAGCGCGAGCTGGATATCCAGCCCGGGCACGTCGCCGGTCAGCAGCAGCAGTCGTTCCGCATCGCGTTCGTTGAGCGGATCCAGCGCACGCAGCCGCGCGATCGCGGCCGCCAGCACCGGCCGATACCGCCCTGCCTCGCCGTGGATGCGCACCTCGACGATCCGCGCGAGCACGACGCTCAACGTCAATACGCCATCGCGGATCTGCTGCGGCGGCACCTGCACCGACGCGACGAGACCGACCCGTACGAGCGCCGCATTGGCCGCGTCGCGGATTGCGCACACCGCCGCCAGCGGCTGCTCGCCAGCTGGCGGTGCCGGCAGCTTCGCGAGGATCGCCGCGACCTGTGCGGGCATCGTCTCGCGCCCCGCCGCGACATAGCGGACCGACGTGATCGTGACCTTCAGCGGTGAGGTCGCGAGGGCGCAGGGCGGCGTCGGCAGCGCATCGCGAACGTCCACCCGCGGAGTCCGCCGATCCGTAACCTGCGGTGCCGGCTGCTCGACCTGCGCGCGACTGGGCAATTGCGGTGGCGGTGCGGGCGCGGGCGACAGTTGTGCGAGGGCGGACGATGGGACAGCGATCGCCCACACCGCAGCAGCCATCCCGAGTCGCGCCAGCCCCGAAAACGACTTATCCAATGTAATCACCCCCTTGGCCGACGCTTCAGCGTCGTTCGGCCATATTCCGCGCGCCTATTGACCGTCAGATCCCTGTAGTGATCTTATCAAATTCGCAGCTATTAATATTGATTGTTGATTATTAGTTACGTCCAATCGAGTCTATCGACCTATTCCTGTCTCGACCATTGATAGGGACCATATTAAAACTTGTCCTCTTGCTCGGGAATATGAGAAGACGCGGGCAATCAGGGGTTAGGACGCAGGGGTTAGGACGCAGGATGGGCGTGGGCGCCGGAAGCTATACGCAGGACAGGAGGATCGGAAAGCTGTCCACCGACCTCGGCAAGGACGCTCTTCTGCTGCTGAACCTGTCGGCGTCGGAGCGACTGAGCGAATCCTACACGATCACCGTCGAAGCCTTCAGCAGGACCCCGCAACCGCTCCACACCTTGCTGGGCACGGCGATCGGCGTCGCGTTCGACGCTGACGACGATGCCAACATCAAACGCGATTTCGGGGGGATCCTGTGGGAATATAGCGAGCTCGGCGCCTATGACCGCGGCCATCGCTATCAACTGGTGCTGCGCCCGCACCTCCATTTCCTGACGCTCAACAAGCGTAATCGTATCTTTCAAAACATGTCGGCAGTCGACATCGTGAAGTCGATGCTGTCAGGAAGCTACAAGGCCGATCTCGGCGGCGTTTATGATCCGCTCGACTATTGCGTCCAGTATCAGGAAAGCGATTTCGACTTCATCTCGCGGCTGATGGAATATGAGGGCATCTATTATTACTATGCCCACACCGGCGCTGTGAGCGAACTGGTCCTGGTCGACGATGCGAATGCACATCCCGACATGACCCCGGCGTCAGTGATGGTAGCGCCCGAAGCGGCCCGGCGGCCCGACGCGCCGATCTGGTCGGTGACCGAGCGGCGCGGGCTTGGCCCCGCCAAGGTCACGGTCGCGGACTATGATTTCGAGGCGCCGTCAAAGCAGCTGCAGGTGACGGCATCCGCGGCGAAGATCCTGGGCACGCCGACCACACGCGGCGGCCAGTCCGGAGAGGGCAGCCACGGAAAATGGGCGGAAACCGCGGAGATGTTCGATTTTCCCGCAAAATACACTAGCAAGAGCACGTCGCGCGGCGACCATTATAGCGACGCCTGGCTGCACTCCCATCGCCGGCGAATGGCGCGCAGCTTTGCCGATGGGACGCTGTTCGCAGCCGCGGTCGGGCGACGACTGACGCTGACGTTCGAGGACACCACGTCTGCCGAATATCTGATCGTCGGCACGGCGCATCATTACAGCGGGCCGACCTACCATAGCGGCGAAGGCGAGGAGACGTTTTCCTGCTTGCTCGAACTGATGCCGGCCGCCGAACAATATCGGCCGCCGCTGGCGACGCCCCGACCGCGGATCATGGGTCCGCAGACCGCGATCGTCGTCGGCCCATCCGGCGAAGAGATCCATACCGACACCTATGGCCGCATCAAGGTTCAGTTCTTCTGGGACCGCGACGGCAAGAATGACGAGAATTCCGGCTGTTTCATCCGCGTCGTCCAGGCCGGCGCGGGCCAGGGCTGGGGCAGCTTCGCGCTGCCGCGGATCGGGCAGGAGGTGGTCGTCGAATTCCTCGACGGCGACCCCGATCGACCGCTGGTGACGGGGGCGGTCTACAATGCCAGCAACACCCCGCCCGCGGCCTTGCCGGACAACAAGACGCAGTTCGGGATGAAATCGCGCATCACCACGGGCGGTGGCGGCCATAATCGCCTGTGGTTCGACGACAAGAAGGGCGAGGAGGTCGTCTGGTTCCGCGCCGAGCGCGACTACAAGGTGCACGTCGTCAACCAGGACGAGGAACGCAATTACGACAAGGGCAATCGCACGACGACGATCCACAAGGGCAACGAGCAGCTGACCGTGAGCACGGGCACGCGGACGACCACGATCAACGATGACGAGACGCTCGAGGTCAAGATGGGCAACCGCGCCACCAAGATCAGCATGGGTAACGACACGCTCAAGGTCGCGATGGGCGATGTCGCGATCAACGTTGATCTGGGCAAGCATTCGACCAAGGCGATGCAATCGATCGAGCTGACCTGCGGGCCGAGCAAGATCAAGATCGATCCGATGCAGATCAGCATGGAGGCAATGACAGTCAAGATCGAGGCGAAATTGGCCCTGCAGTTGAAGGGCTTGATGATCCAGTCCGAGGCGAGCGCGATGCAGATCGTCAAGGGCGGCATCGTGATGATCAACTGATGCCCGCCTCGATCGACAAAAGCGGCCACCGACCGGCTGGAAAGGGCGTCCCGTGAGCGATGAACGCGCCGCGGTGCGCAACTGGCCGCGCGTGAAATGGACGCGCGCGGCACAGCTTATGCCGCTGATGGGCGACGACGCGATCGACCAGGCGGCGGTCGCCGACCTGCCGCCGCCCGCGGCCTTCGCGGTGCTGCGCGGTACCGACCCGATGGGCGCGACACGGTTCGTCGCGCACTGCCTGTCGCGGGTCGATGCCGCACGGTGGATGGCGCACTGCCTGGTCGATGTCGACCGGACGTCGACGGCGGCGCGCGCGGCGGCGGCCAAGGCGGTCCGGCGCTGGGTCGCCAACCCTGCCGACGAGGCGCGACGGCTCGCGTTCGAGGCGGGCAGCCGTGCCGGATGGGAGACGATGGAGGGCATGGCCTGCCTCGCCATCTATCTGTCCGGCGGATCGCTGGCCCCCGCATCGCAGGAGGTGCCGGTCAACCCGCCACCCGGCGCATTCGGACAGGCCGCCGCGGGCGCGGTGTTGCTGGCGGCGAACGCAGCGGGTGTCCCTGCCTTTGCGGCAAGACTGGCGGCGATGCTGGATATGGCGGACGGCATCGCGGCGGGAGAGCAGCCTGGATGATGCTGCGCCTGAACATCGAGAACGTCGCGTCGCTCGCATCGGGCGATCCGGTCGAGATCAGCCTGGCGGAGCATGGGCTGGTGATCGGCCGTGCCGCGCATGCCGACTGGACGCTGCCCGACCCGGCGAACCATGTCAGTTCGATCCATTGCGAGGTCGATTATCGCGATGGCCGCTATGTCCTGACCGATCGGTCGACCAACGGGACATTCATCAACGGCGCGACCGAGCGGATCGCCAAACCGGTGCAGTTGCGCGACGGCGACCTGCTGCAGGTCGGCCATTACAATATCCGCGTCGAGGAAGTGCCCGATCACGCCGCGGCCGGCGGGCGCGATGCCGCAGGCGCGGCGGGCGCGTTCGGTGGCGGGATCGACTGGGGATCCGGCACCGAATCCGCCGCCCGCCCCGCGAGCGTCACCAAGTTCGGGCGCGAGGCGGCCCGCCCGATGTTCCAGAGCGCGAACGATCCGATGATGCATGCGTTCGCCCCGCCCGCGGCGGCGGCGCGTCCCGACCCGTTCGGCGTAGCCCCGGTCGGCCCGGCTGCCGCAGACCCGTTCGCCGCCGCACCGCCCGGCGATCCGTTCGGCACCGCGCCACAATCGCCGTATACGCCGCCCCCGCCGCTGACGCCCCCGCTCGCCCCGACGCCGCGTGCGACTGACCCCTTCGGAACCCCGACAGGGCCGGCAGCGCCAGATCCGTTCGGAACGATGGCGACCGCCACCGTTTCACCGGCTGTCATCCCGCACGCCGATCCGTTCGGCGGCCCCGTTTCGCCGCCGCCGCCGCCCGCGAGCGACAACCCCTGGGCGATGCTGAGCGGCGTCGGTGCCGTGGCGTTCGCCGCGGTCCCGCCAAGCGCTGCCCCGCCCGCGCCCGTGACGCCGGCTCTGCCGACCCCCGTGACACCGCCCGTGCCGCCGACGACCGCGCAGTCGTCACCCGTGCCCGCGCCACCGCTGGCCGAGGCCGCGCCGTCTTCCAAGATCCAGAACGGCCTGTTCGAACGCCTGCTCGCGGCCAGCGGACTGGAACGTCGCGATCTCGGCAGCCGCTCGCCGGAGACGGTGGTCGACACGATCGGCCAGCTGCTCCGCCAGACCGCCGATGGACTCTTCAAGCTGCTCGAAGCGCGGACCCGGGTGCGACACCAGTTCGGTGTCGGCGCGCAGGTCACCACCTATCAGCGCACCGGCAACAATCCGCTGAAATGGACGCGCTCGCCCGAGCAGGCGCTCAAGCAGATGATCGGTGATCCGGGCGCGGGGTTTCTCGAGGGGACGCAGGCCGTGCTGGGCGCGTTCGAGGACATCCAGGCGCACGAGATGGCGATGATGGCGGCGATGCAGGAGGCGATGCAGGAAACCATCCGTCGCTTCGCCCCCGACACCATCCGCAGCCGCATCAGCGCCAAGGGCTGGTTGACATCGGTGCTGCCCGGCGGTCGCGAAGCGATCCTGTGGCGCGCCTATGAAAGCGAGTTCAGCGCTTTCGCCGACGAGAGCGAGGCCGCCTATCTCGATCTCTTCGCCAAGCAGTTCAAGAAGGCGTATGAACGGATCGTCACCACCGCCGAGCAGAAGGGGTAACCGCCATGCCGCCCGCCTCGCGCATCACCGACATGCATGTCTGTCCGATGGTGACCGGCATCGTACCGCATATCGGCGGGCCGATCGCGCTCGGCTGCTTCACGGTGCTGACGGGGGCGATGCCACAGGCGCGGGTTACCGACATGTGCGTCTGCGTCGGCCCCCCCGACATGATCGCCAAGGGATCGGCGACGGTGCTCGTCCAGAGCCTGCCCGCAGCGCGGATCGGCGACCTGACCGCGCATGGCGGGACGATCATCCTCGGCTTTCCCACCGTGCTGATCGGCGGCTGACCCGCCGTACGACCGATCAGGATCCGAACGGCACGGTCTTGCCGAGTCGCGCCCATTTGGCGAAATTCTCCTCGAACCCGGGAATGTAGATTTGCAGGATGTCGGCCGAGGCGGGCATCGTCAGCGGACGGAGCGTGGCAGGATCGTCCGCGGTGATCGTCTTGCCAAGGCCATACCACACGCTGAGATCGACCAGCGGCACGACCGACGTGACGCTGGCACAATCCGACCGCCAGGCCGGGTGGATCGCAAAGGCCTGTCGCGCCGCGGTCGACAGGCTGGGCGACTGGCTGAACCACGTCGCCGCGAGGTAATCGTCCGACGTCGCCCACCAGCAGGACGCGTACGCCGCCTCCGGCGCGTTGGTGTCGTACCGGCCGGCGACGTAGCGACGCGCATGCGCCGTGCGATACAGCGTCTGGCCGAAGGGGATGATCGCGTCGGATGGGTTGTCGATGCCGCCGAGCACCGCCTCGCGGACCTTTGCGATGGTCATCAGAGCCGAATTCGCCGTACGGTGCGCGATCGTCAGGTGCATGATACCTCTCCCCTTGCCGGTGTCAGAGTGCGGGCCTCAATTCCAATGCCGTCGTTTCCTCCGCGGACAGCACCACGACGGTCGTGTTGTCCGGCGCCCCGCGTTCGAGCGTTTCGGCGATCAATCGATCCGCCGCGGTATCGATCGTCCCGGTCGACAGGATCGCCGCGACCAGCGGATCGGGCACCACCTTGCTCAGTCCGTCGCTGCACAACAGGAAGCGGTCGCCGGGCAGGGCCTTCTCGACGATGCTGTCGTAGCGCAGCACCGCCTCGGTACCGACCGCGCGGCTCAGCACATGGCTCATCGGGTGCGTTTCCGCTTCGTCCGGATCGAGTGCGCCGCGGTCGACCAGATCCTGCACCATCGTATGGTCGCGCGTCAGTTGCGCCAGCTGTCCCCCGCGCAACCGGTAGATGCGGCTGTCGCCAACCCAGATTAACAGCACGTCGTCGGCGTCGCAGTGGATCACCACCGCGGTGGTTCCCATCTGCTTGCCGGCGGCGAGCGCGGCGACGTTGATCGCGCGGTTGCCGTCCTCGATCGCACGAATGATCGCCGTACCGCGCGCGGTGCGATCGATCGCGAGGTCGAGCGCGGCGAACTGCGCCACCAGCGTCTGCGACGCCCATTGGCCATTGTCGTGACCGCCCATGCCGTCGGCGACGATCCACAGCGCGGCATCGTCGCGCGCCAGCATCGAATCCTCGTTGACCGTGCGGACCAGCCCGACATGCGTGCGCGACGCCGACCGATAGCTGAGCGACATCAGCGCAGTCCCCCGTCGAGCAGCCGTTCGAGCAACCGCGCATCGACCGGTCCGCTCGTGATCAGCGGCGCGCCATCGGGGGCGAGCCACCAGCTCGAGATCGTCGGGGCCGCGTGGTCCGAAGCATCGTCAACGCCGTCATCCATGCCGTCATCCCCGATCGATGCGGCGATCGACTCGACCACCGCGTCCGCATCGCGCACCCCGGCCAAGGCGTCGTACAGCGCCGCATCCATCATGGTACCGGCGGTCGTGGCATGGCGCCATGCGATAGTCGCATCGCCGGCCACGCCCGCCGCCACCGCGAACAGCCGCCCTGCGCGATCGATCGACGGCGCGATGGCGAGATGGAGCGCTTGTGGCCCCAGCCTGCCCGCAGGGACGAAGCCGCGCCACAGCGGAGCCGCGCGCATCCAGGCGTCGAACGCCTCTGCATCGCGTGCCGACCGCGCGGTGGCGATCGTCTCGGTCAGCCAGTGATCGATCGCATCGACCGTCGCATCCGCCCAACCGCGCCGGACGAAATCGCCATGCGCGGGCAATTTGCCGAACAGCCCGGCCACCGGGGGTGCCATCAAAGCTGCGCTGGGCAGCGAAGCGTGAACGGGCCATCCGCGGCGAACGGATCGGGGCCGCCCGCGACGGCGACGTCGATCGCGGTCGCCGGCGAGAACACAAACCGATACTGGCCCGGCCCCGTCGTCGTCTTGCGCCCCTTGGCCAGCAGGCGAAACAGCGCCCAGGGCCCCTCCTCGCGCAGCGGCGGCAACCCGGCATCACCCGTCGCAATCAGTTCGGCGACCTGGCTGCCGCCGCTCGACCAGCTCATCCGCTCAGGCGGCGCGCTGGTCGCCAGATCCATCGGCACGCCCCCGGCGCGGAGCCGGACCGCGGTCGTGTTGGTCGGCGCGGCGGCGATACGCAACACCAGATTGCCCCCCATCACCGCCTGCACGTCGGCGGCGCGCTGGAACGACCGCGCCGCGGCCGAGGTAAAGGACGCCACCGTCGGTTCCTCGATCCACGTCCAGGTCGCCGCGGATCGATCCAGATAGGTGCCGAGCTGGTCGCGCCCGAAGCCGTCGATCAGGCCTGCGACGCGCGAGACGTCGGCGGGCTGGAGGTCGGCGCCGGGACCGAACGGATAGCCCGCGCCCATCACCTGGTTGCACGATCCGACGATCGTCCGACCATAAGCCTCGCGCAGTTCGGCGGTGCGCTGCGTCTCGCTCTGCTTGCTCGATCCGCCGGCTACCTGGCTGACGAAATTGCCGAGTTGCGGCGCGGTCGCGCCCGCATTGGCCGCCGCGACCCCCAGTTCCGCCGCCGCCGCTGCGATCTGCGCGGATGCGCCGCCGCCCGGCGCCCCCGCCGCGCCACCCGGCACCGACGCCGCCGCCAGCGCGAGCTGGTATTTGCCCAGCGCGGCGAGCAACTGCGTCATCGGTGCGGTCGGGCCGGCGGCATAGTTGCGCAGCCCGGCAAACGCCGCCTCGATCTCGCCCGCGGCGAGTTGCGAGGCGGAGATGCCCGACGCGCCCAGCGCCGCCCCGGTCGCCGCGCCCACCGCCGCCTTGCCAAGCGGGCTTTTGGTTAGCGCGCCACCCGGCAGTCGTGGTGCCTTGGGGGTCTTCGGCGCCAACCCGGCGGTATTTGCGAGGATCTGATCGGTGATCTTCTTCAGCGGCGAGGCCTGGGGATTGGCCAGTCGCGCCAGCGCGGTCGGGTTGCGCGCGTAATCGCTCGGCTGGGGCAGCGCGAGCATCGCATTCCACGCCTTCACGTAATCGGCCGCGTAGAGCCGCCCCAGTTCGGCGGTGTCGAGCGGCATCTGGGAGGTGGTCGATCCGCCCAGCATCCAGCGATCCTTGTCGAGCGCCGCGCCGATCGTCGCCACCTGCGTGACGAACCCCTTTCGGAAACCGGCCTTGGTGAACAGATACGGCACCTTGGCGGCGGCGACCTCGAGCGGGTTGCCGAACGCATCCGCCTCGCCGGGCAACAGCGCGCCACCGACCATCTGCCAGTCGTCACCCTGGACCTGCTGGCGCATCAGCGCGAGCGCGCGCTGCGCGGGCGACATCGCGGCGATCGTCGCCTGCGCGCTCTGGACGAGCGCGCCATCGATCACCGGGCCGGTGATCTGGCGCCCGAAGCGTCCGTCGTCGGCGAGCAACGCCGCGGCATGGAGCAGTACCCGCTTGCGCTGCGCGGCATTCTCCTCGCCCGGCAGGTCGCGCGCCTGCAGGTCGGTCTCGAGCCACCCCAATATGTAGCGCGGGTCACGCGCGGCACCGGCACGATTGCCCAGCATGAGATAGATCTTCAGCGGGTCGTAGGCGGCGATCGAATCATTGCCCGCCGCGGTCAGCGCGCCTTCGGTCGAGAGGATCAGGCGCGGCAACAGATAGCGCTGGAGCGCATCATAATAGGCCCGCGCGCTGTCGTCCGCCAGATTGCCGCGGTACAGGCCGAAGCGCTCGCCGAGCGGCGGACTGGCCGCCCGCATGATCCCGTAGGGCAGCGTGGCGCGCAACGCATCAAGCAGGTCGAGCGGTTCGGCGACGCTGGCGCTTGGCGAGACCCGGTCGCCGGGATCAATCGCGCGCATGTCCTGCGCGATCGCGTTGGCGGCCAGCACGGTACGGGTCTGTCCGGCCACGTTCGCAAGGAGGCTCCACGTCCACGCCCCCAGCAGCAACAGCGCGAGCACGCCGAGCGCTGCGAACGCCGCTGTCCGGGCGCGACGCTCGCGCCCGCGCCGGCCCGCATCGCTGCCCGCAAGACCGGCCTCAGCGATCACCACATCCTTCAGCAGGCGGTTGACGAAGAAGGCGCGCGGCGACGATGCACGCGCGCGCACGCCCCGCCCCAGCGTCGTCGTCATCGCTCCCAGCAGGCGGTCGAACGGCGTGCCCTGTTGGACACCGCTCGTGAGATAGAAGCCACGCAGCGCGGCATTGCCCGCCGCGCTTGCCGGTACGCCGAAGATCCCGTCGAGCAGCCGAACCGCGCGCGCGCGCATCTCCATCACCCGCGCGGGGAAATTGAGCGCTGCGCCGCGCCGGATCGTGTCGCTTTCCGCACGCAGGCGTTGCGGGACACGGTCGGCCAGCGCCTGCGTCACCGCGTCGAACCCGGTCGCCAGGACCGGCTCGCTCGCCGGCTCGCCCGGTGTCAGCGTATGGCCGACCACCGACCGACGCCCCTCGACGGTCAGGTCGTCGAAGAACTCGACGAACCCCGCGACCAGGTCCGCCTTGGTGAACAGCACGTACACCGGCAGTTCGAGCCCCAGGATCCGCGACACCTCGGACAGCCGCGCGCGGATCGTCACCACGTGACGGTCGATTGCCTCGGCACTCGCCGTGCCGATCTCGTCGAGGCCGATGGCGACGATCACCCCGTTCAGCGGCTGGAGCGGGCGTGCCTTTTTGAGCGTCGCGAGGAACGTCTCCCAGCCCTTCGCGTCGCGCGCGCCCTGCGCGTCCTGGCTGGTGTAGCGTCCCGCGGTATCGATGAGCACCGCCTCGTCGGTAAACCACCAGTCGCAATTGCGCGTGCCGCCGACCCCCGCGGTCGCATCCTCGGTGATCAGCCGCAGGCCGGACTTCTGGATCAGCGTCGTCTTGCCAGCCCCCGGCGGTCCGATGATGACATACCAAGGCAGGGTGTAGAGCGCGTCCTTTCCGCTCGCCTTCACCTGCGCCAGCGCCGCCTTCATCTTGCCGGCAACCACCTCGCCTTCGGTATCGGCGGGCTCCAGCGTCCGGGCGATCGCCGCCGCAGCGCGGCGCGCGCGGACGACATGCCAGGCCGCCGCGCCCGCGAAGATCAGCCAGACGAGCGCCACCAGCCACCATCTGGCAGGCCGCAACGCGTCGACCAGCAACCCACAGACGAGCCACACAACCAGCGTCGCCAGCACCGTCGCCCCGACGCCAAGGACCCACCAGTTCGTCAGGATGCGCTTGATTCTGGCCATCATTCGCTCCGGGGGATGATGAGTTCGACGCGCCGGTTGCGCGCCTTGGCGTCGGCGGTATCGCCGCGGTCGAGCGGTTCGCGATCGCCGCGGCCGACCGCCGTCAGCCGCGCCGGATCGACCACCGAGCCGAGCGCCGACACCGCATCGTCGGCGCGTGCCGCCGACAGCGCAGCATTGTCGGGATAGGTGGCGGCGAGTGCGCCGCGGATCTGGTCGCTGTCGGTATGCGCCGCGACCGTGATCCGCCCGGCTTCCGGGACCAGCGCCTGGCCCGCGCGGATGACCAGCGCGCGATAGGGATCGGCCAGCGCCGCAGCGCCCGCCTCGAACATCCCCGGCGGCAGCCCCGGACAGGCTGAGATGACCAGGCGGATATCCGCGCCGTCGTCGTCCGCCTTGATGCACGGACTGTCAAGACGCGCGCGAATGCGGCTCAACTGGGTCGAATCCGCGGGCGCCAGCCCACCGACACGATCGATCTGCGCCAGCGCCTGCGGCGGCACCTGACGCAAGGCGGTCCAGGCCGCCTGGTCGCGGCCGTCCAGCCAGAGTTTGAGCGCCAGGAAGATCACCAGCAGCACCGCGAACACCGCCGCCGCGATCGCGACGAACCGCGCGCCCCATCCGACCCGCCGCAGCGGCGTCGGCACGCCCTGCCAGTGCGGCACGAGATCGGTTTCAGGCCGCACCGGAATATCCCCGAGCGCGCCATGGATCGCGATCATCTTCGCCGTCAGTTGCGCCTGCGCGTCGCCGAGCGTGCGATACCGCCCCTGAAATCCGACCGCCAGCGCCGCCTGGTACAGCTCGAGCAGGTCGCGATACGCCGCCGGGCGCGCGAGCATGTTGTCGAGGATCGTCCAGAACTGGTCGCCGCCGAACGCCTGGCCGAAGCTCTGCACCACCAGGCTCTGCCGCGCCCAGTCGGACGTCGCCCCCCCCGGCAGGTTCTGGACGATGTCGTCGAGCGTGGCGAGCACCGCATAGCGCGCACGCGCATTGTCCTCGCCCGACAGCCCGAGTTCGTTCAGCGCCTTCTCGAAGGCCTTCGCCTCGGCGGTCGCGGTCCGCAGCAGCGCGTGCGGATCGGTCACCTGGCGCTCGGCCTGCACCGCCGCCGCCAGCGTTAGCAGCCGCGCGGCGATCGGCATGATCGGGTTGCGCGCCTGGACCGTCTGGCGGAGCGGCGGGACATCGTCCTCGGCCAAATGCAGCGGCGGCGACGATGCGGGCGTCTCGACGGCGGCGGCGGCGCCCGCCGCGGCGATCGGCGTCGACGTCGCAGCGGCCAGAGGCGACGGGCGAAACACGGTCCGTTCGTTGTCGCTCATCGCGATTGTTTCCTCACGCACCAGAGTTCGAGATCGAGTTCGGGCCAGTCACCCGCGATATGCAGACCGAGCGCCGGCGCGGTCGCGAACTCGCGCCAGTCGGGCGACGACCGGTCGAGTTCGAAATAGACATAGTTCGGCATGACCCGGATCTGCGCCGGCGGCGCCGCCACCGGGGTCAGCGGCACGCCGGGCAGGGCCGATTGCACGAGTTGCTGCATCTTGGCGACCGAGCCGATCTTGACCACCGACGGCATCGACTGACGCACCTGCTCGGCCGGACGCCGGGTCGAGACCGCCAGGTAGAATCGGCCCTGATCGTAGAGCGTGCGATCGGTGATGGTCGATGAATAGGCCCCGGGTTGCAGCAGTTTGAGTTCGAGCTGCACCGCCGACCGCGTGAATTCGGTCGAGAGGCCCGCGCGCAGCGCCTCCATCACCGGACGGAAGCACATCTCCAGATCCTCGTGGTCATAATCGGGAAGGTCGGTGGGTCGTCGGTCGGCGCGCGTGAAGGTCGCGAGTTCGCCTGCAAAGGCGATGAACGCGGTGAACAGACGCTCCGGGTGGACCCGATCGAGCCGCGACAGATGGCGCAGTTCGGGTTGCCAGCGGTTGAGCAGCTGCAGCAGCAGATAGGCGGCGAAGGTTTCGGTGCCGCCATCCGCGCCCTCGACCGCGCGCAGCGACAACTCGTCCTGCCGGCTGTCGAGCCGTCCGAGGATATCGATCAGGAACCCCGCCAGCGTCGTGCTCGCGCGGATATCGAGCACCGGCGGGATATACGTCTCGTCCCAGACGAGGCGGCGGCCCTGCACCTCCTTGATCCGGCCGATCCCGATCCGGGTCCGGCCGGTCAGGTCCGCCTCCTCGATCCCGAACTGCAGGTTCGCGCGACCGACCTCGATCGTGTCGGCCGAGCGCCCCGGATCGGTGACGTCGATCGCCGCCTGCGCGACGACATGATAGCGCGCGATGCCCGCATCCGGCGCGCCCGGATAGGCAAAGGCGACCGCGCCGACCTGCTCCGCCGGCAGCGTCAGATAGACGATCTCGCCGCGCACCTGGCTATCGACGTCGAACGGCAAGGGCGGCGGCGCATCGCCCGGAATTCGCACGATCTCGCCATCGGGCAACACCGCGACCAACCGCTCGACCCCCACCTGCGCGCCCTGTGACAGATCATCGGACATCGCCAATTCGACGATGCCCCAGGGATAGGGGAGCGCTCCGTCCAGCCGCGCGTGCAGCGCCGACGCATTTCCCCGCTCCGCCAGCTGGAAATGCTGGGGGCGCAGGAAGAGGCCCTCGGACCAGACGGGGCGCGGTCGACTCATCAAGATATTCCGGCCGGATTCGTGATAGTCAGCGGAAATACAGAATTTTCAATGACGGTATTCATTACCGGATAGTTCCATTCTATCTATTCATCTGAAATAGCATTTACTGCTATGATAAAAGCTCAAAACAATTCATTTCTGAGTATAAATTAGTTAGTTCGGATATGATGTAGCGAGACCTACTACATCCTTGTCTATATTCCAGGGGTTCCCACTATTTGGCCCAAATCCGCCTCTGTTGATTTTTCCCCATCCCCGGCTTCTCCAAGCAGGAAGTTCGACGTCCTTGGTCGCGCGATAATAGGAAGCGCCTGTGTCGTTAACCGGCGACATTTTTAGCGGTTCGGCAAACGGCCGGGCCAGCGCCTCGGATTTTTGAACGTAAAAAGTCACGCTCGGAAAAATGCTATGATAAAGCAGTCGGGCAATCGGTATGCCTGCAAAGGGCAAATCTATCTCGATCGTCGTCCAGATCGGCGGAAACCCCACAAACTGGTGCCCGGCGATTTCCCCCGAAAGTGCGCCGATAGCAGAACCCGTAATCGCGCCGAGTGCGGTACCAACGGCGGGAAATATAAACGTGCCCACGGCGGCACCCGCTGCCGCCCCTGCCGCGGCACCGCCTAATCCACCGAGGATCTCAGGGCTAACGGTTCGAGCCCCCACGGTCTGCGAAAATTTTACGCAGTCCTGCCCCTCGGCATAGACTAGTGGCAGATTGGCGCTCCGATCGGCGAGGAACGCGTGCGATGGTATATGTAAGAACGATGGTCCTCGGTACGTTCCGCTTGCTGCCGTAAAGCCATACGCAACGATGCGCTTCGTCTTCATATTCAAGTCCGCATAGACTTCCAGAAAGTTCGTAAAGCGAAACCCCTGATCACCAACAAGGAAGCCGCGATTTATCGTCGGCGATACAATGGGCTGCGTATCAGTCTCCGGCAAACCCGTTGCCGGATCGATCCAACTGACGGTCGCCGCAGTCATGTACTTGCGAACAATCATCGCACTCCCCAAGTTCGACGTTTTTAATAACCTCACTCCGCAGCGTTAGTCTTCACGATCATTAGATCTGACTCTTCGAGCCACGGCTCAGTACTCACCAAATCGTCTTCGGCCTCGACAAAATCATAGACCAGCGCGCCGTCGACATCGGTGATCCGGATCTCGGTCACCGTCCGCCCGTCCGCCATCCGCCCGAGCAATTCGGTCGACAGCGTCGGCAGCATCGCGTTGGTCAGGATGTTGTCGATCATCCGGCCGCCGCTCGCGAGTTCGGTGCAGCGGCTGACGACATGGTCGATCACCGACTGGTCATAGCCGAGCCGGATCTTGTGGTTTTCCGCGATGCGCTTGACGATGCGGTTGAGCTGCAGCGTCACGATCCCGCCCAGCATCTCCGGGCTGAGGGGGAAATAGGGCAGCACGATCAGACGCCCGAGCAGCGCGGGCGGGAACACCTTGAGCAGGTCGGGGCGCAGCGCGGTCGCGAGCGCCTCGGGCTCGGGCGCGGTCTCGGGATCCGCGGCCAGCTCGGTGATCAGGTCGGTGCCGGCGTTCGAGGTCAGCAGGATCAGCGTGTTCTTGAAGTCGATGTGCCGACCTTCGCTGTCGTCCATATAGCCCTTGTCGAACACCTGGAAGAACATCTCGTGGACGTCGGGATGCGCCTTTTCCACCTCGTCGAGCAGGACGATCGAATAGGGCCGCCGCCGCACCGCCTCGGTCAGCACGCCGCCCTGCCCGTAACCGACATAGCCCGCCGGTGCGCCCTTCAGCGTCGAGACGGTATGCGCCTCCTGGAACTCGCTCATGTTGATGACAATCATCGAATCGTCGCCGGCATAGAGCAGTTCGGCAAGCGCGTGCGCGGTCTCGGTCTTGCCGACGCCCGACGGACCGCACAGCATGAACACGCCGACCGGCTTGTTCGGATTGTCCAGCTTGGCCCGGCTGGTCTGCATCCGCTTGGCGATCGCCTCCATCGCATGGTCCTGGCCGATCACGCGCCGCTTCAGATTGTCCGCGATCTTCAGGACGCCGGCGATCTCGTCCTTCACCATCCGGCCGACCGGGACGCCGGTCCAGTCGCCGACGACGCTGGCGACCGCATTGGCATCGACCTGCGCGAAGACCATCGGCACGTCGCCCTGCGCGGCGGTCATGGCCGCCATCGCCGCCTTCAGCGGTGCGTCGAACGTCGACCGATCGGCCTCGCTGGCGTCGGCGCGGGTCGTACGGGTCGCGATCACCGTCCCGACCGCAGCCTTCTCCGCCTCCCATTTCGCAGTCGCGGTCGCGAGCCTGGCATGCGCCGCTTCGAGCAACGCATCGACTTCGGCGACGCGCTTATGATCGCCCAAGCCGGAATCCGCCTCGCGGGCCGCGATGTCGCGTTCGACGTCGAGCAGTTCGACCCGCCGCGCCCGGTCCTCGACCTCGGCTGGCCGGCCGTGCTGGCTGACCGCGACGCGCGCGCATGCGGTGTCAAGCAGACTCACCGCCTTGTCGGGAAGCTGGCGCGCCGGGATATAACGCTGCGACAGTTTCACCGCAGCCTCCAGCGCCTCGTCGAGCACGATGACCTGGTGATGCTTGACCATGGCGTCGGCGACCGATCGCAGCATCGCGACCGCCTTCTCGGTATCCGGCTCGCCGACATTGACGGTCTGGAACCGGCGGGTGAGCGCGGGATCCTTCTCGAAATACTGGCGATATTCCGCCCAGGTGGTCGCCGCCAGCGTGCGCAGCTTGCCGCGTGCCAGCGCCGGCTTGAGCAGGTTGGCGGCATCGCCGGTGCCCGCCGCGCCGCCCGCACCGATCAGCGTGTGCGCCTCGTCGATGAACAGGATGACCGGCTTGGGCGACGCCTCGACTTCGTCGATCACCTGCCGCAACCGTTTTTCGAATTCGCCCTTGGCCCCCGCGCCGGCCTGGAGGAGTCCGATATCGAGCGAGCGCAGGCTGACGTCCTTGAGCGGCGGCGGCACGTCGCCATCGGCGATGCGGCGCGCAAAGCCCTCGACCACGGCGGTCTTGCCGACCCCCGCCTCGCCGGTCAGGATCGGATTATTCTGGCGACGGCGCAGCAGGATGTCGATCACCTGCCGGATCTCCGCGTCGCGGCCGACGATCTTGTCGATCTCGCCAGCGCGCGCCTTGGCGGTCAGGTCGACCGAGAATTTCTGCAACGCGGTGCCCTCGCCGCCTGCCTCGGACGCATCGCCGACCCCCGCGCCGCCGCCGGCCCCGCCGCCCGACGCCAGCGCGCCGCCCTCGTTCGCCTCGCTGCTCGACGCGGTGATCGCGCCGAACTGCTCAGCAAGCTGTTCGACGTTGATGGCGCGGAACTGCCTGGCGACACCGGTCAGCGCATTGCGCAGATTGGGCGTTTTGAGGATCGCATAGAGCAGATGCCCCGAGCGCACCTTGCCTGCGCCGAACTGGAGCGACGCGTACAGCCAGCCCTTTTCGACCGCCTCCTCGACCTGCGCGGAGAAGTCCATCGCGCTGGCGCCGCGCGGTAGCTGGTCGAGCGACGCGACGATCTCGCGCGCCAGGACACCCTGGTCGATCCCGAATTTGGTACAGATCGCGGCCAGGTCGTTCTTGCCGTCGGCGTTGAGCGTATGAAACCAGTGCGCGAGTTCGACATAGGGATTGCCGCGCATCCGGCAGAAGCCGGTCGCGGTCTCGATGCCCTTCAGCGCGGCTGGCGCGAGTCGCCCGAACAACGCAGCCCTGCTGATCTCGGTCATGCCATTTCCCCCATGTCGTTGGTCGAATGATTGGTCCGGCCGATCCCGGTGCGGTTCGTGAGTCGGATATCGCTGCGCCTGCGCGCGCGTCCGGCCGGCGCGATCCAGCTCGTCAGGCCCAGTCGCGCGCCGACGGTCGGTGTCCGCATGCCGCCCAGCCTTGCGGGTGCGATCACACGCTCATCGATCTCGATCCGCGCCTCCCACTCGAGATGGTGCGGCAACACCGCGGCGGCGGCTTCGCTCAGCAGCGCATGGAGCGCGCCACCCGGAAGCAGCAGGTCGAGATCCGCCATCGACGTCGCCCGAACCCGCAGCGCGACATCCCATTCCACCGCGAAGAACCGCGCGCCCAGCGTCGCGCCGATACCCAGGCTATGATGCGCGCCGGTATGCCCGATCCGGGTCCGCGCATCGGCGGGCACCGCACGCCACCGCCCGACCGTCTCCTCGATCGTCACGCGGCGCTCGAGCGCATGGCCGAGCAGATCCCCGACCGCCGCCGCGCTGCGCAGGCCGGACAGATGCCCGCCATAGGCCAGCCTGCGCCAGTCGTTGAACCCTTGCTCGTCATGCGCGCCCCGCTCGGCGCCGCTGACGAAGCGGAGCGAGGTCGCGCCACTGACCGCACCCAGATAGCCCGCGAAATCGTCATCGGCGGGGCGGTCCGCCTGTGCACACGGATCCCCGCTGGCCCAGGCGCGGTAGAAACCCTGCAACATCCGGGTCGAGATCAGGTCGAGGAAATCGCCCAGCGGCTTGCTCCCCCGCGCCGCGCGCTCCGCCATCGCCATCTCGGTCATGTGCGTCGGCATCGGCCCCATCGGCCCGGTCAGCCCGAGATGGCAGGACCGCAGCCGCGGCCGACGGCGATCGACGTCGAACCCGGCCACCGTGGTGCGCGCGAACGTCACGCTCGGCTCATGCGCGAGATCGAGCGCCTCGTCCGCGGGATCGAGCGCGGTGCCGATCCGCGGGGCCTGCGGCGACAATTGCTCGACCGCGCGCACGAACGCGAAGAACTCCCACGCCGTGGGATCCGCCGCCGCGTCCGCGAACAGCGCGTTCAGATCGTCGGACGGTGTCCGGAGCATGGCTCCCACCCCCATGTCATGCCGGCGTCGGTGCGGACCTCGACCTCGGTGAAGCTGTTGATCGTCGCGAATTCGGTCAGGAATTGCGCGATGACGCTCGTGAACAGATAGGCGCTGCCGGCATCGTAACTGCCGGCGGCCAGCGACATCACCAGCTTCTGCCCGCGCTGGAACGCGAGCCGCGCCTGCCCGCCGGCACGCCGGGTGACCGTTTCTGCGGTCAGCCCGACGATGCCCTGGATTTCACGGCGCAGCGCCGGTGCCGCATCGCGCAGATACAGCGACAGATGATCCGCCAGCAGGTCGGGCGCGCCGTCCGGGCGGACGAAACCCTGATGCCCGGGCGCGAGATGGCTGACGATCCGCCATGCGGAGTCGCTGATCCCCAGCGGCGGCTGCGGCCGCGTCGGTCCGCGCAGGATCCGCACGTCGCCGACGCCCCGCGCCTCGTCCACCAGGATCCGCAGGTTCGCCTGCCCGGGCCGCAGCCGGGTCGCCAGCGCGCGGTTGGTGACCAGCCCGGTGATCCCGAGTTCCACGACGTTGCGCGCCAGCATCGGATCCTCGGGCGACGACAGGCTGATCCAGGTCTCGGTACCGATATAGTCGCTCTCGCGGCGCTGCCGGGTCTCGAGTTCACTAAGCCGGCGCAGGCGTCGCTTCAGCGCATAATAAAGCGGTCGCACGCCGCGTTGCGCGCGCCGTGCATAGAGCGGCAGCGCCGGCGCGCCCTGCGCTTCGCCGCGCGCATAGCCGGTCACGCTGCCCAGACGATAGACTTCATAGTCGAGCAGCCCGACCCGGTCGGGGATCACCAGATGCTCCCCGCGACGACGATCGACGATCACCCGATCGAAGCGACGCTCGAACAGGTTGATCGCCGGGGTGGCGAAGAGCTTGAGCGTATCGATCGACGTGCTGCCGACCAGCGCCTCGACCGGCCGGTCGAACACCAGCACGATATCGACCTCGCGGTCCGCCTTTGCGAACCCCATCGCCAGCCCCGTCAGCCGCGCAAAGCGGAATTTCTCCGGCATCGCGAAATATTCGCACAACAGGCGATACCCGCGGAACGACCGCGCCTCGCCAGGCAGCAGCGCCTCGTCCGCCGCAAAGCCCATCGCCTCGACCGCGCCGGCCGCGATGCTCCAGGCGTCGCGACGGCCGCGCTCCGGCGAGCAGATGCGGACCGCGATGCAATCCGCCATCATCTGCTGGAACAACAGGTTGGGCATGTCCTGCCCGCCATCGACGAAGATCGGCAACGTATCGATCGCCAGCGCGGAGAGCGGCGCCGCGCTGGTCGCCGCCACGCGAATCCGCAGCCCTGCCGCACCCTGCGCGGCATCGGTGGCGCCCGCCACCGCCGCGCGGGTCGGCAGATACTCGACCGCCGCGACCCGGATCGGCCAGAGCGTCACGTCCTGCCCCGTGCGGAACTGCACCCGCGCGTGCGAATCCCCGTCCAGCCAGGACTGGATCGATGATCCGCGGGGATGGAGCACACCCTTGGCCAGCGCCTCGTCGCCATCGCGCGGGACATATTGCAGGATCGCCATCGCCGGCGTCGGCGCCAGATAATGCGGATACAGCGCGTCGAGCAGATATTGCGTGAACGCCGGAAACTGATCGTCGAGCCGCAACTGCACGCGCGCATTCAGATAGGCGACCCCTTCGAGCAGGCGTTCGACATGCGGATCCGGGTCGGTCGGCGCGTCGATGCCGAGCCGGCCGGCCACCTGGCGATGCTCCTCGGAAAACTCCACCGCGCGCCGGCGGAGGTACAGCAATTCGTCGTTGTAATGCCGCAGCAGCCGCGGATCGGTCGCGGTCATGTCGCCATCTCGACCCGACCGTCGTCGAGATCGACCGTCGTGCTGAACTGGACCCAGGCTTCCTCGCGCGCACTGCGGATTTCGCCACCGATCGAGAAATGCAGCTTGTTCTCGGCTTCGATCTGGCTGGTATCGAAGGTGACGGTGATCGTCTCGGGGCGCAGCCGCTGTTCGAACGCGCGCAACGCGGTGCGGATCTCCTCGCCCCGCGCGATCATCGTCGCACTATCGAGCGCGCGGCCGGTCAGTTCGGGCAGCCCCTGATTGACCACCGACGTGCGGATCTCGGGATAATCGTCGAGTGCGACCGCGGCCTCGAACTGGATGTCGTTGAGCAGCCAGCCAATGTCGCGCTGGATCACCGCGCGAAGGTCCGCCTCGCCGAAGCGGTCCAGCCGCGGTACGTAGAAATGCTGATGCGCGCGCGCGCCGTCCTCGAGCGAGCCGCCCAGCAGCTTGTCGAGGATCGAGGGTTTGGGCGGGGTTGCGACGGCCGTCATGGTGAACAGGTCATCCGGCGTCAGTCGAACCGGATATCGCGCAAACTCAAGATGCCCTGTTCGGGCCCATCCGTCGCCAGCACGCGTTGGCCGAGGCCGATCTCGACCCCGTCGCGCTCCACCCATTCGGTCCGCCGGCCGAGCATCAGGCCATTGTCGCCGCTCGCCTCGGTACCGGCATAGAGGACAGGGACGAACGCCATCGAGACCTGGCCCGATCGGGTCTCGATCTCGACCGGCAACCAGATCGCGTCCCGCAGATCGGACAGTTCAGATATCTTCAACCGCTTGATCGCCGCAAAGGGGACAAAGCCGTAATGATCGCCGATCACGGCCTCGAGCATCGGGCCGAAGCGCTGGTCGGCGTCGGCGATCCATGTGAAGCGTTCGCCGTCCATCTCGCCCGCTGTCGCCGGCGCGCCGGCGAGCGCCGCGTCGGACCGCGCGGCCGCGTCGGGCGCGCGCGTCCCGAACGCCTGTACCGCATCGATCAACGCTTCGACCCAGGGCTCGCTGCCGACCAGCGACGTCCCGCGAACCTCGCCGGCTATCACCTTGGCGCGCTGGCGCATCGCGCCGATCGCCTGGTTATAAACGCTGCCGAGCATCATCGCCTTGGGTTCCGTGGTGGCGAGCGTTCGAAGCTGTTGCTCCGCCTTGTCCCATTCGCCGAACACGGCCAGCAGCTGCCAGAAGAACTGACGCTGCCGGACGTCGTCCGGCGAATGGCGCAACGCCTCCGCAAGGCTCTTGCGAGCACCCGACAAGTCTCCTGCACGCAATAATGCTTCGGCGTTCACGATGGATACCCTCGACTTGCGGTGACCAATGCAGGGTTACTGGCTGGCGTTGGCACTGATGTCCCACACGGCCGGACCGGCGGTGACCACGGCGCCCTTCTCGTTCTGGCCGAAATATTCGAACTTCACCTTTTCGAAGTTCAGCGACACGTTTTCGGTCAGGCGATCCTCGCCGCCCGAGCCGCCCGTGCTGAGCGACGTGATCAATATGTTGGTCAGGGTGATCTCGATATATTTCTGGGCGTCGCCGCCCGCCTTCTGGGCGATCAGGACCATTGTCGGAAAATGGG
>Ga0308157_10002018_pt1 | contig 36430 bp, 36 predicted proteins | sample PhyBR1_FD_201035 | JGI IMG/M metagenome (GOLD analysis project Ga0308157, IMG submission 201035) | Phyllosphere microbial communities from UC Gill Tract Community Farm, Albany, California, United States - DLSLB.R1 | ecosystem: Host-associated > Plants > Phyllosphere > Unclassified | place: USA... | reverse complement strand
ACCGACCGCGTTCAGCTTTATTAGGGCTTGTCCTCATTTTAAAAATAGCGATAAAAATGAGATAAATTGCCGCCAAACAAGGAAAATAGCGCCGATAATATCGGGATATTAGCAAGCTATTTGACGCGGTTTGGCAAAATTTAGCCATTTTTAGCCTATTTAGACAGCCGTTGTTTGAATTGAGGGCTCGCCCTAGTGCCTAATTAAACTTTTATAACGAGAGTTTCTGATCCCTGAAACAATTTTTTGTTAGGCTGAACTTTTATTTTATTTAATTATTTGCGTCATTAAAACCACGATTAAGGAGCATCATGACCGCATTTTTTATTAAAAAACCAATGATTTTGGCAGCCATTAGCCTTCCTATGATCATTATGAGCGGTTGCCAGTCACTGCCAACCAGCAATCCAAGCAGCACAACCCCCATTTCTCAACCACAAAAGCTTGCAAGTTTTAATATTAATGGCAAAATTGGGGTGACCAATCTGCAAGCGGTCGATGGCAACCAAGGCGGCAGTGCGTTTTATGCTTGGGGTCAAGAAAATGATCGCTTTGCGATTGAATTGATTGGCGCGCTTGGTATCGGCAAAACCAATATCAGCTATGATGGTCAAAGCGCAACGTTGGTCAGCGAAAAAACTGGAACGCTCACTGCCAAAACGCCAGAGGAGCTACTGCAAAAAGCAACCGGTTGGCAAGCACCAATTTCGCAGATGCCCTATTGGATTTCAGGTCGTGCGGCGCCCTCGGACCAAAGTCCTAAATTTGACAACCAAAACCGCTTAATCAGCTCGCAAAATGGCTTGTGGTCAGCAAGTTTTGGTTATAAAGGCAATGACAAACTGCCCAATAAAATCAGCGCCGCTCAGCCAAACGGTCAAAAGGTCGTGATGACGATCAATCATCAATAAATTTACAGGCTAAGACTTAAGGAGATTTCGCTTATGACCGACGTCAACGTTGATTATTTTGGCGCTCACACCGCCATCACGCGCTTATCTCCTGCCAAAATTAATTTGTTTTTGCACATCACAGCAAAACGCCAAGACGGTTATCATGAGCTGCAAACGGTATTTCGGCTGCTTGATTGGGGCGATTATCTGCATTTTTTGCCGTCAGGAAATGTGGCAACGGCTCCGATGATTAACACCGATGCTTCAGCTATAACAAGTGATAAACAAGCTGAGATACTTTGCCAAAAACTCATAAAACTAAATGGCGCTGCCGACATTACCCAAAACTTGGCGGACAATCTCATTATCAAAGCTGCCAGCGCCATGCTTCGTTACGCTATCGATCAGGATAATTTGCCTGCCGTCTTAAGTAAAATCACCCTAACAGTTGATAAACATATCCCAATGGGCGCAGGACTTGGCGGCGGCTCCTCTAATGCTGCAACCACACTCACTACGCTCAATCGCTTATGGCAGCTTGATTTAAGCTTAACGACCCTTTGTCAAATTGGCGCAAAACTTGGCGCAGATGTTCCCATTTTTATTTTTAATCAAGACGCGATTGGCGGCGGTATTGGTGATGAGCTAACGCCCATTTTGCTTAGCGATCAGCATTATTTATTGCTGACCCCAAACGATCATATCAGCACCAAAGCGGTGTTTGCCAATCCTAAGCTTTGCCGAACGATGCCTAAGCTTACGATCAAGGCGATCAATGATAGTGCCGCAGAGTTTAGTCAAATCCTAAAGCCGCCTTTTAGTAACGTCTTTACGCCCATCGTTCTTGATATGTCTCCTGCTGTGGCAGAAGCGCTTGATTATTTGCAGGGGTTACTACCAACGTCCGTCAGCAGCGCTCGAATGAGCGGAACTGGAAGTGCCGTATTTTTGCCACTTCCTAATGAGGTTGCCTTTGATGAAGACCTTATCCAATCATGGATTGACAGCGCGCCGTGCCCTGCCATTTTAGTTCATAATCTATAAGTTAAAAAAACGTTATAAAAGCTTAGTTTACGAAGCTAAAAAATAAGTTTTTCAAAATGGGTAGGATTTGCGATCAGAGTTTGCTAGAATAGCGCCTGACTTGTTTTAATGAATAAAAAATACGCAGAACACTTGCAAATTAAAATTTTTTATTTATAATAGGTCGCCCATATAGGGGTATAGCCAAGTTGGTAAGGCATCAGGTTTTGATCCTGACATCCGTTGGTTCGAGTCCAGCTACCCCTGCCATATTTTAATTAAGATCGTAGCTGTTACGATCTTAATTTATATTGAATGAGCTTGATGTATATTTACAAATAATCGCAAGCTTTTTTAATATAGCGTCAAAACTTTTTAGGGGTATAGCCAAGTTGGTAAGGCATCAGGTTTTGATCCTGACATCCGTTGGTTCGAGTCCAGCTACCCCTGCCATTTTCCAATCCTAACTTTTCTACTTTGAGCAGTTTGTTACTGCTTAGCGGTCGCTGCTTGAGTCAACCAATAGGACATCAGTCATGCCTTATTTGGCGATTTTCACGGGAACTGCCCACCCGGAATTAGCAAAAACCGTAGCCAACCACCTTCATATCCCGCTTGGCAAAGCTGATGTCAACCGTTTTTCTGACGGCGAAATTGCCGTTGAAATCAAAGAAAACGTCCGCGGGAAAGACGTCTTTATTTTGCAGCCAACCTGCGCCCCTACCAACAATAACATCATGGAAATCATGATGATGGCAGATGCCTTGCGCCGTTCAAGCGCAGGACGAATCACAGCTGTGATGCCATATTTTGGTTATGCCCGCCAAGATCGCAGACCACGCTCCGCCCGCGTTCCTATTTCGGCTAAAGTGATTGCCGATATGCTCAACATCGTAAGCATTGATCGCGTGATGACTGTTGATTTGCACTCAGATCAGATCCAAGGCTTTTTTGATATTCCAGTTGACAACATTTATGGCACGCCGGTGTTATTAAATGACTTAGTCAAGCAGCATTATGATAATTTAATGGTTGTCTCTCCTGACGTTGGCGGTGTGGTTCGTGCGCGCGCCATGGCAAAACAGCTTGGCGATGCAGATTTGGCGATCATTGATAAGCGCCGTGCCCGTGCTAACGAGTCGCAAGTGATGCACATCATCGGTGATGTTCGTGATCGCGATTGCGTGATTGTTGATGACATCGTGGATACCGCAGGAACGCTTTGTAAAGCTGCCCAAGCGCTTAAAGACAACGGTGCTCGCCGCGTTTTAGGCTATATTACCCACCCTGTCTTATCTGGAAATGCTTTAAAAAATATCAGCGACTCTGCCCTTGATGAAATCGTGGTAACCGACACCATTCCGCTATCAGAAGCAGCAAAAGCTTGTGGTAAGATTCGTCAAGTGAGCATCGCGCCTACCTTAGCTGAAAGCTTGCGCCGGATCAATAACGAAGAATCCATCAGCGCCATGTTTGAATAGCGGTTAAGCCTTCAGTTGACTATGAATCATAAAGGCGCTCGCTAAAGCCTTTATTATTATAAGAAAACCTCGTATAATGCGCCTCCACGCCTTAATTTGCCGCAACTGCAAATTGAGGCAAATTAAGTAAAAAGCAATAGCTTGGTCGCAAAGTTATGTTTTTTACTTCTCTTATTTTTTTATAGGATAATTTCCATGAGCAACAATCCATTTGCCCTAAGCGCAGTTGACCGTTCTGCTGATCAGCAAGGTAAAGGTGCGAGCCGCCGCCTTCGTAAGCAAAACCTTGTTCCTGCCATCATTTATGGCGGAAACGAAGCGCCAACTGCCATCTCGCTTAAAGTTAACGAATTGGTAAAATCTATCGAATCTGAAGCGTTTTTCTCACAGATTTTGACCATCACCGTTGATGGCACTGAGCACCAAGCCGTGATCAAAGCCTTACAGCGTCATCCATCAAAAGGCTTCCCAATGCATGCTGATTTCCAGCGCATTGTTAAAGGTCAAAAAATCACCTTGAACGTTCCTGTTCATTACGAAGGTGCTGAAGACGCTCCAGGCACTAAAGCGGCTGGCGTATTGTCAACGCTTGTGACTGATATTGAAATCTCTTGCTTGCCATCAAAGCTTCCTGAAGCGTTGACTGTTGACGTATCAGGACTTGAAATCGGTGATGTGATCCGCTTGTCAGACGTGAACTTGCCTGAAGGTGTGGTGATCAATGAGCTTGAAAACGAAGAAGGTCATGACCGCACTATCGTTACTATGCTCGCGCCTGTAGTTGAAGAAGCTGAAGAAACTGCTGACAGCGTAGATGCAAGCGACGTTCCTGCAACTGAGCAGTCAGATACGGACGCCAGCGACAGCGAGTAAGCAGCTTCGTTTAGTCCTTTAGTGTTATTGACAGCAGAAGATGCCCTCTTCTGCTGTTTTTGTACGCGCCGCCTTTGGTGCCAATTTTGCTGATTAAAAGAGGGGTTATGTCGATAAAGCTTATCGTGGGTCTTGGCAATCCGGGCGCTGAATATTTACTGACCCGCCACAATGCCGGGTTTTGGTTTGTTCAGCATTTGGCGCAGCAGTTTAATATTGTCCTGTCCCCTGACAAAAAATTTCACGGTGTCACCGGTCGCGGTCAAATTTTAGGTCATGATGTGCGATTATTACTGCCGCTCACCTTTATGAACAAATCAGGTCAATCGGTCGTGCCGATGGTGAAATATTACGGCATTGATAACGATGAGCTGTTAATCGCCCATGATGAGCTTGATTTAAGCCCCGGCGTCATTAAGCTCAAAACTGGCGGCGGTCATGGCGGTCATAACGGTCTTCGCGACATCACCCCGCATATCGGCAACGACTTTCACCGCTTGCGAATTGGCATCGGTCACCCCGGTCATAAATCCAAAGTCAGCGGTCATGTGCTCTCAAAAGCTTCAAACGATGACCAAGTCATGATTGATAGCGCCTTGAGTGCAGCATTTGATGCGCTGCCTTTATTACTTGCAGGCGATATTGAACGGGCGCGGTCACAAATAAATGGGTTTAAATTACCCAATTAACGCGGTATCATATTGATTTTAAAACGCTTGCCAACGGATTAAGCGCTTTTTATTACCTTTTTTAATTTTCCTAACTTTCTGTTATTTTTAGGCAACGGATATTTTGCTTAAAAATGGGTCAGGTGATGCGGCATCGCTCTTTTATTTTTGCTAGCCTCCCCCATTAACGCTCCTAATCTCGATCCAAAGGAAAAGCCTTTCATGCTACTTAATATGCTTAAATGCAAATTGCACCGCGCCCGTGTCACCCACGCTGAGCTTCACTATGAAGGCTCTTGCGGGATTGATAGCGACCTGCTTGATTTGGCAGGGCTGCGCGAAAATGAATCCATTGATATTTATAACGTCACCAACGGCAAGCGCTTTCGCACCTATGCTATCCGCGCAGAGGCAGGATCAGGCATCATTTCTTTAAACGGCGCGGCAGCTCACATGGCAGATATCGGCGATATCGTCATTATTTGCGCTTATGCGTATTTGGATGAAGCTGAAGCGGATGAGTATTTACCAAAGCTCGTTTATTGCAACGAAGACAACACGGTCAAAGACACCGCCAATATCATTCCGGTTCAAGTGGCATAATGGCTTGATCAAACAAAAAAGCTGACATTCAAAGTCAGCTTTTTTTGTGTCATTAATGATTTGATTAACTTAACTAAGGCTGTTTTTTGCGGTTTCTAAAGCCTTCTAAAATGCCAACGTGAGCAACTTTGGGCATTTTTAGGGTAATGGTGTTTGAAATTAAATCCTGAACGGCAAGACCGCGCCGATTAAACAAACAAAACATATAGTTAAATATCAGCCCCAAAAAGGCACTGGTCAATAAAATCTGCCGCGATCCGCCAATCAAATAGCCCAAAATTGCGCAAATTGCAGGAACCAAACACGCTGCTAAAATACGCTTGACCGATTGACCCCAAGTAAGCAATTTGCCGTCTTGGTTGACCGTTTTGAGCCGCCAAGTTTGCATCCCAAGCGTTTGACCGCCGCGGCGCCAAAACAGCCCGTAAAAGCCAATGAGCGTGAGCACAAACGCTGGCGTCATAATCAGGTTTTGATACCATGACGGCAGAGATTGCGCCTCATTGGCGTTTGTTCCTGACTGCATGGTCAAAAGCGTTCCTATCACCGTCAAAATCGTCCCTACCAAAAACAACAGCGCTAAAATCAGCATACCATCATAAATAATGGCAATCACCCGCGCTAAGGGCTTAGCGATAGCAGGCTCATCGATGATCGGATTGGCTTGGTTAGGCTTTCGGAGAGATTTTGGCATGACTTTGAACCATCATAAAAGATGGCATATTGTACCGCAAAATCGCTGTTTTGCGGCGCTGATTGTCTGGCAAGATTATTGCGTTATTCTAATGAAATCACTGTAAGAAAAATCACCGCTACAAAACTGACAGGCACAAAAAAACCGCCAAATTGTCATGTGACAGGCGATTTATTGTGATCTAACTTAAGCAAAATGGTGCGCCTGGAGAGATTCGAACTCCCGACCCCTTAGTTCGTAGCCAAGTGCTCTATCCAGCTGAGCTACAGGCGCATTTTGCAAAACTTTACTACTCAAACAAAAGCTTTTATAGTAAATTAGGTTGGCTATTATATAGATAATTTTTAGGTTGTCAATACTTTTTTTAAAGATTTTTAAGTTTTTTATTTGGCATCAACTTAAAAACAATATTAACTCAATCAAACCAACAAATGGCGGTGAAGGAGGGATTCGAACCCTCGATACGCGTAATTACGTATGGTTCCTTAGCAGGGAACTGGTTTCAGCCACTCACCCACTTCACCGAAACAATTTAAGACAGTTTTCACCAAAGTATCAATGCTAATGATACGTCTTATGCCGTGGGCGAGTATTATAGCAAAGCTGACCTCGTTTGCAAGCCCTAAGATAAGCTTTTAATAAAATTAGCAGCAATGTGCTTGATTTTATTCAAAAATAATCTTTTCAATTTTCGCAGTTACTGGCTATTTTTACCAATCAACGCTATAGTAGCAAGCAAATTAAATAACAAAAAATGATTGAGAAAGGAAACCTCATGCGACCGGTAGTATTGTGTTTTTCAGGGCTTGACCCGTCAGGCGGCGCAGGATTGCAAGCCGATATTGAAGCCATTGGTCAAGCCGGCGCTCACGCAGCCATTGCTTGTACCGCAATCACGGTGCAAAGCTCGCAGCAAGTGATGGGATTTGAAGCTTGTAGCGCCGATTTACTTGAGCAGCAAGCCCAAGCGGTGTTGGAAGATTTGCCAGTTGCGGCGATAAAATCAGGAATGCTTGGCACAACGGACAATATTGCCAAACTGGCTGGTCTTTTTAAAAGCGGTCAAATTGATAATTCGCTGCCGTTTGTGCTCGACCCGGTGTTGGTTGCCAATAGCGGCGGCAGTTTGGGCGATGAAAAAACCCTTGTTACGGCGTTTCAAGAGCTGCTGCCCTTTGCTACACTCATAACACCTAACACGCACGAACTGCGGGCATTAAGTGGCGAGCAGGATTTGCACGTGGCGGCAAAAAAACTTTGCGATCAAGGCGTTCACGCGGTACTGGTCAAAACCTCACATGACTTTGACAGCGGCGATATTGAGCAGTTTTTATATGTGGGTGGTGAAATGGTACTTAAAAGCGCGATAGAGCGGCTTCAAGGCGAATTTCATGGCTCTGGATGCTCGCTTGCCAGCTTTATTGCTGCTCGCTTAGCGATGGGCGATGATTTGATAACCGCAGTCAGCGCGGCGGATGATTGGATTATCAAAACGCTAAAAGCGGCGGACCGACCGCATCCTGATAATGGTGAGGCTCAGTTGATTCCCAACCGATTTGTTCGTTTGAATTAGTATTTAGAATAAATGACATAAAAAAAGACGCTTAAATTTGGCGTCTTTTTTATCGGTTTGTTTTAATGAAAATTTATGTTAACCCAGCATGGGCAGTAAGTTTGCCGCAATGCCAGTAACAAAAATTTCAATCAAATACAGCGCGAAAAACGCAATCATCGGTGATAAATCAATCATGCCAAGGTTTGGGGTAATCCGGCGAAATGGCGCTAAAATCGGCTCGGCTAAGCGAATAATAATCCCAATAATAGGATGGCTTGATTGGGTAAAGACGATAATCCAGCTGACGATAATTGAGCCGATAACCAAGTAGCGGCACATGCGTAAAAAGTCCAAAATCAGACTGAGCGAGCCTTGAAAAAACAGCGGAATCGGTGCGATGCCTTTATGAGTCAGCGCGGCTTTCCCTGAAATATCAATCAAGCGAATCAAAAACATCAACACAATGGCGGCAATGCTGATGCGACCATGACCGACGGTTGGGAAAATGCGTCCAAACACATCGACCACTTGCGTTGCTTGATAAGCAGGGCGGATCATCGGGTCACGCGCGTCCATCCCCGCAAATTGCAGCATAAAGCGGATAAACACCAGCAGCATGGCAAAGGTGGTGACCAAATCAAAAATCTGTAATAACATATCGTTCATGGCTGGCTACTCAAGGTTTTAAAATATCTTTTTACAATCAACTGCTTATTATCAAGCTACAACAAAAAATAGCAAGGTTAAAGCTTCACCTTAAAGGTTATTTATCTGTTTTTATTAATTTATTAGCCGTTTTCGCGGCTTAAGGCTTGACTGCGAGCGCTGCAAGCTTTCATGGCTTCGATGATATGCTCGCCAACGTGGCGCGATTGCATCGTTTCAATCGCCGCTTGGGTCGTACCATTTGGCGAGGTGACGCGGCGGCGAAGCTCCTTTGGCGACTCATCACTTTGAGACGCCATCGTTGCTGCGCCAAGAACCGTTTGCATGGCAAGTGCGGTCGCCTCGTCATGGCTGAGCCCCAATTGCTCGCCGCCTGAAATCATAGCTTCAATGACGTAAAACACATAAGCCGGCGCTGATCCTGAAACCGCCGTGACCGCGTGCATTTTGTCCTCACTATCAACCCAAAGCGTGAGTCCCGAGGCGGCAACTACGGCTTCAGCAAGCGCCTTTTGCTCAGCATTTACGCTATCGGCAGCAAATAAGGCTGAGGCGCCCATTTGGATAGCAGACGGCGTATTTGGCATGACCCGAACGATGTTTTGGTAGCCGCCAAGCATATTTGATAACGATGCCACCGAAAGCCCTGCGGCTACTGAGATAACCAACTGATCCGTTAGCGCCTCGGCAAAGTCTTTGACCACACCTGCCATTTTTTGTGGCTTGACCGCCAACACGACCACATCCGCGCCAGTTACTGCGTCTTTTGGGTTAGTGTTAGCATCGACCGTTTTTAGTCCTTTTTTCGCAAAATAATCGCGCGTTTGCTCACTGGGTGCCGAAACGGTCATTTGGCTTGGCGCAATTTGACATGCCAACAGCCCAAAAATCAATGCCTGAGCCATATTTCCGCCGCCGATAAAGCTGATGGTGTTGCCAGCAAGGGTCAGTTGAATCGCTTGATGGTCGATGGCGGTCATAAGGTCTCCTTAAATATTCAGCCTTTGTTTGAGCAACGCTCAAGGCAAAAAATAGTAGCGCATAAAATGCTTTTAAGTTTAGCACACTCGCCTTATTCTGGCTGACTAATTATCCGCTTGGTACTGAGAAAAGCGCACCGAAAGCATCGTGCTAAAGGCTATTTTTTCCGATTTTTCAAGCTCATAAAGCGACCAACGTTGATAAAGCGAGCAAAGCATCACAGGGATAAGTACCTGATTCACGTCAATTAAACTGACCACAATAAGCGTGTTTCGTAGCCAAACCGGAATACCAAGCGCTTGAAACAGCTTTTTACCCGATTTTGGCGTGGCATTTGGGGCAAGGGTTAGTTTTTGGTCGCGGTCTAGCGCTCGAACATCAAGACCAAAGCCATGGGGTTGCAAATAATCCTGAGCTTCTTTTGATAGTTCTAATTGCCATTGATAATTGTTAATGTCAAAAAGAGTGATCGTTTCTTGATTTGATAATTTAGGGTAAAAAACTTTTGGGGCAATGGGCTGTTGAATGGCTGCCAAAAAATCCTGATTGAGTCTAAAAAGCTGATGGCGGTAACGGAAAATGTAAAAATTTTGCGCGCTTGCTTGCCATTCAAGCTTGGATTCATGGTTATTATCGGCTCGTAACGCAAGCGCTAACACGTCATCGACCAAGCGCTTTGGCGGCGGCAACGGCTCATCAAGACCCAACCAAAAATGCAGCAATTGGGAGCGCTGAGAAAGTGGCAATTCTTGCAATCTATCACGATCAATCACGCGCTGAATCGGCGCAAAATCAAGCGCTTTGTTTTGGCAGGATTGATAATTTTGTGCGATTTGAGCCTCAAGGCTGACTTTGGCATCACAAAGTAAGGTAGCGCTTTTGGCAATATTGGTGATGGCTTTGGGATTTAATACGGCAAGCTCTGGCAAAATCTTTTGGCGCAAATGACTTCGAGCGTTATCCCCTAATAAATTGGTCGGGTCATCGATATAAGGCAGCTTTAAGCCTTTAGCAAAATGGCTGATCGTGTCACGGCGGACACCTAGCCAAGGTCGAAAAAGATGATAGCAGTCGCCGCGATTATTCACCTTACGCCACGGCTGCATCGCTGACAGCCCTGCTACTCCTGCACCATTGATCAATCGCAATAGCAGCGTTTCTGCTTGGTCGTCGCTATGATGGGCAAGCATAATTACGTCATCTTGGCAAATGGCGGCGCTCATTGCCGAATACCGCGCCTGCCTTGCCGCTTGCTCATCATTGCCATTAACGGTAACGCTTAATATTTGGCAAGATAAGTTTTGAGCCGCAGCCCAATCTTGAACGTGAGTTGCCCAAGCATCGCTTACTGATTGCAAGTGATGATTCACGTGCAATAAATGCGGTAAAAACGGCAATCGACCTTGGTGGTACAACTGAGCGCAAATTGCCGCTAATGCTAAGGAGTCGCGACCGCCGCTGCAAGCCAGCCAGACTTTTTTACCTGTTAATTGCTCAAAATGTTGCTCAACGCTCTGCAAAAGGGCGGCGGCAAGCATGTCATCACTGCCTTTATTAATAACAGAACGAATTGGATAAGGGCAAATGCTGTTACTAGCGCTCAAAATAGCTCCTGATAAAGCTTTTTATGGTGAATAAGTTGAACTGCACTCTCATTATACGTTTTAAGCGGCATAAAAAAACGCGCCGCAGTGGCACGTTTTTAGAATCTCAAGATTTATTTACCCATTAACAAGGCAACACCACATCAGAGTCAAAGGCTTTAAGCTTTTCATAGCGTTTTTCGCAGCGCGCATCGGCGTCCATGTCTTCAAGAGCGTCTAACTGCTCAAGTAGCAATGCTTTTAAGGAGTTCATCACTGGCTGCGGATGAACGTGAGCGCCCTCGCCTTCATTGATGACCGCGTCAATCAGTCCCATTTGGTACAAATTAATGGCGTTTAGTTTGAGCGCTTCACTGGCATCTTGCGCTTTTTCGGCAGTTTTCCAAAGGATTGACGCGCAGCCTTCAGGAGAGATCACCGAATAGATGCTGTTCTCTAGCATGTTGACCTTGTCACCAACACCAATAGCAAGTGCGCCGCCTGAACCACCCTCACCGATGATGGTCACGATAATTGGCACGCGAAGGCTTGAAAATACCGCAATGCTTTCAGCAATCGCTTGCGCTTGACCGCGCTCTTCAGCACCAACGCCGGGGTACGCGCCTTGGGTATCGACAAAGGTCATGACCGGAATGTTAAAGCGCTCTGCCATTTTGGCAAGACGAATGATTTTGCGGTAGCCTTCAGGGTTTGCCATCCCAAAGTTGTGCTCAATGCGCTCACGGGTGCTGCGACCACGGTGCTGACCGACGACCATAACAGGTTTGCCGTCAATGCGCGCAAGACCGCCTAAAATGGCTTTGTCATCGGCAAACGCGCGATCACCGTGCAACTCGTCAAACTCAGTAAAAAGCTGATTCACATAGTCCATAAATAATGGACGCTTAGCATGGCGTGCCAGCTGAACGCTGTCCCAAACGGTGCTCATAGACCTATCCTTTTTGTCGCGCTATCAATTGATAAGAGGCGTTAATTAAAATTGCTCTTATTTTGCCTTATCGCAGTACAGTTGTAAACTCATTAACCGTTATCGTAGCACAACGAAACGTTACGCTTGCATCCCTTGCGCGTAATAATGGCTAGTGACTTGATCGCTAAGCCTTTTTTGACAAGCTATTTAAGCCGTAACAACGCTCATTAAGCAGTAACAATGATCAAAGTTATTCCCCATTTGGCAACTTGCTCAATTTGAGCGTTTAGATCGCCAAGTAAAGAAGAATAATGATCGCTTGCTGCCATTACTTTGATTTGCCATTGATTTGGATGGTTATTCAAAATGCTCAGCTGAATTTTGGGCGGCGTATGCTCGCTGCGGCTATGCTGAATAAGCACTGCTAAGCGCAAAATTAAGCAAAGATAAACCAACGCTTCCCCGCCAACCAACATCACTTGCTCGCGCAAATCAGCTTTGAGCTTATGGCGGTGGTTGAGCACCAATTGCGCCATGCGTTTTTGATCAACTTGCGAAAATCCCGGAATGTCGGAAAATTCAAGCAAGTAAGCGCTGTGACGATGATAACCGCTGTGGGCAATGGCAAGACCGATTTCATGCAAAAAGGCGGCACGTCTTAATAAATCGCCGTCTTCATCGGTGAGGGTTAGCGCATTTTTAACTTGATCAAATAATTGCTGAGCGGTTTTGACCACTTGTTTGGCTTGTTTTTTATCGACTGAATAACGCTTGATAAGCGCCTGAACGCTGCGATCGCGGACATCTTCACTGGCAAAGCGACCCAGCATATCGTACATCACACCTTCACGAAGCGCGCCGTCAGAAAAGCTTAACGTGTCAACACCAAATGCTTTCATTGCCGCCATTAAAATGGCAACACCACCGGCAAAGACTGCTTTTCGGTGCTCTTTGACGCCTTCAAGCTCAATATTGTCCACATGACCGATTTCAATGAGGCGCTTTTCAAGCTTTTTGATGCCGTCATAGGTGATTCGCTCTTGATCATCCGCCCAGCCTTCGCTCACCAGCACCTGCTGAACCGCTTTGATCGTGCCACTTGAGCCAACGACGCTGCTCCAACCGGCTTTTTTATAGCGCTGATTGATCGCCAAAATCTTTTTTCGTGCCGCCGCTTTGGCACTGTTAAAAATCGACTTGGTCATCACCCCATCCGCAAAAAAGCGCTGAGTAAACGCCACGCAGCCCATTTGCAAGCTTTCGGTGAGCATCGGCTCAAAACCTTGACCGATAATAAACTCGGTTGAGCCGCCACCAATATCAATAACCAAACGCTTATCGCTACTGGCGTTGGTGTGGGAGACGCCCAAATAAATCAGCCGCGCTTCCTCACGACCTGCGATGATTTCAATCGGCTTTGGCAAAATGGCATTGGCTTGCTGAATAAAATCATTCGAGTTGGTGGCTTGCCGCAAAGCGTTGGTCGCCACGATGCGGATTCGGTTTGCCGGAATGGCATCAAGCCTTGCCACAAAACGACTTAAGCAATCAAGACCGCGCTTTTGCGCCGCTTCACTAAGCACATTATTTTCATCAAGACCAGCCGCCAGTTGCACCTTTTCGGACATGGAGACGATTTTGCGAACCTCGCCATGATCAAGGCGCGCGATTGCCAAATGAAAGCTGTTTGAACCTAAATCAATCGCCGCCATCAGCTCATCTTCAGCAAGCGGCGGATTCATAAGATAATGATTGAGCATAAGATGACCACACAAAAGAGTTATCAGCACTATACACCAGCTGTCACCGGTCGCCTAGCGCAAAAATGTCGCCATTAAAGCATTAATATTATCCCGATTCAATATAAAACCGTGCTGAAATTGTCGAGTTTTTTTATCAACGCTTTGAGCGTCAAAAACGCTGCGGTCAGCCTTGATGGATTGCAGCGGTGCTAGCAATTTGTTAGCGTGAATAACTCGCCAAGATGATCCGCTTTTAACCTGCGTCAAAGCCAAGGAGCGTGCCATGACGACCTTAAACAATAGCGATAAAGTAGAACTTAAAAAAAATGCAAACCAAAACGAAAAAACATTCACAAAACCAGTTAACACCCCAACAAATCAATCTCAATTTTATGAGTTTTATTTGGGCGAGCATCAAAACATGGCTTGCCGGCGGCTGCATTTTTTAGGAAGCAGCTTTGGCGTTTTAGGAGCAGCGCGCTCCATGCAAAAGCGCTCGGTTAAGCCGTTAATTAAGGGCATTGCCGCAGGTTACGCTTGCGCTTGGGCGGGGCATTTTTTCTTTGAAAAAAACAAACCTGCCACTTTTAAATATCCGCTACAAAGCTTTCAAAGCGATTTATGCATGTTTTACGACGTTCTTACCGGAAATATCAGCCTAAAAGACAAAAAGCTGGATAAAAAAACCAAAACACCCTCATAAAAATAGCTCTTTTAAAACAAATCAGCCATAAAAAAACCAACGCTAAGTCGTTGGTTTTTTATTAAATAGCAACTAACTATTAAGCGTTTGCTTTGTCCGCTGCCATTTTGGCAAAGACCGCATCCGCCGCTTGAATGGTCGCGTCAATATCGTCATCGGAATGCTTAATCGACATAAATCCTGCTTCATAAGCCGACGGCGCAAGATAAATGCCGCGATCGAGCATGCCATGGAAAAAGGTAGTGAACGCTTCGATATCGCAGTGGGTTACGTCATCAAAGTTTTTAGGCGTCGGCGTGTCGGCGTCTTTCATAAAAAACATCCCAAACATCCCGCCCAAATGGTTGGTTCGCAATTGGATGCCATGATGTTTAGCCGCTGCTTGTAAGCCGTCCATAAGTTTTTTCGTTTTTTGAGCTAACTCATCGTAAAAGCCATCGACGGTTAAATCTTCAAACATCGCAATCCCTGCGCGCATGGCTAAAGGATTTCCCGACAGCGTTCCTGCTTGGTAAACACCGCCTAAAGGCGCGATGCACGACATGATGTCTTTTTTGCCACCAAACGCGCCAACCGGAAGCCCTGCGCCAATGATTTTACCAAAACAAGTCAAATCAGGGTCAATGCCAAAATGCGACTGAGCGCCGCCAAGACCGACGCGAAATCCGGTCATGACTTCATCAAAAATCAAGACCGCGCCGTTATCCGTGCAAAGTTTGCGCAGCATGTCGTGGAATTCTTGCGTCGGCATAATCATGTTCATATTGCCCGCGATCGGCTCAACAATCACGCAAGCAATCTCATTACCCCATTTTTCAAAGCAGTCTTTGAGCGCTTTTGGGTCGTTATAAGGCAAGGTAATGGTATGTTTGGCAAAATCCGCCGGAACGCCTTTTGAGGTTGGCTCACCAATATCAAGCATTCCTGAGCCTGCTTTGACAAGCAAGCTGTCTGAATGACCATGATAGCAGCCTTCAAATTTAACGATTTTATCGCGACCAGTAAAGCCGCGCGCCAATCGAATCGCGCTCATGGTGGATTCAGTGCCAGAGTTGGTCATTCGGATCATCTCAACACTTGGTACGATCTCGCAAATCTTATCAGCAACGGTGGTTTCAAACGGGGTTGGCGCGCCAAAGCTTAGCCCATCTTCCGCGGCTTTTTTGACCGCCTCAATCACTTTTGGGTGCGAATGTCCCAAGATCATCGGTCCCCAAGAGCCCACATAATCGATATAGGCATTGTCCTCGGTGTCAAACATCTTGCTGCCTGACGCTTTATGGATAAACACTGGCGTTCCGCCAACGCCTGCAAACGCGCGAACCGGCGAGTTCACGCCACCTGGGATATGTTTTCGGGCTTGGGCAAACAGCTGCTCGTTTTTTGTACTCATCGCTTGTCTCTTATATTGTGGCTTTAAATATATTATGGCTATAAATTTAGGCTTTTTTTACCACTGATGATTTAAGCTTCATCGCGCCAAAGCCATCGATTTTGCAGTCGATATCGTGACCGTCGGTCGCATCCGGAAGCAAGCGGATACTTTTAACTTTAGTACCAACTTTAATGGATGTTGATGAGCCTTTGACCTTTAAATCTTTAATCACGGTCACCGCATCACCATCTTGCAATTCGTTACCCACGGCATCACGGATCACCGCGTCACCATCTGTGGCGGCCGCCTCCGACTCCGCTTGCGTCCATTCATGAGCGCACATCGGGCAAACAAGAAGCGCCCCATCTTCGTAAGTATAATCGGCATCACAGCTTGGGCAATTCGGTAGGCTCATCATATCCTCATTAAGCAGCATCGCGCTTGTTGTTTGGTTAAATATTTATACCCTATTGTAGCCCAACTGCGCCTTTTTCACCAATTTACGCCGACAAAAGCAGTGTCGCGTTTTTTATGCTACTGTTTTAAAATAAGGTCAACGTTTAAAACCTCAACCCAAAACCATAATAAAAATGACGTAAAAGGACATTGAAATGACCACCGACACCATAAATCACCCCCAATCACTGCCGCAATTTGTGCAAATCAGTCTTGAAGGCGTTGATGCCGAAAAATTTTTGCAAGGTCAGCTCACCTGCGACGTTACCAAGTTGGGGCTTAGCTATCAAGCGGCTGCCATTTGTAATCTAAAAGGTCGCATTGACTTTGGCATTTGGATTAAGCGCCATGGCGAGCAGCAGTTTGATATGGTAATTAGTCAAGATTGCGCGGCAAGTTTGCAAGCGCATCTCAAAAAATTTGGCGCGTTTTCTAAATTTACCGCCCAATCTCCCATTGACGTTTACCCTTGCGTGTTAGATGGCACACCGACCTTTAGCCAAAACCCTGACCATGATAGCGACAGTGAGCGCCAGTCGTGGATGAGCGCCAGTATTGACAGCGGCAACTATTGGATCGTTAAAGCCACCCAAGGCGAGTTTCAACCGCAAGAGCTTAGGCTGCATCAACGCGGCGGCATGGACTACGACAAAGGTTGCTATTTGGGGCAAGAGGTCATCGCGCGAATTTATTTTAAATCAGCGCCCAAAGCCTTTTTGCATTTGGTTTCAGGTAACGGCGAGCTGCCAAATGCCGGTGATAAGCTTGATCATGTGCAAATTGTGAATGCGATTGCCGAAGATAGCGGCTTTAAAGCATTGGTTGTTGCCCGTCCTGAGCAGTTAAAAAGTAGTGAGTTGAGCGTTTTAAACTTGCCCGAAAATTTACAAGCCAACGTTGCTCGCCAAAAATGATGGCGATTTAATTTCAGGGAAGTTACTTAACATTATTACAAACTGCGCGTTTTATTCACATAACGAAGGCTTATTTAACAAAGTTATTGGAAAAATTATGATTGAATAACACTCTAAACATTGGTTATACAGACAACAAAATCGATTCTGACTATAGTAGTTATCAGCAGCAAGCAGCGCGCTTTCTGTGGTGATCAATAAATGATGACTCAATAAATAACCAAAAGCCGCCTTAAGAAATGTGCGATTTAGACAATAAGGCGCGCCATAAATATAATAAGGATAATGATAATGAACGAACATACCCTAAAAGGTGAGTGGAACCAATTAAAAGGTACCGTAAAACAAAAATGGGCTGACCTAACTGATGATGATCTAACCCATATCGAAGGCAGCCGTGACAAATTGGTTGGTCGGGTTCAAGAACGCTATGGTCGTGCAAAAGATGAAGCCGAGCGTGAAGTTGATGACTGGCGCCGTGAAAACGACTATTAATCCGTCAATCTTTGAGAAATAACACTTTATTGTTATTCATCAAAAGTCAAAAACTGCATCATTTTGGTGCAGTTTTTTATTATGAGCGGATTTATTAAAATCAGTCGGCAAGTAAGACAAATCAGTAATTAAGAAAAAGTTTAGCGCCTTAAAAAACGACAAAACCGCAAACTCATTGCTGACTTTGCGGTTTTGTCGTCTATCATCCGTGATATTATCTTCACAATTTAGCGGCATCCTTGCAGCCTATTTTGTGTTGATATCAGGCATCCTGCCCGATTTGCATAAAGTGACTTGCTCTATTGCTTATCACTTGAAGGTTGTGTCCATACTTTAAAAGCGTTAATCATCCTGATGCCAGCTTTTAAATGTTTATCCTTAATACGGAAATCCCAATCCTTGGGTCACAATCCCTCATGCCGTGAAGCTATAATCGCAAATTGTTGCCCCCTTGTTAAGTCGCGTGAACGACATTACTTGTAAGCTTTTGCTTACACGGAATAACTAGTCCACCCTTTGGATCAAAGCGGTTCCGCCGTTTTTGTTTTGGAACTCAACTTTATCGTCTGTACGTTGAATAAGGGGTTGGGGCGTTGGCGGTAAAATATCTACCTGCGCTTCAGGGAGCAAATCAGGCTTTGGGATATTATTTTGCTTATTATGAGAACCTTGAGTGTTATTGACAGCTTCTAAATGCACCTCATTAAAAGCATCATTATTTAACGGTTGCTGCGGCTTGCGGTTATGTTTTTGCGGTGCTGCTGCGGTGACGACTCGATTTGGGGTCGCAGGTTGAGCACTAACGCGGCAGCCGCTCACGCCTGTAATATAGCCCATCATATGATCAGGAATTTGCCGAACGGCTGAGGCGCCTTTTAACGGCTGTGATAGCGCGGTTTGTAAGACTTGTGGCGATGAGATTTGGCTATAGTAATAACTTGCTGTTGGCATATGTGACCAATGCCAAGGCTCATCGGAATAGCCTTTATTACGACCTGACGCATAAACTTGGCAAAACCCAAATTTAGGGGCGTTGGTTGTCAGCCAGCGGTGAATGTTGCGACCGGTTGCGCTGCGCCAATAATCAAGCGCAACACTATTAAAGTCGATATCAGAGCCCCAGTGGTGGCGACTGGTTCCTGGAAAGGACGAGTAACGTAATATATTGCGCGCTTTTTGTGTATCGGTATCGGAGACATTGCCCCATTTATTTTCCCAAATTCGGCGCTGATGGTCATACGATCGGTAGGCAGAAACGATCGATAACTCAATGCCGTCTTGTTTGGCGGCGCTGATCAGTGTCATTAAGGCAGGATAAGCGTTTTGATGGACAAGCTCATCTTTATTGGTATATTGATTTGGGATGGATCTTAAATGAGCGCGACCGCCTTGACCATGAACTTCGGCAAGTTGACCTCGTGGTGGTAGCGCAATGCTACGGTTTTGATCTTGACCCGTGGATGGCAGCATTGCGCCATTAGTTGGCGGATCTAAGCGTTGTAAGGCAGGCTCATTTGAGTTTTGAACTACAGCGCCATCATTAGACTCAATGGGCAACGTCTGCTCAGACGTTTGATTGTGGTCACTATCAGCCGACTCTTTAATTGCCTCAACAATCATATCTTTACTGATATAAATCAGCATAAAAATGCCAATCAAGCAAAAGCCAATGCCCACAAAAAAGCTGGCAAACCTGCCACGGCGATCGTTAGAACCTCTCATCGGTGTCTCGCTTTATCAATACTGCAAATAACCACCGAAGCTATAACCAACCAAGCTTTGCGAGTCCATCACCTTGACCCAGCAGCCATCGATTCTATTGATCACTTCACATTTATTGGTCTCGCCAATGACCCAAACTTCTTCTTGGTCATATAAAAACCCAAGCTTTTTGGCATTCTTAGATGGCGATTGCCGCACCAACACTTTGCCGCCATATTGCGTCAAAACGCTGGCGCGATAGCGAACGACCGTTTCGGTCAACCCTGATCTTGCTTGAGGCGCAGGTGCCGGCTTTGGTGGCAGCGCCTCAGGATTGGCGTAACCTGAATTATCCTGACTTGGCGCGCTTGGCGGCTCGTAAGTCACATACTCTTCTTGCGGCTGAGCGCTTGGTGCTGTGTTGTAAACCAATTCTTGCTGAGGCGGCGCGTTATTAGAATTGTTAGCGGCTGCTTCATCTTTTTTATTATCTTCTTCGACAATAGCTTTTGCGGCAGCCTTGACCATGCGCTCGCCGGTATCGCCGCAGCCTGAGAGCATCAATACTGAACATGACATCATGCCTAGAATCAACAATCGTTTCATACGATTATCCTAATAGAAAGCTATAATTACATATTGTAACTTTGAAAATTATTTTTTGCAAATAATTGTTTGCTATAAAAGTAGGTTATTTATAGAGAAATATTTTTTATCGTTATTTATTCATTTATATTTTTATATAAAAATTTAGTATAAACAAATATTTAATCAATAAAATCATGAATAATAATTCTGATAATTTGATATAAACTATAATTTACAATTGTTTTAATATTCATTTTTTTAACTTTGATTAAAAAATAAAGCAATTTCATAAATAAAGAAGTATTGTTTATTTCTTATAATTTTCAAATCTGATCTATAGCTTGTCTAAAAACATATAATTCAATTCTCATATCAAATTTTCCTCCAAACTTACTTTTTAAATCATTGCCAAAATTACCTAAGCGCCTTTTTTGGTTACATCTTTTTAACCAAATCGACACTTAACCTAAAGCTTTGGTGATTACCATAGGATTGTAAGAAATTATTTCAAGATGATTTATCGATACGAACTAAAATCAACCTAAAAAGGAGGAAAAAATGGCGATTTTATCGCAATATTGCAAAGCAGCCGCGCTCTCGATCATGATGGTCAGTGCAGTTGGGGCAACGCTTAGCAGCTCAGCGATGGCGACCAATTACAACAGCAACCAAGCCATTTATCGCGATGGCAACTTTCATACGCTTGCCCAAAAGCTACGCAAAGATTTAAACCGCAGCGGCTATCAAGTCATGGACATTCAAGCGATCAACCAGCGCGGCACTCCGGCTGTCGTTGTTTTTGCGAAAAAGAACAATCTGCCGTATGAGCTTAAATACACCTACCCTGGTCTTAAGCTGATCAGCTCTAGTCAAAAACAGTGGTCAACCGTTTGGCAGGACAAAAAAAAGTATCATAGCGGGAATTATCAAAACGTTAATCATAAGCAAAATTACTATGGCAATGATATTGAAGACAATATCAAAAAAGAAGCGCGTTACCCTGCCATCAAAAAGAGCGCCATCCGTAAGGTGACGTCTATGGGCTATCAGGTTAAAGACATCGATATTGATGAAAAAAACAATCGCGGTGTGTTTGAGATTGAGGCCAAAAAAGGCGGTCAGGATTATGATATTATCTTGGGCTATCCCAATTTAAACGTGATTAAAATCGAAAAAGACTAGCCGATGGTTTTAAGTAGCATTCAAAGCTAAGTGCTTGACTTTTGGCTAGTTGTGATCGCTTAGCGCAACACCTTCGGGCAGTTTCATCTTGCCCTTACCCTTTGGCGTCGCTCACTTGACGCCGCTGGTCGAATAAATCAGTCCTTGGTTTATTTGACCTTTTTTTATTGATGGCTTTAGGAGAAATAGTTAATGAACCGCTCGCTGTTAGAATCAAGCATAGTTGCAGGACTGATTGCAGTCACTTTAGGCGGCGTCACCGGCTGTATGACTACGCCTGGCGGCTACAATGCTTACGGTGATATTTATGAGGACATTTATAAAGACAGCAAGCTTTATAAAAAGCATAAAAAAACCATCAACTCAATTGACAAAGACATTTATCGCCCTGCCATTGAACAAACCGCTGCCAACCGTGTCAGCAGCATGGGCTATCAAGTCCGCGATGTTCGCTATAAAAAAGGCGATCGAACCATTCGCGTAAAAGCCAATCGCGGCGGTCAAAATTACAAAATCGATTTGGACTACCCAAGCTATAATGTCGTCAATATCAAAAAAGACTAAATATCAACGATTTCGATCACATCATAAGCCGGCGTTTCATAAGGATGCGCCGCTTTTAATGCTAAAATCACTGCGCTGAGGTTATCTTTTGCAACCACCATCTCAACCCGCCACTCTGTTACCGTTTCAAGCTGATGCTTTGTACCGATATGCGGCGAGCTTCCGGCTAACGGCATAAACTGCCCCGTACCTTTAACTTGCCAACAGCACTGGTCATAATTGCCAATTTTCCCTGCCCCTGCCGCAAACAAAGCAGATTTTACATTTTCTAGGGCTTCCTCAGGGATAAACACGGTCAGCTTAATCATTGTGATTTCCTTATTGATTAGTTGATGGTCTTAATTTTTAAATGAGTTTAAATTAACCCCGTTATTTTTTTGAAAGTGAAGGATGATCTGTCCAAATATAGCGCAGCAGCCAGTCTTTGGCGTCCCCTGCGTAATCAATACCAATTCGCGGTCGCAAAGATATAGGCGGCTTTTTGCCATCATCTTCAACCCAAAGCCCAGATTCAGGCGCGATCACTTTGCCGTAAAGGCTTTTATCAATGGCAAGCTGCTTGGTTAATTTGCCGGGACCTGAAAGCTTTTTGATATCAAAGTCCGGATTGTCTTTATCCTTATTTCCCGCCTCATCCACAAAAAATCCAGCGCGGATTAAGACTGCCTCTGGCGATTCTGCCGCGCCGCTGACCAAATTGAGCATAAAGTGGATGCCATAAGTCAAATAAACGTAAATCACGCCGCCTTCATGGTACATGATTTCGGTTCGGGGCGTTCGCGTTCCAGCGTGGGCATGACAAGCCGCGTCGCCTTCACCAATATAAGCTTCGGTTTCGCTGATTCGCATCCGTAAAACGCGCTCGATGCCGGCATCATCACTAGCTTTTCGGCAAATAATCTTGCCAATTAAGTCGCTTGCCACCACGCAAGTGGGTCGTAAAAACCAATCGGGCGGTAAGCGTTTCGCAGCATTTTCACTTAACAAAACACTATCTTGAGTTGGTGCTGTTGCCGATAAGCCTAAGTTTTTATGGGTCATTATTTACGATCTCGATTTTATAGTTGTCTATTTTTATCTCAACCTTTAACTTACCATAGCGCTGCTTTTTTAATGATAAAAATTGGCTCAACCTTGGTAAATCTATGTTAACAATTTGCTTGATCCTAAAATTTTAGCCAAAAAAAACTGAGCACTAAGCTCAGTTTTTGAGATTAAAGCGATCAAGCTTAATCTAACGGGACGCCAATTCGGGCAGCAACTTCTTCATAACCTTCAATCACGTCACCTAATGACTGACGGAAGCGGTCTTTATCCAGCTTTTTCTTGGTGGCTTTGTCCCAAATTCGGCAGCCATCGGGCGAGAACTCATCCCCTAACACGATGCGGTTATGAAACACGCCAAACTCAAGCTTAAAGTCCACCAAGATCAGATCGCCTTTATCGAACAAGGCTTTTAGGACGTCATTGACTTGTAAGCTGATAGCTTTCATGGTGTCAAGCTGCTCTTGCGTCGCCCAATCAAGGGTGATGGCAAGCGACTCATTGACCATCGGATCACCTAAAGCATCATCTTTATAAAACAATTCAAAGGTCGGCGGGGTAAGCGGCTGACCTTCTTCAAGTCCCAATCGGCGAACAATGCTTCCGGCAGCAAAGTTGCGAACGACGCATTCCACCGGAATCATCTCTAAGCGCTTGACCAACACTTCATCGCTTGATAACTGCTTTTCAAAGTGGGTCTCAATCCCCGCCTCATCCAGCTTTTGCATGATAAAGGCGTTAAAGCGGTTATTGACCACACCTTTTCGCGCCAATTGCTCAATGCGCTTGCCATCAAGCGCTGAGGTGTCATCACGAAAATGCAGGATTAAAAAGTCGTTGTCCTCGGTGTCATAAACCGATTTTGCTTTACCTTTATACAGCAGTTGTTGTCTTTGCATCATTCATGTCCTGTTTGGCAGTTGGGTCAACGCGCCGCGCGAGCAAAACGGCGCGCGGTCAGATTGCGATTTGAATGTCGCATCAAAAGGCGCTATGGCGTCTGAGTTAAGCGAACGGCGCGCTCAGGTTTTGGCAATTGGTATTGCTTTTTGGCAGCATTTTGCAAGTTTAGCGTATTTGCGCCAACGTTTGGCGTCGGATATAAGGGCACAAATGCCGCTGTTTCTTGATTGGCAGGCAGCTCAAGCGGCGCAAGCTTTTTGCTTGACTGATAATCAAGACTACCGTTGTCACGCTTGGCAATCCAGCCTTTGACCGTCTGGCAGCCGCTCAATAGCATGGTGCTGCTCATGATGACAGCAGTTAAGGCAAGAAATGGTTTGTTCATGATCGTATCTCTTTGGAGTCACTCAAAAGTTTTAACTACAGCAAGTTGGCTTTAGCTAATGCATTGTCAATGGTCACTTGGTGCTCATCGGCAAGCCAAACGAGCGGTAAGCGGATGCCTTTATCAATCAATCCCATTTTATAAAGGGCATATTTGACCGGAATGGGGCTTGATTCAATAAACAAATCTTGATGTAAATGCTTGACCACGTCATGAGCGCTTGCCGCTGCGGCATAATCGCCATTTAGGGCTGCAGCAAACGTTTGACTCATGGCATTTGGGGCGACGTTTGCGGTCACTGAAATGTTGCCTTTAGCGCCAAATTTCATCAGCTCAAGCGCGCTGGCATCATCACCCGATAGCACGACCAATCGGTCGCCAACCGCTTGAATGAGTTGTTCCCCGCGCGCCAATGAGCCTGTCGCGTCTTTAATTGCTACGATATTGTCAATATCAGCTAAGCGCTCAACCGTTTCTTGGCTGATGTCCACGATGGTGCGACCCGGAACATTATAAAGCATTTGCGGCAAGTCGACGGCTTCAGCAATGGCTTTATAATGCTGAAATAAGCCTTCTTGTGGCGGTTTGTTGTAGTAAGGGGCAACAAGGAGCGCACAATCTGCACCAGCATCGCGGGCGTCTTGGGTCAGTTTGATCGCCTCAACCGTGTTGTTTGCGCCTGTTCCAGCAATGACCGGAACGCGACCGTTGACGTGCTTGACAAAATAGCGAACCACCTCGCTGTGCTCTTGCATAGACAAGGTTGCCGACTCGCCGGTGGTACCAACCGCAACCAAGCAATGCGTGCCTTGGTCAATCTGCCAGTCGATAAGCTTTGCCAGACGCTCAAAATCAATCTTCCCGTCAGGAAACATCGGCGTTACCAGCGCCACCATCGAGCCTTGAAGTCGGGATTTGATATCGTCAAATGCTGTGCTCATAACCTTGCCTTTACTAAAATTGTTAGCGGTTTTATAAATTAAACATCATAAAAAAACAAAAAATCGCTGCTAGTGTAGCATATTTTAATTTGTCGATAAGTGCTCATTGATGAACATTTTTATTGCCAATAAATTTTGCAATTCATCGTTGTTGTTGCTTATTGTTATGACCCATACCGACCTTATTCGATCCGTAGCCCAATAATCGCCGGAATGCCTTGACGGATAATTTCAATGGTCACCACGCCTTTTTTAGGTAAAGCGGAGATGGCGCTTGAAAAATCGGTCACGTTAGTGATTTTCTTTTGGTGCATGTTGGTGATGACGTCGCCGGTCATCAATCCTGATCGCGCCGCAAGCCCTGTTGGATCAACGGCGGTGATTAAGACGCCAGTTTTGTTATCTTTGGCGATTTCACTTTTTTCAGTGGGCGTCAAATTGCGAAGTCGTAGCCCCAATCTGACATCGTTATTAAGGTTGTCGCGACCTTCGGCTTGAACATCGCTTGGCGCTGAGGTGAGCGATCCTGTTGCCATCATGGTCTTGCCATCGCGAAGCAGCTGAATTTTAAAGGCATCATTGGTTCGGGCGCGGTTGATGGCGTTTAATAAGTCAGAAGCTTCGATGATTTTAACGTTATTGTATTGTAAGACAATGTCGCCCGCTTTAAGACCGGCTTTTTGCGCAGGTGAATCAGGGGCAACTCGGGTGAGTAGCGCGCCTTGGGGCTTGGAGAGTTTGTAAGCTTCGGCAAGGTTGCGATCGATATCTTGCGGATAAATGCCAAGATACGCCCGCGCTACTTGACCGGTGGTTTTTAGCTGCTCATAAATATCCATTGCCGCATCAATGGGGATGGAAAACGACAATCCCATATAGCCGCCAGTGCCACTAAAAATACGCGAGTTGATGCCAACGACTTGACCGCGCTGATTAAATAACGGTCCCCCTGAGTTTCCCGGATTGAGCGCAACGTCCGTTTGGATAAAAGGCACGCTCGTTTCGCGTGAAAAGCTTCGAGATTTGGCGCTTACAATCCCCGCTGACGCCGAATAATCAAAGCCAAATGGCGACCCCATTGCTAATACGGGCTCACCGACTTTAAGCGCGTTGGAATCGCCAATCGGTAGCGCCGGAAATTTGTTTCCCGCCACCTTTAAAACCGCCACATCTGAGCGCTCATCACTGCCAATTAATTTGGCATCAAGCTCGGTGCGGTCATTTAACGTGACTGTGATTTTATCGGCGCCCTCCACCACGTGATGATTGGTGAGCATATAACCATCACTGGTCACAAAAAACCCTGTGCCATAAGCGTGCTCAATCGCTGGGGTTTGCGCCTCAGGAATACGAACGCGATCGCCAAAAAACTGCCGCAAAAGCTCCGCCGTTTGCGCGTTGGCAAGCTCCGCTTCACTGACGGTTTTGGTGACGTTCACCCGAGCAACGCCTGGGGTTACCTGCTGAACCAATCCTGAAAAATCAGCGGTCGTCACCGCCGCTTGAGTCGCTGTACTGATCGCCACCATACCGCCAACGCTTGCGGTGGCAATGGCAACGCTGAGCGCTTGCGTCAGCAGATTTTTTGACAATTTTTGAAGTGAAAATGAGCAATTATGATGACTATCGGGTTGTTTTAGCATCGGACTTCCCTTTTATCTTTTATTTATCACGAATAAAAACATCAATACCGCCACCAGTCAAATTTTTTAATTAAGCTGACCTGAATTGATTTATTGGCGCAAAGTTTTCTTACTTTTTTGCCCAAAATTATCAATGAGCTCAATCCTATCACCAGCGTTTTTGATGACGGCGCAATGCACTTATTATGCAACAAAGCGCTTAAGATGGCTATTGGCTTCTTTAGCCAAAATCACACCTATTAATCAGCTAAATTGCTAAGCTGTGATCTTGATTTTGGCTGAGGATCACCTAAACAAAGCGCTTAAAACACGGGCTTAAAATCGTGATATGATAATTGGCTCAATACTTATCGAATGATGATGTTTATGTTTTTATCTACGACCGTAGTTCCAATCCTTACCAACGGCTTTGGCAAGTTGAGGGGATAGCGATGGATACGGCGTTATTGTTGTCCGCTATTGTTGGCATTGGCATTGCCGCTCAGTGGTTGGCATGGTATTTAAAACAGCCCTCGATTTTATTTTTATTGGTCATTGGCATCCTTATTGGTCCAGTTTTAGGCTATCTTGACCCCGATTTGCTGCTTGGCGAGCTGTTATTTCCGCTCATCTCTTTAGGGGTTGCCATCATTTTATTTGAAGGCTCATTGACCCTTGAGATTGACGAAATCAAGCAGCATGGCACCGTTGTTCGGATGCTTGTTTCCGTTGGGGTGCTCATTACCATCGCTGTGGTGGCGCTTACCACGTATTTTTTATTTGATGTTGATCCCATCATTGCGCTGCTGTTTGGCTCACTGGTTTGCGTCACGGGCCCTACGGTCATTGTGCCGCTGCTCAAAAGCGTTCGCCCCAACAAAACCATTGCCAACATTTTAAAGTGGGAAGGCATCATCATCGATCCCATCGGCGCGATTGCGGTGGTGTTGGTTTATGAATATATCATTTCAGGCGGTCAAGGCAATAGCCTATTGTTATTTGCCAAAATTGTTATTTTAGCCAGCATTCTTGGGCTGCTTGGCGCTTATTTTTTGGCGTTTTTGATGCGCCGAAACATAGTTCCAGAATTTTTGCGCAACGTTTTTACTTTAGCTTACGTTCTTGTATTGTTTTCGATTTCCAACCATTTAGAGCATGAATCAGGACTGCTGACGGTCACGGTTCTTGGGATTGCGCTTGCCAATTGGCCAAAGTTCCCACGCGATACCATTTTAGAATTTAACGAATCACTCACCTTACTATTAGTTTCCGTGCTGTTTATCGTCCTTGCCGCCCGCGTTGAGCTTAACAGCTTATTAAGCGTTGGGGTTAAAGGCTTGGTGTTACTTACCATTATTATGTTTGTTGCCCGTCCGCTGTCGGTTTGGGTGTCCTCGATTGGCTCCACCTTAAAAACCAGCGAAAAACTGATGATCAGTTGGATTGGACCGCGCGGGATTGTGGCGGCTGCCATTTCATCCTTGTTTGCCATCCGTTTGCAAGAGTATGATATCGCAGGGGTTGATCTGCTTGTGCCGTTGGTGTTTATGGTGATTATCGGCACAGTCATGATTCAAGGCTTGGGCGCAAAATCAGTTGCCAAACTGCTTGGCGTCCGCGAACCTGCCACCAACGGCATTTTGATTGTCGGCTCAAATCCGGTAGCGCTGCTGATTGCCACATCCTTAAAAGACCAAGGCTTTGATGTTATCGTTGCTCATAACAACTACACCAACATTGCTCGCGCGCGAATGAGTGGCCTTCGAACCTATTTTGGCAATCCAGTATCCGAGCACGCCTCGCATCATTTGGATTTGATTGGCATTGGGCGCTTATTTGCGATGAGCACCGACCGTGAGCTGAACACCTTATCTGAAATTTATTACCGTCACGAATTTGGCGAACAAAAGATTTTCCGGCTCAAATTTAGTGATGAAAAAGTCAAAAATGAGCGCGATGATAAGCAGCGCAGCTTTCAATCTAACTGGCTGTTTGGCAAAGACGTCACCTACACCAAGCTTGCCAGCATGTTGTCAAAAAAGGCGCGAATTAAAATCACCAACCTCACCGACAGCTATAGCTTTGCGCAATATAAAGCCGATAACAAGCAATTTGTGCCGCTTTATACCATTGATAAAGAGGGCAAGCTAAACGTCATTACGGATAAATTTGACAACCAAATCCCGATGGATTGTAAATTGGTCGCTTTGGTCGTTGATGATGAGGTTCAGCCAAAGCCCGTTGATGTGACGGCAAAACAAGATCAAGCAAGGGCGATTGCCGATGCCAAATTTGATGCGCACGTTAAAGCGCCTAGTAAGCGCAAAGAGATGGATCTGAGCAACAACTTGTAAATGGCTTTATTCGTAAATGAATTTAGAGTATTTTGAAAGCCGCATTAATTGGAATTGGCAAAAAGCCTTAATTGAACGGCTTGCCAAATCCTTGCGGTAACCTCATCACTTTCACCTTGAGCATCAATTCGGCAAAATCGCGGCTCATGATTTGCTAACGTTGCAAAACCCTTATAAACGCGATTAAAAAAGTCTTGCCGCTCTTGCTCAAAGCGGTCGGCTTTACTGCGCTTACCGGCACGGCTCATACCTAAATCTACGGGCAAATCAAGCCAAAGCGTTAAATCAGGCAGTTTTGGCACAAAATTTTCGGTGAGCTGAGCAATTTTATCCAAGATTTTTTTATCCCCAAAACCACGACCAAAACCTTGATAAGCGGTGGTTGAGTCAACAAAACGGTCGCAAATCACCCATTTATTTTGATTCAACGCCGGCAAAATCACCGATTGCAAATGGTCACTGCGAGCGGCAAACATGAGCAGCAATTCGGTATCGTCATTGATTTGGGTGGCAGGGTCTAGCAGCAGCGCTCGCAATTTTTCAGCAAAGGGGCTGCCGCCGGGTTCACGAGTTTGGATATAATCAATTCCCAAAGCGTCAAATTTTGCCGCAAGTGCTTTGATGGCGGTGGTTTTTCCGACGCCTTCGGTGCCCTCAAAGCTGATGAATCGGGCAGGACAGTTGGGCTGACTCATGATGATGTTACCACTTTTATTTGGGGGTTTAGCAAACGATCAGGTTACGGCTGAGTGGCGTCGGCTTGTTTTTGTTGCGCCTTTTTATCGCGCATTACGCCAAGATAATCTTTGACCGCTTGGTTATGCTCGCTTAGCGAGCTGGTAAATTTGTGACCGCCATGACCGGTTGCCACAAAATAAAGCGCATCGCTTTTTGCGGGATGCAAGGTCGCTTCAATTGACGCGGCCGACGGTAGCGCAATTGGCGTTGGCGGTAAGCCGTCGATTTGATAGGTATTATAGCTTGTCACTTCATCAATATCACGGCGGCGAATGTTGCCCTCATAGCGCGCTCCCATACCATAAATAATGGTCGGATCGGTTTGCAGTCGCATGCTTTTTTTCAAGCGGTTGTTAAATACAGCGGACACCAGTGGTCGCTCCTCGCTCACGCTGGTTTCTTTTTCGATGATCGACGCCATAATCAGCGCTTCATAAGGCGACTGATACGGCAAGTTAGGCGATCGGCTTTGCCAAGCCTTATCAAGAGCCGCTTTTTGGCGCTTATAAAGGTCGGTCAAAATCTGTTTGTCGGTCGTTCCTGCACCATAATAATAAGTATCGGGAGCAAACCAGCCCTCAAGGTTGTGATTAACGATAAAATCAGGGCTTGATTTGACCGATTCTGGCAGCGCGTCATCCATGCCAAGCGCTCGGGCAATACTGGCATTGTCCGCGCCATCGACCAACACTTCTTTTTTGATGGCGTCATTGTCTCTGAGCGTTTGATACAAGTCATTGGCGGTTTTGCCCTCAACGATTTGCACTTTGACGACGGCAGCTTTGGCGCCTTGAGCGAGCACTTGCAGCGCTTCTGCGATCGTTGGGTTCTCAGGCAACTTATACGTTCCGGCATGAAGCGGCGCGTCAACCTGCGACTTGATATACAATTTGGCAATGGTGGTCGAAAACAGCGGCACCGATTGCCACTGCGGCAGCAAGCCATAATAGGTCTGACCTTCATCAATCGTCACCATTTTTTCAGGCTGAGTGATGCGCCCAAACAGCGTCTGGTAAATGATCACCAGTAAAAACGCGGCAATCAGTCCTGCCACAAGCAACACCTGATAACCGCGCTGCATAAAAAAGGACGGGTTGTCTTTTTTATACTGCCGCTTTTTGCCCTCGCCGCTGATTAAAAAATCCTCAGGGGCGCCATTGTCACGCTTTGGATGGGCTTTAGGATCTTCTGGCGACGGCTTAGAAGAAGGATCAGGGGCATTGTCTTTCGGGTCGGGACGGTTGGTCGGATTGGTCATGGCCACTCAAAAGGCAGAAGTTTGCTAGAATTTAGCACTGAACGCGCGGCTTTTCAATGGAAATTATCAGCGTCAATCGCCAAAGCAGCCGATTTAATTGCCGATTGTGGGTTAAGTGAACGGTTAAAATTGGACTAAATCAACCGCTAAATCTTTAGACAACCAAAGCTTTGCTATCGGAATCACTCCGCGAACGGCATTGCAAAACAATAGCTTTGACAGTCGCGGCAAATCTTCATCTTGAAGCTTTCGCTGAATAATTGGTTGACCTCTTTTTTGACTTTTATCAATAATCACGCGGCGCATGACCCCATCAATGCCGGAATGCTCAATCGGCGGCGTCAACCATTGCCCCGAAAAATAATCGTTATCTAAACGGTGGTCATTATTTGCTAACTGATAAAAAACATTGCTCATCACACCCTCGACCCAATTGCCAGTTAGGTCACGAACCAAGCCTTCAACCAAATTTAGCTGAGCCGATTTAAGCACTTGCAACTCGCCTGCCGCCATCACATTGTCTAAGCAGTTTAAACTTTTGATTCCAGCTAATGGCTTTGGAAATTGGGCAAGCTGAGCGGTTAAGCAAATCGCCTCACCAAAAGGTTGAATGGGAATTTTGATATTTTGACTTAACTGCCAGTAACTATCGGTCGCAATACTAGCTTTGGTTACTTTAAGCCAAACTTGACAAGCGCGACCTTGGTCATTGGCGCTAAACCCATAACCACGAACGGCTTGGACATTTTGGGCATCGCGGTGAACGATAAGCTTAATGATTCCCTCGCTCAAAATTTTGGCAGCATCATTAACTTTTCCCCAAAATTTATAAATAGGCAAATCAAATTGCAATGCCAAGGCATGATTGATTAACCGCGATTGATGATAGCTTTCCCATAAAATTTTGCCACTTATGACGCCCATCGTGGTAAAAAAACCATCGCCATAAGCCAAAGCGCGGTTGTCTAGGGTAATTTGGTCGGGAGCGCTATCTGGATAAATCAGCGTTGCCATGATTGTCAGCCTTTGCGATTGTTACCCTGCCGATTTATTTAAAACCATCATGCAGCTGTAAAATTCGCATTTTGCCAATTCGATTTTTTGACCGCCGATGACTTTATTTTTAATCACTTGACCGCCCAAAATATCGGCAACCGTGCGACCGCCATCCTCGCCCATCAGCTTTCGCGCTAAGGTATAGGCGTGCTTGGCGTGTGATTTGCTGATCTCTTTTTCTTTATCCGAGTCGCCTGGGTTGGCAAAATACCAACCCACTTCTAAATATTTGTCTGAGTCAATCAAGTCCAAATACGGCGCTTCATCATTCATAAAGCGGTATTTGGTGGCGATGTTGCTGGCATAATCAAGGCTATTGTCATCGGTAGTGACGACTTTGCCAAGGGTTGCTTTAATGTCGTCCAAGTCATTGAGTGTGATGGGGCTGACCGCTTCATTCGACCAGCGGCTGACGTCATAGCTTACCGGAACGGCGTCGGTTGTGACCTCACTTTGGGCATCGGCATTATTTTCAGTTGCGGTTTTGTCGGTCGCGCTGTCATCAGCCGCCGCTTTTGGGTCGCCTTTGATGTCGGATGCGACCTCCTCGATGACGCTTTGTTTGCTGTTATCACAAGCCGAAATCAAAAGTGCGGCGGCGGCGCTCAAACCAATCGCGAGGGATTTTAATTGCGGGTTCCACATGGGCGTAAGTCTCGATATCAACGATGAAAAATAAAAAAACAAGGGCAACATCCCTCTGCCAGTTTACCGAACCCTAATGCCCTTGACTAGCGTTTAGGTTACAGATAGTCATCAAGGATTAAGCAAATTTGTTACTGCCAATGGGTTAAAGCAAGCTAGTTAAAGCCAGTTTGTTAAAAAGTCTCAGATTGATTATGATGAGCCATCGCAGATTTTATAAGGCTCAGTTATGACCGCTCATTTTATGGTGATTGGCAATCCGATCGCGCACAGCAAATCCCCACAGATTCATCAAGCGTTCGCAATGCAAGCAGGGCTTGATATTCGCTATGCTCGGCAACTTTGCCCAAACGATAATGCAAGCTTTATTGCGGTGATTGAAGCATTTTTTAATGGCGGCGGCATTGGCGCAAATGTCACTGTGCCCTTTAAACAAATGGCATTTGAGTATTGCCAAAAAAACGGTCAACTCTCAAGCAATGCCGCAGCGGCAGGGGCAGTCAATACCCTTTATTATGAAAATGACGTTTTGATCGGCGACAACACGGACGGTCAAGGGTTGGTCAATCATATGTTAAGTATGGATTGGCAACTGTCAGGTGCAAACATTGCGATCATTGGCGCAGGCGGCGCGGCTCGTGGGGCAATTTTACCGCTCATTAACGCCGGAGCCGCGAGCATTACCCTTGCCAATCGAACGCTAAGCAAAGCTCAAGCATTGATTGATGAGTTGCGCGAAAATAACGCGGCAATCAGCGCTGCCGACATTCGATCTTGCGAAACTGGCGCGTTAACGGGTGATTTTGACATTATTATTAATGCAACCTCCATTGGTCTTACCGGTGACAAATTGCCGCTGTCAGACGATCTAACTTGCGGCGCGGCTTACGACATGATGTATGGTAAAAGCTTGCCGTTTTTGACCCATTTTGAGAGTAAAGGCGCGGCAACCTCTGACGGCTTTGGCATGCTGTTAGCTCAAGCGGCACTCAGCTTTTTACTTTGGACAGGATTTGCGGCCGATGTTAAACAAGCAAGTAACGCCTTGAATCATTAAGCTGCCGCTAGCTAAACTTTGCCAATAAATACGCCTCAATTTTTTGAAACGGCGCTTGCAGTTTGGAGGAGTGAATCACCCAGCCGCCCGCCAAGCCGACCACGCAGCCAAGCGCGGTATCAATCAGCCTGGCGTTAATGATAGCTTGTGAGTGCGCCGCGAGCACCGGCAGACCGCTGCCATATTCAGCAATAAAAATGGTCAAGGGCGTAATAAAAATCACCGCAATGGCATAATGGCGATCAATCATCGATTCAATACAAATCATCATTGCCAAAATCGCCACTGCCACTCCCCAAATACCAAGCCCTAAGCTGAGCAACCAGCCTGCCAGCAGCATACCAATCATCGTCCCAAGCAGGCGATGAAACTGCTTGATCCACATGGATCGCAAATGAATGCCTTGCAAAATAATAAAACAGCTCACCGCTGCCCAATAGGGATTGCTCATTTTCAAAGCAATGGCAAGGCTGAGTGCCACAATCACAAACAGTGTGATAATCAAGCTTTCACTGATCGTATCAGGGCGATAACTGAGTTCGGGTTTGGGCGAAATCGGTCGCGTTGCTACCAAAAATAGCGAATACAGCAGTGCCATGGCGATTGCAAAACCACTGCCAAGCATCACCATCCCCGTTGCCACAAACAGATGCTCAAGCGGCACCGGAATAAATAGCGCAATCGCCGCTGCCATCAAAATAAACAATCCTGCTGGCGGCGCTTGCTGATAATAACGACCAAACATCACCATCCCAAAGGCAAGCAGCGCAAATACAGGCAGCCTTAAAAAAGGCAGCTGCTGAGTGATAAGCCCAAGCGCAAAACAAAACGCCATAGCAAAGCCCCAAGCCATCAATGTCACTATTCTGTCGCCAAGCTTACCGACAAGGGGCGTATTTAAAATGACCATCGCCCCTAAGGAGGCTTTGATGCCCGAGGGCAGTGCGCCAAAATACGCGCCAACAAATACCGGAAAACTGATGGTCAGCGCCGCCACGATCGGCATATGCCACGGTCTGCGGCTTTGGTTGATGGTCGTTAGGTGGCGCAGCTCATCTTGAAGCAATTGGCGCGCGCGGTCGTAACTCATAAACGAAAATCCTAAGGTTGTTAACTTGACTTTAGTTGGTTTAGGCGTAGCTTAATAGGAATGGTAAGGACAAGCTAAGCTCAATAACCTCAGCAAGTATTAGGTTTTAAATAACAAAAATTTATTGCTTACTTAAATTTACATGAATAAAAATTATAAATAGTAGTTTTACGGTGATCAAGCTTTTATACTAAAAGCCATACTGACCTTCAGACTTAAACTAAGTGCTTTAAAGTAATTTTTTTATATCAAAAATTTTTAACTTCCCTTTTAAATCACACTCACCTTTTAAATAATAAGAGAAATGAATATGTTAACGTATAAAGCCCCGCTTCGTGATATCAAATTTTTGATTAATGACGTTTTTGATTATCAATCCCATTACAAAACCCTTGATAACGGCGCGAACGCTGACCCTGAAACGGTCGATATGATCTTGCAAGGCATGGCAGATTTTGCTGAAAACGTTTTGGCGCCCATTTATCAACCGGCGGACGCTGAAGGTTGTCACTTTAATAACGGCGAGGTCACTACCCCAAAGGGCTTTAAAGAAGCTTATCAGCAGTTTGTTGAGGGCGGCTGGCAGGGTATTTCTTATCCTGAAGAATACGGCGGGATGAACTTGCCGATGTCCTTAAACCTCATTAAAGCGGAAATGATCGGGACGGCAAACTGGCCTTGGGCTATGTATCCGGGGCTATCCACAGGCTGCATCAATACGCTTTTACAATACGGTACGCAGGCGCAAAAAGACACCTATTTACCAAAGCTGGTTGAAGGCAGCTGGTCGGGAACCATGTGCTTGACCGAGCCGCAATGTGGCACCGATTTAGGTCAGGTCAAATCCAAAGCCATTCCGCAAGATGACGGCACGTATAAGTTGTCCGGAACTAAGATTTTTATTTCAAGCGGTGAGCATGACTTAACTGAAAACATCATTCACATTGTACTGGCGCGCCTTCCCGATGCGCCTGAAGGCACCAAAGGCATCTCGTTGTTTATTGTACCAAAATTTTTGCCTAATGATGCAGGCGAACTTGGTGAACGAAACGGCGTCACTTGCGGCTCGATTGAGCACAAAATGGGCATCAGCTCATCCGCCACTTGCGTACTTAACTTTGATGCCGCGACCGCCTTTTTGATTGGTGAGCCGAACAAAGGCTTAAAAGCTATGTTTACCTTTATGAACACCGCTCGCATTGGTACTGGCATTGAAGGTCTTGCGCATACCGAGCTGTCCTTTCAAAACGCCTTACCTTATGCCAAAGAGCGCCGCTCCATGCGCGCGTTATCAGGCGCTAAAGACCCTGAAAAAGTTGCCGATGCCATCATTCATCACGCTGATGTTCGCCGGATGCTATTGACCCAAAAGGCGTTTGCTGAAGGTGGTCGCTCGATGATTTATCATGCGGGGCGCTACGCCGATAAAATGTCGCAAGGTATCGTTAATGGCGATGACGAAGAATTTGCCAAATGGGATGACAAGCTTGGCTTTTATACGCCGATTTTAAAGGGCTTTTTGACCGAACTTGGCATTGAAGCTGCCAAACACGGTCAGCAAGTTTACGGCGGTCACGGCTATATTAAAGAGTGGGGCATGGAGCTGATTGCACGTGATGCTCGAATTGCCACCATGTACGAGGGCACCACGGGCGTTCAGGCGCTT
>Ga0308157_10002017_pt1 | contig 36443 bp, 31 predicted proteins | sample PhyBR1_FD_201035 | JGI IMG/M metagenome (GOLD analysis project Ga0308157, IMG submission 201035) | Phyllosphere microbial communities from UC Gill Tract Community Farm, Albany, California, United States - DLSLB.R1 | ecosystem: Host-associated > Plants > Phyllosphere > Unclassified | place: USA... | reverse complement strand
GCACGGCCGTGGCCTGGTCGAAGGGCGTGCGCCCGAAGGCGTAAAAATCTTTCAGCCACTCGTAGGCCTTGCCACCCGCCGTGATAGTGCCGCCCGGCTGCCAGGCGCTGCGCTCCATGCCGAAGGTCTGGAGGTAGGGGTTAGCGGTATTGGCCGCGACGGGCGCTTGCAGGCTGTCATCAGCAAACTGCTTGCTGATGTAAGCAGCGGCCATTTTCTGGCCCTTAGTGCCGGTTTCGCGGCCCTCGTACTCATCCGAAGCCAGCACCGAAAGGTCGCGGCGCAGGTGCTCCTGGGTCACGTAGCGCTCGGCGTACTGGGTGGCGTAGTCGGCGGGCGCGGCCGGGGTGGAGCTAGCGGCCGGGGCCATTTTTTTGGCCGAAGAGCCAGGCTTGAGTTTGGTCTTGACCTTGGTGGTTTGGGCAAGTAGTGGTGCGGGGAGGGCTAGCGCGGCCAGTAGCAGGGTGGTGTATTTCATATTACTAGCGAAGTGCGGAAAGGCGGCAGAGTTGACTTTATGACTTTGTAATGAGCACGGTGGCGTACGCTGCCACCCCTTCTTGCCGACCCACAAAGCCTAGCTTTTCAGTAGTGGTGGCCTTGATGGAAATATCGTCTTCGGGCACGCCCATCACCTCGGCTAGGGTAGCGCGCATAGCCGGAATATGCGGGTTGACTTTCGGCTTTTCGAGGCAGATGGTCGAGTCTACGTTGCCGAGTTCGTAGCCCTTCTCGCGCAGCAAGCGCATGGTGTGGGCCAGCAGCTTCTTGCTATCAACGCCCTTGTATTGCGGGTCGGTATCGGGAAAGTGAAAGCCGATATCGCGCAGGTTGGCTGCGCCCAGCAGCGCGTCGCAAATGACGTGAATGAGCACATCGGCATCGGAGTGGCCGAGGGCGCCGTGGGTGTGCGGCACCTCGATGCCCCCTAGCCAGAAGGGCAGGCCGGGCTGCAGTTGGTGAACGTCGTAGCCGAAGCCAACGCGGATTTTCATGGGAGCCAGAATAAGCAGGATGGAGTGCAAAGGTATTTACCCGGAAGCCGGGCTAGCACATAGGCAGCGGCTACTAAAATATTTGGCGAAAAAAGTGTACAACTTTTAACTAATCATATTAGCTTTACAGCACCAAAGCGCCTAGCAGCAAACACGCTAGGAGCACGCCAAAATTTTATGCCGATGGCTAAAGTATTGGGGGCACTGCTACGTCAATAAGCTAGCTACTGACCGGCACTGATTGATAACACAAAAGAAACTCCGGAAACTATGAACTCACTGAAAGTTTCCACTGTATCTTTGCCGTGTCAATCATGGAAAACAAAGACCGAATACTTACCCGCGCTGCCGCCCTGTTTATGCGCAACGGCATTAGGAGTGTGAGCATGGATGACATTGCCACCGACCTGGGCATGTCGAAGAAAACGTTGTACAAGACCTTCGCCAACAAGGACGAAATAGTGCTGGATGTGATGAACAACCACCTCTGCCAAGCGCAGGGCGAATGCGCCCGGGTAGCCAACAGCGCTACCGATGCAGTGCAGGAGATGCTCACTATCTCGGCCTGGGCCGACCAGCAGTTTGCCAACATCCACCCGAGCATTTTTCACGACCTGCGCAAGTACTATCCCACGGCCTGGACGCTGTTTCGGGCCCACAAAAGTGGCTTCATCCTCGAGCAAATAACCCGCAACCTGCGCCGGGGCGTGGCCGAAGGGCTTTTTCGCGCCGACCTCGATGTGGAGGTGCTAGCCCGCCTCAATCTGTCGCAGATAGAGCTGGCTTTTGATGCGGAACTGTACCCGCCCGCCGAGTTCGACCCAGTGCGGGTCAATAAGGTGTTCGACGAGCACTTTCTGCTGGGCGTGGCCACCCTCAAGGGTCACCGGCTTTTTAATAAGTATCAACACATTACGGAAGAAGAATAGACTGACTGGCAGTCAATTTCAACCCGCTCCTTCTTTCACACACTCATGAAAAACAGTACCCTTCGGGTGTGGCTGGCGGCTTCGGCCCTGGCCTTGGGGCCGCTTGCTCCTTCCCTGGCGCTGGCGCAGGCCCCGGTGGCGTCCGCCCCGCCCCAATCGGGCCCCATGCCCCTGAGCCTGCAACAGGCTGTGCGCTACGCAGTAGCCAACAAGCCTAGCCTGCTGGGCACCCGCCTGGCCGAGCAGACTGCCGCTGCCCGCGTGGGCGAAATAAAGGCTCAAGGCCTGCCACAGCTGAACCTGGGGGCCAATGTGGCCGATAACTTTAAGCTACAAAAGAGCCTAGTGAGTTTCCCCGTGGTTCCAACCTTGCTCACTCAAAGCGATATAAATGCCGCCGCCGCTGGTCAAAACGCCATCCTTAAAAGCGGTGACCCAATTGCGGTTCCGCCGCAGCCATTTGCTTTCGGCCTACAGTATGCGGGCAACTCTTCAGTCGCTTTCTCACAGCAAATTTTCGACGGCTCGTATCTCATTGGCCTGAAGGCGGCTAAGGTGTATACTGACCTAGCCAAGAAGCAAACCCAGCAGGCCGAAATCGACGTGGTAGAGCAGGTGAGCAAAGCCTACTACAGCACGCTGGTAGCCCGCTCGCGGCTAGCCCTGCTGGCCCGCAATGTGCAGCGCCTCGACACGGTGCTCTATCAAACCAACCAGACGTTTAAGGCGGGCTTTGCCGAGAAGCTCGATGTAGACCGCCTGCGCGTGCAGCGCAATAACCTGGTAGTGGAGCAGCAGAAAGCCCAGCGCCTCACCGAGCTGAGCGTGGCCTTGCTCAAATTTCAGATGGGCCTGCCCCAGGCGCAACCCGTGACGCTCACTGACTCGCTCGGCGCGGCCGTGGTAGATGCGGGAAATCTCCGGCGCAGTCTGGGTGGGGCCAATTTTAGCACCGGCGGTGGGGTTTCTGGCCTCGGAGGCGTGCCTAGTGCTCCACTTCCCACAGCTACCAGTGCGGGCGGCGCACCTACGCCGGGCATCAACAATGGCCAGCCGGTGCAGGCGCAGGCGGCGTTCAACTACAACAACCGCATCGAGTTTTCGACCTTGGAGACGCAGCAGGCGCTGGCGGGCCTCGACTTACGCAACCGCATGGCGGGCGTCTACCCGCGCCTTTCCTTTACAGGCGCTTATGGCTTCTCGGGCTCCTCCAAAACGGCAGGGGACCTGTTTGCTTTCAGAGGCCCCAATTCTACTAACAGCGCGGGCCAGCTAAACCAAAACTGGTTTGGATTCGGCAACGTGGGGTTGGCACTCAACGTGCCCATCTTCGATGGCTTTCGGCGCCGCTACCAGGTGCAGCAGGCGCGCATTGCGCAGCAAACCATCGAGAAAGGGTTTGAAACGCTACGCCAAAGCATTGACTTGCAAGACGCCCAGAGTCGCACCACACTCATCAACGCCCTCGATGTGCTGGACAACCAGCGCGCCAATCTCGACCTAGCCGCTGATGTAGCCCGCGTGACGCGCATCAAATTCAATGCTGGCGTGGGTTCTAACATCGAGGTTATCACCGCTGAAACCTCGCTGCGCGAAGCCCAAACCAACTACTACGCCGCCCTCTACGATGTGCTAGTGGCCAAGGTAGACCGCGACAAAGCCACCGGCGAGCTGTATTCGCAAGCCAAGTAAATTCTGTAATCGACTGTCATGCAGCGCGCGGCGAAGCATCTCGCGCGGCGCAGTACTCTCTACCATACGCACCGGCGCGAGCGAGATGCTTTGCTGCGCGCTGCATGACCACCTCCTAGTTGTATGAACCTCACTACTGCCCGTTACTCCCTGCTCGCCGCTGCACTCTTCCTTGCTTCGTGCGGCGGCGGTGATAAAGACCCCAACGCCGAGCTAGCCAAGCTCAAGGCCGACCAGGCCGCGACTCAGGCGAAGATAGCCGACCTCGAAGCCAAAACCGGCGCCGGCAAGGCGGCCGAGGCGGCCGGTGCCGTGCCCGTATCGATACTGAAAGTGGCCCCCGAAAACTTCGCTGGCTACCTCGACGTGCAGGGCCGGGTTGACTTTGACCAGAATGCCACGGTGGGCGCCCGCGCCGCCGGCACCCTCACCAGCGTGCGCGTGCAGCGCGGCGACCGCGTAAACAAAGGCCAAGTGCTAGCTACTGTAGATGCCAGCATCTTGGATGCCAACATTGCCGAGCTGCGCACCCGCATGGAACTTGCCAAAATCGTGTATGAGAAGCAGGCGGGCCTGTGGAAGCAGCAGATTGGCACCGAGATTCAGTACCTGCAAGCCAAGAATACTTACCAGGGCTTACAGCGCAACCTAGCCACCATCAACCAGCAGCGCGCCCTCTATAATGTAGTGGCGCCCTACAGCGGCGTGGTCGATAACGTGATTCCGAAGCTGGGCGAAACTGTGGCACCTGGCGCTCCGGTAGTGCAGCTCAACAGCGGCCAGGGCGGCAAAGTCCTCGCCGATGTATCGGAAGCCTACGCGGGCAGCATTAAGGCTGGCGACAAGGCTCTAGTGACCCTGCCCGACCTCGGCAACGAGGAAATTCCAAGCACGGTGCGCACCGTGAGCCGCACTATTTCGGCCACCAGCCGCACGTTTACCGTGGAGCTGCGCCTGCCGGCTAGCCAGGCTGGCAAGCTGCGCCCCAACATGGTAGCTACCGTGCGCATCCAGAACTACGGCCAGAGCAACGCCACCGTGCTGCCCGTCGACCTGATTCAGCACGACGAGGAAAACGCCTACGTGCTGGTGGTAAACCGCGACGGTGGCAAGGCCGTGGCGGCCAAGCGCGTGATTAAGACCGGCCAGACCTACAACGGCAAGCAGGAAATCACGAGCGGCCTCAAGCCCGGCGACGAAGTTATCTCGGCTGGCTACCAGAATTTGAATGAAGGCCAGCAGCTGAAAGTCAGCTAAATCCATCCCGCTCAACTAGCAACCTATTGTTATGCAAGACATTGAGAAGGAATTTGGACCCACCAGTTGGTCCATCAACAACAAGACGAGTATTTACATCATCACCTTGCTGCTCTCGATAGCGGGCATTTTTGCCTACATCAAGCTCGGCAAGGAGAAGTTTCCGGATATCGTGATTCCGCGTATCATCGTGGCCACGGTGTACCCGGGCACGTCGCCGACCGATATCGAGAACCTGGTGACGCGCCAGCTTGAGAAAGAAATCAAGAGCGTGAACGGGGTGAAGAAAATCAACTCGACCTCGAACCAGGACTATTGTATTGTCGACGTGGAGTTTAACTCTGGCGTGGACGTGCAGGCTGCCAAGCAGCTCATTAAGGATGCCGTAGACAAGGCTAGCACCGAGCTACCCAACGACCTACCCAGCGCCCCGCTGGTGAAGGAAGTGAACATCTCGGAGCAGCCGATTATGTACGTCAACTTGAGCGGCAACCTGCCCGCCGCCCAGTTGAAGAAGCTAGCCGACGATTTTCAGGACAAGATTGAGGCGCTGCCCGAAATCACCCGCGTCGATATCGTGGGTGCCTTGGAGCAGCAGGTAAACGTGGACGTGGACCTGTATAAGCTGCAAGCTTCGCAGCTCAGCTTCACGGATATCGAGAATGCCATTGCCCGCGAAAACATCACAGTATCAGGCGGCTCTATCGATGTGGGGGCGCAGAAGCGTGCCGTGCGCGTGGCTGGCCAGTACGTGAACGCCGCCGACATTGCCAACATCCAGATTAAGAACCTGCGCGGCGCGCCGGTGCGCCTCGGCGACATCGCCACCGTGGCCGACGGCTTTAAGGACCGCGAAAGCTATGCCCGCCTCGATGGCCAATCGACGGTGACGCTGAACGTAGTAAAGCGCCAAGGTGAAAACTTACTCGACGCCTCCGACAAGATTCACGACCTCGTGAAAGAGTCGCAGGCTAGCATGCCGAAAGGCTTGAAAATCACGATTACGGGCGACTCGTCGAACGAAACCCGCAACACGCTCAATGACCTCATCAACACCATCATCATCGGCTTCTTGCTGGTGACCTTGATTCTGATGTTCTTCATGGGCACCACCAACGCCCTGTTCGTGGGCTTGTCGGTGCCGCTGTCGATGTTCCTGGCCTTTGTGCTGCTACCCGGCTTCGGCTTCTCGCTGAACATGATTGTGCTGTTCGCATTCCTGCTAGCCTTGGGCATTGTGGTAGACGACGCCATTGTGGTGATTGAAAACACCCACCGCCTGCTGCATGAGCACCCCAACCTGAGCACCGCTAAGGCTGCTAAGTACGCAGCGGGCGAGGTATTTATTCCGGTACTGGCCGGTACGCTCACTACGGTGGCGCCATTTGTGCCGCTCATGTTCTGGCCCGGTATCGTGGGCTCGTTCATGTTCTTCCTGCCGGTTACGCTTATCCTCACGCTGGGCGCTTCGCTGGTGGTGGCCTTCATCATGAACCCGGTATTTGCCGTGAGCTTTATGAACCGCGACGAGCACCTTGACCACGTGGAGAAGCCAAAAATGACGCGCGGCTTCCTCATCGGCATGGGTGGCCTGTTGCTGATAGCCCTAGCAGGCTACGCCGCTGGCTCGAAGTTTTTGGGCAACCTGATGGTGACGCTCATCGTGCTCTGCCTGCTCGATAAGTATGTGTTTGTGTACATGATAGCTGGCTTCCAGCGCAGCATCTTGCCGCGCTTCCAGAATGGCTATGCCCGCTTAGTAGAGCTAGCCGTGGGCGGCACGGTATGGCGCCAGGGCGCCATCATCGCGGGCCTGCTGGTGCTGGGCGTGATTAGCATCATGGCCGTGGGCGCTCGCAAGCCCAAGGTAGACTTCTTCCCCAAGGGCGACCCCAAGTTTATCTACACCTACCTGCGCATGCCGGTGGGCACCCGCGTAGAAGTGACGGACTCCATCACCCGCATCCTCGAAAACCGGGTGTATAAGGTGATTGGGCGCAACAACCCCGACGTAGAATCGGTGATTACCAACGTGGCCATCGGTGCCGGCGACCCTACCGAGGCTACCGCCGCGGGCACGTCGCAATCGCACCTTGGCAAGGTTGGCGTGGCGTTCAAGGAGCTAGCCGAGCGCAAGGGCCAGGCCACGCACATCTACATGGATGACATTCGCGAAGCCGTAAAAGGCATTCCCGGCGCCGAGGTTTCGGTAGACCAGGAGTCTAGCGGCCCGCCCCAGGGCAAGCCGGTGGCCATCGAGGTTTCGGGCGACGACTACCCCAAGCTAGCCGCGCTTTCCAAGAAGGTAGAGCGCTACGTAGACTCGCTCAAGATTGGTGGTATCGAAGACCTGCGCTCCGACCTACAGGACCGTAATCCCGAAATCGGCGTGAGCATCAACCGCACCCGCGCCAACCGCGAGGGCATCAGCACGGCCCAGATTGGCAGCGAAGTACGCACGGCCATCTACGGTTTCGAGGCCAGCAAATTCAAGACCCCGGATGATGAATACCCCATCCAGGTGCGCTACGCCAAGCCTTACCGCGATAACGTGAATGCTATCGTGAACGCCCCGCTGACTTTCCGCGACGCTACCGGCGCGGTGCGCCAGGTGCCCATCTCGGCTATTGCCGATGTTACCTACGGCACCACCTATGGCGGCATTAAGCGCAAGGACACGCACCGCCTCATCACGATTTCTTCGAACGTGCTCAACGGCTTCACCGGCCCCGACGTGGTAGCCAACGTGACCCGCGCCCTGAAGAGCTTCCCTGTGCCGCCAGGCTACACCGTAAAAATGGGTGGCGCGCAGGAAGACCAAAAGGAAACCAGCGACTTCCTCGGCGTGGCCGCTCTCGGCGCGCTAGCCCTTATTTTCCTAGTGCTGGTTACGCAGTTCAACTCGGTGAGCAAGCCGCTCATCATCCTCACCGAAATTATCTTCTCGATTATCGGCGTGATGCTGGGGCTAGCTATCTCGGGCATGAACATATCCATCGTAATGACGGGCGTGGGTGTAATCGCGCTAGCCGGTATCGTGGTGAAAAATGGTATCCTGCTGGTAGAGTTCACCGACATGCTGCGTAGCCAGGGAATGAACCTGCACGACGCCCTCGTGACGGCCGGCCGCACTCGCCTCAACCCGGTTATCCTCACGGCTACGGCCGCCACGCTGGGCCTCATTCCGCTGGCCATTGGCCTGAACATCGACTTCTACGAGCTCTTCAATTCGGGCAACCCACACTTCTTCCTAGGCGGCGAGTCAGTGGTGTTCTGGGGCCCGCTAGCCTGGACGATAATTTTCGGTTTGACGTTTGCAACCCTTATCACCCTGCTGGTAGTCCCGGTCATGTATCTTCTCAATGAGAAGCTGCGGGCTCGCATCACTGGCCGTGACTACAACTCGCCGCCCCCTCCCACCGAGGTTGACCACGAGGAAGTGGAGGCCGCCACCCCAGCGGTGCTGGCCTAAAGTTTGCGGCAATTCCCTGGTACTGGCTGGCTATTCATCAGGTAGCCAGCTAGTATTGAGGAAGACTGCGCTGCCCGTTTTACTAGCTCTAGCTCACCTTTTTTCTGCAAAAATTATGTTCACCGCTATCTCTACCACGGCCCCCGCCAAAAGCATCGAGCAGCAGGTGCTGCGCATTATCAGCAAGCGCAAAGCTATCAAAGCGGTGCGCCTGCGCCGCACCGCTAGCCTCAGCCGCGACCTGCGCTTCGATACCGTAGACTTGGTCGATATCATTATCGAGCTGGAGCGTAACTTCCACATCACTGTGCCCGATGAAGTACCGTTTTACACCGTCGGCGACTTTGTGCGCTACGTCACGGCCCACGCCGCGTAGTTATCTGAACCGCGGATTCAGCGGAGTACTCGAATTTTGAGGCCGATTGTACTATTGTTCAGTTCTTAAGGAACCCTCACTAGTATTTCGATTTACAACAAGAAAGGCCGCCCGATTGGGTGGCCTTTCTTGTTGCTCAATGTTTTAATCGGCCTCAAAATCCGAGTACTCCGCCGAAGCCGATAAATCTGCGGTGCAGCTAATTACCGCACGTTGCCGCCAGTAGCTTCGCGGCCGTCGTTGCCGTCGCGGCTACCATCGGTGGTGTTGGCTGTGGCATCGGTACTGGGCTGGCCGGTGGGCTGTACATCGGGGGCGGCGTCGTGCACCGGGCGGGCCGTGGTGCTGCTGGGCGAGCCTAGCCCGGCATCGGTAGCCGATTGGCCAGTGCCAGCCGGGGCGCTGGGCAGTTCGATGGTACCTGCGTTTTTGGCCGAGGCCTCGCTATGAGGCCAATGTTCGCCGGGGCTAGCGGGGCTGGCCTTGGTATGGCTGGCTTGAGGCTGGGCCTGGCTGGCAAAGCTGCTGGCCTGCGTGCCGCGCGTCTGCTGCAATTCCTCGTCCGTCACCACGGTCGAGGCTTTGGTAGCTTCCCACTCGTGGAATTTGTCGAGCTCGTGCTTGATGGAGGTGGAGAACCAGGCCACCAGGGCCATATCATCGAGCAAGCCCACCACCGGGATGAAGTCGGGAATCAGGTCGATGGGCGAGATAAAGTAGATGAGCACGGCCACGGCGGCTACTACCGTGGTAGTGGGCACCCCCGTGTACTCGCCCGCGGCGCTGAGCTTGATAAGGCGGAACAGGCTTTGCAGCGTGTCCCAGGCCTCGTGGGCCAGGGTGCCGATTTCCTTTTTCTCGCGGGCCTTGTTGAAGGCATCGAGCAACAGTTTTTTGAGGCGCGTGGGCTGCTTAACGTAGCCTTCGGCGGAGGCCAGAAACTTCTTGAAGATGGCCGAAGCGGCGATGTTGTCGCCGGAGGGCGGCGGAGAGCTGGTGGTAGCCATTGCGAAGAAAGGGATAGAAACTGCGGGAGCTAGGCCGCTGCCGCTTGTGTACGTCCGTGTACTGCAATCGCCGCCCGCAAGTTATGCCCGCGCAAAAAAGCGGCTTCCCGCGCACCCGCCGGAAGCCGCTACTACTTGCAGAAAGCAGGATGAAGCCGGGCGGCTTACTCGGGGCGCGCCTCGGCGGCGGCCGCTAGCATACCTTCCACGTCGGCGGCCGTAGCCTCGGGCGACACTTCCTCGGCGCCGCGCACGCGGCCGGCCGAGTAGAAGTTGCGGTGGTAATACGCCTGGTTGAGCGAGCTTACCATAACGCCACCATTGCAAGCGGCGTGGGCAAACTTGTTATCTTTCAAGTAAATACCTACGTGGTAGATAGCCCCCTTGCCGTGGCGGAAGAATACTAGGTCCCCGGCTTTCATGTCTGTTTTAGCCACGCGCTGCACCGACGAGAACATCGAGCGCGAACTGCGCTTGAGCGTGATGCCGTATACCTTCTTGAATACCTGGCTCACGAAGCCCGAGCAATCGGTGCCCCGGCGCGAGTTGGCGCCGTAGCTGTAAGGCGTGCCGAGCCAGTCGGTCACGGTTTGCAGCAGGCTCTTGTTCTCGGTATGGGCCAGTTGGAGGCCCAACGTCTGGTTGTAGTAGCCATAAGCCAACGAATCGCGCGAGGCCGTGGTAGCGGGTGGCTCGGCGGCTGGGGGCGTGTCGCCAGCGTCGAGGCCCGAAAGCAAAGATGCCTCGGCTACTGCCGGTGCCGAGGCACCAGCCGAAGCCGAAGCAGCGGGCATTTTTTCGAAGCAGAAGGAGAGCGCCAGGGAAGCAGCAGCGAGGCAACACAGCAGGGTATTCTTCATTGTCCGTCGTTGGAGTAGGCACCGGCCAGCGCCCTCGAGCTGGCTGACCGGGAATGCAAAAAGGCGTAGACTGTTGCGCTAGGCAGTGCTGCAAATGCAGCCAGAATTAAGGATGAATGAACGCGTGAAAACTACCTTTTAGAAGAAATTCACTAGGGTAGCGTTCGTCCAAAGCTAAGCAACAAAAATTTAAGCACCCAAGCTATTTCTTGAAAAAAGACAGGTTTTCTTTAAAAAGTACCTAATAAAAGCTAATATTTCTTATTTTCACTTGCAACCATCGTCAATTTTTGCTCGTAGATTCGCCCGAATTTTATACAATGTCTGAGCCCCGCACTTTTGTTAATTCGCCACTAGCCCGTATTGCGCGGCTGGTGCTGGGCCGCGCTCCGCGCGTGGCCATGGTGCTGGGCCAAACCGTGCACTTGAGCGGCACTACCCGCGCCGATTTTCTGGCCGACCCTGAGTGGGTGGCGCACGAGGAAGTACACCTGCGCCAGGTGCGTGACCTGGGTACCCTTCGCTTTCTCTATAAATACTTGGTTGAGTCGGCGCGCGTGGGCTACTACCAGAACAAGTATGAGGTCGAAGCCCGCGAAGGTGCCCGGCGCTTTATGGAAGAGGGGGGATTAAAAAAGGGCTAGCCGTTCGCAGCGCCTGACGCGCTCCGAACGGCTAGCCCTTGCCACAGGCAAGGTGGCGGCTAAAGCTGGGCTAGCCGGCCGCCATCCACGGCCAGGGTGCTGCCGTTGATGAAGTTGGCTTCGTCGGAGGCCAGGAAGCAGATGGCGGCGGCCAGCTCATCGGGCGTGCCAACCTGGCCGGTTATTTTCTCGGTGCCGTTCACCACGTTAGGGTTGTTGCGCAGCATGGGCGTTTCGACGGCGCCCGGCGCGATGGAGTTAATGCGAGCCTGGGTGTAGGGAATTTCGAGGCTGAGGCCGCGCACGAAAGCCTCAAGCCCACCCTTGCTGGCGGCGTAGGGCGCCACGTTGGGAGTGCTCTGGAAGGCGTGCACCGAACTGATGGCTACCACGGCGCCCCCCTGCATGTGCGGCACGCAAAGCTGGCAGAGGCGGAAAAGCGCCCGCAGGTTCACGTTCATCACCTGGTCCCAGTCGCGGGGGTCGAGCTCCAGAATGGGCGTGTAGGTCATCATGGCCGCGTCGTTTACCAGGATGTCGATGCGGTGGAAGCGGGCTAGGGTCGTTTCGACGGCGTGCACGAGGTCGGCGTCGCGGCCCACGTCCGTTTTAATAAACAGCGCATCGCTGCCCAGCGCTTTTATCTCGGCCTCCACGGCGTGGCCTGCCTTCACTTCGCGGCCCAGGCACACCACGGTGGCGCCTTCGCGGCCCAGGCGCACGGCCGTGGCCCGACCAATGCCGGAAGTGGCGCCCGTGACGAGGCAAACTTTATTCTGAAAACGAAACATGACTAGCGCACTAAAAGACGAGGTTATGCTAAGGAAACGGCCCGGGCAAGTAGTTGTTTGCGTGGTGCCTGAAGAAGCTGTGCCGTGCAGCTAGGCCCAACCTGAACGAACGATGAAGCAGCTCGGCCGTATCAGCAACTATGACAATCACTTGCCTGACGCTTTTGGCCACCGACATTGCCCCGTTTGACTGGCAGCGTCTCTTCATTTCGGACCAGGCGCCAGCGGGGTTCTTGTGGGAGGTGCTGGTGCGCAGCATTTTCGCCTTTGTCCTCACCATCGGCGCGTTGCGCATCACGGGCAAGCGCGGCGTGCGGCAGCTTTCCTTGTTTGAGTTTGGGCTGATATTGGTGCTGGGCTCGGCGGCGGGCGATGCTACCTTTTACCACGATGTGCCACTGCTATATGTTATCTTGGTTTTTGCGGTAGTGATGGCGCTCTACGTGTTCTTCAATTACCTCATCGACCAGCACCCACGCATCGAACGTCTGTTTGAGGGCGCGCCCGAGCTCATTATTGTGGAGGGCGAAATTGACTTTGTTGCCTTCACTAAGGCCAGCCTCACCGCGCAGGAGCTTTTTGGCCAACTGCGCCCCTACCAGATAGAACACCTGGGCCAGGTGCGCCGCCTCTACCTGGAAGCTACCGGCGAGGTAAGCGTCTACTTCTTTGAGCCTGAACACGAACGCCCCGGCCTGCCCATCTGGCCCGAAATCTACCACTGCCCGCTGTTTGAGCTGCCGCAGGCCGGCCGCTACGCCTGCCACGCCTGCGCCACGGTGCGCGAACTGCCCGCTGGCCCGGCCCCCACGCCGTGCCCACGCTGCCAGCAGTCCTATGGCTGGCTACCCGCCAGCACGGCGCCGCGCACGGCCTAGCCCGCCGTAACCTATAGGCGCCAACTTACGAATACAGTGCCAGCTACCCCCAGCGTGGTAACTACCACACCTTACCTTTTCCTTTTCTTCGCTCATGGAACCTACGCCCAACCAGCCGACCAACGGCTCTTCTACTACCAATTCGCCTTATATCGGCTCGCCCGCTACTTCGTCGCCCGCTGGCGATGGTCAGTTTTCAACCACGGCAGCCCATGCCACTGGCACCGGCAAATACCCTACTAACTATACCACGCCTAACAGCCAGCCCACCGCCAGCGGCGTGCAGGGCAAGCTAAACGATGCCTTAGCCAGCGGCAAAAAATGGCTCGAAAACTCCGGCATCAGCGACAAGGCCCAGCAGCTGCCCCAGACTGCCAAAGAGTTGGGCAACAAAGCCAAAGATTTGGGTAACAAGGCGGTTGACAGCGTAAACGGCTTGAGCACCGGCCAAAAAGCGACCGTAGTTGGCCTAGTAGCTGCGGGCGTTGCCTTTTTGATTACGCGCGGCGGCAAAAAGAAAAAGCATAAAAAAGACAAGGGGGACTACCGCCACAAGGCACAGCGTTCGCCCTTCGACCACCAGCCCCACACCAAGGATGGCGACTATGACCGCCGGGGCCAACGCCCCTGGGGCGCCTCGCGCTACGGCTCGACCGCCAGCCAGGGCCAACCCGGCCGCAGCCGCGTAAATTCGGGCAGCGGGTACACCTCGTCGCCCTCGCATAGCAATGACTTCGGTAGCCAGTCGGGCAGCCACGGCCCTAGCGCCGGCAATAGCTCGTACGGCAGCGACTCGCAGTTTGGCAGTGGCCAGCGCCGCGACCAGGGCCCGGCTTCGGGCAGCCACTACGATTCGAAGACGTCGGGTAGCCAGAACCCAAACAACCTCGACCAGCTCAACAGCGCCTACTAGGCCTGTAAGTTGCGTATAACCTGAAAAGGGCCGGCTGCCAGCGCAGCTGGCCCTTTTTGCGTAAACTTGCTCGCCTATGCTCTTTTACACCGTTATGAAGCCCATGGTGCGCGTGGGGCTGCGCGTGTTTTTTCGCAACCTCGAAGTGCGGCACCGCGAGCGCCTGCGCCTGCCGGGGCCGCTCATGCTGTGCAGCAACCACCCCAATACGCTCATGGACCCGCTCGTGACGGCCGTGCAGCGCCACCAGCCCATCGCGTTTCTGGCTAAGAGCACGTTTTTTAAAAACCCTATTCTGGGCGCCATTATGCGCTCGGGCAACTGCATTCCCATCTACCGGCGGCAGGATGCGGAGGGTGCCGGCGCCCTCACCTCCGCCCAGCTCACGGCTAGCAACGAGGCGAGCTTCGGCCGTTGCTACGACTATCTGGAGCGGGGTGGCACGGTCATGATTTTTCCGGAGGGCACCAGTGTGAGCGAGCGCCGGCTGCGCCCGCTCAAAACCGGCGCCGCCCGCATTGCGCTCGGCACCGAGGCCCGGCACGATTTCAAACTAGGGTTGAAACTGGTATGCGTGGGCACCAACTACTTCGACCCCACGCGTTTCCGCTCCGATGTATTCTTAAACGTGGCGCCACCCATCAACGTGGCCGACTACGCCGCCCGCTACCACCAAGACCCCGAAGCCGCCGCCGATGAGCTGACCGACGAGATAACCCGCCGCCTCACGCGCCGCCTCGTCATCAGCCGCGCGGCTGATGACGACCAGCTCGCCCAGCAGGTCGAGCGCACCTTCGGCGACCACCTCAACCCCGACGACGACCCGAGCACGCTCTACGACAACTTCCAGCTCAGCCGCACGCTGCTCGATGCCGTGGCCTGGTTCGAGCAGCACGATGCTAGCCGGCTAGCCGCCCTGCGTGCCGCACTCAGCACCTACCTGGCTAGCCTGGCCGCTCACAAGCTCGACGATGATGACCTTGACCAAAGCCAGCGCCCTGGCACCCGGCTAGCCGATTACCTGAATCTGGTGCTGGGCTTCCCGGTATGGCTTTACGGCGTGCTGACTAACTACTTACCCTACAAGCTGCCCGCCGAAGTAGCTCGCCGTGCCACCAAGGAAACCGAGTTTATCGCGGCTATTATGCTGGGTGTGGGTATGGTGACCTTCCCGCTAGCCTACACCGTGGAGGCCGCGGCGGTGCAGCGCTGGCTCACGCACGACTGGCGCCTCACTGCCTTGTTTGTCCTCAGCTTGCCCCTAGCCGGCTTCTACGCTTTAGGCTATTGGAATACTCTGAGCGCCCGTCTCAGGCGCCTGCGAGTGCGGCGGCTGCCAGACGCTACCCTAGCCACGCTGCAAAGCCAGCGAACGGCTGTACTAGGCTTGCTCGACGAGGCCAGGGCTGCGTATTTAAATAGTGTGGCGTAAGCTGAAGCTTGCGCTACCCCTACTCGTCCAGGTACTGGTGCACGAACTTGATGGCCATGCTGCCTTCCCCCACGGCCGAGGCTACCCTGGCCATGGCCCCGGCGCGGCCATCGCCCGCGGCGAACATGCCGGGCACGCAAGTCTCTAGCAGATAAGGCTCGCGGTCTTTTTTCCAGGCGGTTTTGTAGCGCGGGTCACTCACGAGGTCGCGGCCCGTAAGCAAGTACCCTTTGGGGTCGCAAATGGCCAAGTCGCACACCCACTCGGTGCTGGGCTTGGCGCCAATGAAGATAAACAGCGCCCTAGCGGGCCGCTTTTCGGGCTCGTGGCCCTCCTGCTGAATCACCACGGCTTCGAGCGAGTTTTCGCCACAAGCCTCGCGCACCTGGGTGCGAGGCATTATTTCGATGTTGGGCGTCTGGGCAATTTGCTCGATGAGGTAGGCCGACATGCTAGCCGCCAAGTTATCGCCCCGAATAATAATGAATACCCGCGAGGCATAAGTCGATAAATACATGGCTGCCTGCCCCGCCGAGTTGCCCCCACCGATGATGTACACCGGCTGGGCGCTGCAGCTGCGCGCCTCGGTGCGGGCGGCCCCGTAGTACACGCCCGCCCCACTGAGGCGGTCGAGCCCCGGTGCATTCAGGGTGCGGTAGCTGACGCCGGTCGTGAGTACCACGGCGCGAGCTTTTATCTCTTTTTTATCGCTCAGCGTGAGCACCTTGTAGCCGTCCTGAATGCACATGCTCACGACCTCCTGCGGGGCCATAAACTCGGCGCCGAGGCGGGTGGCCTGGCTCCAGGCGCGGTGGGCCAACTCGGCGCCGCTCAGGCCAGTGGGGAAACCCAGGTAGTTTTCAATGCGCGACGACGAGCCCGCCTGCCCGCCCGGCGTTTGGCGCTCGATGATGAGCGTTTTTAAGCCTTCGGAAGCGCCGTACACGGCGGCGGCTAGCCCCGCCGGGCCGGCGCCGATTACTACTACATCGTACAACTCTTGCTGCGCATCGACCAGTAAACCTAAGTGCTTGGCCAATTCAATTTTATCGGGTTTGGCTACGGCCTTGCCATCGGGGCAGATGACGACGGGCAGGTCGTCGGCCCGGAAGCCGTTGGCTTCGAGCAATATCTTGGCCTCGGCATCTTTCTCATAGTCAAACCATTGGTAGCCTACCATGTAGCCACTCAAAAAATCCTTGAGCTCGTGCGAGAGCGGCGACCACTGGAAACCAATCAGCCGCAGGCCCGCAAACGCGGGCCGGTAGCTAGCCTGCCAGCTAGCCAGCAGGTCGTGCAGGGTAGGGTATAGTAGCTGCTCGGGCGGGTCCCAGGGCTTGAGCAGGTAGTAGTCGAGCTGCGCCGAGTTGATGGCCTTGATGGCGGCCGTGGTATCGGCGTAGGCGGTGAGCAGCACGCGCTTGGCTTCCGGAAACAGCTCGCGGGCGCGGGTAAGCACCTCCACGCCTTCGACCTCGGGCATGCGCTGGTCGGCCAGCACAAGGGCTAGCGGCTCGGCGCGGGCACGCAGCTCGGTGAGGGTGCTCAGGGCCTCGGGGCCCGAGTTGACACTCAGGATGCGGTAGTCCTGGCGAAACTCCCGGCGCAGGTCGCGCGTGATGGCGCTCAGCACCTGGGCGTCGTCGTCGACGGTGAGAATAATCGGCTTTTTCATAGATAGTTAGCTAGCCGCTGGCAGCCACACCGAAAACTCGGTGCGGCCGGGTTCCGACTGGGCTTCGAGCCGGCCACCGTGCTCCTGCACAATGCGCCGGGCAATGTCGAGGCCCAGTCCGCTGCCCTCGCCGGCCGGCTTGGTAGTGTAGAAGGGCTCAAACATATGCGCCAGCACCTCGGGGGCAATGCCGCTGCCGCTGTCGAGGATACTGACGCATACGCCACCCGGTTGCTTTACGGTGCGCACCGTGAGCGCGCCGCCGCTGGCCGGCAGGGCATCGATGGCGTTATCTATTAAGTTGGTCCACACCTGGTTGAGCTGACCGGCCTCAGCGGTTACCAGCGGCGCATCGGGGGCATACTCGCGGGCTAGCCGCACGTTTTTTTGGCGCAGCACGAAGTCAAACATATTGAGCGTGCTGTCGATACCCGCCGTGACGACGAGCGGCTCGCGCCCCCCAGCGCGGTCCATGTGCGAGTAGGCCTTCACGTTGCCCACCAGCGTGCTGATGCGCTGGCTAGCCTCGTGAATATCGCGCGTGAGGCGCACTACGGCCAGGTGACCTTCGAGCCAGGCCAGGGCCGGCGGGCGGGCCGGGGCGGGCAGCGGCTCGACCAACGGCGCCAGGCTGGCAGCCGTGTGGCCGGCATCTAGCAGGCTGGGCGCCAAGGCGTAGCCATCTGCGCAGCCCTGGGTTTCGAGCCAGTCGGCCAGCTCGTCTTCGCAGTCGGCACGGGCCAGGGCCGAGCGGGTTGGCAGAGCAGTTTCGAGCACGCCCGCGCTCAGCAGCGTGGCCACGGCCTCGGCGGGCGGGCAGGCTAGCAGCAGGTTTTTGAGCAACACCGGCTTGTCTTTCAACATGGTGCCAAGTATATCGGCGGCGCGGGCAATGGCGGCGGCGGGGTTATTCAGCTCGTGGGCCAGGCCGGCCGAGAGCTTGCCCAGCGCCCGCAGCTTGTCGTCGCGCTCCTGGGCGCGCACCTCATCGCGGGCACGGTCGCTCATGATGCCTACCAGACGCTGCACCAGCTCGGGGCTGATTTGCTCCAGGGCCGGAAAATCGGTACGCGGCAGCAGGTACAAGGTCGTTTCGCCCACCGCTATACCCTCCCCTTTCGCTATTTGCAACCGCGAATAGGGTAGCACCCCCGTTATCTGGCTAACCTCTACGCGAAATACGGGCCCCTGCTGGCCGCTGGCGGGGCGGAAATATTGCAGGCCGCCAGCCACGATGGCTATCATATGCGTCGTAGGCTCGCCGGTCCGCACCACCCTTTCGCCGTCGGCGTAGCGGCATAGCTCGCCGTGCTCGCTGAGCCAGGCCAGCACTTCGGCGGGTAGGTTTTGGAAGGCGATAATCGCAGTGAGCGCGGCGGGGTCGGGAGGAAGTTGCTGAGCCATAAAACAGGTAACCAGCGGCGCGCCGCGAAGTTGGCCGCCGGGCCACCATGTTATCCCGCCGCAACCCGCACTACTCGCTACCAGTAGGTGTTCTTTTGCATCGTGACCTCCCCCGCCACTCCCCCGCTCTCATCGCCCGCCGCCCCGCTCACCCGCGAGCAAGTGCTGCGCGCCCTGCGCCTGATAGAGCGCGAAGGCCGCCGCCTGCCGCCCAGCACCGTGTACGAGCTGCTGTACCGGGGCCGCCGCTACCCGCCGCGCGCCGTGGCCGAATTGGCACATCGCCTAGCACAGTCTGACCCCAAGGCGCGCTGGCCCCACGGCGCTGGCCAGCCCACCAACGCCTTGCTTGAAGCCCTCGACTTCACCATCGTGGCCAAGCGCCCCATCCTGGCCGCCGGCTCGGCCCAAGACCAGGGCCAGGCCGCTGAGCAACAAGCCGAAGACCTGTATACCGGCTCCGAAAATTCCTTGCAAAGCTCAGCTACCCTGGCGGCCGAGCCGGGCGCCGCATACGCCACCACGCCGCCCGCTTATACCAAAGCCGAGGCCCTAGCCGAGCTGTTTATCATTACTAATGAGCTGGAAGCGGCCCTAGCCGGCCTACAGCGCCGCCGGGCGCTCTTGCTCCAAGGCCCGCCCGGCACCGGCAAAACTTACCTAGCCCGGCGCCTAGCGTGGCTGCTGCTCAGCGCCCGCGACGAAAGCCGCATCGAGCTCATCCAATTTCACCCCAGCTACGGCTACGAGGATTTTATGCTCGGCTTCCGGCCGGGGCCGAAAGGCCAATTTCAGCTGGTGCCCGGCGTGCTGCCGCTGCTGTGCCAACGCGCCGCAGCCGACCCTAGCCGGCCGTATTTTCTACTTATAGATGAGTTGAACCGGGGCAACGTGGCGCGCATTTTTGGTGAATTGTTGCTCTTGCTGGAGCCTGACAAGCGCGGCCCGGCCCACGCCCTGCGCCTGCCCTACGCGCCGCCCGGCGCCCCACGCTTCTTCGTGCCGGATAACCTATACGTTATCGGCACGCTCAACCTGGCCGACCGCTCGCTGGCTCCGCTCGACTATGCGCTGCGCCGTCGCTTTGCCTTTGTAGGCATGCTGCCGCAGTTTGGCCCGCCGCTGCGCGATTTGTTACAGGCTAGCCAGGTGCCTGCACCCCTCATCGACCTGCTTACCCAGCACATGCGGGCGCTGAACGAGATTATCGCCGCCGACCCCGAGCTAGGGCCCGACTTTGAAATCGGCCACAGCTATTTCTGCGCGCCCCCAGCCCAGCCGGTTGCGGCTAGCCAGTGGCTGCGCCTGATTTTTGAGCAGGAAATCGGCCCACTGCTGGCTGATTATTGGCGCGAGCAGCCCGATAAGGCGGCTGGGCAGCTGCGCCGGTTGCTGGAAGGTTTGTAGGGTAAGCTTTAGCTCGTCTTTTTCCTATTGCAATGCCCAAAAAGGTAAGCTAAATCTTACCCGACCAGCGTATGATTCCGCTCGCCACGCTCTACTACTTGCTGTGCTACGCCTGGCAGCGCTTGCCCGAGCCGGCCGTGCTACAAGCTACTGAGGCGAAAACTTTTCACCGCCCGCTAGAGCTGCTAACTCAGATGCTGCTGCATGCTGCCGGCCAGCTGCTGCGCACGGGCCTGCCGCTAGCCTTCAGCACCAATACGCAGGAAACCAACCAGCTGCGCGGGCGCATCGAGCTAGCCCCCACGCTGGGCCGGGGCCTGCTGCCGCAAGGGCGCGCCGTGTGCAGCTTCGACGAATTGAGTCCTAACCAGCCGCTGCACCAATTGCTGGCTGGCACCCTGGCCGCCCTGGCCACGCACCTCGGCCTGCCGCTAGCCCTGCGCCGCCAGGTAAGCCAGCTGCGGCGTCGGCTACCAGCCAGCGTGCAGCCGCTGGCGCCGGCCGCGCCGGTTTTTAGTATGCTGCGTCGGCAGCGGCTAGCCTCGGCCGAAAGCTTTCTGCTGCACATCTGCGAGCTTATTTACGAAACTGCGCTGCCAGCACCAGCCGAAGGCAGCCGGGGCCGCTTTACCGATTTTCGGCGCGATGAGCGGCTGATGGCGCGGCTGTTTGAGCAGGCAGTGCGCAATTTTTACCGCCGCGAGCAGCGCCAGTACCGGGTATTTACCGAAACGATTGCCTGGCAGGCCGAGGCCCCGCACGCGCCCGACCTAGCCCTGCTGCCCACCATGCTCACCGATACCACGCTGGAAAGCCCTAGCCGCAAGATTATCCTCGATACCAAATACTACGCGGCGGCCCTGCGCCCGCGCTACGACCAGCAGCGCCTCATTGCGCCGCACCTCTACCAGCTCTACGCCTACCTCCAAAACCTGCGCCCCGCCCCCGGCCAGGCCCTCGAAGGCATCCTGCTGTACCCCGCCACCACGGCCGCCATAGATGTACGTTATGCGCTGGCCGGCCACCCGGTGCGCATCGTCACGCTCGATTTGCACCAGCCCTGGCCGGGCATCGCGGCTAGCCTACTGGCTTTGGTTGCGATGCCCTAGCCGGCTAATTTTCATTTCCTGCGGCCTGCCAGGCAACTGCTCAGCGCGTTGGGCTACTCCTCTTGCTGCATGAAAACTTTCACCCTAGCCGCGCTGCACCACATCCGGGATTTTCAGTTTCTAACCGATTCATCGGGCTTGGCGCTGGATGATAGTGGGCAGCTGCATCAGTTTACTGGCGATAAAACCACCCTGGTAGCCACACCGGCGGGCTTCCGGGTCTCGCACCTGCACTTTATCACGCCCGAGTACGGCGCTATTGTGGGCACCGCCTTTGCGGGCCCACCCTCCCCCACCCGGGGCAGCCTCGGTAGCTGGGATATCTTGCTGACGCTAGCGGTTTTAGTGCTTTCACTAAGGCACAGGCGGCCGCGCCGGATGCTCGCGCTTGGGCTGGCTAGCCTGGCCGGGGCCGGACTATTTGCCTGTAGCACCGCCTGGCAGGCGTACCGCCGGGCTGACCCCACTTCGCCGGCAACTACGCTGCTTACCCGCACGCGCCTGGGGCCGGGCAACTATCATTATTACCTGCCCAATAAAAAGCAGACGGCCTTCATTGCCATCACCCGCAACCGCGGCCTGAGCTGGGAAACCCACCAGATTCCGACCAGCTTTTACCCAACGGCCCTCACGGCAATTGGCAATAATTTTTTGGTCGGCACGCACGCTAATGCCGAAGAAGGCCCCCTGGCCCTTCACGGCGACGGCGACATCTGGTTCTACGGCACCGACACCACCTTTACCAAAGCGCTGGCCCACAACACGCCGCAGCATCCGTATCGCCTTAGCGTGAGCCGGGGCATCAACGGCTTTGCCTTTTCAAATGATAATTCGCAGTTGCTGGTTTTTGGTACCGACCGCATGCCCACTTTCCCAGCTAATGAGCTGAGTGCCACTGATGGCAACATCTACGCGCTGCCGGCTAGCCTCCAACCGCCGGCTAAGCTGCTCGATGTGCCCGATACTGTGGCCGTGCACGCGCTAGCCCAGGCTGGCAGCGGCGAACTGTGGGCGACACTTGAAAACCGCAAGCCGCGCGTGGCGCACGGCCGCTTATTCTACGTGCCGCTGCCCACCAAAACGCTGTTGCGCCTGCGCCAGGGCCGCTGGCAGGCGGTACCCGTGGCGGGTTTCAGCAGTTTCGAGCAGGTTGTTTTTCTGCCGGGCACGCCCACGGGCTACTTACTCACGGCTACCGGCGAAGTGCTGGCCACTATTGATAATGGCGATACCTGGCAGCGGCGCGACATGAGCGGCATCCGGCAGATAAAGTACTTCGGCAGCGCGCTAGCCCTGCTTAAACAAGATAAGCAACTAGTGCTAAGCGAGTAATGAAATATAAAAAAGGCCCGCACATTGCTGCGCGGGCCTTTTAGCATTTAGCAGAAACTACGCTGGGCTAGGCCCAGCCGTAATTACTTCTTAACTTCTTCGGTCGTGGTGGTGGTGGTACCGGTGGTGGTGGTGCCAGCAGCCGGAGCCATAGCGCCGTCGGTGGTAGCGCCAGCGGCCGGAGCAGCAGTAGCGTCAGCAGCCGGGGTGGTCATGGTCGAAGCCGAGTCCGTGCTCATGGTCGTGGTCGACTCGGTGGTAGCGGGAGTCGTGGTGGTCGACTCAGTGGTCGATTTCGACTCGCACGAAGTCATACCAATAACCAGGAACAGGGCAGATACTTTCAGCAGGTTGTTCATCTTGTAAATTTGGAAAGGGTTTAGCGGAAAAGCTGCCCTTAATGCCGCCGCTACGGATAGGTAACCCGCCGGTTGCAAAAGTTTTTAAAAAGTTTTTCATTGGGTTACTAATGCTCGTTAGCCCGCATTAAGCCCCGAAGCGAATGAACATGGATAGCACCACGGCGCTGGCTGCCGACGCCCAACTCATCAAAGCCATTCACGGTGGCGACGAGCGGGCCCTGAGCCAGCTCTACCGCCTGCACTGGCCAATGGTATCGCACTTTGTGCTGCAAAACAGCGGCTCCGAGGACGATGCCCGCGACGTGTACCAGGAGGGCGTAATGGTCTTTTATGAGAAGGTACGCGAAGGCTCGCTGGAGCTAAGCTGCCAGATTAAAACGTACCTCTACGCTGTGTGCCGCCGCCTGTGGCTCAAGCGCTTAACTACCAAGAGCCGGCTGCACGGTGTGCGCCTGCTCGATGAGGAAGAGTATGGCCCCTACCTTAACACGGGGGCCGAGGATGACTTGCAGGAAGCCGAAGAGCGCGACCGGCGTTTTGCCACGATGAGCGAGGCCCTCACCCACCTGGGTGAGCCCTGCCGCTCGCTGCTCGAAGGCTTTTACCTGCTCGATAAATCGATGCTCGACCTCACGGCGGAGCATGGCTACACCAACGCCGACACCGCCAAAACCCAGAAGTACAAGTGCTTAACGCGCTTGAAGAAGTTGTTTTTTGCCAGTTATAAAGAAGCTTAACTGTCCTGCTGAGTTTGTGAAGCAGCTTATCACGCTAGCGTAGTTGGGGGCGACTCCAACGCGATAAGCTGCCTCCTTCCTCAGCCTGGCATACCTATCATGCAAACCGAAGCCGACTACTACGCCCTTTTTGAAGCTTACCAGCGTGGTGAGCTGGCGGCCGGTGAGCGGGCTAGCCTCGAAGCCCGGCTCAGCGCCGAGCCCCGGTTCCGGCAGCTCTACTCCGAGTTTCAGGACCTGACGGGCACCCTGCACGCCTACGCCGAGCGCCGCCGCACCCGCCACAAAATCGGGGCCCTGCACGAGGCTATGCTGGCCGCCGAGGCTAGCCCGGTAGTCGAAACTGCCCCGCCCCTTACCCATTCCGTGAACCCAATACTGCGCATTTCGCGCACCGAGCGGCGGCTGCGCGAGTTTTGGAGCGGGCACCGCGCCACGGTAGGCGTGGCCGCTTCGGTGGCCGTGCTGGCCGTGTTTTGCACCCTGCTAGGGCTCGATTTGTGGCGCTCGGCCCGCACGCAGCCGCTGTATGGCTACACCATGCTGCGCCTCGAGCTGGACAAGCTTAAGCACAACCAGCGCGTGCTGAATGCCAAGCTCAATGGCAGCGCGGCGGCCCCGGTCAACAACGGCAAGTTCAGCGGCACGGGCTTCGCCCTCACGGCCGATGGCTACCTGGTAACGAGCGCGCACGTTATTAAGGGCGCTGACTCTCTGCTGATTGAAAGCCGCGACCACCAGCGCTACCACGCCGAAACGGTGTACTCCGATGTGAAGCACGACCTGGCTATCCTACGCATTAAGGATACCAAATTTGCGGGCTTTGGCCGTTTGCCCTACACCTTTAAGGGGGGGCAGGCCGACCTGGGCGAGCGGGTATACACGCTGGGCTACCCGCGCGAAGACGTGGTGTATGGCGAAGGCGCGCTGAGCGCCCGCTCGGGCTTTGGCGGCGACACGGCGTTTTACCAGGTGAGCATTCCGGTGAACCCCGGCAACTCGGGCGGTCCGCTGCTCGATGGCCAGGGCAACCTCATTGGCGTGCTCAGCGGCCGCCAGGATGATGTGCAGAGCGCGGCTTTCGCTACCAAGTCGTCGTATTTGGTGCGCCTCGTCGACTCGCTCAAAAACAAGCAAACCACCCAGCCCTACCACATGCCCCGCGCCAACCAGCTAGCCGGCGCCGCCCGCGCCCAGCAAGTAAAGCGCTTGCAAGACTTCGTGTTTGTGGTGAAGGTGTACGACCAAGATTAACCTACCTGCTTTCTGCAAAAAGTTGAAAAAGCCCCGCCGATTGGCGGGGCTTTTTTTGGGTAGTTGCGTGGGCTTGTAATGCGCCCGTATTCTGGGCATCTCAAGCGCGGACTGCAAAGCCGCGCTACTGCGCAATAACTGCTAACTGCCCCGACCTTTGCCCGGCATGGGTCACTACCTTCTTTACCAAGCCTACGGCAGCCCCGCCATTCTCAACGAGGCGCTGCTCAGCATCCTCTCCTACCTGCGGCAGCCAGCCGGCGCTGCCGTGCTGGTGTATACCGACAACCCAGCGCACTTTCGGGCTGTGTTGGGGGATGCTACCGCCGTAGCCTACGTTTTTATAGAGCCGGCGCAATGGCAAGCCTGGCGAGGTGAAATTGATTTCGTGCATCGGGTTAAAATCAAAATGTTGCAGCACGCAGTGGCGCACTACCCGGGCGAGCTGCTATACGTCGATACCGACACGCTTTTTACGCACTCAGTGGCCCCGATTTTTGCGGCGCTAGCCCAGGGCGAGCACTTTATGCACGTAAGCGAAGGCCGCCTGGGAGATGGCAACCCCTTGAACCGCAAGATAAACCGTGCCTTGCAACAAGCCGGCGGCGCGGCGCTGGCCGGCAGCGCTATCGGCCCCGCCACCCGCATGTACAACGCCGGGGTGCTGGGCCTGCGCAGCCCCACCGATGCGCCGCTACTGGCCGAGGTACTAGCCCTCACCGAGCAGCTCTACCGCCTCTATCCCAAGCACGTGATGGAGCAATTGGCCTTCAGCGTGGTGTGGGCCCGCTCGGGGCCGGTGCACGAGGCCGCGCCCTGGGTCTACCACTACTGGAACCTGAAAGAAATTAGACCAGTGCTGGCCCGGCTCTTTGCCCCGCAGCCCGGCGCCACCCTGGCCAACTGGCAGGCCCGTGCCGCTAGCCTCGATGTGCCCGCGCTAGCCGAGGGCAAGGCGCAGTTTCGAGCGCTGCCGGGGTGGCGGCGGGCGGTGCGGCGCTGGCTGGGGCGCGCCTGGCAGCTACCCGCCGGCCTGGGCGCCGATGAGTTTTAGTAAGCTGTGCAGGAACGCGGCGCGGCCTTTTGCGTAGAAGCTTTCCGAAGGCTGGCTCGCCAGCCCTACACCCGCCAACTCACCCCCAACTCGCTTTTCCCATGGCTGACCAGCTGCAACAAATCGAAAAAATTATGCCCGAAGACATCGCCCGCACCTTTGAGGCGGCCGTGAATGTATTTCAAGGCAAAACCGAGCACATGGACGACCTGCTCAAAAACGGCGGCACCCTGCTGCGTAAGGCTTCCAAGAACTTTTCGTCTACCCAGCTCATCCTGAGCGTGGCCGCCGTGGCCGTGGTAGCCATTGTAGTTATCAAGCGCGCTAGCGACGAATAGTTCGCCTAGCCCGGTGTAAACCAAGAAAGCGGCTTCTCTACCCCGAGAAGCCGCTTTTTGCGTAGTATAAATAGAGTATTAATACCCGGAGCTACTCGCTATTTGCGCGCGTCAGCCAGGGCTAGTGGTGCCGGCATTTGCTCGGCGCTGGCCAGCGTAGCGCCAGCCGGGGCTTGGTATACGAGGGCAGCCACACCCCAGAGCTGCAAATTGCGGCGTACGGTTTCGGCTGCCAGCCAGCTGTCGAGTTGAATAACTACGCGGCTGGCCGGCTGGCCATTTACGGTGGTGCTCACGATTTTGGCCGGCAGCGACTGGTCGATAGTCAGCACGCGGGCCAGGGCTGTGTGGGCGCGCTGGGTATCGGTGTAGGTACCAGCCTGCACCAGAAAGCGCGGGGTCGTTTTAGTTGCCAGGGCCACTCCGGGGCCGGCCGGGTCTTCGGCCGGAGTCGCTGCCAGCACCGGGGCGCTAGCCTCGGTTTCGGGCAGCAGGTAAGCCGTGAAGGGCGCGCGGGGGTTGGGGTCGCCGGCTTGCAGCTGCGCCAGGTTGTCGGGCGTGTCGGCAATGCCGAGCGGCGTAGCGGGGTCTACTATTTCGGCTACTACCGAAGCTGCCCCGGCCTCGATGAGCCCCAGCGGCCGGGCGGCCACCTCGGCCAGGTCAATAATACGCTGGTGGCGGAAAGGGCCGCGGTCGCTGACGCGCACCACTACCGTTACGCCATTGTCAATGTTGGTTACCCGCAGGCGGGTGCCGAAAGGCAGCGTTTTGTGCGCGCAGGTGTAGGCGTGACGGTTGAAGCGCTCGCCACTGGTAGTTTTTTTACCCTGAAAATATTTGCCATACCACGAGGCGCGGCCCCGGAGCACGGTAGCGTAGCCCTCACGAGCCGCCGGAATAAAGGTGGGCAGCATCCGCGGAATGAGCACGCGGCGACGGCTATGTTTACGGTGCAGCTTGTGTGCCCGGCTGCTGCGGGCCTCGGCTGGCAGCACTAATCCGGTTCCCAGCACAAGCCAGCAAAGGCACTGAAGGAGAAAAGCGGAAGATAGATAATGTATTCGCGAAAGCGGCATGCGCTTGATAGGATGGTGAACCTGCCGAATGTAGGGCCACCTTTTTTAAAACAACTATCTTGGCAATGCTAAACCATTTACTTTCGATTAAAAATTGAACTTTACTAATAAATCTTGCACTAAAGATGTGTGGGCCTGGCTTTGCAAACAGGCAATTGTGTTTAGTTAAGGCACCTTATCGCTTATTATTGCACTTTTGCAATAAGACCCCTTAAATGCGATTATCCGGCGCGTACAAAATTTTGGCTTAAAGCTTTAGTTTAAGCCCGCAGCCCGGTTGTCGGGTTGCTAAGTTTGTTGTATCTTCCCGCGCTCGCGAATCTGGAAAGGGCTGTACCTTCGTAGCATGGATTTTGGCCGCCTGCCCGACCTGCGCTACGTTGATTTTCGCCTGCCCCCCGACCACCCCGCCACGGCTCCGGTGCTGGCGCGGGCCGGGCTACTGGCCCCGGCCGCCCCTAGCCTCTACGTGGGCTGCCCCATCTGGACGAACAAGGAGTGGCTAGGGTCGTATTTCCCACTCGGGGCTAAGGAGCCTGATTTTCTGAAATACTACGCCCGGCAATTCAATTCTATTGAGCTCAATACCACCCACTACCGTATTCCCGATGCGCCCACCGGGCGGCGCTGGCGCGAGGCCGTGGGGCCGGGCTTCAAGTTTTGCCCCAAGCTGCCGCGCAGCATCAGCCACGAGCGCGAGTTGTATAATACCGACGCCCTCACGCTCAGCTTTACGCGCGCCGTGCAGGAATTGGGCGATAACCTGGGCACCTGCTTTTTACAACTGCCGCCGCACTTTGGCCCCGAGCTGCTACCGCGCCTCGAACGCTTCCTGCTCGACTGGCCCGCCGAAATACCCCTGGCCGTGGAACTGCGCCACCCCCGCTGGTTTTCGGATAAGGGGCTAGCCGACACGGTTTTTGCGACGCTCGAAGCGCTGAACAAAACGCTGGTTATCACCGATGTGGCAGGCCGGCGCGATGTGCTGGCCCAGCGCCTTACCACGCCCACGGTCTTTCTGCGCCTCAACGGCCACGGCCTGGTGCCCAGCGACTACGCCCGCGCCGATGCCTGGGCCGAGCGTCTGGCCGCGTGGTACGGGCAAGGGCTGCAAACGGCGTATGTGTTTATCCACCAAAAAGATGTGCGCCATGCGCCCGTCTGGACCCAGCATTTTCTGGCTAGGGTGCGCGAGCTTACGGGTATAGTGGTGGCCCCGCCGCGCCTCCTGCCGCAGCAGGTGCAGGGCAGCCTGTTTTAGAGTCAGGCTACCATTATAGCACCCCACCTACCCCGCTGATAACTAAGGCTATCAGCGCCGTATTGAAGCTAAAGGAGATGAGGCCGTGCAGCAGGGCTAGCCGGCGCTGGGCGCGGCCGCTGATGCTAACGTCGGCGGTTTGGGCGGTCATGCCGACTACGAACGCGAAGTAGGCGATGTCGAGGTAGTCGGGCTCTTTGTCGCCGCCCGGAAAGTCGAGGCCGCCCATATCAGCCCCTTCGTCGGTGGCATCGTAGTAGGTGTGGGCGTAGCGCAGCGTAAACACCGTGTGCACCAGCAGCCAGGAAGCCGCCACCGCCACCACGCTCAGGGCAATGTGCCGGGCTAGCTTGGCGGGCGGCAGGCCGTGGCTGGTGTGCAGCAGCAGCACCACCGCCAGCAAGCTGGCGCCAGCCGCCACCAGCACAAATACGAAGCTCAGCAGGCGGCTCAGGTCTTCGGAAGCAGCTACGGCCCGGATATGATTGGTATCGGCCGTGTAGATGGAGGCCCAGATGAGCCCCAACGTAAGGATGCCGAAGACATCCCAGCCCAAAATAAGCCGCAACAATAAGGAGTAGTGGGCGGGGCTGAGCGCCCAGGCGGCCACCCCCACTAGCCCCCCAATACCTAGGCGTAGCGCGGCCGGCATGTGGGCTAGCCGCAGCCACCACGACGGCGAATGAACAGTATTTTTCACGCCCCAAGGTAGAACCCTTCACCTGTGCATCACCTGAACCGGGCGGTGGCTACCTAGCCCAGCAGCCCGTTGGTTCAGGTTTTCCTGCCTTGCTTTGCAGCCATGAACAGCGCCCCCCTCTCCGGCCTCTACCAGCCCTCGCTGGCTTTGCTCACCGACCTCTACCAGCTCACTATGGCTTACGGCTACTGGAAGCAGGGCCTGCACGAGCGCGAGGCGGTGTTTCACCTCTACTTCCGCAAGGCGCCCTTTAATGGCGGTTACGCCGTGGCAGCGGGGCTAGCGCTGGCGGTGGATTACCTTGAAACACTGCGCTTTTCGGACGATGATATCACCTATCTGGCTAGCCTGCAAGGCAGTAAGGGCAGCCGGCTTTTCCCTGATGAGTTTCTAGCATATCTCAAGGATTTGAAATTTACCTGCGATGTGGATGCCGTGGCCGAGGGCACGGTAGTATTTGGCAACGAGCCACTGGTACGCGTGCAAGGCCCGCTACTGCAAGCCCAGCTGGTCGAAACGGCGCTGCTCACGCTCGTCAATTTCCAAACCCTTATCGCCACCAAGGCGGCCCGCGTGCGCGACGCCGCCGGCCCGACCGATTCGGTGCTGGAGTTTGGCCTGCGCCGCGCCCAAGGGCCCGATGGGGGCCTCGGGGCCAGCCGCGCCGCCTACCTCGGCGGGGCCGATGCCACCAGCAACGTGCTGGCTGGCCAGCGCTACGGCATCCCGGTGCGCGGAACCCACGCCCACAGCTGGGTGATGACTTATGAAAACGAGCTGGACGCCTTCCGCGCCTACGCCGACGCCTTCCCCGACGATTCGGTGTTTCTGGTCGATACCTACGACACCCTAGACGGTGTGCGCCACGCCATCACGGTAGCCCTCGAAATGCGCGCCAACGGCCACGAGTTGGCCGGCATCCGCCTCGACTCGGGCGACCTGGCCTACCTCTCTCAAGAAGCCCGCAAGCTACTCGACGCGGCCGGCCTGGAGAAAGTCCGCATCGTGGCCAGCAACGACTTAGAGGAAAACCTCATCACCAGCCTCAAGCAGCAGGGCGCCCGCATCGACACCTGGGGCGTGGGCACCCAGCTCGTAACGGCTTACAACCAGGCGGCCCTCGGGGGCGTGTATAAGCTGGCCGCCCTGCGCACCGAAGACGGCCAGGGCTGGGACTTCACCATCAAGCTCTCGGAGCAGCAGGCCAAAACCAGCATCCCCGGCATATTGCAGGTGCGCCGCTACCTGGGCGAGGCCAGCCAGCCCCGCGCCGACATGATTTACAACGTGGCGGCGCCTGAACCTTTGCCCGCCGCGCCCACCATCCTCGACCCCGCCGATGCTACCCGCCGCCGCCCCGTGCGCCCCGGCGCCGCCTTCCGCGACCTGCTAGCCCCGGTGCTGCGCCAGGGCCGCCTCGTGCAGCCCCTGCCCACCCTGGCCGAGAGCCGCGCCCACGCCCGCCAGGAAGTGGCTAGCCTCGACGCCAGCATCCGCCGCTACCTGAACCCGCACGTGTACCCGGTGGGCCTGGAGCAAGCGCTCCATGAGTTCCGCACACAGCTGATGCTGGAGAAGCGGCCGGTGCGGCCGGCGTAAAAATTTCGTAAGTTGCTAGCCAGCAAGCCGCGCAAAAACTACGTATGACCTGAGTTAACTTGCCCCAAAGCTTTTTGCTACTGCGCGTATGGCTTCGTTTTATGCTGAATTACACGTCGAAGGCGGCTCCTACCGGGTAGTGCATTGCAGCTACAGCTGCCACCAAGCCACCGATGCCCGGGGCCGCGCAGCGGCTAAGGTGCGACACAGCCCGCTGGAGCTGGTAGTGGACGTGCCTACCGATGACGGGCTGCTCAGTTGGGCCGAGGCCCGGCACAAGCCGCTGGATGGGCAGGTCGTGTTCTACGATATCGCCAGCCAGGTAGCGCACGAAACCATCGCGTTCACCGCCGGCGAATGCGTGCAGTACCGCGAGCAGTTTACCAGCAGCGCCACCGGCGATGGCGCCTACGTATGCCACCTCACCATCACGGCCACCGGCTTCGAGCTGCGGGCGGGCGGCCCAGCAATGGCCCTGGCCACCGCCACCGAGCTGACCGCCCCTAGCGAAGCTGAGGCTGCCCCGGCCACTATGGTAGCCCGCGAAACCACTCCTCCCAGCGTGCCCACGCCGGCCGCCTTCGTTGCCCGCCCAGATGCCTCGCCAACGTTGGCTGCCCCATTGGCAGCCATGCTAAGCTCTACCATTATGGTGGCTGCTTCGGCCGGACCCGGTGGACCCGCCAATTTTGAGAATGCGGTGCACGCTGACTTACAAGCCCTTTACAACACGCCCACTGGCAAGCAGCTACTCGATTCGCTCCACGCTTCCGGCCAGAAGATATACATTCATTACGCACCCGAAAACTCGATTGAGCTTAACCGCCACAATTGGGAAAAGGGCTTTTACGGACTCGACGGCGTGACACCCGGCGCGGGGCTAGGGGTGGGCGTCAACTATAACCCGACCCTGGCCAAGGCGGGCGAACTGCCCTGGAACAACCGGCCGCCGGCCATCGGGCTAGCCCACGAACTCATCCATGCCGAGCAGGCTGCCTACGGCCGTATGCGGCGCGGCGACACCGCCAACCCCGGCGGCCTCGACCCCCGCAATCCCAAAAAGCTGCCCTACGTGCCGCATTATGAACTGGAAACCATTGGCGTGCATCCCGAGCATTCGTACGCTTACACCGAAAACAAGCTCCGGGCCGAGTGGAACCCGCCGCAGGGCCGGCGCGACTACTACTAGGCTGCTGTTTTACTACCTCTCGCCGCTTCCCCATGACCGAGACCCTAGCCACCCGCAACGCCGACTGCCTGCTGACGGTAACGACAACCCATTTGCCCGAAGGCCGGCTCGACCTGCACTACCAAGTGCAAAACCAAGGCGAGCTGACGCTCTATTTGTGCAGCCAACTTTACGAATTGCCAGCGGCCAACGGGGCCGAGACTTCCCCCCGGCTAGCCCCCAATTTAGTTCACGTTCAGGTAGAGCAGGAGGGCGTGCATCTCGATAAAGCCTTAATGGATATGTCTTTCCGCGATGGCATTCGGGTACTGGACATTCCTTACCTCACCCAATTACTACCCGGCCACTCGTATGAGCAGGTACTGAGCCTAGCGCTGCCCCTACTCCCCTACCGCGTGTACGGCAGCCGCCCCGGCGAGGCACCGCCAGTGCCCTTGCCCCTGCGCTTTTCGCTAGGTTACTTTAAAGGCGATGCAGGCATAACTTCCTATGAACCAGTACCCGGCACGCATCAAGTTGCACCCTCTCGCAGCCAGGAGCAACAGGTGCTAACAGTCGGCCCATTTCAGGAGCAAGTGCCCGTGGCCAACACGGCCCCTAGCCCTACGCCAGCCCCCGCCGCTAGCCCCGCACAGTGGACGCCGTGGGGCTAATCCCGCCGCTACCTGAACCCGTACGTGTACCCGGTGGGCCTGGAGCAGGCGCTCTACGAGTGCCGCACGCAGCGGAGGCTAGAGAAGCGGCCGGTGCGGCCGGCGCAGGATTTTTCAGTAGAATTAGACCTGTTCTCTGTTCCACTTATCTCCAACGAACTTTCGAGTTGCTATTTGGTCCATCTCCAAATTGAACAGGTCATTTACAGTTGGGTCATGAGCAACAACTTCATCCAAACTAACAACTATCATATGGTCAGTTGCTTCATTTGCAAATGACCAAGTAGCATCATCGCTGTCGTGCCAAACCCATAAAATGGGCTTTCCTTCTTTAAAGACACATTCAGCTACAAACGTAGCTGCATTACGAAACTCGAAGAATTTGAAATTGAGTTTGTGATTTAGAAGTGGTTGGTCAAACCTGTATGTTTCATCATAAGTTGGCTCCCAAGGAAACTTACCAGCTTTGTCAGGCCAAAATAGTTGTAGCGCCGGAAACGCCTCATAACCATTAAACCATTGGGCAAAGCCAAAATAATCTGGAATATTACTTGCATCTACTCGCAGAAGCTGGACAGGTAGGTTGCTTAAAATCTCGTTATTGTCAACGCCCAATGACAATTGCTTACCTTCTTTAATAAGCTCACCAGTATCATTAAGTATTGTATAAAGTAGGTCAACAGGCAGTCCAAAAGCAATAATTTCCGGATGATTATAAGTTTTCCATAGTCCTATGGTATAAGCGAAAGAAGGGGTGGCCGTACCCTTTTCAAACAACCCAACTGACCAGCCATACTTTTCAACATCATCTCTGATTTTTTTCTCAGCTTTGGTTTCTTGCTGTTTCTGAGCCATAAGAATTGTAAGTAGATTAAGCTTTAGAGTTATAAAAAAGAAAGCCCTGCCTTTGAAAATGGCAGGGCTTTCTTCATAGCTAGCACCTAGGTTCTACGCGTACTTCAACTCCCCCGCTGCGACGCGCAGCGTCACGCCCGCCTCAGTGGTGAGGTAGCCGGCTAGCTGAGCCTGGTAGCCGCTTTGAGCGAGCTGCTGCACGAGGGCTTCGGCGGCTTCGGGGGCCGTGACGAGCAGCATGCCGTTGCCCATGTTCCAGTAGAGGTAGGCGGTTTCGGGGCTGATGCCGCCGACTTCGCAGAGGCGCTGCATGGCGGGCAGAGGTGCGAAGAGGTTATCGAGCACCGCGCCGAGGCCATTTTTGAGCACCCGCTTGAAATTGTCGGCCACGCCGCCGCCCGTGATGTGGGCCGCGCCGCGCAGGGGCAGGCCGGCATCGAGCACTGCCGTGAGGGCGGGCGCGTAAATGAGCGAGGGGGCTAGCAGGGCCTCGCCCCAGGTGGCGTATTGGTCGGCGTCGGTGCCGTCGTAGGGCGCCGTGTGCCAGTTATCGCCGAAGAGGCGCTGCAATGTTTTGCGGGCTAGCGAGTATCCATTGGAACGGAACGAGGGCGAGCGCAGGGCTACCACCGCGTCGCCGGCCTGGGCCGTGGCACCGCTCAGCGGCTGGGCTAGGCTAGTGTGCAGCACGCCGATAGCCGTGGAGCACCAGTTGAAGTTCATGCGCGCGCCGGGGAAGCCGCCGATGCGGTTGCCAAGCTCGGCAATCTCGCCTCCGGTGATGGCGATTTTCGAGAATTGGCAGGCGTCGTGCAGGCCGCGCATCATCTCGTCTACCACGTCGTAGTCGAGGGTATTCACGTCGATGATATTCGACAGGTTGGTGGGCACGAAGCCAGCGGCGATGAGGTCGTCGGCAGTCATGGCCACTAGGTCGTAGCCTAGCGTATCATACTTGTCTAGGCGCTCGCCCAGTTCAATTTTGGTCCCAATACCGTCCGAGCTGATGCCCAGGCGCTCCTGGCCGAAGTGGATTTCGTTGCTAAAGCCGCCGTCGAGGTCGCGGGCGGGCTCACCGGGCAGGCCAGCGCGGGTAGCGAACGTCTTTTTCGACCAGTTGTAGGCGTTTTTCGAGGCGGCATTGCCGAGGTCGATAGAGTAGCCGGCGTCAGGGGTTTGGGCGTTGTTCATGCGGTTCACCCTACTCCAGGCCCCCTCCCCCGTGAGAGGGGGAGCCAGAAGGTATGGGTATAAATTAGGTTATTAACAATAATAAGCGTTTGCTTGGGGCTTATCGCTTCGTGTATAGGGGCCAATTGGCAGCCGACGCGGGACTCTACGCCGAGGAATAAAGCCACTTAGGTTGCCCCAGCCATTTCTGCTTTTGTACCGCGTTTTTATATCGGGTCTAGCACCATCACCCGGATGAAAATGTGTGTTTAAATAGCTCTGCTCATCTTCTGATACCTCGCGGACCGTACCGTCACCTTCTACATACACATATTCAAACCCTGGCTCTTTTTTTCGCAGAGGGACGAAGTATCTCAAGTAAAGATAACTGAACACTATTGTCAGGGTAATTAACACAGAGAGAATCAAAGCCACCCAGAATCCTAGCCGCTTTTGCATTTCCAACAACAGCACCAACTCCATCAACAGCATTCCGAGAGCTAGATAACCGTTCATGAAGTCCAGTTATCTAATGCTCAGTCGGCGCGGGGGCCTTGGCGCTCACCGAGGCGGTGTTTTTGGGACCGCGGTGGCTCAGACGCTCCTCCTGCACGTGACGCAGGTAGTGGGTAACGTCGCCAGTGGGGTACTTGCCAGTGAAGCAGGCGAAGCACGAACCGCCGTGACCGCGCTCCTCGGCAAATAAATCCTGCAAGTCGCTCAAGTCCTGGTAAATAACCTTATCAGCCTCGATGTAGCGGCAGATTTCGTCCTCCGTGTAGTTGGCTGCAATAAGCTCGGTGCTCATGGCCATGTCGATGCCGTAGATGCAGGGCGACACCAGCGGCGGCGCGCTTGAGATGAAGTACACCTCGGCCGCGCCAGCCTCGCGCAGCAGCCGCACAATGCGGCGCGACGTAGTGCCGCGCACGATGCTGTCGTCTACTACGGCCACCTTTTTGCCTTCCACAAAGGCGCGGATGGGGTTGAGCTTTTTCTTCACCACATCTTCGCGGCCGGCCTGGGTGGGCACGATGAAGGAGCGGCCCATGTGGTTGTTTTTGACCAGCGCGCGGCGGTAGGGCACACCGATGGCTTCGGCTAGCCCCGAGGCTGAGAAGTAGCCCGAGGAGGGTACATCAATCACCATATCGGGCTTGAGGCCAGCATCTACCACCTTGCGGGCGATGATTTTGCCGAGGCGCACGCGCTCGCGGGCCACCAGGCGGCCGTGAATGGTCGAGTCTTCGCGGGCGAAGTAAATCTGCTCGAATACGCAGAACGCCTTCGGCAGCTCGTTTTGGTTTTTGTAGTGAACCTTAAAATCGTTGTCGATAAACACGGCCTGGCCGGGGCCAACGTTCTCCACAAACTCAAAATCGAGGTAATCGAAGCAGGTGCTCTCCGAGGCAAAGGCGTACACCGGGCCATCAGGCGTGTCGCGGCGGCCCATCACCAGCGGGCGGATGCCTAGCGGGTCGGTAAAGGCCAGCAGGCCGTGCCCGGCGATGATGGTGACGGTGGCATAGGCGCCCTTCACCAGCTCCTGGGTTGTCTCCACGGCGTCGAAAATATCGACTACCGACAGCCGGTCTAAGTCCTTCACGCGCAGCTCCGAAGCGAAGGTGTACATGATGAGCTCCAAGTCGTTGGTCGTCTTGGGCAGCACGTGGTACTTGTCGTGCAGCAGCTTGGCCACGTCGCGGAAGTTGATGACGTTGCCGTTGTGCACCATGGCTAGCCCGAAGGGGTAGCTCGTGGTGAAAGGCTGCGCCAGGTCCGAGTCGTTGGCGCCCTGGGTTGTGTAGCGCACGTGCCCAATGCCGGTGTTGCCGGTGAGCTTTTTGGTGTGCTTGGGCTTGAATACGTCGTTCACTAGCCCCTGCCCCTTGTGCAGGTGGAAGGCGTCGCCGTCAAACGTTGCAATGCCGGCGGCATCCTGCCCCCGGTGCTGAAGGGCGGTGAGGCCGATAATCATATCGCCCACTACCCGCTCGGGGCCGTGAAAACCTACGATGC
>Ga0308157_10002016_pt1 | contig 36453 bp, 40 predicted proteins | sample PhyBR1_FD_201035 | JGI IMG/M metagenome (GOLD analysis project Ga0308157, IMG submission 201035) | Phyllosphere microbial communities from UC Gill Tract Community Farm, Albany, California, United States - DLSLB.R1 | ecosystem: Host-associated > Plants > Phyllosphere > Unclassified | place: USA... | reverse complement strand
GCGGTTCTTAGCGTCTGACCTGGCACACAGGTTGCTGCTCTGGCAGTGAGGTGCGAGAGATTCTCTTCCGGGAGCCTCCACTACTCATACGAACGGCTCTTATCCTGTGCTAAAAAACGAAAGGACGCATATGATCATCAATAGGAACATTTGTAAAATTCAAAAAAAAGAGGCCAAAAGCCTCTTTTGTCTTAGTGAGCATTAACCTTTCGGTGGGTATGGATCCTTCCCATGCGAGTCGCTATCTCGAATCTGTCCGTTAGGGCGATGAATGACTAATTCGCTCCCCTGATTTCGGGATATAGCTCGCCCAGCATCAATAGCTTCTTGCTGAGTACGGTGAGTTGAAGTCACTTTTTCGTTACCTTCGCCTCTAACAGCCCATTGTCCGTTGTGAGGCACTACATGTTGTTTTTTACCCATACAAGTTACCCGCTGTGTGAAGTACACCATATGGTGCCACATTTAATTATAGACACTATATGTTGCGTTACGTTTGCTTCAAATCACATTATTAGTACTCAACCGTCACCACCTCGCAAATCACATTCGTGCCATTCCACTCTTCTTTGTAGATACTGGTGTCGATACCGCAACCAGGCTGGAACGTGTATCCCGTATCATTAACGAACTTCAGGTACTTAGCGTCTGTACTGTAGCGTCATAGTACCTATGCCCTGAGTACTTAAACCCTGCGGAACCTTGCGGTACGATCCATACCCATATGAAGATAAGGTACTTGCATGTTCAGTAACCATGTACTGTAACTCAATGCCCCATAACGGCCTGTTTAGGGAGTTGAAATACTTATCTGTGTGAATGCGTTTCATTACTAGCAGATGTAGTTTTGTTTCTTTTTCCGTAAATTTTGACATAATAACAACTTGTTTAAAGGGTAATTACCACGGAGAAAAACATGAGACTAACTGTACCTGAAATCGAATGTGACAAAGGCTTTACCCCCGAAAATGATATTTTCAATAGAAAACCCTTCAGCATCCAGCTTGAAAATATAATTGAAAATAGCGATGATGATAACCTAGTCATTGCTTTAAATGAAAAATGGGGGAATGGAAAGACAACATTTCTGAAAATGTGGGAGGCTGAAATATCTAAGCATCAGAAGTTTAATGTTGTCTATTTTGATGCTTTCCAGAATGATTTTCAAACGGACCCATTCATTGCTATAGCATCACATATATATGCAAAAATAGAAGATGAAGACGCAAAGAAAAAATATCTCACAGCAACAAAGAAAGTAGCATCCGTGCTAATGAAAACGACACTAAAGGTGGGTATTAGTGCATTAACTCTTGGGGTCGTAAAAGGTTCAGATTTCGAGGAGCTAGGCGATGATATCAGCTCAGCTATTAACGACCCTTTAGAAAATTACATTGAAGAAAAAATAACTCAACTTGATAAAGAAAATAATACACTTGAGCACTTCCGCTGTACTCTTAGTGAAATTGCCGCAGGGAAAAAATTAATTTTCATAATTGATGAATTAGACCGTGCAAGACCTAACTATTCGCTTGAATTACTTGAAAGAATCAAACATGTTTTTAACACAAAGAATATTTTCTTCGTTCTTTCTACCGACAAAGAACAATTTATGAAGGTAATTCAAAAAACATATGGTTCAATAGATGCAAACATGTATCTAAACAAATTCGTTCACCTATGGATGAGTCTACCTAAAAATGATAGTTCTGAAAGAAAATCATACGCACTCTCAAAATATATAAATTACATTAACAGGAAAATTTTAAGTAGAGATTTAAGTCTACAAACATCACTGGATGTTTTATCATATTTACTAAGAGTGAATAAATTTAGTTTACGAGATGCAGAGCGATGCTATTCACTTTTACTACTATGTAATGCAAACGTATCTAATGGATACAAGTGGGAATATCAAGTCGGTGTTGCAATAGCTGTTTTCCTTAAACTCAAAAATGAAACTATACTTGAAAACATAAAAGACAAATCAGTCACGAAACAACAGCTGATGGAACAGTTAGGCATTACGCAACTACCTGAAGATGACAACTATCATATTCTTCTAGCAGTAAATACCGAGTATCTAACTCGCGAAGGCTATGCAAAGGCAGTTAGGGAGGGTGATCAAATGATATTTCGGGATGATTATGGCCAACAACCATTAACTATATCACACGCTATAGATGCACTTTATAATATTCAATAAAAGCTTATTAACTAGCTTCCACCAATCAAGATGAACAGTACTTTCCATATTTCATCAATTGGAAGTATGGGAAGTACTACACCACAAAAAGCCAGAACTGGTACTATGACGTAATTCAATAGAATAATGAACGTCAGTACCCATCCTAAACCTTGTCGCCAGGTGAAGCCTTTACTGGTCTCTTCAAGTGTTATCTGGTTCTGTTCATGTCTATTTTGTACGTCCAACTGTTGCTCGTTTTTTTCTTTCTTCTGGAAAAAAGTTAAACCGACTTTAATTAAATCAATTATCCTTGCTATCATTCTATGATCCCCACTGCGTATACATGAAAATGTTTACCTTTTACGAATAGCTTCTTATACTCGATGAGGTATACTTGTAGTACTTCACCTTGAAATTCCCATTCCAGTACTTCGCCATCTTTAAAGGTTTGCTTTTTTTCAAAGATCACATTCATGTAACTATCAATTAGATAGTCACTGTTCTTAATGATCTTTTGAAATTTTTTACCTAGAAACATTTTATTCATTGGCATTGAATTACCATCTGGTGTAAAACCACCTAGTGTAATATCACTCGTTAATTCTTCATAATGTTGTTCAAAATTCATTTCTTGCTTATCCTAAATGATCCTTCAATTCCACTCATCACTACTCGTACACCTTTATCAACTTCAGCATAGAAATCATAAATAAGTTTACGGCGTTTCTCTGCTCGAAGACCTATCACACGTTTAGTTTTCGTTTTAGTATCTTTCTTAGAATCATCAATTAAACGTTCTTTACCATTCTTTGATTTAACTACTTTGTACTTACCACTTTTCAGACCTTTATTTAGTCCTGATATATTGCCAAATCGATCTAATCTAGCTATTGAAGTCGGGACAAACTTATCAATCAATTTCTGTTCAACAATAATATCGTATAGATATTTTGCTTGTTGATTCTTAATCATGATTGTGGCAGTGATTGAATTCTTCCCATTCTTTTTATAAAAGAAGAGTACTGATCTGGATGTAAAAGCGTTAGCACCTCTGTCTACTGAGTTGTTTAAATCAGATTGAATTTTTTGGGATAGTACGCGTGATCTTTTAATTATCTCTTCTTGAAACTGCTTTCCTAGCTTTGTTCCCTGTGTGTTTATGTACGATTTTGCGTTACTAATCCCATTGATTCTAGTAGCCATGTATCTACCTCAACCTTTCCAATAGTTCCTGAACTATCCCTAATAGGGCTTTCTTTTCTTTAGCGTTTGGTGCTCTAATCTTCGTCACTATCGCCAGGTTCAAACAATTAGGTTTAAGAATCTCATGTAGTATTAAAATTGATTCAACTAAAAGCGTTTCACGCATTGTAGGAAACGCATAAAGAATAACCTTTCTGTACTGATAACCATCTTCAATCTTTTGATTAACAATCTTTGAACTGCTTGTATAGTGTTCCCAATGATTAGTAACTGAATCCTCTTTCAGTTTTTTGACCTCTTTAACTCTCTTGTACATTTGTTTAGAGCCAATGTAAGTACTACCATCTTCAAATTGAAATTGATAAACAAACCCTACGTAATCACCATTAGTCAAAGTACGTTTATCCCAATCCTCTGTAAATTCCCATTCCATAGGGTTCTGTATATCCATAAATAAATACCTATATAAAGTTAACTAAAGGTATTTATTAATGAGTGACTTACAAACAAGATTAAAGAAATATGAAGGTACAAAAGAGTACCAAACAAAAATGAAGTACTACCGAAATGGTAAGTTTTATCCATATGCTGATAGCTTAGGTTATCAAACAATCGGCTATGGTCATTTAATTACAAGAGGTGAAAGCTATCAAAATGGTATTACGGAGGTTATAGCTGATGAACTATTACATCATGACATTGTGATTGCACAAAATAACCTAGATACTCTTGATATATGGCTTCCAAATGATTGGCGAGATTTTATGGTCATCATGATTTTCCAATTGGGTTTAACTGGCGTACAGAAGTTCCAGAGGATGTTAAAAGCGTTGAAAGAAAGAAACTACACTGAAGCAATCAAACAAGCTAAAGATTCCCGATGGTACAAGCAAACTCCAAACCGCGTAGATCAAATGATCTCTGAATTAACTAATAAATAAAAAAAGGCAAGCACGATAAATGTAGCTTGCCTTTTTTACTTATTGTTTCTGTTCTAGGATTGTAATAATTTTCTCAATTTTAACATCTAAATCATGAATCTGAGATTCAAGTTTAGTAAGTGAATCCCTCATTTTATCTTGATCCGTTTCAATACGTAAAATACTTGATTCCTGTACTGCCTGTTTAGTTTCAATATCACTAACACGGGTAAGTAATTCATCAGTATCTTTTGTATTATCTCGAAAAATAGAGTATAGAAATACACCGCCAGAAATAACAAGAGCCAAAATAGTACCAATATCCATTAGTAAATATTCCTTATTGTTATTATTATGTAGTTATTTATAATTAGTATCCGGTGAAAGTGGCTAAAGCAATCTGAATACCATTATTACCCATAGCTTGGGTATATGATCGTTGTAATTTATTAATATACTGAAAACTAAATGAAGTACTGGAATTGCGTTTAATTACTAAACCTGAATAACCTAATACCGTTCCATCATCCGAAACGTTACCCGGACATTGTGACCAACAAAACCACGGATTAGCAACCGGAGAAGTCACCGTAACTACGCTAGATAGATCCACACCGGCACCAGCCGATAAGAATCCGACTATACGAGGCATTGTAGCAGCACTCGCAGCAGACCATATAAGAGTACCCGAAGCATTATATACATCCAGATAACCAGAAGTAGGCGTAGCTGTATGTGTACTTGTCATGAATCGTCCAGAATTAGGCATAAACAGATAAGCACCAGGAAAACACCAGGCACCATCTGTTTGTAGTTGAAACCAGTACTGAGTAGTGTTTCTATTAACTATTACATTACTATTCAAAAAACCAAGAGCACCACCATTACCAAAGGCACAAGTAATACCAGTGTAGTAGCCTTGATCAGTTAATGTACCCATAGCTTTTACACCACCATTCATAATTGATTTGTTAGTACTGTCTATGGTTAAAGCACCCGCTGAATTATAAACCTCAAAACCTGACATATTACGCCGCCCATTTATATACGTTGAATGAATATGTACCAGAAGCAGGGAAATTGCCAGGTAGATAAATTGCCGTGAATGAACCATTATTACAAAATGCAGACCAATCATTAAAATTGTCTGATGCAGGTGCGTAATGTACGAACCATCCTGTAGTTTTCATATTTGGTACTGTAACGGTATAGCTAGCAGTACTTGAAATTACATTGATATTATATGTACCCATATAACGTATATTATAATCTGTAAGATCTACAACAAGCACACCCGCAGAATTCCAACATTGTAAGCCTTGTGCCATATTTAAATCCTTTTAAAAGCATAGGTGCCTGATCGCCCCTACAATATTTATTACCACAAACCCATTCTTACACGTAGAGTATTATTATTATCATATATTTGAATGATGTTATTACTGATTACCATTCTGCCAGTTCCCCCACTACCATTAATATATAAAGTACCAGCCTTGTTAATCTGCCAACCTGAGGTATTTGATACATAATTAGTACTTTGTAAGGTATTTGCGATGGAACCCGAGTCTATACTGCCATCAATTATGTGGGCATTGTTTATTTGAGCAGCCCCAATCTTAGCACTAGTAATAGCACCATTTGCTATATAAGCAGAACCTAAAGAACCTTCCTGTATCATTGCTGTTTTTATATAAGTAGTACCGTTAACTATCGCAAATGGAGCAGTACCACCAACCGTAGCTGTATCAGTACCTGAAACGATAAACTTGTTAGCAGCAACATATAGAGCAGAGTTAGTACTAGCACCTTGTGAAGCAATCAGACGTATACCAGCTACAGTACCATTAGCATTAACGGATAATGAATACTGAGAATCTACAGTACTTGCCGTTGCCTTAGTTGCCATTTGGGTATTAACTGTTGCAATCTGTCCATTAACATCACTACGTAGCTGTGTTACTGCGTTTGTTTGGGCGGAGTTATTGCTAGTTACCGTTTGTGATAATGTCTGAATACTTGATTTATTTCCATCGGCTGTACTTTCTACCGTTGATAATCTTTGAGAAAGTGAACTATCAACATCAGCAATTTGTGTACTTAGTGTTTGTTCGCTTGCTGTAATCTTATCATTTGTACGTGCTTCTGATTGACTGATTACAGTACTGGTATTGTTATTCGCGATTGCTACAGCATCATTTAACGTATCAGTTAGACGATCATCTAAATCAAGAACGCCATTAATAGCATCAGCATCTTCTTGTGTAAATTGATACTTAGAGTTAATAGAAATTGTCTGTACTGGACAATATTGAATGTTGTCAGTACCGAGTACATCAAAGAACCCCATTTTAACTTGATATGTACCATCAGTTATATTTGGTATACTGTCAAATTCAGGTGCGTAACTTGTGTAGAGTTTAGTAGTAGTACCGGAAACAATACTGATAACAGCACCAGCATAATCACGTTCAGTTGATTTAGTCCAAGAGGCAAACAGATTACCAAAACCACCAGTAAAGCTAACACCAGTTACTAAACCTGCCTGTTTGTTCTCTACTGTAATTTTAACTTCCTGTGAGTATGTACCAGTGTTAAAACCTTGTGCGATAATACCAATAGTAGGTTTACGAACTTTCAATCTGTTTAGAGCAAGAGTTAAATTGAATGTATTGCTTTGCGTATAGAATGTATCAACTAAAGTAGTACCATTATAGATGTTAATAACATAATATTTAAAGTACTCACTAAATGAACGTCCATTAACTAATAAGTTCTTCTGTGAATCCCAACGTATATTAAAATCAGGGGTATCTGTTACAAGTGCTGATTCTGTTTTATTAGCCAGTATTACACCAGTTACAGCAGGTAAGCCAAAGTTATATGTAGGTACAATACCTGTTAATGATAAACGTGGTGATTGTAAACCCAAGTTATTATAGGCAACCACTGAAAAGTCATAGCTTGCTGTATCTGTTAAACCAAATAGTTCATAAACGGTTTTTTGTGTAGCAGTACTACCCGCATAAATCCAAGTAGAAGAACTATTAAGTTTATAGTATACATAATATCCGCGTAGGTATGGATCTTGTGAAGCATCCCACGTAAGATCAACAATCGAACCAGCAGTAGTATTACCTTTCTTAACAGCCTGTAGGTTAGTTGGTGGCAATACTGATAGTTCGGGGAAGTTAATCACACCACCCGGTGACCAGATACCCGGATCAACGCCGTCATACATCTGATCTGGTGCCTCCACCGCAGTAATAGTAACGTAGCCAATGTTCTCTTGATCTGTACTAACATCTTTATTCAGTACTTTAAATTTACCTGAAATAGCAAGTTCATCATTACTAACATCAATAGCATCCCATACTTTTAAATCCCATCCTTCACTTGTGGTAAAGGTGATAGTACGTAGGGCATATTTCGCCTTTAGAACATCAACGTTAGCCATTTTAGCTATGACTTCTTGATCGTAACTCCAAGTATAATCACGTGATAATGCGATTACTTGCCCGTCATGCTGTATAGCTTCATCAATGGAAATATCAGAAGGAATACGTACTACATCAGTTGTGTACATTGATTGTGGGTTAGTATACTTACAATCTACTGTATTGAAATAATCAGTACCGCCTGAAGTACTAATCTGTACACCACCGACCATATTACGCTCATTAAATGACGCTACAGAAACAGTTTTACGATCTGTAGTTAAGCAGATTTGCCCCGCATGTACATACATAATACCGCCAAAACTCTGACAAATATTTTCAATGTTATCCATGAAAGTACTTTGATAACTAATTGCCCCGTTTGCGTACATTTCAAAAGCATCACAATATGCCGCAGTTTCTGCGAATGTATCTTGATTGATTAGACTAGGATCAATACCCATACCATATACAGTATTGGTTAAGTAATCATAGATAATTGAAGGTGGGTTGCTACTTGCTTTAATAGTACCATCAACAAAATCAAAAATACGTTGACCTTTCATTTCTACAGTTAGTGCGAATTGGTCATTTACAAGAATGTTATTTTCAAGTGATTTTTGTGTTTTCTTGATAACAGTACTGATAGTAACAACACCTTTACCAAGAAATTTATTAGTCCATTTCGGTCCAGCGTACTGAGTAGCTAGGGATTTAGTACTTGTATAATCACCACCAAAACGTACTTCAAGTTGTAGATAATCTTTATACTTACCTGCGATAGAACTATTTGGTACTATTCCATCTTGTGTAATTGGTGATGATAGTACTGGTTCATTATCAATATAAATTTGTTCAATATGTTTTTCAGTACCCGCATACGCTACTGCTTGTTCAGAAAATAAGTATTGTGAATCTGAATTAGGTACGTTATACCAAGTTACTATACTACCAGTTAGTATAAATGAACCACCTGAAGTACCATTCTTATGTGGATATTGACCTCCAAATATTACTGGCAATCCTGTAGTCGGAGAAACTGACCTACTTAGACTATCCGATACATCCCCATAACCCGTTACCCCTACTTGAGCTAGCATAGATGTAGCAACTAAACTTACTGCCCCTGCCGTAGCACCCCAACCAACCGCAGCTAATGCCGTTCCTCCTGAAAAGTAGACCGCCGCCGCAACTACAACCGCTGTTATAATGGCTCCAAAAAAGCCGCCTAAACTCTTACCCATCTATGTGTTTCCTTACTCTATAATATGTTCCTTTTGTTGGTTTTGGCTGGAGTTCAAAACCTTCATGATCAGCAGTAACACCAAGTACACGACCTGATACAACCACTGCCATGATTAGAGGGTTATCAGGATCTAGCCAGATATCACCGTCTATTACGTGCTGTACGGGCTTACAATAGGCTTCAACTATTTCCCCTGTGTGGTTCCATCCTTCCTTGTTTAAACCCGCTATACCCTCTTTAACGTTCGTATATTGGCGGTCTGAAAGGGTTGTTGTACCGTTAATTAAATCAATTAATCGAAGTACTATAATGTTGCAATCATTAGTACCGAACTGATAAGGGCTATCAATTGCTCTTTGAATGATATTCATAATTTCGTTATGTAGATTTTTCATTATTTGTACTTCCAATTTTGATTTTGATTAACCTGACCAAGTAATGAAAAGTACTCATCACCCTTGTAATAAGATTGATATACTGAATTAGCAGCTATTAGAGCTGGTTGACGATCAAGTTTCTTATATACAGAATTGACAAATACAGTCATTTCATTGGTTTTAGCATTTGGATCTGTTACGGCTTGAATGTAATCAATGAATCCAGTAAACATAAGCATGGAATCAATAACAGTACTATCATATGGATTCAAAATAACTAACTTGATATTCATCTGAGCATCTTTAAGGAATCCACCCAAAGCAAGAGCACGTACTGAAGCATTAACGTTACTTATTTTGAAGTTAATAGCATCATTCGTAATACCCTTTTGTTCAGAATATGAAGGCAGTGACCCACTTATAATATCGGGGAAACTTGTATATTTATAACCATCAAGAGGAATATCAATTAGTGAATCAGTCCAGTGAAAACCATTAGTACCTTTTGGTAGTACATCAAAACATGTTACGAAAACGCCTAAACTCATAATATCCATTAGGCTTAGTTGTGTTTTGGTAGTACCTCTAACTAACTTCCAGTACTTGAGAAGATTAGCGTTTGTGTATGTAGTCGCGTTCATTATTGTATGTTCTCTGTAGCCTTTAGTGTGATGTTCATAATATTACCTACTGGCATTATGTAATCATTATCAGGATCTAATACAGCTTCAATCATAAGGTTGTTATATTTGATTACTTCACTTGCCTGTACTGTATTCTGTAGAGCGGGAAAGATAGTAATACTGGTGCCAGTACGCTCTACAATTCGATATAGCTTGTTATGATTAGTGAATTGAACCCATTCACCAACGGCTAATGTATTAGTACTTGTTGGGATAATCATATTTCCAGGTTGAATTAACCCAGTACTGGTAACTGAGCCAGTTTGTGTACCATGATATGTACCAGCAACACCAAGAGACAATGTAAATGGTCTACCTTGTGCGTACTGAGCTAAAAAGCTATTAACTTCAGTTAGTGCTGAAGGATTGAAATTGAGTGTGAACTGAATATTGTAGTACTGAATACCCGTTGATCTCATGATACGCTGACCTGTCCATGTTTGATTAGAGTAAATTGGTTCAGTACTTTTAATTTGAAAGTTTGTAACCTTCACATTATTTGAAAAAGATGCCATTGAAAATCCTTTTTTCCTTTATTTTCCGTCTTAAATTATTTATAGTGTTACAAAAAAATTCAGGTGATGTTTATGTTTAATGAGCACAGTTATAAGTCTTTGTTTGGCTTCACACGCAAATGTGAGATTGAAATCATCCTCAGGAATGAAGATCATGACGGTATCCCAATCGTAATCGCTCCTGGTTTTCTTACCGAAAATCAAGAGGACTGGTTAACTTATATTGAAGAAAGGATTAAAGCCCCTTTAATTTATGTTAAGTGGCGATCATCTTCTATAACACGAATGACCCAAAAATCTTTAATTTCATTGCTACCTTCTTTAGCCATACCAATCATCGGTTCCTATCGAGTACCGGCACTGTTAAGTACCATTTATTCAAGCTGGAGTAACGCAGCTAAAGAAGCATCACTAGCAGGACGTGACCTCTCAAGAGTACTCAATGATATTTGGGATGATGATGATAAAGCAATTTTCATTGGTCATTCATTGGGTGTTAGAGTAATTACTGAAGCTATGCGTACTTTAAAATATGATAATGTCTTAACTTCAATATCTATTGCAGGTGCAATTGATTCTGAAGAATATGAAAAACGAATCGTAGCTATAAACTCAAAGCGAAGTATAAAACATACTAATATGTATAGTGATAATGACGCCATTTTAAAATGGCTATATCGTATAGGTGAGTTAAACTACAAAAAAGATCCAATTGGCCTTGTTCGCTGTGATTTAGATAATGTGATTAATTACAAATCCAGCATAGGTCATACTGAATATCATGAGAAATATATTTTCAGTAAAACAATTGTCGAAATATATAACAAAGCTATAAAATCAATAAGTATCTAAGGTAATAAGTACTGACATTTGGTGTCAGTACTTATTATGTATTACGTTTAATTGAGCTTCTGTAAGCCTGTGCTACACTGTTTTGGTGTTTCTTCAACATTTCATTGAATTTCTTATCATCACCAGCTACATCACCTTGAATAATTAAAGGTGCGTTAATGGTCACATCACCTGAAGTACTACCACCTTCGTGTTTATCAAGAAACGCTGTTAGTTTCTTGTTCGCTTCTGGCTGTACTACACGTTCCCCCGCTTTCAGTACAAATGATTTGTTATCATACCCTGCTGGTAGCTCATCTATGCCGCCGTGGAATTGTCCATTTGCAGCACCTTTAGCAGTACTGATAATGTTCATACCCAATGATAGGATCTGTGCGTAGTTCGCAAGTGAAGCGGGGAATGGCGTTGCTAGTGCCTGTGCTAGTGCTGATTGGATTGATAGTACTGTCTGAGCAATACTAATACCCCTACTAAGTGCAAATGCCGCTTGAGCAGCACCGGAGGATTCACCGAAAGCCTCTACCATACCTTGGGTCAGAGAATCAGCAGTACTACCAAAGATTTCTAATTGAGCTTGTGCGTTTTGATTACTAATGGTGATTGCCTGTGCGTTATACTTAGCTGTAATTTCAGCTTTGCGTTTTTCGTAGTCCTCATGACCTTTCAAAAGTAAATCATTCTGTTCTAGTTCAGCATTCATAGCATCAGTATTATCTTTCTGTAGCTGATCAGTATTATCATACGTAAATGGATTTTCACCATTTATACGTTGATTTTGTTGAGCTGCCAGGAATCTAGTTTGACTACTATTTAATCCACCTGAAGTAATTAACGCATTAGTATCTTTTAATGATTTATTAGGATCTTGATAGCCAATCATCTGATTAACCATATCAAGCCGTTTCGCCGCACCGGATGCCAGTTGGTCACTCAGAAGTTTCTGTAGTTGTGTCTTACTTAGTCCAAGGGTTGTAGCTGATTTATTGATAACATCTACAAGTGCCTTTTGTTGTCTGTCAAACTCTAATAGCTGCCTTTCATTGCTATCAATCGTCATATCAGTAATGGCTTTATCAAGTGCTACCTGAGCAGTTAGGCGTTCACGTGTGACTTTCTCTTGAAGAGTCTTGGCCTTTGCCGCTACCTGTTCCTGTCTACGTTGTTCATCTTTTAGTTTCTTATCACGTTCAGCTTGTTCTTTTGCAGGATCTACGTACCCGCCCTTTTGGTCTAATTGAACTGTAGCAGCACTTAACGGAAGATTATTATTCAGTACCGGAGCCTTGTTATTGTTACGGCGTTCTTCTTCACCATCAAGCATTGATTGTGTTAATGGATCTACGAGGTTAAGAAATCCCAAACTATTAAGTACTTTATGTAATGCGTTTGCCTTTGTAATGTAGGTATCAAAGAAATCAGTACTATCCGGTTTCTTACTCATTACATCAACAAAGTTATTAGTTGCTACAACAATTGGGTTTAGTGCTTCAAATAGATAAGTTTTACCCGTTTGAGTAAGAGTGTTAAGGTTCTTATCGAATTCAGCATATTGTTTAGCTTGTTCATCAGTTACATCTACTGATTCTTTCGAGATCTTCAACCATGCTTCATTAGCATTTGCGGATTCATTAAGTACACCAGTTAATTTACTGGCATCACTCGCCACGGATTCAAGTAGGAATTTCTGATCCGCAACACTTGCCCCCGCATCACGCAAATCATAGAACATCTGAATTACTGCTTTTACGCCGCCCTGTGTATCATTTAGAAACTTAGTATATTTCTTTGGATCTAAACCTACAGATTTAATATCATCAGCAATACCACCACCATTACGGTACGCATCAGCTAATTTATCAAGTGTATCCTGGTTAATATCACCAAACTTTTCAGCATCAAATCCCGTTTCACGGAATGCCTTTTGAAGTTTCTGTAGTTGTTCTACTGATAATCCAGATTGTTTACTAAGTTGATTTAGTTCACGAACCATATCATTAGCTTTCAATACGAGAGCACCAACGGAAGTAGCAGCAAGGCCAGCTACGGAAATTACCCCGCCTATACCAGTACTCATACGTCCGAATGCACCCGCAATACTATCAGCACTTGAAGAAAGAGTACCCGAAGTATTACGGGAAAATGTATCTAATGAATTTTGGGATTGAGCTAATGCCCTTTGTAACCCTGTAGCATTAGCATCAATTTCTACACGTATATTATTATTTCTTGCCATTGTTTTTTCTCATCGCCTCATTTTTTATAGCCTCACCAATTGAAGAAATAGAATTAGAATGCTTCTCTTCCTTAATGGCTTTTCGTTTATTTGCCTTTTCACGAGTACTAAGAGTTGGATCGAGTACATCTAGAAAATCATAGTCTGATACTTTTAAATTCTTCTTAGCTTCAGGTGTCAAAGTACTTGAATTAAGAGACGAGTAATAACATTGATATGAGTGTTTCAACATTTCAACATGAATACCGGACGGTTCAATATAAGCATCATATACCATTAGCATATCTAGTACTTCATCATCTAAGTTAAAGTACTCATCAGGTGATAACCCTCTTTTGTTAACCATCTTACAAAAGTGTAATAACTGGCTATCACCTCTTATTTTTTTTCAAGTTCGTCTGTTACGTCTGCTTTCTTGAATAGTTTCATGATTTCATCGTGAATACGGTTCAAATGAATACTATCCATCATATTAACGTTAATACGACCATCAATATCTTCCATTGAGAAGATTGGATCACCATTTTCATCTTTAACACATACGATTAGAGTACTAGATACATCAACACATTTTGGAATATCAAGTGCTGTAGGACGGTGAATATAGATTGTTTCGCCTTCAATATCCATTGGATGTAGTTTAGGCTGTAGTTTTGATTTTAGAATTTGTAAGTTCATTTCGTTAGTCTCCAATAAAAAGAAAAGGGAAGATTTTCACCTTCCCTTTATTTATTTTATTATGGAGTTACAGTAATCAAACCAGAATCAATAGCCGCACCATCAACCGCTAGGGTAAAGGTTTTGGTAACTACTTCATCTTTGTCACCGCCAATTGTAGTACTGGAAACGAAACAGGTATACACCACATAGAAACCAGTATCTTGATCAGCGTTTTCAAAATAACTTAGTTTAATCTGACAACGTTTTTGTGTATCTGCTAGATCTTCTAGTTTTTGGTGAGTCGCATTATCTGGTAAGTAATTTACTGCTAGAGAAATATCAGGAATTGATTTAGTACCCAATAGTTTACGGTCATAAGCAGTATTAAAAGTCTTAACACTAATTACAGTACTTTCAAAACCAGAAGTAGTAAATGTGTTAACTTCAGGTACTTCAACAAAGTCAGTAGCAACTGTAGCACCAGCAGAACCTACTTCAACTTTAATATTAGCACCAGAAAAAATATCCATAGCCATAGTTATATCCTTATAAGAAAAGTTTAGTGGGGTAAAATCCGCTTACCCCGATTGTATTTATTTATTATCAAGCAGTGATTGTACTAATGCTTTTAGTTCATCAATTTGTACTTGTTGATCTTGAATAGTACTTTCTAGTGTTTCAATCTTATTAGTTTGTTCATCTTTAATAGCTGTTAATGTTTGAATAGCACCAAAAGTATCTGACATAAGTGCAGTACTTGAATAGTTTAGATAACCATCTTCAGTAGGTTTATATGTATATAAATCGTCTATTTCTGCTAGTTGTTGAGCAATGAATCCACGATCACGGCGTTCTTCATTATCCCAAGTAAACTCTACACAACCGATAGTATTAATACGTTCAAGAGCACCTGCTTTAGCTTCCACTACATTACTCTTCAAACGAATATCAGAAGATGTTTGTGTAACTGTTCCTAAAGGACCAACAATAGTACCGTTTGATTGGAATTGTGTTGTATATGCTGTACCGGAACCACTTGAATCACTTCTTGATTGAATATACACGTTACCAGCAGCAGCTAGCCCCATACTATTATTGGTTCGGGAGTTATACATAACTACTGTATTATCAGCACCGCCGTTACCAAAATACCATCTACGTTGTGCGGTATCCGTTGAATCACTGAGCATACCCATTATGTAACATGCCTGACCTGATGTAGCTACCATTCGAATAGCTTCACCATTTGCCTGCACTCTAAATTGGCCTTGATTTAACGCAGACATATACGCATTTTCTTTCCAGGTCCAACCATTAGTACCCATATAGAATCCATCCCATGAGCGTTGTTGTACGTATTTGCTTGCTGTAGCTGTAGGACGTCCACCACGGTTAGTAACTACATATGTCGTATCACTTGTAACACCACCTAAAGTAGTTTCATTCGTAGTGTAGTAAAATCCGGTCGGTGTAGTTTCATTTAGGTTAGCAATTGGAGTACTACCATTAACTGTTAAATCAACGCCAATACCATAATCACCAGGAGTAAGTAGTTTAGTCCAAGGTTTTTCTGATTTTGTAGCCTGTGGGTTTCCAGTGTCGTTAAAACGAATATACGCGTTATTAGCAGTAGTCATCATCAATTGGAATAGACGATTATTAGCATAACTAACTTGAATTCCAGCACCATTAGCAGGTGCCCATGTAGTAGCACCATCGGCATCAGCAATAAAACTATTTGTAGCATCAGCAGGTCTAGGTGTAGCAATAGTACCAACACCAAAAGATCCTTGTTGTAAGATAATATTCCATCCAGACCAAGTGTTAGTACTTCCAGCAAAGCCAGTACGAACATATATATCATTACTATTGTACGGTGTGTATAGTTGAGTACAACCAAAAGCACCGTTAGCACCATTACGCATAACTACTAATGAACCAGCTTGATTAACTGGATAATTGTTCGCAGTTGTAGCATTTGCGTTTGTAGCACAATAATAGAACCCAGGATTATTACCATTAAAGTCATTTAGGTTATCTGAAGCACCAAGCGTACTACGCTGGAATTTCATAGCATTAAGGTTAATTAAGGCATTTTCATAATCACTAGCACCAGTACCACCATGAGTAATAGCAAGATCTGTAGCGAGAGCGAGATTTGGCATTGTGACGGATGCAGCATTAATAGTTAAACCGCCCTGACCTACAGTACTTGAACCGCCTGATACCTGTAGACGTACATCATAATCATTACCAGTACCAGAACTGTGTAAATCAACATAAGCGAGTGACGCAGTTGTTAGACTACCAATTTCAATACCATTACCAGTACTTGTAGAAGCACCACCAAATGTACTTTGTGCTGAATCAAATTTATTGATACCTGTCCAGATATTATTGGTACTCATTAAGGGAACGGTAGCACCACTAGTGCCAATATCACGTACAGCAGCAGTACCAAGACCTAAGTTAGTTCGAGCAGCAGTAGCCGTTACAGCACCAGTACCGCCCTGACCTACTCCCAATGGCGACCATTGAGCAGCAGCGTTATCATAAACCCCCCATACACCATCACTATCACGTAGGACTAGTGCGGCATTCTTTGTTGGATAGTTTAGGTTAGTACTAGCACTTGTCTGTACGACTTTATCTACAGCCAAGTTAATACGGGCATTACCCGCCGATGTTGCTCCTGTTCCACCCTGAGCAATCGCTAGAGGCTTCCATGTACCATCCGAGGCAACACGAGCACCCCATGTACCATCCATAGAGATCGTAATAGCATGAGTACCACGGCCTACAGAACCATCTGTTTTAGGGTTATGCAGCTGTGAAAATGATGTGGTTTGGGTAATACGGTCAATAGTAAGATTCTGTTTACTGGTTTCAACGTTCGCTAAATCTGAAAGATTGTTAGCAATCGCAAGTGAACCAGTATCAGTACTGTTTAATACGATATTTCCCGATAGTTCCTTGCCGTTGATAGTACGTGTTAGCGGTACGTATCGACCGTCCATTTGTGTAGCGGTATAGATACGAGTCCATGCCGTTGCAGCGTTCTTTGCGAATAAACTCAATGTACCAGTTTTAGTAATGGCAAATTCAACTACACTTCCGGCATCAACCAAGCCTACACCCATCATATCAGCCCCTACAGGGTTTCCAGATTGTGTAGAAGGTACTTTGATAAAGCTGTTACCAGTTGGTGTAACTGGAGCGTACTGTGGTACATCAATGGTATTTGAACCTACGCCATAATCACCCTGATAGATTGGCAATAGTGCCGCAGCGGTCATCATACGAGCCGCTACAGTTTCGGACTGAAAAATATATGACTTAGTAACTACTTCATCCTTATCACCACCCATCATTGTACTAGTAATATATCCATTAACAATGGCATATGTGATAGTACTTTCATCCATATTCAAATCATACTGGATAATCATTTGGAACAAGGTTTGATCTTCAGCAGCAGCATCTAAGAATTGGTGCGTAAGATCATCGGGTAGATAATTAACTACAATCTGGAATGGATCAATTGAACCATCAGATAGCAGTACTGTTTTGTATTCAGAATTATATGTTTCAAAAGTATTTGATTCAGATTTAATTGTTAGTACAGGAAAAGTGTTAACCTCATTGATTGTAACGTTACCTACACCCTGTGGCGAACGGTTTCCTGTATCGGTATTGTATTGTAGGTTCAATCCCTGACCTGTAATAATGTCACTCATAGTTTATCCTTGTGGTTATCTAGTCTTTTCCGTAACTTGAATATTTATCGTAAAGGACAAGGAAACTGAGCCAGTTATTGGATCTGTGACAATATCTGATTGTTCATATGAATAACTTAGAAGTACTAAACCAGCTTCTTTAAAAGCCGCCGTTTTATTGGTATCAAAAGTACTAATAATCTGATCATATGTAATTGACGGTGCGGTATTACCGGATTCTGGTTTTGGGGAAATCAAGTACTGAATAGCAAAGTTCGCTACCTGACGTTGATTTCCAAAAGTGATACTACTCATTGAATAATCAAAGGCGATTTGTTCAAATACATCTACATCACGTGAAACAGTTAAGTTCTTTGTAGCATTGATTAGCTGTTTCATTGTATTTCGTACTTTCTGTACTAACATCATATTAGTAGTCCTCTGCGAATGACTGACCAGCAGAAGTACGGAAATAACAATTAACCATCCCTGAAAGATCATCTTCAATATTATAAATTGTGTGGTTTTCACCCTCGATAATTAGTACTGTACCGATATCAATACCAGTACTAACCATATCTGTTCTTTTCATTGTAACGAATGTTTCTACGCTTTCGATGATTCCACCCGCCGCTTCAATAGAAACGGGAAGCACCTCTACTATTCCTGTAAAAGTACTTCCCGTAGAAGTTTGGATTAATTGACCGAAAGCATTTAGAAACGTATCTTGATTAGCGTTGGAAAATGCTCTCATAGTCATAATTAAGCACCGATTACGATATTTACAAACGCTTTATCATGAGCAAGAGCAATATCCGAGTAATCCCAAACGCGATAAACGATAGTATTACTTGAACGATAAGTAGTATCATCGAAATCATATTCTGAGTTTTCCCAGTTTGCGATGATTACATTTGAGAAATCACCCAATAGGATAGTACCATCAGCAACAAATTCAGAAACTACTACACGTACTTCATCAGCAAGCCACATTTCAACCGCACGATATCCCTCTACCATTGCTTTTGCAGCAGTATTTTCAAGCACAGGGATCTGGCGTAGAGCAGATAGGGTTTTAGCGTTCATTACAGCTTTAACGCCACGCATATCTACATTAGCTTGAGCTAGTTTAGCGATAGAAGCTTGTACATCAGCAAGGGTAATAATGCCAGCGGTAGCAACGTTGTGTACTGGAGCAGCAGCAACGATAGTATCCATAGTCCATTGTTCTAGACCTTGAGCCGCATAACGCATTAGTTCAGACTGTACAAACTGTTCAATATTTGGAGCAGTTAGAATAGCTTGTTTAGATAGTGGAATAGCACCACCAAATGCAGTTGGGGTTAGCGTAACTTTAGTAAAGCTTGCAATTGAATCATCTTGTGATTCTGATTCAGAATATTTTTTGAATACCGGAGCAACACCAGCAGCTTTAGGGATACTTAGATTACCGCGACCAGCTAGGCCAGAATAAACAGTTGTATTAAGTTCACCAAGAGCAGTTAGCTTTAGTAGCTCTGGAATATATTGATCTTGTAGATCTTCAGCGACCACACCAGCAGCAGTAGTAGTATTAGTAGCTGGAACTACAGCACGTACATAACCATTAATACCGCGTTCATATGCTTCAAGAGCAGACTTATCACCGGTTTTAATGGCACGTACCATATCTTTTAATAGATTCTTATCCATTTTTATGATTTCCTTATCATTATTAGGAGTGTTTTTGATGTCATTTAATTGACGTTTGAAATCTGAAATTGAAATTCCTTTTTCAATTGCTTCAGAAACATCAATATTTAATACGTTACCGAGTGCGTTTAATTCACGCACACGTTCTGTTTCTTCTGTACTATTTATACTTTCTGGTTCTTCACCAAGTACTTTATTGAGCAAATCAGGTCGATTAGAGATAATTTCTAATAGTTCTTTATCACTTAATTCTTGTTTGATTTCTTCTGCATGTTCGATCGATTGTTCTACTAATGCCTCTTCAACTGTTTCATTTACTTCTTCAGTACTATCAACAATTGATTCCTTTTTGTTCTCTGGATTATCCATATCCATTTGACCCTCTTGAATTGTTTCACCTTCTTTATTTAGTGATTTCAATTCAAGTTGTGAGTCCATTGAACGTCCTACCCCAACTGTAGGATCGGCAGGTACTGTTACTAATGAGATTTCATAAATTTCGTAGTTAGTAACATAGATATTATTATCATCAATTTGATAATCATTAATGTTATAGCCAATGCTAATATGGGTTAGTACACCTTCCTGAATCATTTCCCATTCATCATTGGCAGTACTGCTAATTCTCAGCGTAGCTCTACCAACGCGATCAGCATCCATTCGTGCATCAACTACAGCACCAATAAGAACATCACGGTTATGGTTAAAGAGTACTGCCCCATTGTTATTAAGGCGGGTTAGGTCTGCGTTACTGGAACCACATAGAAGAATTTCGTTATAGATCTGACCGTTGATTTCACGTTCTACAGGGGTTTCTGAACAAAACGCTACTTCAATGGTACGCGATTCTGTATTAATCGCCTGTAGGGGTTTCGTTAGTTCCCTCTTCTGGTCTTTCATTTCCATCCTGGATTACTTCCTTGTTTTTATTTTGTTTATCCTTTTCTGCCTGTACCTCTGCTAATACCTTCACTGGATCACCGCCTAATTCAGCAATAACCTGTGTTTTAGATTTAATACCTGCTTCTAACTGGAGTAGTTCAGCCTGTATATCCTTTACAGGATCTAAACTAATTGGTTTTTGAGAAATATACCGAGCACAAATAAGATCATCAAAGTCTGAGAAACTTAGATTTAACTTATTATTATTTAGCATTTCGTTCTTTAACCATGCGATATAGATTGGTTTAAGTACTTTACTTATTAAAACATTAGTACGGGTACGGAATGTAGTTTGTTGTAATTTCTCAGTAAGACGACTTGCACTAAATGAAGCATTGGATGTATCAGATAATAGGGCTTGTTTTGTTACGTTCAGGCCCATTGAAATCTGATTCATTAATTCATTGGTAAATTGATCAATCCCATCAACACCATTAGTAGGTGTAACAGTTTTAATATCCTGACCTTCTGCTAATTCACCAATAAAACCAGCTTCAAAATACTCTGTATATACTGGTGTAACTTCTTCTCGTTCATCAGCCCCTAACAGATCAGTATTGGTAGTGTCATTATTATTGGTAATAAAAGCCATAGACGATGCAGATACACGTTTAGCTGTTAACGCCGCCTCGGTGAAGTGTTTAAGATCTTCCATTAATTTGGAAGTTGCAACCATGTCCGGCAATCCGCGTTCCTGACCTTGTTGATCAGCAATAAAGTAGTGACAGATTTCCGCAGCGGGAATTACTTCATAATCGCCTGTGATATAGGTATAGGTAACAGGATCGAACTTACAGAAATAGTAATTAACTGGCTTATGCCATTTATCAAACTCAATACCATTGCTGATATAATTACCATTACTCAAACGTTGATTATTTAACTGAAGCAAACGAGCCGTATCTTGAATTTCTAACTTGATGGTATTGTTGATGTTGTGGATACGGATAAAGCATTCACCATCCTGGACCCTTACCTTCTCTGCGTTCTGCTGAAACAGGTCAAAACTTAATGAGCCATCAACACTAAAACGATCAGCATCATATGCCCAACGGTCAAATAGTTTTTCAAGTTGTTCGTTAATGTAGTTAATTTCTTCTTCAGTACCGTCAATCTCTACTGAAGGTTTAACGTACAGGCCATCAGAGCCTACAACGCCATCCACCGATAGGTTCATGTACTTACGACCTATAGGATTCTTAAGTACTGCATCACGTGAGAAAGCCCTGAAGGTAGGTAGTGCTTTCATCAGGAGGAAATTGATATTGCTACCTGAGTTTGAATTGAATCCGAAGTTCATTACTGATGTGTTGCGTACTGCCTGTAGATCTCGTTTTAAGGTACTTTGTTTTAAAGAACGTTCCTGTTTAATCTTCTTAGGTTTTGTTTCTGAACTTTGATTTTTCTTATTCCAGAACATTAGCGTGTACTCCCTGGCTTAGGCTTGAAAACCGTAATACTCTTGATTGGTTTACCGCCATTAGATAAAGTACCGCCATTCATTTTCAGAAATAGAGCATTAGCACGTTTTACATAGCGTTCCCGCATTGATTCAAGCGAAGACAATGATTCACTTACAAGAGTCTTATTATTAATTGTTATTGAGTAATTAGCACCGCCAGCAATTTTATTAGCTATAACCTGATCAATTTCACTGATCATCTGTTTTAATTGGGAGTACACAGAAGTATAAAGTAATGGATTAATGACTTCAGAAGTAAAAGTACTGGCTTGACCATTAGATATTTGAGTACAGAATAATAATTCCTGTGCTGTACTCATATCTAATACAACCGTAAATTCTTTTGAAGTACTGCCATTTAAATTATCTAATGAAGTACTTTTTCCAGATGATGTAAAACTAATAACAAGAATAGTAGCAGCGGGTACTAATACCGTTAGATCCATGGGGTTCGATACCATGTAGATCTTTTCTGGTAGAAGTGCCATTTTGATGTCCTTATCTTTTACCGAACCAGTTTGATCCCATTCCAGTACGTCTATTCCGTTTTGGTTTTTGTACTGTTTCTGGTTTTGGTTCTTCAACTTTATTTATCTCGTATTTAGTTGTTTCCTGTGCTTTATACTCGCGTAACTTCCTGAATGGTTGAGTACCTAATTTTGATTGGGCAAAAGCAATAGCTGTCATCGAATAGACAAGGCAATCCAATGCCTCGTTACGCTTCTGTCCTTTCTTTAATCGCCATACCAACTTACCACCAGCAGGTTTTAACTCTTCTGCTGAAAGTTGTTCAAAGTAATCTGATGGTAAGGTACAACTAAAGCGAAGCTTCACAGGTGCGTTGTCGGCTTCACTGGATAGCATCAGGTTCAGGAGGCGGCGTATGGTGTTCTTCTGATCATGAACGTTTAGGATCTGTAGCTTGTACCCCGCCTGAGTACTGGTCTTGAATAGTTCACCAGTAGTGGAGCTGCTACCCTTGATCGGATGGTACTTACTCCAACGTGCTGTGAACGTTTTGACAGTACTGGTAGCATTTCCGTTTGAACTATCAATGAACACAGCCAGTGTTGGTACTATGCGACCTGATACAGTACTGAAATCCTGACGGCAAAACTGATCTAAATCCTTCCAGGCTGGGGCTTCAATCTTCGTACAATCGTGGGAGTAGAAAAACTCATGCCCAAGTACATAAATGTTCTTTTCATCAAAACCTACAATCGTAGCTTCAAGCCGATCTAATTGTTGGTCTACGCCGATACAAATCCCTAAAGTACTTTCAGGAATTTTATGAAGGTTAAATTCATCTTCTCGTAGGGATTCTAATTGAAGAATATCTAATTCTTTTTGATATTCGTCTTCAAAGGGTAAGCCAAGTTCGTTATTGTAAAAGGTTTGAAGATTGAAGTTATATAGAGCATCAGCAAATTTTGAAACCATTTCATTAATAGTATTCAGGGGTGAATACATTCTACTGATTTGATACCCTACTACACCTGGTTCTCCATCTGAATTAGTTGCAATCCATCGACCATTATCAACCATCTGATGCCGTGAATGTTCATCTATTTCCTCATTGCAATGAGGGCATAACAAACGAGTAGTTGTACTATCAGGAATGGATCTACCATTTTCTAATTGCTTAAATTGAAACGCAACTTGTTCCCATTCAAAAGTATATTCATGACCGCATGTGTGAGTAACAAAGTACCTACGTTTATCACTGAGGTTATATTCAGCATTGATTAAATCGTCTTTATACAAGGGAGTGGAAGATACAACAACCAGTGAATCACTACCGAAGGTACTGGTACGTGCTTCTGCCAGTTTGATTGGATTCCCTTCATCAGTAATTTCGCAGTTGCTGACCTCATCTAGCAGAACACACCGTGTTGTGATACCGCGAAGGTTCCCCGGCGTGTTGAGGTTTAACCAATAGATAAAAGTACCGTTCACCATTTGTGTTTGTTTAGAGTTGTTGGCGGCGTTCTTATCATTCTTATCGGTTACTAATGGCTTTAGTACTTCACTAGTTTCAATTGCTGGAAGAAATTTACCATCCTTGAATTTCTTCACTTCTGATTCAGAAGAACTACCAAAAGCAAAGTTACAGGGATCATTTGCCATTAGATTAAATGCTATTGTTTGGAGTACCGTTGTTTTCAAAAGCTGTGAACATGATTGAAGTACAATCTTTTTAGTACTTCGCTCTTGAGCTATATCGACACACTCGCGTTGTAGGGGAAATAAATCCCAATCAAGGCCCATATTCGGCCCGTCCACAAATTTAACTACACCATTACTAATCCACTCACTCGTTTTCTGAATCTTCGGCGGTTGTATCGTCGGTAGTACTTTCTTCAGTATCCTCGTTAATTTTTTCTTGTTTGTTTTCATCCTCTATAACTTCCATGTCATCGGGTAACTCAAATTCCATTGAGCCTAATTGGTATAATGTTTTATCAATATGCGTTCTTAATATGTCGCGTAAATCTTTAGCGTCTTGTTGAGCAAATAGCTCAAGGTATGTTTTAGAAGGGATCGCTCTCATTGCTGTTTTTACTTGAAAAAGATATTCAGTGAGCACTTGTTCTATATATGCAGTACTGACTACTAAACCCTGTTTCTCTTCAAGTTCTAATTCAGATAGTGCCGCTTCTGCCTTTAGTTTCTTTAGGCGTTCTAATTCAATTTGTTCTTTTGTATCGGTATTACGTAATGGATTTATTACGTGCTGTACTATCCATGCTCGTGTATCAGCTTCTTCAGTACCTTCCCCAATAGGCATACCATTTGCTTTCCATTGCCGTACCGTGGATTCATCGTAGCCGTACTGTTTTGCTAATGACCTTAAAGTAATCATTATTATTCCTCTTAAATGTTAAAGTATTTATCGAACATGCCGATAACAATCATTATTTAATGCATGGAATTATTTATGACCTATAAAGCCGATGCCATAACAGTTAGAACAATAATGGATCAGTTCATTAAAGATGAAGGTGTAAAAGCTAGACTCAAAATGATATGTGAAAGGGATAGAAATGATTGGGAGAAATGGTTACAAGTTGAGCTGGAGTACTTCATTACACAAAAAGAAGGTGTCCAAGTAGAAAGGGAGATTGAAGCATTTCCAGATAACCGTATGTTACGTGAAAGATATAATATGTTTATTGACCTAGCTATTAGAAAAAAACGTACTCGATTAAACTCTTATATTTTCCTTGAATTAAAATGTTCACGCAATGTTCAAGCATTGATTAATGGATTTGAGGAAGATATTCAAAAAATCAATGCAATTAAAAAATGTGTCTATGACACTCGATCATTTTGGTGTGTAGGTTTTCATTTGAATTGCTCTCCACGTAGTGTTGCAAAAATCAAGGGCTACGTGGAAGATTGGGAATATGGTTATCATGAAGTAATTAAACTTTGTGATTGTAACGATGAAGTTCAGTGTGGTTGTGAAGATAGCAGAATTGGTTTTGCAGTAATTTAATGCGGTGCGGGTAAGACTATTTCTCTCATACATAGATGATTTAACCCGCCGCTAAAAACTCGCCTTCTTTCAAATGTTCAGGGGAGTACCTTGAGATTCTATTTTCCATCGTTATGATTTAGTAATCTCAGACTTCCCTTTATGTAAATTCATCTTGAATATGGATTCGAGGTTCATTAAGGTACTCAGTAGATGTATAAGGAAAGGGACAGGATGGAATCATGAGCTATAACTCGCTCATCCTCAGTAAGCTGGATGCGGATACGTATATGGCTAACTTGCTGGATAAAAGTCTTGCTGGCGTACAGCAGCAGGGTGTAGAACAGGCTAAGTTGATATACTCGGGTGTCGAAAGGCTCTCGTGGTATAGCTCCTGCTTTTTCGATAACTACCAGGACGTGTGTACACGTTTAAAACAAGAAGATAAGCGATTCTTCAAGGCTCTTGTAGTCCTTGTTAAGCATCACGACACGATCAGAGAGATGATCGAAATCTATGTAAACTATATGTTTGAAAATCTCTCGGATCAGCGTATCAGGAACATCACTCTAACCTTGTCAAAGGCAGGGGCTGGTTTTACCACGGCCACACTCACCAAGTTTACGATTTCATACGCTATTGCTTCACTGGCAGCCTCTTCGCTTTCAATGCAGGTATCCATTAGTTCCGCTCTTACAAAGTGGAGTACTCGTGGTGTAGCTGTTGCGGGGATTTACGGCTACGTACAGGAAGCTTCTCAGGCTGTTGAACGACTTCGGCATACTAACCCACGCTACTATAGAGATCTATACGGACGTGATCTTGAAATGCTATATTTCCTTATTGAACCCGTTATCAATAAAGTAAATGTGTTCAATCAGTACCAAAAAAGTGATAACGATATTGTTTCTGATATCCTTAGGATTACGCGATGAAGAAGATGTTTAGTATTTGGTGGCAAGAATTAGTTAGACTTGTAATTCAAGTCTATATCCCTATTGGATTAACTATCATCTTTGGGATGCTTGCTGTATCCTTTTGGGAAGATTACGCTCTGATATCTACAGTCATATTCCTGATAGTTGCTTTTATTGTCAGTGACCGTATTTTTAAAAAGAAGCGTTAAGAACCCTTTCAGTACAAGATATTTACATTATTTGTTCGCGAATTTTATATGAGTAGCCCCAAAGGGGCTTCATATATGCACTACATGAAAGGTGCGTGTTTCACGCTTGTTGTTAATTCTTTATAAAGATAATTAGTATCAACCATCTTTTTTAAGATTGCATATATCTGCCCTAATGTTAATGGTGCATTTAGGTTTTGGATTTTAAATAAATCACTATCCCCCACTGTATAGAAACAACCATTATATTCAATTTCAAAATTACCGTATCCATCTGAATATTCACCTACATCAACCACAATCCCATTGATAACGAATGTAGGATAGAAAAAGCTATGACCAGCATTTTTAATTTCCCTGATAATCGTCAAGTTTGGCATTTTCTTAACTACAAAATCTCTTCCTGAATCTTTAGTGAAATTATAAAATTCCATTTCCATTTGATTTACCTCTTAATCACACCCTGCTATGAGAGTCTGTAATTTTAAATAGCTGTTCCTTGATAGAACTTATCGAATACCTATCTTTTTAAAGATTATCTGGAGTTATTGATGTTGAATTAACTCCTTCGAAACTATCATGGATTGTATCCCACTTTGATGGTATTACATTACCGATATGATCCTTATAGTAATGAAGATCCTCTATGCGTGATTCACGTACTAAACAACCAGTACTGCTATTGTCATCCTGATAGAACTTGTTATAGATACGACCGCAATCACTCTGGAACTGTGGTCGGTAGTACTTCACCCCATTACGTGTACTATCTTCAAACAACACAACAGCCTTGTTATCAACATAGCCAACATATGCTTTATCCATGAATGAGTGATGTACGTTGCTACAGGCCGTTAGCAGTACCACTAACAGTAGGTTTAGCGTTTTAATTTTTGTTTTTCTCATAGTAGTTTCTCGCAGTGTTCTAATCTTATTTGCTTGTACTCCCCCTGTACCGCCCATACCCCTGCATCCTTAAGAATCCTGTAATAGGTCTTATCCTTTACGGGTACGATCACTTTGTCGCAGTACTGTCTAATGCTCTTAATCAGTACTGGAAATATCAAACGACTGATATTTTCTTGTGTGTACCGTCTATTTAGCCTTGCAACCTCAAAATCACCTGTAACCAATGGAATAGCAGAGCCACCGTTCACGCCAAGATCATCAAGCCATTCGTTTTCATGTGTTCGGGTTGAAGTGGTCATCTTCCGGAGGAATGGCAGGTACTCTTTCGTGGTGATAGTGCCTTTACCCATGACACAAAAAAGATTGTTTTCCCTGAACCATGCCGCTTTGCTCTCAACAAGCCGAAGCTGAGTACTGAGCACTTCTTCTTCCATCCCTGCCAGTAGCCGAACACCATCAAGTTCTAAGTGACTCTGTATCTCAATTCCTAAGAGCTTTCCTTCAATACTGGTTATTGGACAAGCCCAATGATCAATAGTCATAGCATAATTCCTGTCGAGTTAACCTATTGATAATTGATCATTTTTTACATCATATCAAATACAATCGATCGATAAACGAAAATTAACCATATTTTTAGGTATAGCAAGCTGTTAGACTTAAAGAGATTTTTTCAGTACTGGATTTTGAGGATTGAGCCTGCAATACTGTATGGATGAACAGTATCGGAGAAGATTTAAATGGGTAATAAAAATGGGTATGACCCATCAGTAACAAGGGGGGTACAAACGTTCTTACACCTGGGTAGGTGGGTTATCGTTTGTTATTGGGGGAGTTCCCTGAATAAATTCTCATTTGGAGATCGTGTGTTCATCCAGAATCAGTATGGTGAGTTTTGGTTGGGTACAATCGAGCCTGATTGCTACATGCTCATTTGTGAAAAACCATTGAAGACAGTACTTGAAGGATTTTCATATTTACATGCTGAGTATGAAATGTACAAAGCCCATGAGGATAGTGATGATTGGTTTTGCGAACAAGGGGAACTCCCTTTTTAAGTTCACGTTACACCTACTCGAAAAACACAACAAACCAACCCATTTGTAGGTGTAACGTGAAAGGGGAGTTTACGTTATTCTGTGACTAATGGTAAAGTCTTTGTGCTGAATAATATGAAAACAGGATGATTTATAAATGGCTTGCAGGAAAACAAATATCGCCCTTATATCAATTGTTGTAGTACTATTAATTATTGCAATTTTGGTACTCATTAAGATTCTCTTCGCTGATGTTAATGGATTTGCATGGGGATCATTTACGGATTGGTTAAGTGCCGTTGGAACATTTGGTACTTTCATAATTGCTATCATCGCGTTAATGAAAGTACCTGATTGGATGGCTCAGAAACATTATGATATAGCTTACACTATTATTGAAAATGCTGTATATAACGATCTTTCTAATATCCGCTCAATAAGTTTTCGAGCTAAAAATATGGTATTAGCTCTAACAAGAAAAATTGTCGAAGCTGTTAGAGTTGATGGTGATGATGTTAAAATAAAATCACAAATTGATGAACTAAATCAAGACTTGGAGAGCAAAATTGATGAATATCATCGTTTATCATATGGAATCATAAATCAATTTAGGTCAATTTCACGCACTAATTATGACATTAGTGAACACGCAAGTGAAATTGAAAACTTCATTCAAATGACAACAAAACAATATGACGATATTTTCACTCGTATATATATAGCTCTTGGGGAATACGAGAGTCTTTATTTTGCTGATAAAATAGCAAAAGACATCTTTGAAAAAGAACTTAATGATATTCGTTATGACGCAGTAAAAAACAACAAACATTTATTAGACAAAGTAAATAAAGTTTACACTCAAAATCGACCAATAAAAGACTTTATAAACCACAAAAAGAAATAAAAACTTTATACTCCTGTACCATCTTATGAAAGCTTATATAATATAAGGTGGTACACCGTTCTAAATGATAATGAATAGGTAATTTATTGTAATCTTGTATTTCTGCCACATAATTCATCAAGTATTATTTGTGTTTAACAAATTAATATCACTCTTCATTTATATCAAAAGCAAGAATAGCTTCATACAATACTGTAACGCGTTCTCAGAACAGACAAGGTCTATATCTTTATATGGATTTGATCACTCTCAACTATAAAATTATTAAAGAATTATAAATCGAGAGTGATCAAAATCAGGCTACGCTACCTTTCTCGCCTTAGCAATCGCATATGTTGTACTCGCCTCCTGATTCAGTAGTTGCTCTTGAGCTTCCATGATCTCTGTTAGTTCCTGCTTCATTTCAGTATCACAGTTCACGTACTCAAGTGGTGAATCATGTACCTCCTGGATATTGAAGCTAAAGCCAGTGCGGTTCATTGATAGTACCTTACTTACACGACCATCCTTACGGTCTAACCCAGCAACAAAACTCCCCTTACCAATATTGATAAATTGATTGATAATCTCCATTGGTGATTGTGTGCGATTACTTATGTTCAAGGCTCCACCAACCTTAGACACCGTCTGACCGAACAAGTTGATAGTACGGTTAATGTCACCATCATAGTAAACATCAAACACGAACATTACGATCTTATTTGCAAGTGCTTTCTTGCCCTCAAGCGATAGGTACATACCACCATTATGCTTGATAGCATGGTTATGTATCTCTTGGTGTATGTACTGGGTTATTTCATTGCCATACTTGGTATCATTCAAATCGGCATTGAGTGCTCTCCAGTACTCTTTATCTTTCTTCAATCGTTCAAGGTATTCATGCACATCAGATGGTCTTAAACCTCGTTTCACAAAGCGTCCTATGAAGTCTTTTTGTACTTCATACTCCTCACTTTGTTTACTGAATTCTGGTACTAACCATTTACCAGCATCAATAAATGTTTCTGCTACAGTTTCAAGTACTTCAATACGTTCATCTTCCATAATCTCAGTAATTTCTTTTTTATGTTCCTTCAAGTCGATTACATCACTACGGGTTATGGGATCTTTAACAGTGAATCCATAACTTTCAAGAGTTTCACGGTATACGGGAAAAGTTTGTAACGCATATGACTCACGGATTTCAGACATAGTGTTATCTATACGAGCATAATCAACATCGAAACAGTTTGATTCATAATCCCAATAGATATTTTCATCATTCAGTTGTTTACTAAAAGTATTAATTTTCTTCATTCTCATACGTTCATCATAGAGTGAGTACTTTTCATTCTTTACTCGTGCTTCATCACGTGCCATACGTACTAAATCTTCAATTGTCGCAGGGGCAATAATTGGTACAACATTACATGCTTCAGTATAATGATATACATGAATCGTATCAGTACATCTACGCCATCTATTTGTTACTTGTTCAATACGTTCAAGGCTAACATCACCAATAATATGTACATCAGCATGTTCAATTTCATCATAGATATTAATCCCTTCGACTAAACTATTTGTACCAATAAGCCCATGATATCCCATTGCGGAAAGATTACTATCCAGATGTTTTTCTTCTACACTATGACGTTTAGTAAATTCCATATACTCCGGTTGCTGTTTATCATCAATCCTTGCTGTAATATTGATTAGCTTATAGTTTGGGATTAGTTCTGAGAGTACTTTACGAATAGCCTTTAGTTCTTTTATATTATTATGAAAAATAATCACAGGGCGTATTCCCGCATCTACAATACATTTGGTTGCGACATATGCAACATTCTTATAGCTTGGTACATAGACCCTTTGAATTTCCTTTTTAAAGGTAGCTGGTTTCTCAACACGAATATAATTATCAACCATCAAATTACTGAAGTACCCAGGTTCAATTGTGCCGCTGAGAAGGATTACTCTATAGAAACGGTTAAACTGTTCCATGAGTTGTTTGTTTGTACCTGATTTGAAACCATCAAGATATAACCCATGTGCTTCATCGATAACTAAAATGGTACGTGCTGCCTCTTCATCTGAGATACCAATGATCTTTTGCCATGAAGCAAAGCCATTAGCAACGTTATTGTAGTCCTTTTCATCATTGGACATTGTTGTTGAGTTCTGTTTCAAAATCAGTAATAGCGGAGCACCCATAAGTGTTTTGATACATTCACCTGATAAGGGATCTGTCACATCAAATGCTCCACCCGCCACGGAATGTGTTTTACCAATACCGCATGTAGCACTGATGATACTGACCTTACCAAGCGTCATTTGCGGTACTACATCACTTAACCACTGGTCGGTAGTTAACTTGAAGTACTGATTGTACTTGCTCGTATCAACCGTCTTTTCAATGGTCTTTGCTATCGGTTTCTTCTTGAGGTTCTTACATAATGCGATTTCTTCAAAATCAGGCCATTTGAAACCCTTTGGCATGTACTTGCGAAGATAGTTGATGCTATGTGTACCATTACCTGTAAATGCGTTACTGGCTGGTGTGTTGCTGTCTGGCTTACGTAAACTTTCAATGATTGAGACATCATAGATACCGATGTTCTTTAGTACCTGTCCAATGTTCCAGCACTGGTTGCGGTCGAGTGTACCGCCACGTTCCTCAACTAATGTCTGGATCACCAATTGAACTTCAACATCATCGTGATTGAAGTTGTAACTCTTCTGTGTGAAAACTTCTTCAGATTTTAATGTTGCTTCATATTCAGTAATGTCAAAAAAACGGCCTGTGTTATGAATCGCAAACGCTACAGTACCTTCAATCTTTGATGGCACGATCTGCCCCTGACTGATAGTAAATGCGGAATGGTCAAATTGCGGTTTTGGGAATGCTGCCTTAAGTGCTGGTACTCGTACTTCCCACTCATCAGAACCAATATCCGTACCAAACGGTAGAACCATGCGTGCGTTCAGTCCTGGCTTGATACCGTTACCTGTTGACGCATACATGAGAAATTCAAACTCACTGAATAGTGCTTTTAATTCCTCAATAGTTAGTTCAATTTGGTCAAAGTCAAATATAAGCCCTGATCTACTTTTCAAGTTTTCTTTTGTCTTACGACCATTGGCATGTAGTTCACCAGGTATAAACATTGGTATTAGTTTCTTATCTGTGAAAACTTCCCATGAATCGGTATCAAGTGTTGATTGGACAAAATCAGTCCATTCAATCTCATCATTAATCGCGTTAGTTTTGTGATCGACATAAAGTGATTTATCATTTATGCCATGTGTATAGATAATCTTCATCTTTTCTTCCTTTTTAATTTAAGGGTGATCTATTTAATTTCTTCCCTGTAATCACCCTGTTTATTAGAGCTTATTTGCGTGTTTTAGTAGAGCAGTGCTAAGTTTTTGATGGTTTTTATACTTAATAGATAGATATATCAGACGTTCTTTACGCCATTTCAAATACTCTTTATGTGCTTCATATTCGGTAGGATATGTACCTAAACAAATTTTTTTCCCTTCTACGCTACAATATGCTTTAAATTTCTTACCTGATGCTTCAACCCCTTTCATGTACTTACCAGGTTTAGTAGTTTTGAACAGTTGGTTAACTTCTGCGGGAACGTACATACAGTTTTGTGGTGAGTACTCACGAGAACCAGGATTGAGTATATCTTTATCAAGCTGCCAGTTTTCCTCATAATTCTTCTCATGCCAATCCAAAAATGATGTAAGGTTACTAAATTCATCACTAACATCTACATCGGTATAATCAGGATTATATAACGTCCTATCAAACATGTTATTAAATGCTTTACGTCCTGCTTTTAGATTTGGATATTTTTTATGCTTGCGTACATTTTTTAAATCATTAACTCTTTCCATTTTAAGAATCCTTTCTTTTGTGGCGAAACATCCTGTCTCACCTTTTGCTACAACTTATTAGGCGTATAGCATTAGCCCTTTTTAAAAATGATGAATTGATTTAGTAGATACTGAAAACCACTTGCCATTGTTTCTCGTTCGCATACTCCACTTTTAGATAGTTCCTGTAGAGCAATAACTTGAGCGTCAGTTAGTCGCACAGTCACACAATTAGTTTTTACATCCTTTTTGTTTTTCATTTATTTTCCTTATTAAATGATTTCGATTTCTTAATAAATTCCATGTAAAAAGAACCCTACGATGTAGGGTATCTTTTCAAGGGAAGGATAGATGAGTCACAATCTATATATTATTTATTATTTTTCTTCGAAACACGGCAGATATGTTGAAGACACTTATAGTATAGGATTTAAATCGACGTTGTTTCACGAATATTTTAACCAGTATTCTTGAAATCACAATCATGATCAAAGTACTGAATGTGTAGGGAGAATACATCACGTACTTGATACCTATATTATACCATTTTTATTTTACCCGTTTCACATAGTTCATTACCCATCGCCTTACAGTTGGTATCTTCAAAGGTAATGTAATGAGACATAGCATCATAAAAAAGATTGAACAGACTATGTATAAAGGAAATATAACTAAAATGTAAAGAATGGCTGCGAGTACTTCTATTAGAAAGTTCATTTAATGCTCCTCATAATTTATCTATAGATATTTATTCGGAGACATCAAAATCATGCTCAAACGAGAGGGTTTTGGTTGTTTTGATCACTCTCGATTTATAATTCTTTAATAATTTTATAGTTGAGAGTGATCAAATCTATAATGATAGCTTCTAAAACCACTGAGTTAATCTATCCAATCAATCAAATCTTCATTCACTACGATTTCAAAATCCTCACGCTTGAGCAGATTAAGGTACACTCCTACATCATCCAGTGTTTTTGTACGACTCATAGCTAGTGACCATAAATCAGTACCCGATGTAACTGAAGCAATGAATACAGTTTTTCCTTCTTCATTGACCGTATAAACACGTTCACCATTAGATTCTGATATGACAATCTCGTGTAGTACTCCACCACCCCCCCGCTTGTTATCAATCACAAGAACATGGGATAGAACTTCATTGAAATATTCCAACTGAACGAAAATTCGTTTTTCAAAAATCCAGTACTTTACAGATTTAAGTACTAATCTTAATTCCTTTCGTAGTTTAGCACGTAATTCAACATTCATCGGATCAAGTACTTTATTAATATCAAAGTCAAAGGCCGGGATTTCTTTGATATTTTTAGCGTTTAATATCTCTGATTCAATTTCTTCAATTCTATCTTGAACCTCAGTCAAACCAGTCATTAATGGTAAAGATGTCTTCTTACCTGCCACCTTACGTTCATTAATTTTATTCTGATAAGTTTCCTCTTCCCTTTTCAGGGTAGACAATTCTTCTCGCAACGATGCCAGCAAAAGGCCAGCATCAGACTGCCCTTCTATCATTAATTTATTGAAATCGATGTTTTTGACTAGCTGAAGAATGTTCTTCTCAATTCTTGTGTACTGGAAAGATTTGGCATCACAAATCTTCTTCTCTTCCCTGTTGCGACAAATGACGTACTTAGTTCTTACATGGTTATAGTGAATAGCGATGTTCCCCCCACAATGACCACACTTTAGTATTTTAGGGAACAGGTTTGTGATGTAATCATCTTGAGCAATTGTTATATCTTTACGGATACGATTAGCTATACCATTCCTTGATAACTTCTCATTGACTCGTTCAAAAGTGAGGTTATCGATAATCTTCATAGTAACTACTTTCTTATCGCGAAGTACTCGCAATACATTCACGGTACTCCATCCCTTGGGCAGGCGTTTAACAATTGCCCCTGAGCCAAGTCCACTTTCGTACAGTTTAAAAATTTCACGAACTACATCCGGTTCAAGTAACAGATCCTCGGCTGGCTTTTTCTTCTCCAGCATTACGCGATCCATCATTCTGTTCGCCGTTAAGAACAAGTCTTCATCAATTATTTTCGGGTAAACATTTGGTACTACCTCACCATTGTAACGCACATGTTCACCTAACAAGCGGCGATCACGTATCAGCCTAGACACCGTTACCATCTGCCACTTTTTACCGATACGCTTAACAATCTCTCCAGTACTAAGACCTTCCCGATACCACTCGAAACACTTAACAATAAGTTCAGCCTGTTCTGAGATCACCTGATACTTATTATCAACATTCCTTAACCAGTTAGGCATACGATTGGAAATCACTTCACCATTTTGTAATGCACGTAAGATTTTGTTATCCCAAGCTAACTTAGCACGTACAGACTTCATTAAAGATTCGTTGTGTGAACGGTGCTGAATCAGTTCCATGTGAATCTTCGACATGGGGTCATCTTCCCGTAACACAAGGTTTGTAGAAATGTCGTGAATCTCTATCCCACTATTCACGATGAACTGGATAGTACTTTCAGCCCAGCTAGATCGGCGTGAAAGTCTATCAAGACTGATTACAATAAGTGCGTCTCCTTTGCCGTACTTGCGATCCCGCACATCCTGTAAAAATTTACCAAGATTCGACGCAGCTGAAATGTTGGCATTTTTGTATGCCGATAATCCTGCATCCTGTATAAAAATCCTGTCAGTACTGAATTTTCCAGCATTTCGGTCTAAATATGCTGTCAAAGATGACCGTTGGTCGTCCAAACCATTTGCCATCACTGCTTGATAGATTGTTGAAACTCTCTCATAACATATAGGACGGAGCATTTTTTATCCCGTTGAAGAATTAAGCTAAAAGTGCTGATTCACAAATGTTCCCAGATTATACAAAAGGACGGCATGCCATGAATATATTCGATCACTATCGCCAGCGTTATGAAGCTGCCAAGGACGAAGAGTTCACACTGCAGGAGTTTCTTACCATTTGTCGGCAAGATCGCAGTGCCTATGCCAATG
>Ga0308157_10002013_pt1 | contig 36484 bp, 29 predicted proteins | sample PhyBR1_FD_201035 | JGI IMG/M metagenome (GOLD analysis project Ga0308157, IMG submission 201035) | Phyllosphere microbial communities from UC Gill Tract Community Farm, Albany, California, United States - DLSLB.R1 | ecosystem: Host-associated > Plants > Phyllosphere > Unclassified | place: USA... | reverse complement strand
GACGGTGGCCAACGGCGTGCTGCTGCTGCGCGCCGCCGAGCTGGCCGGCGCCGAGCAGGCCGGCGTGTCGGTGACCGACAACGTGGTCAGCATCAAGGCCCAGTACGGCTTCGACGCGCGCCTGCCCGGCCCCAAGCCGTACGACCCCAACCCCGGCGCCGACGGCATGCAGGTCACCCGCTGGAGTGGCACCATGGTGGACGCCGACAGCGACGGCGTGATCGGCAGCCCCGGCGACTACCAGCGCATCGCGGCGGTGCGGATCGCCGTGGTGGCCCGCAGCAAGAACACCGAGAAGCCGAACTCGGCGGGGCAGTGCGGCGCCACCACGGTGCTGCCGACCGTGTTCGCCACCAGCGTGCCGACCGGCGTGGCGGCGGTGCCGGTGCAGGTCAACGTGGCGGTGGCCAACGACCCGGTGGCGTGGCAGTGCTATCGCTACCGCGTGTTCGAGACCATCGTGCAGATCCGTAATTCCCAATGGAGGCCATGATGCGCCTGCCTTCCCGACAACGCGGCATCGCGCTGCCCATCATGCTGATCATGCTGACGGTGATGCTGGTCAGCAGCATCTACCTGCTCAAGTCCAGCACCTCGACCACGCTGACCACGGCCAACCTGGCCTATGACGCGGCGCTGAGCAAGTCGGCCGACCTCGGCATCCACACGGCGTTCGCCTACCTGCGCTCGATACCGGCCTCGTCTCAGCTGGAAAACAACCAGCCGGCCAACGGCTACGTCGCCACGCTGACGCCGACCTGGACCGTCAGCACCCCGGCCTTCTGGAACGGCTCGGTCACCTTGCCGGCCGACGCCGCCGGCAACCGGGTCGAGTACGTGATCCACCGGCTGTGCGACTTCGCCGGCCCCTTCAACCCGCCCGGCAACCGCTGCCTGCTGACCTCGGCGCGGCCGAATTCCAAGTCGCCCACGCCCTACGGCAAGAGCAACCGCGCGGACAGCCCCAACTACCAGGACCAGCCGCAGCTGCACTATGTGGTCACGGCGCGCATCGTCGGCGCGCGCGGCGGCAACGTGATCACGCAGGCGGTCGTCATGAAAGGGCCGTGAGGCCGCGGTTTTTTTGAATGGGATCCATCATGAACAAGTTCTCTTCGACGCTGGCCGGACTGCTGCTTGGCGCCGCGTTGTGCGCGCCGCAGGCGGCGATGGCCGCGGCCACCCAGATCGCCCAGGTGCCGCTGCTTAACATCACCGGCACCGGCACCGTCAAGCCCAACCTGATGCTGCTGTTCGATAACTCCGGCTCGATGGACCAGACCTACACGCCGGACTACGTCAACGACAACCTGTGCCGCAGCGCCGCCACGCTGCAGGCCGGCATCACCGCATGCGCGGTCGGCCATCCGCCGTTCATGAGCCCGGACTTCAACAAGCAGTACTACAACCCCAGGATCCGCTACCTGGTGCCGATCAAGTCCGACGGCAGCTACTATCCCGAGCAGAACGCCGCCAACACCAGCAACTGGACCTCGGTCAGCGGCGACGGCTTCGGCGCCCACAAGGCCGACCTGTTCGGCAACACGGTGAGCTCCAACATCAACCTGGTGACCGGCTTCCCCGACCTCAAGTGGTGCAACGGCAGCGGCGTGTGCCAGTTCAACACCGCCAGCTACACCTACCCGGACGCCAACTACCAGACCGCCACTTCCATCACCACCGGCCCGTACTACTACACCATCGGCGTCGGCCAGTACTGCACCGACGACACCATGAAGACCTGCGTCTCGACCGCGGTCGGCGCGGCGGCCCCGGCCGGCTATCCGGTGCCGGTCAAGGTGCGCTGGTGCAGCGACAAGCTGCTGACCCAGTGCCAGGGCAAGCGGGTGGGGGCCTTCATCTACCCCGGCTATTCGATGCCGGCCGGCGCCACCGCGTCCTACGGCACCATCGCCATCGGCGCCTCGGCCACCGCCAGCGCGCTCAGCATCAGCAGCGTGGTGGTCAACGGCATCGTCACCATCACCAACGCGGCCGTCAACGCCGCCACCGGCACCAACAGCCTGATCAAGCAGCAGACGCTGGCCAGCGCGCTGGCCGCCAACATCATCGCCACCTCGGTGGCCCGGGGCCCCGCGTCCACCAGCCTGTACTACGCCTGCGTCAAGACACCGACCGGCCAGGCCACGGTGCCCGCCTGCAGCGTGTTCGGCATCACGCTCAGTTCCGACAATGTGGTGGCGGTGCTGCCGGTCAGCTGCACCGGCAGCGTCACCGTCAGCAACTGCGTGACCGTCTCGGACAGCTCGCGCGCCGGCTGGGGCATCGCGGTCACCTCGCCAACCGTCGCGGTGACGGCCTACGCGCCGGCCCGGGCGGTGGTCACCTTTGCCGGCACCGCCACCTCGTCGTCGCAGACCGCCATCCTCAGAAGCCTCGGCTACGCCGGCACCACGCTGGTGGGCGGCACCGCCACCAGCTCGCCCACCTCCCTGACCCTGGGCAAGAGCTGGACGCCGTCGCAGATCGCCTCGGCGCTGGTCGGCAAGATCGGCACCGCCGGCACCATCAAGGCCTACCTGGGCAACAACAGCAACTGCCCGGCCGGCTACAACGCCAACAGCGTCTGCCTGCTGAACTGGGGCTCCACCGACAACACCGGCACCATCAGCGCCTTCACGATGGACAACCAGGGCTCGATCAGCTGGGCCACCACCGGCTCCAACGGCTACGTGGCGGCCGTCAACGACACCATCCCGACCAGCACCACGGCGCTGTCGGCCGGCTCCAGCGCGCCCAACCCCTTCGTGCGGGTCAACATCGTCAGCGGCCAGACCTATCCGAAGGGTACCGACCGCACCGACTGCGCCGGCACCACCTGCACCTACGCCGAGGAGATGAACAACTTCGCCAACTGGTATGTGTACTACAAGAGCCGGCTGCAAATGATGAAGGCCTCGATCGGCATCGCGTTCTCGGCCATCACCGCCAACTACAAGGTCGGCTACGTCAAGCTGTCGAACGCCGGCGCCGGCGCCGCCATCGACCTCAAGCCGGCCGACTTCACCGGCGGCGCGCGCGCCACCTGGTACACCACGCTGTACAACACCACCACCTCCGGCTCGACGCCGATCCGCACCGCGATGGACAACGTCGGCCGCATGTTCTCCAACCTCACGCCGTACAACTACGCGGCCGGGCAGGAAGTGGTGCAGTACCCGTGCCAGCAGAACTTCATGATACTGACCACCGACGGCTACTGGAACGGCAGCTCCACCGCCAACGTGGTCAACAACGACAACGTCGAAAATCCGGACCGCTTCTGCACCCAGGCGCGCGGCTGCGTCGACACGCGGGCGCAGACGCAGCCGTCGATCTCGGACGTGGCGCTGCACTGGTACAACGGCGGTTCCAGCACCACCACGGTGTCGCTGCGGCCCGCGCTGGAGCCGGACATGAGCCATCCCGGCTCGGTGCCGGCGGCCGGCGGCGAGAACACCCACCTGCACATGAACACCTACACGCTGGGCCTGGGCGTGGACGGCGTGATGACCTATGAACCGAACTACGACACCGCGCCCAAGACCGGCGGCGACTTCTACAACCTGATCACGGCCGCCACCAGCGGCTGCCCGTGGAACGGCAACGGCGCCTATGTCTGGCCCAACCCGGACGTCGCCAACACCGCCAGCACCGTGCAGGAACGGGTCGACGACCTGTGGCACGCGGCCATCAACGGCCACGGCAAGTACTTCAGCGCCCAGGATCCGAAAGACGTGGTGGGCGGGCTGAGCGAGGCGCTGTCGAACATGCAGGTGCACGTGGGCGCGGCCGCCGCGGCCGCCACCTCGACCCCGAACATCACGCTGACCGACAACGACATCTTCTCCGACACCTTCACCACCGTGAAGTGGTACGGCGAGCTGTCCGACAAGAAGATCGACAGCACCGACGGCAGCGTCGGCAACAGCGCCACCTGGACCACCAGCGACACCCTGGGGAAGAAAGTCGGCAACAGCAGCGACACCCGCACCATCTACATGTTCGACACCGCCGGCGGCAACGCCAGCACGCCGAGCGAATTCCGCTACGCCAACATGACGGGGGCGGCGGCCGGCTGGTTCGCCAACAAGTGCGCGTCGTTGTCGCAATGCGTGCTGCTGTCGGCGGCCGACAAGGCCATCGTCAACGACGGCAACAACATGGTCAACTACCTGCGCGGCCAGCAGCAGTACGCCGACGACAGCCTGTTCCGCGCCTACTCGCTGACGCTCAACACGCCCGCCGGCGCCTCCGGCCCGATCCCGATCGTGCTGGGCGACATCGCCTCGTCCAAGCCGGCCTTCGTGCGCGACCCGCGCAACGACTACCCGGACCCGGACTACACCACCTTCAAGGACCTGTACGGCAATCCGAACAGCGCCCAGCGCCGCAGCGGCACCGTGTTCACCGCCGCCAACGACGGCATGCTGCACGCCTTCGACTCGGCCACCGGCGGCGAGCTGTGGGCCTACGTGCCGCGCATCACGATGAAGAAGCTGTACGCGCTGGCCGGCACCACGTACGGCACCAACCACCAGTTCACCACCGACGGCTCGCCCGAGGTGGCCGACATCAAGGCCGGCGCGCTGGGCTGGCGCACCGTGCTGGTGGCCGGCCTGAACGGCGGCGGCCGCGGTTACTACGCGCTGGACATCACCGACACCGCCCATCCCAAGCAGCTGTGGGAATTCTGCGCCGACTCCGCCGTCTGCGCGCTCAACGACGGCGACCTCGGCCTGACCTTCGGCAACCCGCAGTTCGGCACCCTGGCCAACGGCCGCTGGGTGGTGTTCCTGACCTCGGGCTACAACAACGTGCCCGGCACCGACGGCGTCGGCACCGGCAGCGGCAAGGGCTTCCTGTACGTGCTGGACGCCTACACCGGCGAGCTGCTCAACAAGATCGGCAACAATTCGGGCGACACCACCACGCCGTCCGGCCTGGCCAAGATCTCGGCCATCAGCAACGACCCCGGCGCCGATCCGCGCATCCAGTACATCTACGGCGGCGACAACCAGGGCCAGATGTGGCGCTTCGACCTGAGCGCGGCTTCGGGCGCGATCACGGTCAACCTGATGGGCAACGCCGGCACCTCCAAGCCGATCACCACGCGGCCGGACGTGACCACCTGCGCGGTGCAGGTCACCTCGGTGATCGCCGGCGTGCCGACCACCACCACGGGCGGCGTGCGGGTGGTGCTGTTCGGCACCGGCCGCCTGCTGGACGTGCCGGACACCACCGACACTTCCGTGCAGAGCCTGTACCTGCTCAAGGACAGCGGCACCCTGATCGGCGACATCCGTGGCGCGACCATGGTCAAGCAGACCCTGAGCCTGCTCGGCTCCAGCAGCAACGTCAACACCTACCAGATCACCGCCAACGCGGTCGACCTGACGCAGAAGGACGGCTGGTACTTCGACTGGTCGGTCAACGCCGGCGAGCGCATGAACCTCGATCCGCAGATCGTCAGCGGCGTGGCCAACGTGGTGACCAATCTGCCGACCTCGTCCTCGTCGTGCTCGGTGGGCGGTTCCAGCAACCTGTACCAGGTCAACGTCTGCAACGGCCAGGCGATCGGCAGCCATCCGGTCGGCGCGACGCTGTCGAACACCTCGGCGGCGGTCGGCTTCATCATCATCCGCCTGCCGAACGGGCAATTGAAGATGATCACCACGCTGGCCGATGGCAGCAACAAGACCTCGCCGCTGTCGGAGCAGACCTCGCCCGACGCCCACCGCACGGGCTGGCGCAGGGTGAAAGGGGAGTAGGCGGGGGCAAACAGTTCACACGGCGGGGCCAACTATCGGTAAAATCGAGGGTTTTGCAGCCCCGCCTCAGATCGCGAACAAATGGTCAACGATATCGAAAACGCAATACCCGAGAATAACGACGACGCCCCGGCCACCGCCAGCGCCCGCACGCCAGCGCTGATCGCGCGCGAAGTCCAGCGCCGCCGCACCTTCGGCATCATTTCCCACCCCGACGCCGGTAAGACCACGCTGACGGAAAAACTGCTGCTGTTCTCGGGCGCGATCCAGATGGCCGGCACGGTCAAGGCGCGCAAGAGCGGCCGCCACGCCACCTCCGACTGGATGGAAATCGAGAAGCAGCGCGGCATTTCGGTGGCCTCGTCGGTGATGCAGTTCGAGTTCCGCGACCACGTGGTCAACCTGCTCGACACCCCCGGCCACCAGGACTTCTCGGAAGACACCTACCGCGTGCTGACGGCGGTCGACTCGGCGCTGATGGTGATCGACGCCGCCAAGGGTGTGGAAGCGCAGACCATCAAGCTGCTCGACGTCTGCCGCATGCGCAACACGCCGATCGTCACCTTCATGAACAAGATGGACCGCGAGACCCGCGATCCGCTGGAGCTGCTCGACGAGCTGGAATCGGTGCTGAAGATCCAGTGCGCGCCGGTGACCTGGCCTATCGGCATGGGCAAGAACTTCCGCGGCGTGTACCACCTGCTCAACGACACCATCATGCTGTTCAAGGCCGGCGAGGAAAAGGCCGACGGCGCCTTCGAGATCATCAAGGGCATCGACAATCCGCGCCTGATGGAGATGTTCCCGCTGGAGATGGACCAGCTGAAGATGGAAGTGGAGCTGGTGCACGGCGCCTCGCATCCCTTCGACCTGGAGCAGTTCCTGGCCGGCGTGCAGACGCCGGTGTTCTTCGGCTCCGCGATCAACAACTTCGGCGTGCGCGAGATCCTGTCGGCGCTGGTGGACTGGGCCCCGGCCCCGCGCGAGCGCGACGCCACCGTGCGTTCGGTCGATCCGAAGGAAGAGCCGTTCACCGGTTTCGTGTTCAAGATCCAGGCCAATATGGACCCTGCGCACCGCGACCGCATCGCGTTCCTGCGCGTGTGCTCCGGCCGTTTCGAGCGCGGCATGAAGGTCAAGCACCTGCGCCTGGGGCGCGAGATCAAGGTGTCGTCGGTGGTGACGTTCATGGCGTCCTCGCGCGAGCAGGTGGAAGAGGCTTACGCCGGCGACATCATCGGCCTGCCCAACCACGGCAACATGCAGATCGGCGATTCCTTCTCCGAAGGCGAGATGCTGACCTTCACCGGCATTCCGTACTTCGCGCCGGACTTCTTCCGCTCGGTGCGCATCCGCAATCCGCTGAAGATCAAGCAGCTGCACAAGGGCTTGCAGCAGCTGGGCGAGGAGGGCGCGGTGCAGGTCTTCAAGCCGGTGCAGGGCGGCGAGCTGGTACTGGGCGCGGTCGGTGTGCTGCAGTTCGAGGTGGTCGCCAGCCGTTTGATGAACGAGTACGGCGTCGACGCCGTGTTCGAGGGCACCAGCATCAGCAGCGCGCGCTGGGTCTCCAGCGACGACAAGAAAGCGCTGTCGGACTTCGAGGACGCGCTGGGCCACAACGTCGCCTACGACGCCGCCGGCAACCTGGCCTACCTGGCCACGTCCAGCGTCAACCTGCGCCTGACGCAGGAACGCTGGCCGAAGCTGCAGTTCCACGCCACCCGCGAGCACTCGGCCAAACTGGTCTAAGCATCGCTAGTGCGTGGCCAGGGCGCGCAGCAGTGCCGGTACTTCGGCACTGATCTCGCGCGCCAGGTAGCCCAGCGGGCCGTGGCGCAGCGACAGCTGCTCCCCGGCCATCGCGTGCAAGGCCACACCCCACGACGCCGCCTGCTCCAGCGCGGCGCCGCGCGCCGCCAGGCCCGCGATCAATCCCGCCAACGCATCGCCCGATCCCGAGATCGCCAAACCTGTATTGCCGCCCCGGTGGCGCCATAACGCGCCGTCTGGCGCGGCGATGGCGGTGGTCGCGCCTTTCAGCGCCACCCAGGCGTTCCAGCGCCGCGCCGCCTCGCGCGCGGCCGCTTCCGGCTGGCTGGCGAGGTCCTGCTTGTCGGCCCCGGTCAGGCCGGCCAGCTCGCCGGCGTGCGGGGTCAGAAGTACCTTGCCGTCGAAGCGGTGGCCGTCGTTCTCCGCGATCCGCATGCCGGCGGCATCCAGTATCAGCGGCGCGTGCGCGCAATGGGGCAGCAGCGCGCCCACCAGCGCCACGCTTGCGGCATCGTCCTGCATGCCGGGGCCGATCAGCACCGCACTGGCGCACTGGCAGGCCTCCCGCAGAGCCGCACCGCCGCCATCGGCCAGCAGGCCGCCGTCGGGCGTCTCCTGGAGGCCGATCACGCGCGCCTCGGGCAGCGCCACACCCAGCGCCACCGCCGCGCTGGCCGCCGTGGCGATGGTCAGCTTGCCGGCGCCGGCGCGCAGCGCTGCGGTGGCGGCCAGCAGCACCGCACCCGGCATCTCGCGCGAACCGGCGACGATCAGCAAGTGGCCGCGCACTTCCTTGTCGGCGTCGCCGTCGGGCATGGGCAGCGGCCAGTCGCGCAGCATGCCGGCGCTGATCTCGGTGATGTCCGCGCTGGTGTCCACGCCGGTGTTCGCGCTGGTATTCGGCGCACCGCTCATGATTTCGGCGCGGCCGGCATGTCCGGCTGATGGGTGACCGGCGTGCCCGTTTGCTCCAGCGGCGCGACGAAGTTGGCCTGCACCAGCGCCAGCTTGCCGTGCTTGCCCGCCTGCGGATCGAAGCGGTACTCGGTGACGCCGCAATTGGGCACGTCTCCGGCGCGGTCGATCGCCAGGATCGCATCTTCGTCCATCCGCTCCAGCAGGTAGCGGAAGCAGTTGACGATGACCTGGTGCGCGACGATCAGCACCCGCTCACCGTGGTATTCTCGGGTGAGGGTGTCGAGTGTGCTGCGCAGGCGCAGGATGACGTCGCACCAGCTTTCGCCGCCCGGCGGACGGAAATAGAACTTGCCCACGTGCTGGCGCTGCTCGGCCAGTTCGGGATATTTGTCGCGGATGCCCAGCGGGGTCAGACGGTCCAGGATGCCGAACTCCTTTTCGCGCAGGCGCTCGTCGGCCACCACGGCGAGCAGTTCGCGGCGATCGAGCGTGTCCAGCACCGCCTGGGCTGTGGCGCGCGCGCGGGCGTAGGGCGAGAACAGCACCACGCTGGGGCGGGACTCGGCCGGCAGCGCGCCGAACCAGTCGCTCATCGCGCGCGCCTGGCGCTGGCCCAGCGGCGACAGCGGCACGTCGACATCGCGCCCGGCGATATCGATCAGCAGTTGCGAGGCCGCTTCGGCGGCGTCGCGCGCCACGTTGCCGGCGCTCTGGCCGTGCCGCGCCAGCCACAGTTGCTGCGGCCATTTCTGTTCCGTCATGGCCGTCCCTCCAGGTCCAGTTCTATCCACACCGGCGCGTGGTCGCTGGGCCTTTCGCGGCCGCGCACGTCGCGGTCCACCTCGGCCGCCTTCAGCGCCGGCGCCAGGCCGGGGCTGAGCAGCAGGTGGTCGATCCGCAGGCCGGCGTTGCGCCCGTAGGCGTTGCGGAAGTAATCCCAAAAGGTATAAATCGTTTCGTCCGGATGCATGGTGCGCAGCGCGTCGCACCAGCCCTGCGCCAGTAGCCGGTGGAAGGCGGCGCGCACCTCGGGCCGGAACAGCGCGTCGTCCACCCAGCGCTCCGGCTTGTAGACATCGAGCTCGGTCGGCATGACATTGAAATCGCCCGCCAGCACGGTGTCGGCGCCGCTCTCGATCAGCTCCGCCGCGTGGGTGATCAGCCGCTCGAACCATTTCAGCTTGTAGTCGAACTTGGGGCCGGGCGCCGGATTGCCGTTCGGTAGGTACAGGCCGGCCACCAGCACGCCATCGACCACCGCCTCGATGTAGCGGCTTTGCGCGTCGTCCGGATCGCCGGGCAGGCCGCGTCCTGTTTCGATCGGCAGCTGTCCGCGCGCCAGGATGGCGACGCCGTTCCAGCTCTTTTGCCCGTGCCAGATCGCCTGGTAGCCCGCATCGTTGATGGCCGCCTCGGGGAATTTTTCCTGCGGCGCCTTCAGCTCCTGCAAGCACACGACGTCCGGCCGGGTCTCGTCCAGCCACTGCAGCAGGGCGGGGAGGCGGCTGGTGATGCCGTTGACGTTGAAGGTGGCGATACGCATGGCGCCAGTATGCGCAGCCCGGCCGGCGCCTACCGTGCGGCTGCGCACATAACCCATCGCGATTTTGTTTGACAAGCCGTCTTTTCAGGATTAATGTATTAGTCAACTAATACACCGATACAAAAAATGACCTCCCATACAGCCTCCCTGTTCTCGATCGCGACCGGTTCGTCCGAGCCGATCTACCGGCAGCTGATCGAGCAGACCCGCCGCCTGCTGGCCGCCCGCGTGCTGGCGCCGGGCGACGTGCTGCCGTCCGTGCGCGATGTCGCGCTGGCGCTGGCCGTCAACCCGATGACCGTCTCCAAGGCCTACAACATGATGGAGACCGAGGGTCTGCTCACGCGCAGCCGCGGCATCGGCATGCTGGTGGCCGAGCGCAAGGCCAACGCGCACAACATCCGGGAACGCGAGGCCCTGCTGCGGCCCACGCTGGAGCGGGCCGCGGAGGAGGCGCGCCAGCTGGAACTCGATCCCGATGCCGTACTTGCCCTGTTCAATAAAATCCTCAAGGAAGAACCATGAAACCATCCGTCGTGAATGTCGCCAACCTGCATAAATCGTTCGGCGTCCAACAGGTGCTGCAGGGCGTGAACTGGGACATCGCGCCCGGCCAGGTGGTCGGCCTGCTGGGCCGCAACGGCGCCGGCAAATCGACGCTGCTCGAATGCCTGCTTGGCCTGCGCGAGGCCGATGCCGGCGGCTGCACGCTGTTCGGTCAGCCGTCCACGCAGCTGGGCGACGAGGTGCGCGCCTGGATCGGCTACGTGCCGCAAAAGTCGGACCTGTTCGAGTGGCTAACGCCGGTGCAGATGCTGGACTACTTCAAGGCCTTGTACCCGCGCTGGAACGCCGGCAAGGTGGACAGCCTGCTGGAGCGCTGGGGCTTCGCCGGCGACGCGCGCAACAAGCAGATCGGCCGCCTGTCCGGCGGCGAGAAGCAGCGCCTGTCGATCATCCGCGCGTTGGCGCACGACCCGAAATTGCTGGTGCTGGACGAACCGGTCGCCAGCCTCGATCCGGTCGGCCGCCGCGACTTCCTGCACGAGCTGGTGGACGGCGTGATCGAGCGCGACACCACGGTGATCTTCTCGACCCACATCCTGTCGGACCTGGAGCGGGTGGCGCTGGACGTGGCCTTCCTCCAGGGCGGCAAGATCACGCTGCAGGCGCCGCTGGACGAGCTGCTGGAAAGCGCGCACCGCATCACCGGCACGGCGGCGGCGCTGGCGCGCCTGAACCTGCGCGACGAGATCCGCCGCCAGCAGGACCGCAGCGGCGGCGTCAGCATCGTGGCGCGCTTGAACGGACAGGAGGCGGCCGACCTGCGCGCCGGCCCCGACCTGCGGGTGGAAAACCTCAGCCTGGAAGACCTGTTCGTCGAGGTGACCAAATGAACGCGGCCTACTCGCAATTGCTGCTGCAAGTGGTGCGCGACCGCTGCGCCAGTCGCACGCTGCTGCGCATCAGCGGCCTGATTCTGCTGGTGGGCGTGGCCGCGCTGGTGTTCGGGAACTACATCGACCGCCCGCAACTGGGCCGGGGCATATTGGTCGGCACGTTGTCGTTCATCGTCCTGTCCTGGGGCGGCACCTTGTTGAAGAGCGCCGTGCGGCAGAACCAGCCGGCCAACGCCTGCCTGGTGCCGGGGCTGCGCCACCGGCTGATCGTGCTGACCCTGGTGCTGTACGGGACGATGACTGTGCTGATCGCGGCGATGACCGGCGCGGTGTTCGGGCACTTCGGCTATGCGCTGGTCGGTGCCGGTCTTTTCTACAGCTTCATCCTGTACGCGCAGCGCTACCCGGTGCTGGCGATCCTGCCGTCGATGCTGATCGTGCTGTCGGTGTCGGTGCTCAAAGAGCCCTTGCATGCCGCGTGGGACGCGATAGGCTGGATGGGCGAGCCGGCATTGACCGGCATCGGCCTGATCGCCGTGTCGGTGCTGGGCGGCTTCGGCATGCGGGCGGCCTTCCCGCGCGGGGGCGACAGCCACTGGAGCTGGCATGCGCGCCGCGCGGCGACACTGCGCAGGGCGCAGGGCGCCGCGCCCAAGCCCGGCGACGCCGCCAACTGGAGCCGCTGGACCATGCCCCTGCGGATCGGCTACCGCGTCAGCTTGCGGCGCGACAGCCGTGGCGGCGCCGCGCCGGGCCGCATGCTGGCGTACACCCTCGGCCCGGCCGCGCACGAAGGCGGCTACCATGGCGGCGCGTTGCTGATTTTGCTGGCGGTGCTGGTGCTGCGCGGATTCGGCGATGGCGAATTGCTGCGGCAGATGGTGCGTACCTCGCTGCTGCAGGCCAGCGTGCTGGCGGGCGTGGCGATCTACGCGGCCGAGTTGCAGAAGAGTGTAGTGCGCCACGGCGCCGAGCAGGCCTTGTACCTGTTGACGCCAGGCGCTCCGGCGGCGGCGCAGCTCAATCGCCTGCTGGGCGCGGCGTTGTTGAAGCGGTTCCTGCGCGTGTGGATGGTGACGGTGGCGTGCGCGGCCATCATCGACATGGTGATGCTTGGCGCGCCGCGCCTGTCCGCCTCGACCTGTGTGTTGTCGGCGCTGATGCTGCCGCTTGCCTGCACGCTGCTGCGCGATTACGCGAAGATGCCGGCATCGACCAACCAGACCGCCATGCTGATCGCGTCCTTCATCACCATCTTCGCTTATCTGATCATGTTCGGCATCGAGCGCAGGTGGCCGGCGTTCCCTTTGTTCTGGGTCTGCGCGGCGATGGTGACGGCGTCCGTGCTGGCGCTGGGCCTGCGGTGGCGGCGGTTCACGGCGCTGCCTGCCGTGCTGCCGGCGGGCCGCCTGTTGGAGTGAGCGTTATTTACCCGGCGTGGCCAGTGGCTTGCCCTTGTCGACCACGTACACGCCGACCAGCTTGAGCGGCACCTTGCCGACGTTGAGCGCGTCGTGGACGACGCCGGCCGGGATCACAAAGGCTTCGCCGGCCTTGACGCGGCGCGGGTCCTCGCCATCGATGCGCAACTCGCCTTCGCCTTCCAGCACGTAGCTGATCTCGTCGCCCGGATGCGAATGCCGGCCGGCGACGCCGCCCACATCCACCTCGACCCTGGCGACCACCGCCTCGCGGCCAGGCACCGAAACGTCGGCCTTGGTGACCACGGTGCGGTGGATGGCGGAGGCTTGGGCGTGGACCGCGCCGGCCGATAAGGCAAGCAGCAGGGCGGCGACGGCGGGCAGGAGATGACGGACAGGCATGGCGAGTGGCATGGCGCATCCTTTCAGGTGAGGGGAACGCCGATTGTACGCCGCCGTGCGCCGTTAGCGGTGTCGCCCCAGCCACAGCGCGTCGGCCACCGAAGCTATCCAGCAGACGATGCAGACCAGCGCCGCGCCGTTGGTGAGCGGGTTGTCGATGCCCGAATTGTGCACGCGCTCCAGCACCAGCAGCGGATCGGGCGGCAGCCTGCCGCTGTTGACTTCATCCATCAGCGTGCCGGCCAAAGTCAGCGTGGCGCGCAGCAGGTAGCCGCCCGCCAGCAGCGCCGGCACGAGAAACAGCAGCCCGCGCGCGCCGCGCCGCAGCACCAGGTGGCCGAGGCCGGGAAATACCAACGCCGAAATCAGCGCGGCCTTGATCGATGCTTTCATGTTGCTCCCGAGGAGGACTTTGACCAAACGCAAAATTGCGCCGCAGCAAGCGGCTTAGAGTACGACATCTTACATGCGGGAGAGAATCATGCGCGCTATATTCGGTATCGTCCTGTTGCTGTGCTCCGCGTGCGTGCACGCCGCCCCCAGCGAGAAGGACGCGATCGCCCTGGCCGAGAAGGGCGCGCAGTTCGTGCGCGCGCACGGCAAGGCCGAGATGATCGCCCGCATCAACCGCAAGGACCCGGAATTCAACCAGGGCCCCTTGTACCTGGCCATGCGCGACCTGAACGGCATCACCGTCGCCCACCCGACCAACGCGCTGATCGGCAAGAACCTGCTGGACGTGCCGGACGCCGACGGCAAGCCCTTCCGCCAGGAGATGCTGGCGCTGGCCAAGGGCAAGGGCTCGGGCTGGGTCGACTACAAGTTCCGCAATCCGCAGACCGGCAAGGTGGAGGCCAAGAGCACCTACGTGCTGCGGGTCGAGGACGTGACGCTGGAAGCCGGCATCTACAAACACTGAGCCGTGGACATGCTCAGCAAACTGCGGATAGGGCCCAAGCTGCTGCTGGCGCCGGGCGTGGTGCTGATCCTGCTGATCGTGCTGTCGGTCGGCGCGTTCGCCGGGCTGGTGCGGCAGAATCATCGGCTGGAGGATATGGTGCAGCAGCGCGCCGTGCGGCTCAAGGCGGCGGCCGACCTGGTGGCCGGCGCCAACCGCGCGCACACCGAGATCTACCAGCTGCTCACCTGGATCAACGCCAGCTTCTCGCCGGCGCGCATCGACGCGCTGGTGCATGACATCCACGCCCGCCACGCCGCGCTGGACCGCCAGTACGCGCAGCTGGAAATGGCGACCCAGGCCAATCCGGCCGAACGCCGCTTCGTCGTCCAGTCGCAGGCGGCGCACGCGTTGTACGTCAAGGCCATCGGCGACGTGGTCGAATTGAGCATGGCCGACCAGTCGATGGCGGCCAACGCCATGTCGACCGCCGAGCGGGCGTTCGACGTGGTGGCGCGCCGGCTCGACGAGTTGTCGCGGCTGGAGGCGACGCTCGGCACCCGCGCCTACAACGACGCCGAGCGCGAGTTCAGGACCTTGTCGATCTTGATGCCGGTGCTGGTGGTGCTGTCGATCACGCTGTCGCTGCTGGTGACGATGGCCGTGCGGCGGGCCATGCTGAAGGACGTGAGCGAAATCGGCGCGGCCGCGATCGACCTGGCCGAAGGTAACCTGACGGTGAAGAACCGCGTCTACGGCAAGGACGAAATCGCCGAGACCTCGCGCGCGCTCGACACCAGCATCCGCAACCTGAACACCACCTTGAAGACCATCCTGGCGTCGGCGCAGTCGATCGACACGGCCTCGCGCGAGATCGCCAAGGGCAATGTCGACCTGACGCAGCGCACCGAGGCCCAGGCGTCCACACTGGAAGAGGCCAGCAGCTCGATGAAGGAGCTCAGCGACACCGTCACGCAGACCGCCAACAACGCGCAACTGGCCAACCACCTGGCGCGCTGCGCCACCAACTTCGCGGTGCGCGGCGGCAGCGTGGTGCAGCGGCTGGTGGTGACGATGGCGGCGATCCGTGGCAGCTCGCGCAAGGTGGTGGAAATCGTCGGCGTCATGGACGGCATCGCCTTCCAGACCAATCTGCTGGCCTTGAACGCGGCGGTGGAGGCGGCCCGCGCGGGCGCGCATGGCGAGGGCTTCGCGGTGGTGGCGGGCGAGGTGCGCACGCTGGCGGAGCGCTCGGCCACGGCGGCGCACGAGATCAAGCAGTTGATCGCCGAGTCGGTGGCCGAGATCGAGGGCGGCAGCCGCTCGGTGGAGGAAGCCGGCACCAGCATGGCGGAGATTGTGGCGTCGGTGCAGCAGGTGGGGGACATCATCGACCAGGTCAGCGCCGCCAGCGCGGTGCAGGCGCAGGGCTTGCAGGGCATGCACCAGGCCATCGTCGAGATGGACCAGGTGACGCAGCAGAAGCTGGCGCTGGTCGAACAAGCCGCCAGCGCGGCATCGGGCTTGCAGCGGCAGGCGGTCAATTTATCGGAGGCGGTGGCGATGTTCAAACTGGACGAGGGGATCGAACCGCCGCCATCCAGGCTCCCCGCCGGCTCGCCGCGCGTGGTCCGCCTGCGCCTGGCGTCGGTGCGCAACTGAGTGGGTCAGGCGCCCTGGCGGCTGGCCGGAGCGGCGCGGGACCAGCGGTCGCCTGATTGCCGCAGGTACTTCTTGAAGACGTAAGCCCAAGGCATGGCGATCGGGATGATCACCACCACCACGCACTGCGCGAAGATTTCCATGGTATCGGCGTCCAACGTGCCCGAACGCCAAGCCGGCAGGACAACCACCAGCGTCCAGATGATTTTCCACGTCAACTCCCACAGCAGCACGGGCAGCATCTGCAGCGGATAGCGCACGCCCACCGCGCACAACAGGCCGAACGCCGCCAGCATGCAATTGACCACACCACCCATCAGGCTCCACGGCTTGTCGTGATGGAGCACGCCAGGCCATACCACCAGGCCAAGTCCCACAGCGATAATCAGATACACGGCTCGCAGCATATACAGACGTACTAATGAAACTTCGTTCATTTTTAGCTCCAGATGGTAATGGTTAGGGGATTACTCGACTTCCTTCAAAATCTTCTCGATCGCCGACACGCGCGCCTTCAGGTCCGCCAGCGAGGCGTCCATGGACGCGAGCGCGGCGGCGGCCTCGGTATGCGCGGCGACGGCCTTTTCGGCGATCGCGCGATACGCTTCCTCATGGGAGAAGCGCAGCTTGGCCTGCTGGATCGCCGAAAAATGGCGCATCGCCGCAACCACCACGATCGCCAGCAGCGGCAGGCCGATCGTCAAAAGATATACATGCTCATCCATAATTGTCTCGATTAGTCAGGGTTGTTGGACAGCGACTCGACCGCCTTTGCGATCGCAGCCGGCGTCAGTTCGACATCGAAATCGCTCACATCAAAATAGTTCAGCGCCTTGCCGTCCTGCGACAGCTCCATCTGGCTGACGACCAGGCCGGCATCCTCCAGCTTCTGCAGATGCAGATGCAGCAAGGGCCGGCTGATGCCCAGCTCGCGCGCCAACTGGCTGACATAATTGCGCCCGCCGGACTTCAGCATCGCAATGATGCGCAGGCGATGCGGGTTGGACAGCGCCGCAAGCATGCTCAACAATTGATCTCCGCCGGGAGTGGACGTTTTCGATTTCATGTGTAAATAATATCTGACATGTATCAGCAGGTCAATAGGCAATTATCGGTGATGCTTTTTTGGCTAAAAGGTTGGTATTAATATATTTAAAGCAGTGTTAATGTGGCACAATTATCTTGCAATAAATATATTTTGGAAGACAACCAAACTAGGAGTGGGGCATGAAAGCAATAATATTAGGGAAAACAAAGATATCGGGTACAGCGTTGGCACTGGCCAGCTTACTGGCCCTGTCACCCGTCCAAGCGGCTAACTATCAGTTGCTGGCGGGGCAGGACATCGATTTTTATGTCGACGCGAGTGTTCTCGATGTGACGCAGGCCGGTGTCAGCGGCGACGTGATTTCCTTCAACACGCCGGGCTTCATCGCAAACAGCCATTTTTCAGAACTGGTGTTTTCAGATGGCATCGTCGCGGTGGCGCATAACGGGTATCAAATCAGTTCCACAGCCGTCATCAAAATGTCGGGGTGGACCGACCAGACCTATGGCGATTACGGCAATCCGACCGGCTCGGGTTTTTTATCTGTTTGGGGCGGCTACCACACCGGTAATTTCAATGGTCAAAGTCTGACGAATGCCGCGTACGTTGCTCAATTCAGCGCCGACATGTTTATGGGGGTGTCGGGCGACGCTTATGCCAGTGTGCAAGTAGCTGGCGGCGCAGCGCCTTACTACAGGGTGCTGGGTGTGGATGCCGATTATGTAACCTTTGCGGGCGGTTTTGCCACTGCGGGCATGTATGGGTATAGCTACGAATTCACCGTCTCGCCGGCGCCGGTGCCGGAACCTGACACGTATCTGATGAGCCTGGCCGGCCTGACCCTGCTGGGCGGCCTGGCGCGGCGCAAGCAAGCGCAGCGGCCCGATACGACGGCAATGGCGTAGCACATCGCGGCGTTGTCGCGCCTGGTCATAAAAAACGCAGGCCGGGCCGGATGGCTCGCCTGCGTTGTGCGGCTGGCGCGGCGAACCGCGCTTCCCCTCATTTACCCGTCATTTACTCGTAGTCGCTCATCGGCGCGCAGCCGCAGAACAGGTTGCGGTCGCCGTAGACGTTGTCGGCGCGGCCGACCGGCGGCCAGTACTTCTGCTTGCGCAGCGACGGCACCGGGTAGGCCGCCACTTCGCGGCTGTACTTGCGTTCCCACTTGTCGGCGGTCAGCACCTCGGCCGTGTGCGGCGCGAACTTGAGCGGGTTGTCCAGCTTGTCGAACTCGCCGCTTTCGACCTTGGCGATCTCGCCACGGATGGCGATCATCGCGTCGATGAAGCGGTCCATCTCGACCTTCGATTCGCTTTCGGTCGGCTCGATCATCAGCGTGCCCGGTACCGGGAAGCTCATGGTCGGCGCGTGGAAGCCGAAGTCCATCAGGCGCTTGGCCACGTCTTCGTTGCTGATGCCGGTGGCATCCTGCAGCGGACGCAGGTCGATGATGCACTCGTGCGCCACCAGGCCGTCGTGGCCCGAGTACAGCACGGGGAAGTGCGGCGACAAACGGCGCGCGATGTAGTTGGCGTTCAGGATCGCGGTCTCGGTGGCGGCGGTCAGGCCTTCCGCGCCCATCATCGCGATGTACATCCACGAAATCGGCAGGATGCTGGCCGAACCGAACGGCGCGGCGCTGACCGAACCGATGCCGGCGTTGTCGCGGATGTAGCCGTTCGAACGCTGGTTAGGCAGGAACTTGGCCAGGTGCGCGCCGACGCCGATAGGACCGACGCCTGGGCCGCCACCACCGTGAGGGATGCAGAAGGTCTTGTGCAGGTTCAGGTGCGAGACGTCGCCGCCGAACGAGCCCGGAGCCGCCACGCCGACCAGCGCGTTCATGTTGGCGCCGTCGATGTAGACCTGGCCGCCGTGGCCATGAACGATCTCGCACAGTTCCTGGATGCCTTCTTCGAACACGCCGTGGGTCGATGGGTAGGTCACCATCACACAGGCCAGGTTCTTCGAGTGCAGTTCAGCCTTGGCCTTCAGGTCGGCCAGGTCGACGTTGCCGCTGGCGTCGCAGGCGGTAACGACCACCTGCATGCCGACCATGTTGGCCGATGCCGGGTTGGTGCCGTGCGCCGACGATGGAATCAGGCAGATGTTGCGGTGGCCTTCGCCGCGCGACTGGTGGTAGGCCTGGATCACCAGCAGACCGGCGTACTCGCCCTGCGAGCCGGCGTTAGGCTGCAGCGAGACGGCGGCGTAGCCGGTCAGCGCGCACAGCATCTCTTCCAGCTGCGAGATCATCTCGCGGTAGCCGACCGTCTGCGCGTCCGGCGCGAACGGGTGGATGTTCGAGAATTCGGGCCAGGTGACCGGGATCATCTCCGACGTCGCGTTCAGCTTCATGGTGCACGAACCCAGCGGGATCATGGTGCGGTCCAGCGCCAGGTCCTTGTCCGCCAGGCTGCGCAGGTAGCGCAGCATTTCGGTTTCGGAGTGGTAGCGGTTGAAGACCGGGTGGGTCAGGTACTCGCTGGTGCGCGACAGCGATGCCGGGAACGACAGCGCGACGGCGGCTTCCACGGTGTCGAAGTCCGGGCCGTGGGCCGGGCCGCCGACAGGGTGCGCGAACACGGTCCACAGCAGCGCGATGTCTTCGCGGCTGGTGGTTTCGTCCAGCGACACGCCGACGTGGGTGGCGTCGATCACGCGCAGGTTCACGCCGTGCGAGTGGGCCGACGCGTGCAGCTGCTCGGCGCTCTTGACGGCGACGGTCAGCGTATCGAAGAAGGTGTCGTTGGTGACGGTGTAACCCAGCGTCTTCAGGTTGGCGGCCAGCACGCCGGTGTAGCGGTGCACGCGCTGGGCGATCTGCTGCAGGCCTTTCGGGCCGTGGTAGACGGCGTACATCGACGCCATCACCGCCAGCAGCACCTGCGCGGTGCAGATGTTGGAGGTGGCTTTTTCGCGGCGGATGTGCTGCTCGCGGGTTTGCAGCGCCAGGCGGTAAGCCTTGTTGCCCTGGGCGTCGATGGTGACGCCGACCAGGCGGCCCGACATGCTGCGCTTGAATTCGTCGCGGGTCGACAGGTAGCCCGCGTGCGGACCGCCGAAGCCCAGCGGCACGCCGAAGCGCTGGCTGTTACCGACCACCACGTCCGCGCCCCATTCGCCTGGAGGCGTGAGCATGGTCAGCGCCAGCAGGTCGGCGGCGACCACCACCATCGCGCCCTTGGCCTTGACGGTTTCCACGTCGGCCTTGTAGTCGCGCACCGCGCCGTTCACGCCTGGGTACTGCAGCAGCACGCCGAAGCAATCGCCCACCGCCGACAGTTCGGCCGGGTGGAAGCTCTTCACTTCGATGCCCAGCGGCTTGGCGCGGGTCTCGACCACTTCGCGGGTTTGCGGCAGCACGTCTTCGGCGACGTAGAACACATTCGACTTCGACTTGCCCACGCGCTGGATCAGCGTCATCGCTTCAGCGGCGGCCGTGCCTTCGTCCAGCATCGACGCGTTGGCGATGCCCATGCCGGTCAGGTCGGTGATGGTCTGCTGGAAGTTCAGGATCGCTTCCAGGCGGCCCTGCGAAATCTCCGGCTGGTACGGGGTGTAGGCGGTGTACCAGGCCGGGTTTTCGAAGATGTTACGCAATACCACGCCAGGCGTGACGGTGTTGTAGTAGCCCTGGCCGATCAGCGACTTGAGCACCTTGTTCTTGGAGGCGATCTTCTTCAGCTTGGACAGCGCTTCCTGTTCCGGCATCGGCTGCGCGTACGCGCCCAGCGGCAGGGCGCCTTTGTTGCGGATGTTGGCGGGGACCAGGGCGTCGATCAGGGCTGCGCGCGAGGCGTAGCCGAGTACCGACAGCATGGCTTCCTGTTCTGCGGCGTCAGGGCCGATGTGGCGGGCGATGAAGGCGTCGCGGGCTTCGAGTTGGGTCAGGCTGGTGCGGGTCATGATATGGGCGAGGGGCTGAATAGGTGGTCGGAACGGCAAAGCTGCCGCCGTCGTTCCCGCGCAAGCGGGAACCCATGCTGAGCGTCAGAGGTCGGCGGTCTATGGATTCCCGCCTGCGCGGGAATGACGGCGGTGGCGGCGAATTACGCTTCGGTGGTCTTGCCGTAAGCGGCGGCGTCCAGCAGGCCGTTGATCGCCGCGGCGTCGGCCGGCTTGATCTTGAACAGCCAGGCGGCGTAGGCGTCGCTGTTGATCGACTCCGGCGCGTTGACCACGTCGTCGTTGACGGCGATGACTTCGCCGGCCACTGGCGCGTAGATGTCGCTGGCTGCCTTGACCGACTCCACCACGGCGGCGTCGTCGCCGGCGCCGTAGGTCGCGCCGACTTTCGGCAGTTCGACGAAGACGATATCGCCCAGCGCGTCCTGCGCGAACTCGGTGATGCCGACGGTGACGGTGCCGTCAGCTTCAGCGCGTACCCATTCGTGGGATTCGGTGTACTTCAGGTCTGCAGGAATGTTCATGTAATGCTCCAGAGGGTAGGTGTCAGGGTACTAACTTAGTACGATTAATTCAAACAGCGAGGATTTTACCGTTGCGCACGAACGGCAGCTTGACCACCGACGCGGCCAGTTTCTTGTCGCGGATCTCGACGTGCACGGTGTCGCCGACGGCCACGCCGTTGGGCACGCGCGCCAGCGCGATCGCCTGCTGCATGGTCGGGCTGAAGGTGCCGCTGGTGATCTCGCCGACGGCGTCGGTGCCGGCCACGACCACCTTCTGGTGGGCGCGCAGCACGCCGCCTTTTTCGCGCAGGATCAGGCCGACGAACTGGGCGTTCTGGCCCATCGCCTGCAGCGCTGCCTTGCCGATGAAGTCGCGCTCGGAGACCAGGTCGATGGTCCAGGCCAGGCCGGCGTCCAGCGGGTTGACGGTTTCGTCCATGTCCTGGCCGTACAGGTTCATGCCGGCTTCCAGGCGCAGCGTGTCGCGCGCGCCCAGGCCGGCCGGCTTGACGCCCGCGGCGGCCAGCGCGTTCCACAGGTTTTCCGCCTGCTCGGCGGCGACGCCGATTTCAAAGCCGTCTTCGCCGGTGTAGCCGGTGCGGGCGATCATCGCCTCGCCGAAGGTTGGGCTTTGCGCGAAGGCGACGTTGAACGGCTTCATGTCGGCCGTGCCTTCCTTCGATTCGGGGATGACTTGCCACACCTTGGCGCGGGCGTTCGGGCCCTGCACGGCGATCAGCGCCATGGCGTTGGCGCCATCGCGGCGCTGGGTGATGGTCAGGCCGCTGTTGGTGGCGGTGTTTTGCTGCTGCATCCAGGCCACGTCTTTTTCAGCGGTACCGGCGTTGACCACCAGGCGGAACCAGCTTTCGTTGATGAAGTAGACGATCAGGTCGTCGATGACGAAGCCCTGCGGGTTCAGCATGCACGAGTACAGCGCCTTGCCGGACACCTGCAGCTTGTCGACGTTGTTGGCCAGCAGGCCGCGCAGGAAGGCGCGCACATTGTCGCCCTTGATGTCGACCACGCACATGTGCGCCACGTCGAACATGCCGACGTCGGTGCGCACGGCGTTGTGTTCTTCGATCTGGGAGCCGTAGTTGACCGGCATGTCCCAGCCGCCGAAGTCGACCATCTTGGCGCCGGCTGCGCGGTGGGCATTGTTGAGTGGGGTAGCTTTGAGCGTCATAAGTCCTCGGTCCAAATCGAATAGGGGTTAACAGAACATACAAGGAAACGCCAAAAAAGAAGCTGATTCCACAATGATCGCAGACCCCTCTGTCCTTGGTACCTGAGAGATTACGGGAGGAGGGTGACTCCTGATTCCCGTGCGCCCCTTCGGTGGGCCGCCGGCTTGCGCCGCGGCCGCTCTCCAGAGTTGGTCCAGTTGGCGTCCCGTCGATACGGTCGCGCTGGTCCCTTGATCGGTCCTTTTGCCTGAGAGTTTTTGGGTAGTGCCCCTTCGGCGGCAACGCTGGTTTGCCCTCTCCCGATCAAGACTCGGGAATATATGTCAGAAGTATCGTGTTGTCAATCTGAAGCCTGTTTTCCGCGCGCACGAATGAAATGCCATAATGAAGCCTGAAAAACAACTATTTGCTAGAATAGATCACACTTATTCAAGAGCCCAGCCATGAGCCAAGACACCACTACTTACGAGGGCCACGCGTGGTTCACCCTGTCCGGCGACGTCAATAGCGACATGGTGCGCCGTGTCTTCGACGCCGTTGCCGACATGACGGAAGACCGCATCACCACCGCCCACATCCTGATCCAGTCCAACGGCGGCTACGTCAGCGACGGCATCTGCCTGTACAACTACCTGAGCAAGCTGCCGATCAAGATCGTCACCTACAACGCCGGCGCGGTCGCGTCGATCGCGGTGATCCTGTTCCTGGCCGGCTCCGAGCGCTACGCCAGCGAGACGGCGCGCTTCATGGTGCACAAGTCGCACGCCAGCGCGCCGCACGGCGCCCGGCCGGACGCGTTGCGCATCATCGTCGAAGGCTTGCAGGCCGACGACGCGCGCACCGAGCAGATCCTGCGCGACCATGTGCAACTGACGGACGAGCACTGGCGCACGCACGAGTACTCGGACCTGCACCTGACGGCGACCGAGAGCTTGAAAGTGGGGATGATCAATGCGGTGAGGGATTTCGTGCCGCCGCGCGGGCAGCGGGTGGCGAACATCTGATGGGGTATGCGGCGCCTTTCGTGGCGCCGCATCGACCGCGCTGGCCTACTTAACGGTCTTTCTTGCCGGACTGCTTGTTGGCGTCGTTCTTGTGGCTTTGACGGCCGGCTTCCACGTGCTGCTCATGGGTGCCGCCCTGGGTGCCGCTGCCACGCGAACCGCTCGACGAGCCCTGGTCGCCCGACTGTTTGCTGCTGCCGGAGGTCGAGCCCTGCTTGTTGCTACTGCCTTTTTGATTCGAGTTCATGTCAATTCCTTTGCGAAAGTGAAAGAGCGTACTCGCCAGAACCACGCCGGAGCTTGCATGCCGGCGTGTTTTTGGTATCGCAATGATGCGGGCTCGATCCGGTGATCGCTATCGGAATTTCTCTTGGTGGCATGTAGGAGCATGCCTTGCCGCCTTCCTAAAATTCTTCCCACTCGACTTCCTTGCTGCTGTGTCCGCCTGATGCGGTATGCGGTGCGGGCTTGCGCCGTGGCACGCCAGGCGGCGGCGTCCGCGCTGGCCGCGTAGCCGACGCTGTGGGCTTGGCAGCGCGGCCCGTGGCCTGCGTGGACTTGATGGCGCGGCTGGAGGCCGGCACGGCGTGAACGATCTGCGGCGCGAGCCCGGCCGCAAGGGCAGGGAGGGGCGCCGGCTCGCCGCGCGCGACGGAGAACACGCCGATCGCCTCGTTCAGCTTGCCTGTCTCGTCCTGCATCGCGGCGGTCGCGGCGGCGGCCTGCTCGACCAGCGCGGCGTTCTGCTGCGTGGCCTGGTCCATCTCCGCCACGGCCTGGTTCACTTGCTCGAGCCCGGCGGTCTGCTCGGCGCTGGCGTCGGCGATCTCGCCGATCAGGCCGGTCACGCGCTGGACGCTGCCGACCACCTCGTCCATCGTGTTGCGCGCCTGGTCGGCCAGCTGCGTGCCGCGCGCCACCTTGTCGACCGAATCGGCGATCAGTTCCTTGATCTCCCTGGCGGCGCCCGCGCTGCGCTGCGCCAGGTTGCGCACCTCCGACGCCACCACCGCGAAGCCGCGTCCCTGCTCGCCGGCGCGGGCCGCTTCCACGGCCGCGTTCAGCGCCAGGATATTGGTCTGGAACGCGATGCCGTCGATGACGCCGATGATCTCGGCGATCTTCTTCGAACTGTCGTCGATCGACGCCATCGTGGCCACCACTTGCTCGACGTCGGCGCCGCCGCGCTGTGCCACGGCCGATGCCGACAGCGCCAGCTTGTTGGCCTGCATCGCGTGGTCGGCGTTCTGCTTGACGGTGGCGGTCAGCTGCTCCATCGAGGATGCCGTCTCCTCCAGCGACGCGGCCTGCTGTTCGGTGCGGGTGGACAGGTCCAGGTTGCCCTCGGCGATCTCGCGCGCCGCGCCGTCGATGGCGCGCGCGCCTTGCTGCACCTGGCCGATGATGGCCAGCAGGCTGTCGTTCATGTGCTGCATCGCCTGCAGCAGCCGGCCGGTATCGTTGTTGGCGGTCGCGCCGATGCGCGTGCTCAGGTCGCCGTTGGCGATGCGCTGCGCCACCAGCATCGCCCGCTGCAGCGGCGCCGAGATCGAGCGGGCCAGCCACAGCGCCAGCAAGGCACCGCCGAAGACGGCCATGGCCAGCGTGCTTGCCGCGAGGATGCGGGCGCCGTCGTACAGGTCGTCGGCGGCGTGTGCCGCTTGCTGACTGCCGGCCTTTTGTGCGGCCAGCAGCTTGTCGAGCTGGCTGTTCAGCGCATCCATCGTCTGCTGCGAGCGGCCTTTCAGCGCAGCGGCGGCCTCGTCCTTTTTGCCCTCGGCGGCCAGGGCCATCATCCGTTCGTGTTCGGCGCCATAGTCGGCCGCCAGGCGCAGCATCTCGGCGGCCAGCAGCTTCACCGGCGTTTCGGCCAGCACCTGCGCCAGATGGCCGGTGTGGCTGCGCAGCGCCGTGTAGGCGACGCCCAGCTTGCGGTCGGCGTCGGCGATGCTGTCCTTGTCGCCCACCACCACATGCTCCAGCTTGCGTACTTCCAGCAAATCGTTGCGCAGTGACAGCACAGCTATGGTCTGCGGCAGCCATTTGTCGGACAATTCGGAGGAGGCGTCGTCGATGCGGGCCATGCGCGACAGATCGCTCAGGCCCATCAGCAACGTCAGGCCGAGCAGGACGGCGAAGGAGGCCAGCAGCTTGCTGGACGTTTCCAGGTTATGCAGGAATTTCATGACGGATCCTCGGTGGCGACGGCAGGAAATTGTTATGTTAGGGAAACTTCAACCTTGTCCTTTGCGCCCCGTCAATGCTGGGTTTCGCGGCATTAAATCTGTGGGGAAACGCAAAAATACGCGAAATATTGCACAGTCTTTCCTTTTGGGTATTGCCATGCGGAAAGAATGTGCAAGAATGTGGTAAATCGATATTCACGCTACACAGGTCACATCATGGTTGCATCTTCCACAACGCCCCCGCTGCCGAAAAAGACGGTCTCGCCGCGGCATGCCTTGTTGGAAGAGTTGATCGGCATCGCCACCAAGCATGCCGGCGACCAGTACCTGGACCTGGCGACCAAGCTGGCCGGCGCGCTGATCGACGCCACCGGAGGCGACCCGCGCACCGTGCAGCAGCGCATACGGGCCGGCAACCAGCTGCGCAACCGCAATTTCGCCTTCCTGCATCTGGCTTCCAGCACGCTGGAGAAAGCGCTGCGGCGCGAGATCGCCGAGTTGTCGCCGGCGGCCAAGGGCAAGCCGCGCGAGAGCGAACAGCCGCTGTCGCTGGTGCCGTTCGAGGAGATGGATAACAAGGTGGCGCTGAGCGGCGTCAGCAAGCCGTTCGAGAGCCTGTATTCGGACCAGCTGCAGACGCTGAACGTGCGGCTGGCCTTCCTGTTGGACCGCGATATCCTGCGTGTCAGCCAGAACCCGTTCCGGCCGGAGGTGTTCCTGGTCGCCTTGCAGCAGGCCTGGACCGAGTTCGATACCGAGGCCGACGCCGCGCCGCTGTTGCAGCCCTTGATCAAGCCGGGCATGTTCATCGAAATGGGGCCGATGCTGGACGCGCTGAACCTGGCCTTGCAGAGCAAGGGCGTGCTGCCGGGCTCGGTGGACGGCTTCAAGGGCCGCAAGACGGACAAGTCCAAGGCGGCCGCGCCGTCGCGCGTGCGCGGCAACCAGGCGGCGCTGGCGCAGCAGCTGCGGCAGTTCTTCGCGTCCAGCGACGTGGCGGGTTCGGCTGCGGGCGAGATCGTCGACAACATCGCCGACGGCTTGATGCAGGGCGTGGACCTCAGCATTCCCGATCTGCCGATGTCGGCGTTGAATTCCGGCGCCGTATGGGTGCCGAATGCCGCCGCCGCGCAGGCCGCCGGGCAGTCCGCGGTTGGCGCGGCCGGATCGGGGGCTGCCGGCGTCGGTATGGCCGGCGTCGGCGTCACCGGCGTGGCGGGCATTGTCGCGCACGGTGCGGCGGCTCAAGCTGGATCCCATGGCATGGCACACAGCTTCGTGGCCGCACCCGGCGCGGCTGGCGGCGTGGCGATGGCTCCCGGCTTTGCCGTCGGCACGGCAGGCGCGCTGGCCGCCGCTGGTGGGGGATTCCTGCCGGCGGGCGCAGGGCAGGGCGGCGTCTGGGTGCAAGGTCCGGCACAAGGCCTCATGCCCGGCGCCTTGAGCAACGAGGATGCGCAACGCCTGTCGCAGATCGGCGCCAAGCAGCCGCTGCTGGCGTATCTGGCGCAGCTGCAAAAAGCGGTGCCGTACGAATCCATCGGCACGCTGGGCGCGGTGGCCGGCATCGCCGCCATGCCATCGCCGTCCGCGCCCGCCGATGTTGGCGCGGCACCGGCCGCCGGCGGCGGCAACGTCTTCTACCTGCCGAACATCAAGGCCAGCATGCCGCAGGGCAGCCTGTCGCGCACCGACGAGAGCACCATCGACCTGCTGTCGGCGATCTTCGACACCGTCTTCCGCGACCAGAACATTTCGCAGGAAATCCGCGACCTGATCCGCTTCCTGCAAATCCCGGTGCTGAAGGCCGCGCTGGTCGACAAGAACTTCTTCTTCCAGGAAGCCCATCCCGCGCGCCGCCTGATCGACCTGCTGTCGCGCATGGGCTGGGAGCAGCGCAAGGGGCCGGAAGACCCGCTGTTCCAGGCGATGCAGCGCAGCGTGGACCGCGTCGGCCGCGACTACGACCATGAACTGTCGGTCTTCACCGAAGCCGTCAACGAACTGGAAGCCTCGATCCAGGCCGAGGAGCGCGCCGCCGCGGCCGCCATCGCCGAGCCCATCGCGGCCGCGCTGAAACAGGAAAAGATGGCCGAGTCCAGCAAGCTGGCCAAAAACGCGGTCGCGCTGCGCATCGGCACCGGCGAAGTGATCGCCGTGGTGGAAGCCTTCCTCGAACAGCGCTGGGTATCGGTGCTGACCATCGCCTACAGCATCGAGGACGACAAGCCCGGCGCCGTCAACAACGCCACCAAGACCATGGACGACCTGATCTGGAGCGTGCGACCCAAGCTCAACGCGGACGACCGCAAGCAGCTGATCACCAAGCTGCCGGTGCTCTTGTCCACGCTGAACAAATGGCTGGACATCATCAAGTGGCAGGACGCCGACCGCCTGCAATTCTTTGCCGAGCTGGCCGAATGCCACGCCTCCATCGTGCGCGCGCCGCTGGAAATTTCGCCGGAGCGCCAGCTGGAAATTTCCATGCAGGTGGCCCAGCAGGCCGCCGAACGGCGCCTGGAGCTGCAAGCCAAAGCGGAGGCCGCGGCCAAGGCGGAAGCCGAAGCGCGCGCCGCGCAGCAACCCGCGCCCGAAGAGGAGGACGCCGCCATCGAAGTGGACAGCCTGACGCGCGGCATGTGGCTGGAATTCGAGCAGGAGGATGGCGGCAGCCGCAAGGTCAAGCTGGCGTGGATCAGTCCGTTGCGCACCTTGTACATCTTCTCGACGGCGGCACGGCAGGAAGCGTTCTCGATGTCCGGCGAGCAGCTGGCCAAGCGCTTCCTGGATCAGACGGTGCAGGTGGTACGCAGCGAAGGCGTGGTTGCCGTCGCCCTGTCGCAAGCCCTGGCCCGCAGCGCCGACAACGACGCCAACATCGACCCTCCAGCCTCGGCCTTCGGCTGAGCCAGAGCTAGAACAGCTTCAGCAGTTCAACAGCATCCTGAAGATACAGGTCAAATAAAGGACTGCTCTCCTCAAACTTCGCTCCGACTATCGAAGCCAGGATATCAGCCGCTTGAATTTCTCGAAGCTGGCCACTCTCCGACGGTATCGTATCGATGGAGGCGACATGGCCGGCGATGGCAAGTCGCGCCTCCAGATAGTTGTGCAGGAAATTTTTGTCTTGTGTCTTAACGGTGCGCGCATCGGGGTAGATGTCCACCGAAGTCCATTCGGCAATAGCGCCATACAGCATCTGCTCCGCCATGTGGACATATAAAATCTCACTTTTATTCCTCAACGGCAGGGGCACTTCTTTTTTCTCGGCGACCGCTGCATGGAACCCAAATCCATCATGTTTGATCCGCAATTGCGATAGAGCCTTTGCAAAGCTGCTACGTTCGTGACTGTTCAACATGGTGGACTTCAGCTCGTTGCTTAGGCTGCGGCCGCGCTGCCGGTACAAGCTGCGGACAATGCGTTCAAGGTGCTTGTTCATGCCATCTGGAACCACGATTGCAGCCAGCACGAGGAAATTGCTCGATCCGCCGCGACCGCGAGGTTTGTCCAGTTGCCAGCCTAGGTCGCCGCTTTCATCAACGAAGATGGCCGCTTTGCTCATCTGTTCGGCGAATAAAAAACCCCTCGTGTGAGGGGTTTGGGAAGAGGTGGGCAACCTAGCTGCGGCGTGGATAACACGCTTACGATCATGACGGCATTGTCGCGACGATGCTAGGTGACGGGCTTACTGCCACTGCCATCACTACCTGGTCGATTCTAGGCGTTTGTCATCGACCAGTCAAACTCAGGCGCCTCAGTTTGTGCGATTCGTCAATGTCAGCAAGGCGCCGCCCATGCCGACGAAGATCACGCCGGTGGTGCGCTTGGCCAGGCGGGTGCGGGCGACGCTCTGCTTGACGCTGCGCTTCAACCACGACGCGCACGCCACATAGAAAAAGTGCGACAACAAGGTGCAGCTGGTGAAGGTCGACGTCAACAGCAGGAAGCGCACCGGGTCCACATGGTCGGGTGGCATGAATTGCGGGAACACGGCGGTGAAGAACAGGATCGCCTTCGGATTGCTCACCGCGACCAGCAGGCCGCTGCGGAAGGTCGACAGCCGGCTGGCTTCGGCCGCAGTCGCCACCGGCGCCGCCGTCGCGGCAACCTCGGCCGTTTCAGTGACCAGGCTGGCATGGCGCCACGCCTTGATGCCCAGGTAGATCAGGTAGGCCGCGCCGGCCACTTTCAACGCGCCGAACGCCAGCGCCGAAGTCTTCAGCAACAAGCCCAGGCCGGCCACCGCCGTGGTCGCCACGATGAACACACCCAGCGCATTGCCCGCCGAACTGTAGAGCGCCCGCCGCGCGCCCATGGTGGTCGCGGTCGAGATGGCCATCAGCACGCCCGGCCCGGGACTGAACGCCGCCGCCAGCGAAACCGATAAGAACAACAGCCAGGTCGATAAAGTCATTGCTAAACTCCAGAAAAGTTAGTGTCAGGGCAAGCCGTAGCAGTATGCCATGCCCCGCCAAAGCGCGTCGGCCACCCCTTGTTTTTGCTGCACACTATTGCTGCGAAGTAATTTTCGATACAATGCGCCCGCATGTGTTTAAATGATGCGGTGCAAAAAACTACGATAGGGCTTTTTTAGATGATGATGTGGTGGCATGGTTTGAGTGTGGCAGGGAGCTTGGCGGTGACCGGGCCGATCGGCGTGGCGATTGCAGTGTGGCTGTTGGCCGGCAAGTCCTGGCGCCTGACGGCGGCCTGGTGCATCCTGTTCGGCATCGGCATGGCCCTGGTCGTCGCCACCAAGATGGCTTTCGTGGGCTGGGGCATCGGTGTCGAATCGGTGGAGTTCGCCGGCTTCAGCGGCCACGCGATGCGCGCCGCCGCCGTGTTCCCGGTCGCGTTCTTCCTGGCGTTCCGCTCGGCGCCGCCGCCGTTGCGGGTGTTCGGCACCTTGCTGGGCGTGCTGCTGGCCGTGTTGATCTCCATTTCCCGCGTCTATGTGCAAGCCCACTCGGTGTCCGAGTCGGTGACCGGTAGCATGCTTGGCCTGGCGGTGGCGGCGATTTTCATCTGGTACGCCAGCACCGAGCATCACATGGCGCTGGGGCGGCTGCTGATGGTGTTATGCCTTCCCATCATGCTGATCGCGCCGCGCGTGGAGCCGATTCCGGCCGAAACCTGGATCACCGAGGCGGCGCTCTGGTTGTCGGGCCACGACAAACCGTACACCCGCGCCATTTGGCGCGAACCCAAATCCCGGCTACGATAGGTGAACTCACCCTCCATGACGCGTTTTCGGCCTGATTTGAAGCGCAAAATGGTATTATTGTGAACTTTTCCAGCCCACTGCCCAGATAACAACGTGCGTCTATCTTCCATCAAATTGTCGGGATTTAAGTCTTTCGTTGATCCCACCAATTTCCAGGTGCCGGGTCAGTTGGTGGGCGTGGTGGGTCCCAACGGTTGCGGCAAGTCGAATATCATCGACGCCGTGCGCTGGGTGCTGGGCGAATCCAAGGCCTCCGAGCTGCGCGGCGAGTCCATGCAGGATGTCATCTTCAACGGCTCGACCCACCGCAAGCCGGCGGGGCGCGCCTCGGTCGAGCTGGTGTTCGACAACAACGAGGGCAAGGCCTCCGGCCAGTGGGGCCAGTATGCCGAAATCGCCGTCAAGCGCACGCTGACGCGCGACGGCACCTCGACCTACTACATCAACGGCCAGCCGGTGCGCCGGCGCGACATCCAGGACATCTTCCTCGGCACCGGTCTCGGTCCGCGCGCGTACGCCATCATCGGCCAGGGCATGATCAGCCGCATCATCGAATCGCGGCCGGAAGAACTGCGCGTGTTCCTGGAGGAGGCGGCCGGCGTTTCGAAGTACAAGGAGCGCCGCCGCGAAACCGAGAACCGCCTGCACGACACCCGCGAGAACCTGCTGCGGGTGGAGGACATCCTGCGCGAGCTGAATTCGAACCTGGAAAAGCTCGAAGGCCAGGCGGCCGTCGCCACCAAGTTCCATCAGCTGCAATCGGACCAGGAAGAAAAACAAAAGCTGCTTTGGCTGCTGCGCAAGATCGAAGCCGAGAACGAGCAGAAAAAATACTTCCGCGAGATGGAGCAGGCGCAGAACGACCTGGAAGAGCAGACCGCCAAGCTGCGCAACGTCGAGCTGTCGCTGGAGCAGATGCGCCAGGCGCACTTCGCGGCCGGCGACCGCCTGCACACCGCGCAGGGCAGCCTGTATCAGACCAACGCCGAAATCGGCAGCCTGGAAGCGCAGATCAAGTTCGTCATCGAATCGCGCAGCCGCCTGCAGGCGCAGCTGGCCGCGCTGACCGCGCAGCGCGACCAATGGCAGCAGCAGGCCAGCGAATACGGCGGCCAGATCGAGGAAGCAGAGTTCACGCTGGAAGAGCTGTCGGCCAAGGTCGAACAATCGCAGATGATGGCCGAGCAAAAGGCCGAGTCGCTGCCGATGCTGGAGCAGGTGTGGCGCGAGGCGCAGACCAAGAGTACCGAATCGCGCGCCCGCATCATGCAGGCGCAGCAGCAGCTCGAGCTGGAATCGGCGCACCAGCGCAACGCCAATAACATCCTCAACGGCCTGGCCGTGCGGCGCGAGCGTCTGCAGCAGGAAAAGAGCGGCCTCAATCTGCCGGACAGCGCGCACCTGAGCAACCTGCGCATGCAGCTGGAGGAAAAGCAGCAGGCATTGGAAGAACAAGGCTTCCTGCTTGAAGAAGCGCTGGAACAGCAGCCCAAGCTGGAAGAGGAACGCCAGGCCGCGCAGCATCAGGTCAACACCGAGACCGCCGCCAACGCCCAACTGGAAGCCCGCCTGAACGCGCTGCGCCAGTTGCAGGAGCGCGTGCAGACGCAGGGCAAAGTCACGCCGTGGCTGCAAAAGCACGAGCTGGATACGCTGCCGCGCCTGTGGCAAAAGCTGAACATCGAATCCGGCTGGGAGACCGCGCTGGAATCCGTGCTGCGCGAGCGCACCTCGGCGCTGCAGATGTCGAACATCGAATGGGCCAAGGCCTTCTTCGGCGACGCGCCGCCGGCCAAGCTGGCGTTGTTCGCACCGTCGACCGCCGTGCCGCCGGCGCCGGTGGAAGTGGCTGGCCTGAAGCCGTTCCTCAACCTGCTCAAGCTGAACGACCCGGGCCTGCGCGGCCTGCTGCAGGACTGGCTGCACAACGTCTACATCGCCGAGGACACGGCCGAAGCCTTCGCCGAACGCGCCAGGCTGCCGGCCGGCGGCTGCTTCGTCACGCGCCAGGGCCACGCCGTCACCCAGGGCAGCGTGCGTTTCTACGCCGCCGATTCGGAGCAGGACGGCATGTTGGGCCGCCAGCAGGAAATCGATAACATCACCAAGCAGCTGCGCGCGCAGCAAATGCTGGCCGACGAGGCGCGCGCCCGTTCGGTGCGCGCCGATGCCGCCGTCTCCGAGCTCACGCGCCGCCTGACCGAGTACCGCGCCAAGCTGCAAAGCCTGCAGCAGTCGGTGCACACCTTGCAGCTGGACGTGGTCAAGCTGTCGGAGGTCGAGGCGCGCTTCAACCAGCGCAGCAGCCAGATCGAAGCCGACCTGGCCGAAATCGCCGCGCAGGAAGAGGAACAGACCCAGGTCAAGATGGAGTCCGAGGAGAAGTTCGAGCAGCTCGATATGGAGCTCGGCAATCTCCAGGGCGACCACGAGGAGGGCCAGACCCTGTTCCTCGAAAAAGAGCAGCGCCTGGCCGACGCCCGCGAAGCCTTGCGCGACCTGGAACGCGCCGCGCAGGAAGCGCAGTTCGCGGAGAAGTCCCAGCGCAGCAAGATCGAGGAATTCCGCCGTTCCATCGCCACCGCGAACGCGCAGGTGGTGCAGGTCACGCAAAGCCTGGAGGCGGGCCAGAACGAATTGGCCAGCCTGGAATCCGGCCAGGCCAACGACGGCCTGCAGGAACTGCTGGACCGCCGCACCAGCCAGGAAAAGGCGCTGTCCGACGCCCGCCATGAACTCGACCAGATCGCGCAGCAGCTGCGCATGTTCGAGGAAGGCCGCATGTCGACCGAGCGGGCGTTGCAACCGCAGCGCGACAAAATCATGGAACTGCAGCTCAAGGAGCAGGCCGCGCGCCTGAACCAGGAGCAGTTCGCGGCGCAGCTGGCCGAAGTGCAGGCCGACGAGGCGGCGCTGGCCGAGAAGCTGCATCCCGATATGAAGGCCTCCTACCTGCAGGGCGAGGTCACGCGCCTGACCAACGCGATCTCGATGCTGGGCGCGGTCAACCTGGCGGCGCTGGACGAACTGGCGACGGCCTCCGAACGCAAGAACTTCCTCGATGCGCAGAACGCCGACTTGAACGAGGCGATCAACACGCTGGAAGACGCGATCGCGCGCATCGACAAGGAAACGCGCGACCTGCTGCAGGACACCTTCGACCGTGTCAACGGCCACTTCTCCGAACTGTTCCCGATCCTGTTCGGCGGCGGCCAGGCAAAGCTGATCATGACCGGCGACGAAATCCTCGACTCCGGCGTGCAGGTCATGGCCCAGCCGCCGGGCAAAAAGAACGCCACCATTCACCTGTTGTCCGGCGGTGAAAAAGCGCTGACCGCAACGGCGCTGGTGTTCTCGATGTTCCGGCTTAACCCGGCGCCATTCTGCCTGCTCGACGAGGTGGACGCGCCGCTGGATGACGCCAATACCGAACGATTCTGCCGGATGGTCAAACGTATGTCTGACCACACCCAATTCCTCTTCATCTCGCACAACAAGATTGCGATGGAGATGGCCAATCAACTGATCGGTGTGACGATGCAAGAGCAGGGCGTATCGCGCATCGTGGCGGTGGATATGGAATCCGCCGCAAACTTCGCTTCCGAGGCACAAGCAGCATGACAGACCTACAAATGAGTTTGATCGGGATCGCCGGCGTATTCGTCGCCGGCGTTTTCGGCTACAACAAGATCCAGGAATACAAAGCCAAGAAGAGCGTGGAACGCGCCTTCTCGACCGACCATGACGATGTGCTGATGCGCACCGGCGATGCGCCAGCCGCGCGCCACGAGCCTAGCTTCTCGCTCGACAGCGCGGCGCCCGGCGTGGCCGGCGGCGAAGCCTCGGCCGCCGCCGCTGCGCTGGCCGCCGTCGCCGCCGAATTCGAAACCGATCCCGCCGATGCGACCGTGCCACCGGCCGCGCCGCACGCTGCCGGCGTGACCCCGGCCGCCGAACAGGCCACCGCGCTGGTCGATCCGTTGATCGATTGCCTGCTGCCGCTGGCGCTGGAAGGCCCGGCGCGCGGCGACAAGCTGCTGCCGGTGCTGCAAACGCTGCGCATGGTCGGCAACAAGCCGGTGCACTACATCGGCCTGGCCGTCAGCGGCGAATGGGAACCCATCGTGCACGGCGGCGTCTACACCAAGCTGCAGGGCGGCGTGCAGCTGGCCAGCCGCAGCACCGCGCTGAACGAACTGGAATACTCGGAACTGGTCACGCGCCTGCGCGCGATGGCCGACGAAATCGGCGCCGAGCCGGAAATCCCGGACATGATCGAAGTGATGGCCGAGGCGCGCAACCTGCACCGCTTCGTCGCCGGCCACGACGCGCAGCTGGGCGTCAATCTGCAGACCAACGGCGCGCCGTGGGCCATCACCACGCTGCTGGGCGCATTGGAGAAGCAGGGCTTCGACGTGCGTCCCGACGGCCGTTACGTGATGCCGGACGGCGAGGGCGGCCACCTGTTCTCGCTGTCGACCAACGTCACGCTGGCCGAGGAAACCACGCCGCGTTTGACCCTGCTGCTGGATGTGCCATGCGTGGCGCCATCCCGCGACGGCTTCGGCGCCATGGTCGCCTGCGCCAAGTCGCTGGTGGGCCGGCTGGACGCGACCATCGTCGACGACTACAACCAGCCGCTGTCGGACGCCTCGCTGGCGGAGATCGCAGGCCAGGTGCAGGATTTCTACGCCGAGATGAACGACGCCGATATTCCGGCCGGTTCGATCCGCGCGTTGCGTTTGTTTAGCTAGCGGGAAGCGGTAATGACTGAAGTGGATTACAAGGCGCGTATCGAGTCGTTGAGCGCGGAGCTCAACAAGCACCTGCACGCCTATCACGTTGAAGACGCGCCCACCATCCCGGACGCGGAGTACGACAAGTTGTTCATCGAACTGCAAAAGCTGGAAGAGGCGCACCCGCAGTTCGCGCTGCCCGATTCGCCCACCAAGCGCGTGGGCGCGGCGCCGCTGCCGCAGTTCGACCAGGTCACCCACACGGTGCCGATGCTGTCCCTGAATAACGGCTTTACCGACGAGGATATCGAGAACTTCGACCGCCGCGTGCGTGAAGGCCTCGACGCGGCGGCAGCCGTCGAATACGCGGCCGAAGTCAAATACGACGGCCTGGCCATCAACCTGCGTTATATCGACGGCCTGCTGGTGCAAGCGGCCACGCGTGGCGACGGCTACACCGGCGAGGACGTCACCACCAATATCCGCACCATCCGCTCGATTCCGCTGCGGCTGAACACCCCGACGCCGCCGGCCGTCCTCGACGTGCGCGGCGAGGTGTTGATGTTCAAGAGCGATTTCGAGGCGATGAACGCGCGCCAGCGCGAGGCCGGCCTGAAGGAATTCGTCAATCCGCGCAACGCGGCGGCGGGCAGCCTGCGCCAGCTCGATTCGCGCATCACCGCGTCGCGCAAACTGAGTTTCTTCGCCTACGGCGTCGGCGCGCTGGAAGGCGCGGAGATGCCGCTGTCGCACTCCGCGCTGCTGGACTGGTATCGCGGCATGGGCCTGCCGGTGGCGAAAGAGGCCGACGTGGTGCGCGGCTACGACGGCCTGATGGCCTACTACAAACGGATCGGCGAGGCCCGCCCGACCATGCGATACGAAATCGA
>Ga0308157_10002012_pt1 | contig 36504 bp, 32 predicted proteins | sample PhyBR1_FD_201035 | JGI IMG/M metagenome (GOLD analysis project Ga0308157, IMG submission 201035) | Phyllosphere microbial communities from UC Gill Tract Community Farm, Albany, California, United States - DLSLB.R1 | ecosystem: Host-associated > Plants > Phyllosphere > Unclassified | place: USA... | reverse complement strand
TTCATCACCGCCGATGGATGTGCATTATAGGCCATTTATTTCTCAACGCAAGGGGTATTTTATAAAAAAGTGATCGGCTGGTTATTTATCCGGCAAAAACCCGGTTTTTTTATTTCTTAAGTATACAGGGCTCAGCCACACTTAACTGATCCAGTATTTTATCCTGTTCATTTTTTTCCTGCCAACGCAAAGGTCGGCAGTCAATATATTCAATATAACCGCTCTCGCCTTCATAGCTTTCGCCATCCCAATGAGCCTGATAACGAAAGCTTCCGACATAGCCTGCCGCTAAACCAAATTTGAAATCCCCTCGGCTTTGTGCATGCAATTCAAATAATATTTGTCCTTCATGTTCTACGCACCAAGAAAATTCTCTAGGCAAGTACATCTCTTTACCATTAGGTGTAGTCACCTTAGGATAAACACGGTCTACTTTGAATATTACATTTTTATCATGGAGCTTCATATCTCCAGCTATATCACGCACATAAAGATGTGATTGAACAAGTTGATTAAAATTATTACGGATTTGCAGAAGCAGAACTTGTAAGGACGGGCTCAGATTAATGACCTGATAGGTAAAAAAGCACCAGGTAATTACGGGTATATTGGCAGCACGGGCATATTCAAAGCTACCGGTTCCTTCAATTAAATAACGCTGTTCCTGGTAGTAAACTTCGCCTTTACACTGGCAAAGCAAAGACCAGTGCTCGAATAAGCCCCATTTTATTTTTATAAATTGAGAAAGAACAGGCAGAGTCACCACATTTAAATCTATAGAAAACTCGGGTGACTGGCGTTTGATTCGCAATACAGGTAATTCACCAGATACTTGATCAATATCTGCAAAGGAAAAATTATCAGAATTAAAAAGGCACTGTTCTTTTACAGAGTAACTTTTAAGTTGCCCCACCATATGTGGACTGGAGCTGACTAAAACTGTTGCAGTATCGAGCGCCTGCTCAAGAATGGCACTTTGATTTAAAAATACGGGGATTCGGGGCTGACCGATAATACTTATAAAATTAAGATAATGAAGTGGAGCAGGCAAATTGGGTAGAATCAGACCCTGATGAATAATTTTAAAACGGCCTTTAGGCGGATGATAAGCCAAGTTCAGTTTAGAAAATGATTTAGGGTTCAGCTGCTGTGATTGATTCAAGGACGTAATCAATTTAACCATACTGAACCCCCTGATTTGGTTAGGTTATAATACGACTTTGATGTCTTCGGGCCAAAAATGTTGTAATGAAACCTGATAATGCATAAATAATAGAAACAGTCAGTATTCCAACAGGTATATTGTACGTAATTGCTGCAAGAATCAAAACAACAGGAAGCATGACTGCAAAAGGTACACGTTTGCGATCCATCTGTTTAAATGAGTAATACTTGATATTAGAAATCATCAGGATTCCGATAATCAGCATCAGGACAGCATTGGTGGCTTGAATTCCCCGGTCCTGCAGATCAAAAATCGCTGGAAAATCTATTCCTACCCAGATTAATGAAACCACAATGATTGCAGCCAACGGACTTGCAATCCCGATAAAATAACGCTTATCGACTACTCCGATCTGCACATTGAAACGGGCTAACCGGAAGGCGGCACAAGCGGTATAGACAAAACAGCAAGCTAAACCAATACGACCAAGATCATTAAGACTCCAGCTATACATGAGCATTGCAGGCGCTACGCCAAAAGCCAGCAGATCAGACAATGAGTCAAATTGTTCACCAAAAGCACTTTGTGCACCGATGGCACGTGCTACCCGTCCATCCAGACCATCTAAGAGCGCAGCAATAAAAATCGCATAAATGGCCTGACTATAGACTCCATTCATGCTCGCGACTATTGAATAGAACCCTGCAAGTAAAGCTGCGGTCGTAATTAGGTTCGGCCATAGATAAATTCCACGACGCCTTATTTTCTGCCCTTCATGAGTATGCTCTTCTTCGACCACTTCAAAGGTAATTCCATCAAATGAGTCGTGAGAATTATCATCCCGTTCAGGCTTAGGTATATTTGTCATTCTTATACGTCCTAACTATGACCTTATCCAATTTACGGTAAAATACAGACTATTCACCAACTAGCCAGCGTACTGCCGCATGTCCGCCAATTTCCTGCATGCGCAGATGTGGAAACAACCACTGTAGTGCCTCATCTGCATCTTCAGAAAACTTCCAAGGCGGATTAATGACCAGTAAACCACAACCATTTAAACCGACTGGCGTATCATCCGGCCATACACAGATTTCACAGATGAGCTGCCGGCGGATACCGGTCTTCATCATTTTCTTTTCAAAACGCTCAATCATGGCGCGATCCTTAATCGGATACCACACGGCAAATACGCCCGTCGGCCATTTTTTATAGGCATTCTGTAAAAGCTCTACCAATTGCGGAAAATCTTTACGCTCTAATTCATAAGGCGGATCAATCATGACCAGACCGCGTTTTTCTTTCGGTGGAATAACGGCCAGCAGTCCTTCATAAGCATCACGTTCATGCAGCCCAGCACGTGAATCACGAATATTGTCACGTAACTGCTGAAATACATCCCGTTGCATTTCAAACACTGTGGCTTTATCAATATCACGCATTCCCTGTAATGCAAACCATGGTGAGCCAGGATAAGCCCCTTGACCCTGCTGGCTACGCATACTTTCAACCAGTTTCAGGTATTGCTGTACGCCTTCTGGTGCATTACGCTTGACTGAGTCATCCAGCTTGACCAAACGGTGAATACCTGTCAGAAATTCACCAGACTTTTGTGCAGGTGCAGACGACAGATCATATTGACCCGCGCCGCCATGCGTATCGATATAACGATAAGGCTTGTCTTTACTATTCAGGCGTGTCAACAATTGCAGCAACAGTACATGTTTCATAACATCGGCAAAGTTGCCTGCATGGAAATGGTGACGGTAATTCATTTTTGCATTAATTCCTTAGTTCAATAGGCATTTTAGCATGAAAAAATGTTTCTTTAAGGAACTTCTCTTATTCTAAAATAATCCCTTACTTTTTATCCTTATTTTTTCGAGGTGATATGGAAGACGTTCTTCTACCGCAATCCTGGGCTCTTGACCAAGTGATCAGTGATTTACATCAACATGGTTTTGCAGTTATTGATCGGGCCTATGAGCAAGCTTATTTGCATGATTTAGTAGAAGAATGTACTGAAAATATTAATCGTTTTCGGGAAGCTGCTGTTCAAAACGGAGTGGTTACGCAAATCCGCAGTGACCATATTTTATGGATCAATGAGAATTTGCCTATTGCACAGCAACATATAAACACCTTGCAACAACTGGCTATCACACTTAACCGGGCATTCTTTACCAGTATTCGTGAAGTTGAAGCTCATTTCGCCTGTTATAATGCTGGCGAGTTTTATACTTTACACCGTGATAATCCCCAACAAAAAAATGATCGGGTTTTTTCTGCTGTTTACTACTTACATGAACAATGGCAGAGTCACTGGGGTGGGCAGTTGCGCTTACAGGATGTACATCAAGATTGGCATATTATTGAACCCGCACCCAATCGATTGGTGATTTTTCAAAGTGATCTTTTGCATGAAGTCTTAAAGGCGCAACAACAGCGCCTGTCCATTACTGCATGGTTACGTAGTGGACCGGTGTTATGGTAAAGGCCAGGCCGGTCGCTTTAAATCTGTAAAACCAGCCTCATATATAAACTTAATATTTATAAGAGTAATGGCGAATGCTAGAAGATACCAAGCAACTGATAGCCCGCATTGGTGAAACAGATCAATTGTTCTTGTCATCCAGTACGCCTGAACTGGCGCTTGAGCGTGGGCAGTTACGTATGGAACTGGTAAACCGCAGCAATCATCGTCAGGAACAGGTTCATTTCCTACAGGAAGCTATTGTCATTCTTGAACAAGGCCGCCTGGAATATGAAGAAATGCCGTTAAGGGTTTACCTTGACCTCTCGATTCAGCTAGCTAAAGCCTATATGGTTTTCTTTGAATTGAATCGTGAAGCGCATTTTGCTTTAATTGCCCAGCAGATTTTAAAACCATTGGCACATTATGAGCATGGTGAAATTTTTCTGATTTTAGGCTATGCATCTGTTGCTAAAAATGAATTGGCTCTTACCCGGCACTGGCTGAGCAAATATACCAAGACTCAAGAGTTTGATCGGAAAACGTTACGACAACATTTTGCCTTTCAGGCTGTGCGTAATGAGGACTGGTTTATGAAACTGCTTCAGTCGCGTGTTCATTGATTGAAATCAAAGGCTCTTCACAGAAGAGCCTTTTTTCTTATTCAGGATGCTTAGGATTTTTATCGTCTTCAACGTGCAGCATCTGGTTCAGCTTGTCAATAATCACGATCCATTCATCATCCTGATGCCAGTGTTCACGCAGGAAAGAACTCTGCCCCTGTGTCCAGAAATCTGCTTCTGGTAAAATTACATCAGAAGGAAGCTGATGATCTTTTGCAAACTGGTCTATAGAAGCTTCATCTGAAGGTAAGCCTAATTGCTCAAATAATAATTCTAAAGTGGGTTGTTGTTCGAGTACCATAAGTTGACTCCTATTTGTTATTTCATCAATCTATAAACTAACAAATACGCAGAAAATTAGGGCTACAGGCCGATGTATTCTTGTTATCTTTTGTGATAAATCTAAAGGTGACTATAAAAAAAGCGCCTATGACAGGCGCTTTTTATCAACCTAAAAAATAGATTATTTAAGCATGTCAGCAACTGCTGCGCGCTCTTCTTCAAGTTCGTTCAGAGTTACGTTAATGCGCTCACGGCTGAATTCGTCGATTTCAAGACCTTGAACGATTTTGTATTCACCGTTTTCAGTGGTTACAGGGAAACCAAACATTACGCCTTCAGGAATGCCGTAAGATCCGTCAGAAGGAATACCCATTGTTACCCATTTGCCGTTTGTACCAAGTGCCCAGTCGCGCATATGGTCGATAGCAGCATTTGCAGCAGAAGCAGCAGAAGACAGGCCACGTGCTTCGATAATCGCAGCGCCACGTTTACCAACAGTTGGAAGGAATACGTCTTTGTTCCATTCAGCATCGTTGATTTTGTCTTTCAAGCTTTCGCCGTTCACAGTTGCGAAACGATAGTCAGCATACATGGTTGGAGAGTGGTTACCCCAAACAGTCATGTTTTCGATGTCAGAAACTGCAACACCTGCTTTTTGAGCAAGCTGAGTCAAGGCACGGTTGTGGTCAAGACGTAGCATTGCTGTAAAGTTTTTAGCTGGAAGATCTGAAGCAGATTTCATTGCGATGTAAGCATTGGTGTTTGCAGGATTACCTACAACCAATACTTTAACGTCACGGCTAGCCACTTCGTTAAGCGCCTGACCTTGACCGATGAAGATTTCACCATTCACTTTAAGCAGGTCAGCACGTTCCATACCAGGACCACGTGGGCGTGAACCCACAAGAAGCGCGTAGTCAGCATCTTTGAATGCTACTTTAGGATCATCAGTACCGATCATGCCCGCCAACAATGGGAAAGCACAGTCGTCTAGTTCCATCATTACGCCTTTCAGCGCTTGTTGAGCTTTCTCAACAGGAATTTCTAATAATTGAAGAATAACTGGTTGGTCTTTACCCAGCATTTCGCCGCTTGCGATACGGAATAACAGGCTGTAACCAATTTGACCAGCAGCGCCAGTAACGGCAACGCGAACAGGTTGCTTCATGTAATTATCTCCAATTGAGGATCGTCATAATGATTAAATAGCTGTTCTATCTAATCTTAATAAACATAAACGGCAAAGATTGTACTCCAATCGTCTGACAGATGCATGTAAAAGAGAATGGATTTCCCCTAAAGTCTGATAGGAAATATAAATGAAATCCCGTTCATACTTTCAGATTATCTTTAAGCATCAAATAATTGTTTAATATGCCCCTTTTACGGTAAAGCTACCTGGACAACTGGAGATGACTTCACTTGAGCACTGTTTATACTGCCCATTAACCCGGTAACATACCTGAACCTCTGTCAAGACAGGTGTGCCTCTTAAACTTTCACAACTAAAGCGTATTCCATTATTTGGCAAAGCAGGGTTCAGTTTTAAAAACTGCTGTTTTAATGAATTATTTTGTATTTGACGACTGACTGAGCCGGTCAGATCGGCAGGTATTTTTAAGCGCTCGGCATAATTAATAATGGTACGGAAATACTGGCTGGCATTCATCGGCAAACACCCTCCTACGCTATGCCATAACTGAGCACGGCTATTTTCACCCGGCATAATACGCGACACAACGTTTGCCTGAATGGGTGACAGATTTGCAGAAGAACTGGTTGTACAGTCTTCTTCTGTTGTTTCAGGCAGCAAACCGGCAATCGTCAATGAATACCCTTCCAGACACTGGCGGGTTTTCTGTCTGGATGAGTCCAGTGCACATACTGCCGGTGTCATTTGCACACGCATCACATACCCCTGCAAAGCTGGTGCAGCAAAGGCCGGAGAACTACACAACCCGATCACAGCAGTTACACATCCGGCAGCTGCAAAAGAAGAGGTTGCCTTTAGACTTATTTTCTTCATTGAAAAACTAGCTATAAATTGCAGTAACACATTAATTCACCGGACCCTTATGGTGTATTCCTGACCGGTATTACTTTCATCCGGTTCTGAATAGATTGTGGTCCTTGCCCCAATAGCACCCCATAATGAGTTGCATTTGCCATGACATTTTTAACGTAGTCACGGGTTTCAAGTAACGGAATGGCTTCCGTATATTGATCAGCAGTCAGACTCTGAAATTCAGGCTGCCAGCGCTTAGCCCTGTTCGGACCGGCATTATAGCCAGCCGTTGCCAATACAGGGTTATTACTGAGCTGATTTTGTATCATGGACAGATAATAAGTACCGTAGCGGATATTGGTATTCATATCAGTCAGGGCAGCCGGGTTATAACTCTCGCCTATTTGCCGGGCGACCAGTCGTGCTGTATCCGGCATGATCTGCATCAATCCGCCAGCTCCAACATGTGAACGTGCAGAAGATACAAAACGGCTTTCCTGACGCATAAGTCCATAAGCCCAAGCTGGATCTACTCCCACATTACGGCTATGACTCACCACTGTACCCTGATGTGGAGTAGCATAACGGTAACTGTAATTATGCTGTCTCACTGTACGTTCTGCGGCATAGATTGCCCGATCATACCATCCCATATCATAAGCACGTTTCGCCGCAGCGAGTAATAAGCCATCATCCTGCTTCAGGTATGCCTGACGTACTGCCCAGTTCCACTCACGGTTAATATAGCTATCTGGTGCATTAATACGGCGCAAGGTAAACGCACGGTTAAAATGGATATTCTGGTTCAGCCGCTGCATGTCTTGGCTAGAAGGTTGCTGATTACCCGGCACACTGCTGTACCTCTGGCCCAACTGATCCTTTGCTAACAGATTATGATAATCATCGCCTGCCTGGGCCAATTTACTATAGATAGCTCGTGCTGTCTGGCGTGAACCACTGTCATTTCGTTTTTCCACGCTACGGGCCAGCCAGTATTGCCAGCGGTCTTCCTGTTTCTGGGTGACTGTCATACTATCAATAGCACGGATTACACTCTCCCACGCTCCAAAGCGAATCGCCTGTCGCGCATAGATTTCTGCTTCTTCAGGGGTAAATGGATAACCATAGCTGGTATCTAAAGCATTCAGGACTTCCCGATTAAAATTATTCTTCATGACAGTAGTACCGCCAATATAACCTACTGTGCGATACAAATAGCGTTGTACATCGGCAGGCGTACCCTCAGCCGCGCGTTTTACCGAAGATAACGCTGTTTCCAGTTCGTTATTGGCCAAGCGTCCCAAGGCAAAAATCAGATAAGCATGATCGGTTGGAGTCGCTTTGGGTGCAGACCATAAATAATTAAGCGGATTAGCCTGAATCTGGTTCAGCTGGGGCAATGATAAAGGTAGCCCAATAGTTTGTGCAGTTGCCAGCGCATGACCCGACTGTCCTGCCCGTAGTTGTCCCCATAAACGCTGCTGGCGATCTTGAGCAGTCATTAATGGGCTGGCCAGCATCATACGCCCCAAACCGGTACAGGAATCAGGCTGCGATTCAGTAGTAAACCATATATCCTTATACTCGGCGAAGACCAGAGGATCGCCAGTCTTAGCCCGCACCTGGGCAACCGCACAGCTCTCTGCACGGTCAGGATTGGTTACATAAGCCAAAACTGGCTGGGCATTGGCATAATCAGCCTGTTTTACTTTTTCTTCTACATAGTCAGCGGCAAGTTTTTCGGTCATGGCAGCCTGCGGATACCGCTGGGCAAAGCTGATAATTGCTGAAGGCGACTGAAAACCCAGATTGGTATTTAATTTCCAGTATTCCGGATAATAGCCAAGCACATCATTTTGCATAGCAGCCTGATACTGATCTAACAGCGCAATATTACCCGCGTTGGCGGCCCTTAAGGCATCACTAAACTGCTCGTCAGCAGCCTGGCTACAATGTATACCGAATACACTCATCAAGCTTCCAAGCAAGAGGCGCTGAAAACTTTTGTTTTTTAATCCATATTTACTTAATGAATTATTTTTCTTGAGATGCATACCCGCCCTTTTCCAGCTGCAAAACCCAGTTCCGGACCGATAGTTTAATTATTCTTTATGATGACTACTGTTGTGTTATGTAAACTCATGATTCACCTCTCATTAATTCAAAAGTAATTTTGTCTGTAAAATCAACGCAAACTGAACTAAATTTATTTTTAGGGCTTTAGTTAAAAATACTGTTAAAATGTGCGACCTTAAAAATCCCTTTACCGGTCGATCTATGTGTATTCAGGCCGGTTATCTGATCATTATCCTTTAGGAGCCTACATGACGGTTCAAACCTTCATTCCAAATGGTGCCAAAGCTGCCTCAGAAAACACTGTTACCCAGCCACAGCACACCCCTGCCGACAATATGCCAGTTAAAAAACTGTATATTGAAACGCAAGGGTGTCAGATGAATGAGTATGACAGTCACCGTATGGCAGACCTTTTAGGCGACTCACATGGCTATATCCTGACCAGCAATCCGGCTGATGCCGATATCCTGCTGATGAACACATGTTCAATCCGTGAAAAAGCACAGGAAAAAGTGTTTAGTGAGCTGGGCCGCTGGCGTAAGCTGAAAGACCAGAATCCTGACCTGGTAATTGGTGTGGGTGGCTGTGTTGCCTCACAAGAAGGCGATAATATTCAAAAGCGTGCGCCTTATGTCGATATGGTATTTGGCCCGCAAACCCTGCACCGTTTACCGCAAATGCTGGACCAGCATATATACCAGCTTGAGAAGCCAAAGAAAGAGAAGATCAAGCTGGTCGATATTTCCTTTCCAGATATTGAAAAATTTGACTTTTTGCCCGAACCACGCGTAGAAGGCTATAAAGCTTTTGTTTCAATCATGGAAGGCTGTTCAAAATACTGTTCGTTTTGTGTAGTTCCTTATACCCGTGGTGAAGAAGTTTCACGTCCGCTGGATGATGTACTGGCCGAGATTGCTGGTCTGGCAGAAAAAGGCGTTCGCGAAATCAATCTGCTTGGCCAGAACGTAAATGGCTATCGTGGAGAGACTTTCGAAGGCACTATCTGTACCTTTGCTGACCTGCTGCGTCTGGTGGCCGAAATTCCGGGTATTGGTCGGGTTCGTTATACCACTTCACACCCGCTAGAATTTAATGATGATCTGATTCAGTGTTACCGCGACTTGCCACAAATGGTCTCACACCTACATTTGCCGGTACAAAGTGGTTCAAATGACGTACTTCAGGCAATGAAGCGTAACCATACTATTGATGTTTATATTGAAAAAATAGCCAAGCTTCGTAAAGTCCGTCCCGATATGCATTTATCAAGTGATTTTATTATTGGGTTTCCAGGCGAGACTGATCAGAATTTTGAAGAAACTTATCAGTTTATTCAGGAAATGGACTTTGACCACTCTTATAGCTTTATTTATTCCAAACGTCCTGGTACACCAGCCTCAGAGCTGGCCGATGACACACCGGAAGAAGTGAAAAAAGAGCGTTTAGCACGTGTTCAGCAATGGATCAAGCAATCCAGTATTGCAAAAACAAATGCCATGCAAGGAACGATTCAACGTGTTCTGATTGAAAATATTTCAGAAAGGGATCCGAACTTGCTAGTCGGTACAGCCGATAATACCCGTCTGGTTACCTTTATCGGAGACCCGGCCTGGGTGGGACGTTTTGCCGAGATTGAAATTACCGAAATTAAAACTTTAAATTTAGTTTACGGAGAACTCTTGAATCTTGAGCCTGACGTGGCGTAATGTAAGGGGAACGACAAAAATTACCTAAAGGATTTCTCTTGACTGCAGCGATTCGACGTACAGTAAGTTTCCCTGGCATTTCTATGGAACGCCTTAAGAGCATGTTAGGTGCTTATAACGGACATATGAAACAGATTGAACAGCGTCTGGATGTCAAAGTTACCCATCGCGGTGATAGCTTCTTTGTAGATGGTGAAATCGATGCAGTTGAACGGGCAGAAAGCCTGTTACAGCGACTGCATGAAGAAGCCGAGGTTTCGCAGCAGATCAGTGCCGATGTACTGCATATGATGATTCAAGGCAGTCAGACCGAGCGCGAGCTGATGGATGATACCGAGCAGGAACATACCGGCCTCGACAGTGTCTGGTTACAGACCCGAAAAGGCCGGATCAATCCACGCGGTGCCAACCAGAAACGTTATGTGCAGCGCATTTTACAAAGTGATATCTCTTTTGGTATCGGTCCTGCTGGTACAGGTAAGACCTATCTGGCGGTTGCTGCTGCAGTCGACATGCTGGAACGTAATGAAATCCAGAGAATTCTTTTGGTCCGTCCGGCGGTAGAAGCAGGTGAGAAGCTGGGCTTCCTGCCGGGTGATTTAAGCCAGAAAATTGATCCTTACCTTCGCCCTCTTTATGATGCACTGTATGAAATGCTCGGTTTCGAGAAGGTTGCCAAACTCATCGAACGGCAGGTCATTGAGGTTGCTCCACTTGCTTATATGCGTGGTCGAACCCTGAACCATTCTTTTGTCATTCTGGATGAAGCACAGAACACCACGCCAGAACAGATGAAAATGTTCCTGACCCGTCTGGGTTTTGGTTCGCGTGCAGTAATTACCGGAGACATTACCCAAGTAGATTTACCACGTGGACAGCAATCAGGACTAGCTCATGCTTTGCGGGTACTGGAACCAATTAAGGAAATTCATATTACCCGCTTTCATTCACGTGATGTGGTACGCCACCAGTTGGTACAAAAAATTGTAGAAGCATATGAAGGCTGGGACAGCGAACAGTCCCGGCTGAGTGCTGAAGCACGTGCTGAGCGCAAGGCACGTCAAGAAGCACTTGTAAATGAAAATGATACTGCTGCAGATGCACAGCATCAATCAGAAACGCCAGACAACATTTAAGGTTTATTTTGAAACTTAGTCTCTCTTTGCAACAAACGTTTGTAGCGCCTGAACTGGTGCTCAAACGTGCTTATCTTAAAAAAGTGATTGAAACCACTCTTCGTCATCTTGACGTTAAACAGGACTGCGAAATTGGAATTGCCTGTGTTGACCTTGATCAAAGTCAACAGCTGAATCTGGAATACCGCCGGAAAGACAAACCTACCAATGTATTATCTTTCCCGAGTGAAATTCCGGAAGAAATTTTACCCATGCTGGCAGCCCGGCCTTTGGGTGATCTGGTGATTTGTATTCCGGTCGTATTACAAGAAGCTGCCGAGCAGCACAAAGTACCCGTAGAGCATTTCACACATATGCTGGTCCATGGCACATTACATTTGTTAGGTTATGACCACGAAATCAGTGATGAAGATGCTGAAGAAATGGAAGCACTGGAAATTGAAATTCTAGCCAAGCTTGGCCTGAATAATCCTTATCAGGAAGAATAAATTAAAGTAAGCTATTTTAATAATTACAAACCTGCCAGGAATAATAACTATGAAACTATTCATGCAAATTACTGTCCTGTTGACCAGTACAATGTTTATACCTGTAGTTTTTGCAGAACAACCTGTTACTGTGCAAAGCAGCTGTCCGCAGTCTGAGTTTCAGTCTAAAGATAAAACATGGAGTGGACATTATTATCTCAGCGGCGTCATGGAAGTTGGCTCTGAATTGCTACTGGAAGAAAATGGTCATTTTAAATGGATGCTGGCAGTCGGTAGCCTGGACCAATATGCAGAAGGTATCTGGTGGAGAACCGGAGAGTGTATCGGTCTCAAACCTGAAGCCAAATTCTTAAAACAGCTTCAGATTTTTCCAAGTTCTCTTTATCTTGCTGATGAAAAACTCAAAGCTGTCTGGGCAGATGGCCGTGAGCAGGGAACTTATTACCGGCCGAAACTGAGCTCTAATCCTTAACACAAAACCTTTAATTTATTTTACTTCGAATTCAGCCTCGGCCGGGTCGAATCGCCACGTCCGTACAATGCGTAGTTCAGAAATATCTTTCATACCTGCATCAAACCGCCCAAATGGCGCACCTTTACGTACAGAAGCCTTGGCTGCCTCATCTAGAATGGTATGCCCTGAACTTTCCAGCAACCGGATTGCACGTATCCCGCCTTGAGCATTCAGGATGACCATAAGCTGCACTTCTCCTGTTAGGCGCTCAGCCTTAGCCTGCTGCGGATAATAGCGGTTACCATAGAGTTCAACTTTTTCACGGAACTTGTCCAGATAGGCAGCTGCTGCATCCTGCTTGGCCTGTATTCCATCCACCGTTTTGATACGTTGCTGACGGCTGAAATCCTGCTGACGCTGTAAATACTGGGCTTCCAGACTGGCAGCCATTGCTGCCTTAGCCTGAAACTGGCTCTGTAATTCTTCTAAAGCCTTTTTACGCTGGTTTTGCTCCGCTTCTTTGCGCCAGCTCATGATTGTCATCAGGACTTTGTCTTCAAACTGTATTTGAGGCTGTTGGTGCATCTGCTGTAAAGTCTCCTGCTGCTGCTCACCCGCACTCTGTTGTTGTGAACTGGCCGGTAGCTGGCTTGAGATACGGTGAGCCTCTCGAAAGCGGCCTGAACCCTGCTGGTCTGCCTGTGCCAGATAGTCGGCATCTTTGACCTGCTCAGAACTCGGACGAATGCTGACAGCGATTTCCTTACTGGCAGCAGCCTCTGGATCTGGCATTGCAAAATGCAGAGTTAAAATCGCCGAATGTAAAATGACAGCCAGCAACAGAGCACCCATAAAAATCGGATCCTGCCACCAAGCCAGACCTGTCCCACCAGGTAAAATTATTTTTTTCAACATATGACTTTTTACCAGCCAGACTCTTTTGGTTTGAAGTCGGTTTAGAAAGAAGTAGAAAATAACATCAATACAAAGTTATTATTAAACTTATGGACTTGTCACCCCAGTCACCAATCTTCATACTCAACATTAAAAATGACGCGATTAAATTCAGCTAACTGCAGGATTCAAGCTTGAAATTTTCTTACGTCCCGTCAAGATTGCAACTGAACGAAAAAGAACTCTCCATCTGGAATCATTTTTATGCCTAGAACGCTAATTTCCAATATTTCTAAACGTATACGTCAAGTATATCAAAAAGCAGAGGGATTTATTGAAGAAGAGCGTGAGTTTGCCTTGTCTCAAGTTTTTTTGAATGCCACTTTTGAACGTTATGTCACCAATAATGTTAAACTTTTGCAGGATTTGCATGCTGATGTGCATGATGACTGGCTCAGACTGTACGCCACTTTGGAAGTAAAGGGTTTATATACCACCCTGTCTGTTGACTTAAAACTGCTACAGATGGAACTCAATAAAAACACCCAGCTTCTGATTTTTGAGCAGATCAGTGACACGCAGGTGATTGAGGCCAAATTTAAAAATGTATTTATAAAAATCGGATTTAATGCCGCTCTCTTCTTTTACCAGAAAATTTTAAGAAAAGACCCTTTAGGTTCTATCTTGGAGCGTTTTAATATTGTGCAAGTTAAAGATGACCTGTTATATCTGGATTTGAATCAGTGGTTGGGCAAAAGCCGTTCGGTTCTGGAAACACTGGATAAAATCAATGTAAATCAGGGGCTGTTACGTGAAGCAGAACTGGTTCTGGTTGGGAATGTTAATATGCGGGCTATTCTGCATAAGTCTATGCGCGATGCCCAAATGCAGAAAATAGAAGATGATATTGAAGCTACCCATGTGACGCCACTTCAACAAAAATAGACTTTAAAATATCTTATATTTAAGCTGAACTGTGAAAAACCTACATACTGATACAGTTAAGTAGCCTATTTCTATTACTTCTTCATTATTGAAGAGCATAATACTAGATGAAAAATAAGTTATGTTTCTTTGATGCAACCTGTTTCTGTAAAAGGATCCCCACACTTATGGCAACTACCCTGTTTAAAACCCTGACCTTAGCGACTGGTATGACCACGGCGCTGTTATTTTCCGGTTTTTCAAGTCATGCTCTCGCCATGAGTCCCTTTCAAGCCAGCTATCAATTTTCTTATAATGATAAGAATATGGGTACAGCGACCCGGACTTTAAGTAAGAACGGTAACCAGTGGGTGTACACCTTTGCCGCAAAGGCGGGCGCTATTGCATCAGCCACCGAAACCAGCCGTTTTAGCTTTAACAATAACAAGATTATCTCTGACAGCTTTAACCGGACCAGCAAAATTTTAGTACATAATGACAAAATGAGCATCCAGTTTAATCCGGGCACCAAACTTATCAAAACGCAAAAAGATGATAAGTCCCGTTCTTTTGCCTGGCAATCTGGGGTACTCGATGAGCTAAATGCCGAATTACAGATTCGGGAAGATTTAAAAGGCTCAGGTTTAAAGTCAACCTATCCAATTGCTGATGCCAAAGAAGTGGAAAACCGTAAGTTTGTTAGGCAAGGTACTGAACAGGTGAAAACCTCTTATGGTACATTCAGCACCATTAAAGTACGGATGCAACATGACAAGGCCGAGCGAAATACAGTTTTCTGGCTGGCCCCAAAACTGGATTACTTACCGGTTAAAGTTACCCATCAAGATGGTAAAACGTCCTATGGCCTGTTATTAACAGGTTATAAAGGACCAACAAATTAAGTAATTTGATCAATTTCAGCTTGCATTTTTGCGGATGCTTTTTAAAATACGCTTTTGCTTGAAAAAGCATCCGCCCCTAGAGGAATTCTCCCGTGCATGCACTAGAACAGAAAATCTTAAGTGAAGGTATCGTTCTATCTGATCAAGTCTTAAAAGTGGACGCGTTCTTAAATCACCAAATTGATCCTGTATTGATGCAGCAAATTGGTAAAGAGTTTGCTGCCCGCTTTAAAGATGCAGGCATCACCAAAATTATCACGATTGAAGCATCTGGTATTGCTCCTGCAGTCATGGCAGGTTTAGAACTGGGTGTTCCTGTAATTTTTGCCCGTAAATATCAGTCATTAACTTTAAAAGATGACTTATACCGTTCTAAAGTTTTTTCATTTACCAAGCAGACTGAAAGTACAATTGCGATTTCAAACAAGCATCTGAACTCAAGTGACCGCGCACTGGTCATTGATGACTTTCTGGCGAATGGTCAGGCGGCTTTGGGTCTGATTGACCTGATTCATCAAGCCAATGCCGAAGTTGTTGGGGTCGGGATTGTAATTGAAAAGTCTTTTCAGCCTGGCCGCGATGTCTTACTTGAAAAAGGATATCGTGTCGAGTCACTAGCCCGTGTAGAGTCACTAGCAGATGGCAAAGTAGTTTTTGTTCAGGAATAAGCTTCTTTGACAATAAAAGAGCGCATTAGCGCTCTTTTTTATGGCTGCAGTTTAAGAGCAATCTCTCCAAGCCTTTTACCTTGGGCGAAGCACAAATCTTTTTCTTCCTGAGTCAGCCCTTGGTCATGGCGTGGTCCACTCACATGTGTGGCACCATAAGGCGTGCCCCCAGATTTAGTATTTGAGAGCGCCGGATGGTCATTACTAAGCCCTATAATCATCATACCATGATGGAAAAGTGGAGGCAGCATGCTCAGTAAAGTGCTTTCCTGCCCACCATGCATAGAACCACTCGAGCTAAATACACAGGCAGGTTTGTTATGCAATGCTCCGCTCAGCCATAAACTGGTTGTTTGGTCCCAGAAATATTTCATCTCACTGGCCATATTACCAAAGCGGGTAGGTGAACCAAGAGCCAGACCGCTACAGTTAGCCAGCTCATCTAGCGTACAATAGATATCGCCTTCTGCAGGAATACTCGGTGCAGCTTCTGTGACTACTGTCGCCAATTGTGGGACCGTACGGATCTTTACATTCATACCGGTGGCTTCGATACCATTTGCAATTAAATGTGCCATATCTCGGGTAGAACCATATTTACTGTAATAAAGAACAAGAATATAAGCTTGCATACACTTTTAGAGTTTAGCTAAAAAGAAAACTATACGGTATTTCTTTAAGTTTTTGCTAAGCTGGAACAACGAATTACATAAAGATCATGAAAAAAATCGAGATTTTATTTTTATGTTGAATTTTTTGAAGAAGCTTCCGTTCTATGACAAAACCTGGTTCAAGTTTATCCTGTTTGTCATTCGCCGTTTTGAAGCAGACCGTTGTCGAGAGCTGGCAGGTTCTTTAACCTATACCACGCTCTTTGCGATTGTGCCCATGCTGACCGTATTTCTGGTCATCATTTCCTCTATTCAGGCCTTGGAACCAGCGCGTCAGCAGTTGCAGCAGCTTATTTATAGCAATTTTCTGCCTAAAAGCACGATTGCATTTGACAAGATGCTCAATGCTTTTACCGAGAAGTCTAGTAATCTGACTGTCATCGGGGTGCTGTTCCTCTTTGTCACAACCATCATGATGTTAAGTACCATTGAAACCGCGTTTAACCGGATCTGGCGTGTTAAAGAAACACGCGGAGGTATTGTCGGGTTTATGCGTTATTGGACAATTATCTCTTTAGGGCCCATTGTGCTTGGCAGTGCTTTTGTCATCTCATCTGCGCTGGCTTCTTTAAGTATTTTAAGCAATAACTTTGCTGGCTATGAGATGGATGGTGCGTTTCTCCTGTCATTGCTTTCTATTGCATTGACGATTGCTGGTTTCTTTATTATTTACTGGACTATACCCAACCGCAATGTACCTGTGATTGCTGCTGCACTGGCCGGCGTATTCAGTGCAATTGTTTTTGAAATGCTCAAGAACTTGTTTGGCACCATTATGTCCAATTTCACCAGTTATGAAATTGTCTATGGTGCCTTTGCCGCAATTCCTATTTTCCTGTTATGGATTTACCTGTCTTGGAATATTGTACTTTTAGGGGTTGAGGTCAGTTTTGCGATTACTGCGTTTCATTCTCGCTATGGCCAGACACGTCATCCGGTGTTGATGCTGCTGGATGTTCTGGATCTGTTTTATCGAAAACAGAAACTCGGGGAAACGGTTACTGAAAAAGAAGCTATGAACATCTTGGGCCGTGGGGAAATAGGCCGTTGGCCGGCTTATGTCGCTATGCTGGAAGAGCAGAATCTGGTCAAGCGTACAGAAAATAATGATTATGTACTGGTACGTAATCTAAGTCAGGTTGACTTCTGGAGCTTCTATAAAGCACTTCCGTATCCACTGCCACGACGTAATGATGTAGGCAATATTCATCCAGATGATGAATGGATGCAAAAGCTTGGTCCCGTACTCATTGAAAGTGATGACTATCTTTCTGCCAAACTTTCTGTTCCTCTTTCAACGATTTTTGAGAGAAAATAAAATTTAAAATTACCTGTATGCTTAAAAAAGGCCATATGAAATGGCCTTTTTTAACACTTAAAACCATCTGCTTATTGAACAAATGTATTCCATGTAAAATCTTGGGAAACACCTTTTAATGTCATGATCAGACGGTCTCCAGATTTTAATGCAGCTACTCCAGCTGGTGTACCGGTCATGACGACATCACCGGGTTCAAGTGTAAATACCTGACTGATATCTGCAAGCAGATAACCAATATCAAAAATCAGTAATGAAGTGTCACCTTCCTGACGTAATGCCTCATTTACCTGTAAGCTATAATGAATATTTTTCCAGTCGTTTATTTCTTCCAGACTTACCCAGTCTGCCAAGATACAGGAACCATCAAAAGCTTTGGCCCGCTCCCAAGGCTGGCCCTTGCCTTTAAGTTCGGTTTGTAACTCTCGTAAGGTGAGGTCCAAACCCAGAGTTACTGCTCCAACAGCTTTCAAAGCTTCTTGCGGATCAGTTTCATTATGTAATGGCTGGTCTATACGTAAACTGAGTTCACATTCATGATGACAGTCGCCCCATGCCGGATTCCAGCTAATTCCCTGTTCAAGTCCAACCAAGCTGCTTGGCGGCTTGATAAATAGTACCGGACGGTCAGGTACGGCGTTCCCCAACTCTTTGGCATGATCCGCATAACTGCGGCCTACACAGACAATTTTTGATGGACGCGTAGCCATGCTTTTCCCTTCCTTTTCTATTTCAGTTCAATAAAATTTATTTCTTGAATGTATTTTCAAATACAGCCTGTTGCTGGGCATTCAGAAAAGCCCGTTTCGGTATAATAATGACAGTCCGGTTCTTGAACTCAAGCATATAAGTAAGCTTGCCTATAGCAAAGTGCTGTACTTCTGCATACTGGAAAGTTTGCTTACGACCATTTGCATAGAGTTCAATATAGTCCTGAAACAGCTCAATCCCCTGCTCACTTTTACCAAACTGATACTTGATAAACTGACGTTTGAACATCATCGGTAAAAACCAGTAACGCATGATGAGTTGTAATATCAGGAAGAATACGCCAAGTGCCACATAATAACGGCCAACGCCAGTAGGTCCTAAATAAATACCCCATATCACAATAGCGATGCTGACAAGAGGCGTGATAAAACGGGTCAGCTGTTTTTTGCCAAATGTCGCCAAAGAGAAGCCATCTTGGGATTCTTCCAGATTTAGGCTATAGCGCACAGATACAGCAGGCTGAACTTCAGACATAAGCACATCATCAAAACTTTCAAATTGTTTTAAATCTTACACCAGAATACGTTATTTCCTCATCTTTTTAGTGTCCGAAGTTATAGTAGATAACAGCCCTTTTTCCTTAATATTCTTTCCTTTATCCCATAAAAAATAGATAAACAGGATTGGCATGTTCTATAGCAACAGATATTTTTATCTCATTGTATGGTTTTGGCTATCTGCCAGTACTGTAGTATCAGCCCAAATTATAACCTGGACCGAACAGATACCCAGCAGTCTTTCACCATTTCAAGGTAACATCCAGACGCTTGCAGGCCTCACAGGCGACCGTATTTTTATTTATGCTCACCCTAAACAAAATATTCAACTGCCTACATTTCAAGCCCAGCAGAAAATACAAGGAAAATATTATAGTGGTGCAGTAATTGTTCCAACCTCTAGCCAGAATATTGCCAAACTGCTGACTCACTATCGTAATTATGCCGGTTTATTTCCCACGCTTAAATCTGCGAAGATCCAAGCTCAACAAGGCAATATTACTCAGGTCAAATATCAGATTCATATTCCCACGCCTATTCCGGTACTCAATTTCAAAGAACAGGTATTAATGCAGCATCAATACAGCAATAATAGTATTGCCACCTTAGTAATTGATGCTCCTGTTCCTTACGGTGCGGGAAAAATTGAATGGTTTGATATAGGCACCCAGAGAACTTTAGTTACGATTACCCAATGGGGTGATCTTAACCAGCCTAAAGGTTTTTTATTCGGTAAAATCCTGAATGCCATTCCAGAAGCCAAACTTGGTATTCCAGGCGCTACCAATGCCTTTTTACTAGAAGCATTGCAACGTCGCTATAAAATATCAACAACCCAGAACCTAAAAGCAGGCACATTACCAGAGTTCCAGCTCAGTACTGCTCAGCGTCAGAAAATTGTCCAGTTAAGCCAGCAGTCTCAAGAACCTGTATCTTTTATTCTTTCGGACTATCAAGTGCCCTATCAGCAGGGTACAGAAGCTATGCGTTTTAGTACCAGCTATCAGTATTTTGCACAGAGCCCGGAGCAACTTAAACCTTGGCTACAGGCGCCTAACTTTAAATTGCTCTTTCCACGTCAGATTAAAAATGTACAGACCAAGCAGCTTAATCCACAAAAACTTGATGCTAATTATCAGGTTTCTGTTGGTTTAGGGGTAATCAGTATTCCTTTCGATTTTAAACTGCGCTTTGACTACCCGAATTCACTACAAAATGTTTTTCATGCGGTGGGTGGGGACTTAAAGTATATACAAGGCGGTATGCAGCTTGATGCGTATGGTCAGGGTACTGTATTAAAGCTTACCAGTGCGGTAAAAATTCATGACCAGGCGCCTTTCCTGCTGCGGGCCATGCGTAGTCTGCCCTATCACGATATGTTACCTGCCATAGGTGGAAATACGATATTAGCCTTAAAAATTAAACAGCGAGTGAAATAATTATTAAATATTTTATCGTTATTTTAGATACAAAAAAACCGCAACAAATGTGCGGTTTCTTCTATTGTTTATCAAGTTGGTGCGCTCAGAGAGATTCGAACTCCCGACCCCTTAGTTCGTAGCCAAGTGCTCTATCCAGCTGAGCTATGAGCGCGTACTTGATGCTGCGCATTATACGTGTTTTTCAGACTTTTATAAGTCTTTTTTAACAACTTTTATCTGAATGCCTAGTTAGTAAGCGTTTTGAAGAAAATCAGATAACTCTTGATCAAAAATTTTTATAAGCAGTTTTCATATTTTCAAAGTAGCTAAAGGCCAATTTATTAAAGTAGTAATCTATTATTTTCAGGCACAAAAAAACCGCTATAAAGCGGTTTAATGTTCAAGTTGGTGCGCTCAGAGAGATTCGAACTCCCGACCCCTTAGTTCGTAGCCAAGTGCTCTATCCAGCTGAGCTATGAGCGCGTACTTGTGTGCCCTTAACGGCAAGTCGTTACAATCAATTACTTCAAATATTTATAGGAATTAAACCGATAAATTGGTGCGCTCAGAGAGATTCGAACTCCCGACCCCTTAGTTCGTAGCCAAGTGCTCTATCCAGCTGAGCTATGAGCGCATTGAGGTAATCGTTGGCGGTGAGAGAGGGATTCGAACCCTCGATACAGTTGCCCGTATGCGTCCTTAGCAGGGACGTGGTTTCAGCCACTCACCCATCTCACCGTAACGAGCCGCCATAATACAAACTTAATTCCCAATCATCAAGCCATGACTGAAAAAATTTCTGCCTTTTTTGTTCAATTAAATATTTTTTAAGCAATTTATCGGGTTTTACAGAGTTTTCTGATCTTTAAATGCTCACTCTATAATTTTTGAGGTACTTAGTTTCCGATTATTCTCAAGATAAAACACATTATTGCAATCATTTACGTGCAGTCCGGGCCGGCATGACTTATGCTAAAGGTATCTTCTGATGTCAAGCCAAACGAAATTATGAAAAATTGGGTCGATCCTGAAGCTAAAGCAGAAGCTGAACGTTATGACAATCCTATTCCAAGTCGTATTTTGATTCAAAAAACGATTGAACAGTTACAGGCGCCGCAATCCCATGCCGACCTGGTTGAGCATTTTGAAATCCAGGACCAAAAAAGTATTGACGCGCTTAATCACCGCCTGATTGCAATGGTACGTGATGGACAACTGGTCAAGGATGGATTCAAGTTTCAGCTGGTTGCTGACTTGCCTACTTATGAAGCTACAGTGTATATCAATACAAAAGGTATGGGCATCGCACAGATTGATGGCCAGGATAATTTGTATTTACCAGAACGTGAACTGCGTCTGGTCTTTAATGGTGACCGGGTACGGGTACGTCAGACCAGTACTGACCGCAAGGGTAAAGCTTGGGGCTTTATTACTGAAGTAATCCAGCGCCGGGTCAAGCAGATTATTGGGCAGCTGAAAATGTATGAAGGTGAATATTTTATTCAGCCTTCCATGCCAAACCAGCATCAACCGATTACCCTGGAAAAAGAACTGATCGATCACGCCAAAATTAACTTGGGTGATATGGTGCGTGTTGCCATTGATGATTATCCGACTCGGGAAGAGTTTTCTACCGGTCATATTGTGCAATCAATGGCAGATAAAGCCGATACTGAAATTATCATTCCACAAACCATCTTGGAATATGGGCTGCCTTATGAGTTTCCTGAAGAGGTTTTAAAGGAAGCAGCCAGTTTTAAAGAGCCGGATGAACAGGACCGTCAGGGCCGGGTAGATTTACGTGATCTGGCTCTGGTCACAATTGACGGTGAAGATGCACGCGATTTTGATGATGCCGTATACGCAGAAAAACGTCCGGGCGGTGGTTATCGAGTGGTGGTCGCAATCGCTGATGTCAGTCACTATGTACGTTTGGGCACAGCACTGAATGAAGAAGCTGAAGAACGCGGGACCTCTGTGTATTTTCCGCATTTTGTCCTGCCGATGTTGCCAGAAGCGCTCTCTAATGGTCTCTGTTCACTGAATCCGCATCTGGACCGCTTGTGCATGGTCTGTGATTTAAATGTTTCACGTGCCGGCCGTGTTACCCAGTATGAATTTTATCCGGCAGTCATGCACTCTAAAGCACGTCTGACCTATACCCAGGTTGCTGCCTATCTGGACGGTGACAGCCAGGCTATCCCTGAAGATCGTACTGTTCGCAAATCACTTAATACCCTGTTCCAACTTTATCAGGTCCTGAAAGAATTACGTGCAAAACGTCATGCGATGGAATTTGAAACTGTCGAAACATATATGACATTTGACGAGCTGGGCGGTATTAAGGAAATTTTGCCACGTAGCCGTAATGAAGCACATAAACTGATTGAAGAATGTATGCTGCTGGCTAACGTTGCAGCTGCTGAATATTCATTGAAAAATGAAATTCCAATGTTATATCGAGTCCATGATGCACCAGAATTTTCACGTACCCAGAAAGTACGAGATTATGTGAAACTTCTGGGACTAAATTTCCCGGAGCAGCCAACTCAGGCTGATTATCAGGCCGTCATTGAAGCAACAAAAGACCGGATTGATGCACCAAGTATTCATGCCGTGTTATTACGTTCTATGATGCAGGCTTATTATGGACCAGAAAATATCGGTCATTACGGTCTGGCTTATGAAGCTTATACTCATTTTACCTCGCCAATCCGCCGCTATCCGGACTTACTGTTACACCGCGCAATTAAAGCACATTTGAAACATAAACAATTTGCCCTGTCAGGCAACCAGCTGGCTGAGGCAGGTGAGCATTATTCTCAGACAGAACGCCGTGCTGATGAAGCCTCCCGTAGTGTAACAATGTGGCTAAAATGCCATTATATGCAGCAGCATCTAGGTGAAGAATTCGACGGTATAATCAGTGCTGTAACTGAATTCGGGCTGTTCGTTACCCTGAAAGATCTGTACGTTGATGGCATGCTGCATGTCAGCCAGCTTGGAGATGACTTTTTTGTCTATGACCAGCCGAGTCAGAGTCTGATTGGCCAGTCTCGTGGCCAGGTTTTTGGCTTGGGAGATGAAGTCAGAATTAAGGTTGCAGGTGTTCAGCTTGAAGAACGGAAAATTGACTTTGAGCTGGTTCGGCAACTTACTCATGCTGGACGAGCAGTGCGTAGCCGTGCCCCTCGCGTTGCACAGGTGCGGGAAGAAAATCACGGCGCACGCAACAAGGATGACTCTGGTGAGCAACCTGTCCGTAAAAAACGCAATAAAAGCAGTAAACCTAGCTCTTATACCAAGAAGTCAGGAAAAAAATCTGCTGAAAAGGCTTCTGTAAGCAAAGAAGCTCCCAAGAAAAAATCAAAGGATAAGAAGCGCAGGTCCAATGCCAAATCACGGCAGGATTAAATCTTCCTTATTTTGGTGAATGGCAAGAGCTAATCTCTTGCCTTTTCATTTTTAGCCTTATTAAAAATTTTATCGCAATCATGTTTTTTAAAGGCAAGTTTAATGCTCAGCCACAAGATTCCCACGCTTATTTTCCTGCCAAGTCTTGATTTCCCTTTATACAAGACTTACATCTAGTAGCAAGTATTTTGAAAATCAGGCGTATAACGATGACTTTGGAAAAAGCAACTTTACCTTTGCCACAATTTGACCAGATCAAACTTGAGCATCTAAAGCGGCAGATTGAAGAGCAGATTGAATATGGCCAGACTTTTTTAAAGCAGTTACAGCAAGTCCCAGAAAATCACCAGCAACAGCTTCACATACTGGAACAGGTAGATACGCTTGAGAATAATATGAGCGAATCTTGGGGCATACTCTCGCATTTAAATGCCGTGATGAATAATAGCGAAACACGCGAGATTTTTCAGGCCTTACTTCCTGCCTTAAGTGAATATTATACTGAGCTTGGTCAGCATAGTGTCTTGTATCAGACTTATCAGGCTCTACATGACGGCCCTGACTTTTCCCTGTTGCCAGAAGCTCAGCAAAGCGCCATTCGACTGGCCTTACGTGACTTTAAACTTTCAGGTGTTGCTCTAGAAGGTGAAGAAAAGAAACGCTATGCAGAGATTTCTGCACGTTTATCACAACTCTCTTCAGATTTTTCCAATCACGTGCTAGATGCTACGCAGGCCTATTTTAAACCGCTTGAACAGGAGCAGCTCAGGGGCTTACCACAAAGCAGTATCGAGCTGCTAAAACAGTATGGACAGCAGCGTGAACTGGAACAGCCTGTGGCAACACTGGACCTGCCTGCATATCTGGCAATTATGACTTATGCCGATGACCGCGAGTTACGTGAAGAACTGTATAAGGCCTATACTACACGCGCTTCAGAGCAGTCTGACCATCCTGAATATGATAATAGCCAGATTATGGAAGAAATTCTGAGTCTGCGTCAGGAAATGGCAAAACTGCTAGGTTTTAACAACTATGCTGAGTACTCCTTGGCTAGCAAGATGGCGCCCGATGTAGACAGTGTGAATAAATTTCTGGTTGAACTGGCTGAACATGCCCGTAAGCCTACTCTGAAAGAAATTGCTGAACTTAAAGCAATAGCCGGCTCAGATGGAGTGAATGAGCTTAAACCTTGGGATACAGCTTACTACTCAGAAAAACTTAAACAACAACAGTTCAATCTGTCTCAGGAAGATCTAAAGCCTTATTTTCCTGCTCCTAAAGTCATTCGTGGTTTATTCCAGATCGTAGAACGTTTATATGGTATTCAGATTGTAGAGCGGGAAGCAGCCACATGGCATCCCGATGTACATTATTTTGAGCTTGAAGACCAAGGCGAAGTTCTGGGCGGTTTCTATTTTGATTTGTATGCCCGTAGCGGTAAACGCGGCGGAGCCTGGATGAGCGGATTCCGTTCACGCATGCAGCAATCTGAACACCTGCAAAAGCCCGTATGTTACATGGTCTGTAACTTTACTCCCCCGGTCGGAACACAACCTGCCCTGCTCACTCATGATGAAGTAAATACGCTATTCCATGAATTTGGTCATGGCCTGCATCACATGCTCACCGAAGTCGACAATATTTCAGTAGCAGGTACACATGGCGTGGAATGGGATGCAGTCGAGCTACCTAGTCAGTTTATGGAATTCTGGACTTGGGATCAGCAGAGCCTGAACCTGTTAAGTGAACATATTGAAACTAAAGATGCCTTACCAGAGCAGTTACTACAGGCACTGCTGGCAGCACGTTTTTTCCAGTCTGGCATGCAGACTTTACGTCAGGTCGAGTTTGCACTATTTGACCTTACTATTCATAAAATGACGCCAGCATTAAATAGCCCGCAGATTCAACAAGTTCTGGATAATATTCGTGAACAATATGCAGTGGTGCCAGCTGTACCCTATAATTGCTTCCAGCACAGCTTTAGTCATATCTTTGCCGGCGGTTATGCTGCTGGTTACTATTCTTATAAGTGGGCTGAAGTACTGGCAAGTGATGCATTTGACCGCTTTGAGAATGAAGGTATTTTCAATACTGAAACCGGCAAGGCTTTCCGTTCAGCCATACTGGCCGTAGGCGGTAAAGATAAGGCACTAGATGCTTTTGTCAATTTCCGTGGTCGTGAACCTAAAATTGACGCGCTATTACGTCATCAAGGTTGGACGGATCACCCTAAAACCGCTTAAACTAGTCCTTTATTTAATCAGTGTGTGGTTAGGATAATGAATATTAAACGTCGTTTTATCGCAGGAGTAAGATGTCCAAAATGCGAAGCGCTGGATAAAATTATTATGCTGACCACCGAAGATGATGAATGGATTGAATGCATTGAATGTGGTTATTCAGATCGGCGTCCTACTCATATAGAGCAGCCACAAGAGGTTGCTCTTCCTGATGATGTAGGGGTAATCCAGTTCAAGCCTCGTCAGAAACAGTAGGCTGTAAAGATGTCTGTTACAGTGCAAAAAAATAATTCAAACTTATTATGGTTTATTGCCGGCGTTATTACGGCAATCATCGTCATGATCGCGCTGTATTTCTGGTTGCTACAAGACCAGCCCCCTGCTGTCTCACAGCCGGTAGAAGTTAAGCAAAGTACATCAAAGCCTATGAATGCTGTCCCTTCAGACCAGTCCGAACCTCAGCAAGCCAAACAAGGTCCTCCCTTGGTCGATGATCAGCTCCTAAATGAACCTGTTCATCCGGCTCCAGCACTGGCTAAAGAAGAAATTGCCAAACTGGATGATATCCAGGACCAGTTACAGCAGCAGCAGGCTCTTCTTCAAGAACAACATGCCAGTGCAGATAAACTGATTCAGCTTAAAGAAGAACAGCTTAAATTACTTGAAGCCCAGCTGGCACAACAACCTTCGAGCTAATCTGTTGCCTAAAGATATTTACAAAAAAAGCACTCGAGAGTGCTTTTTTATTAATGTTTCAATATTTTACTGATACCAGCCGAACAGTTTAAAAATATAAGGCGCGAAAGTAATAATTAGCATCGCAGGAAACATTACAATAACTGGTAAGATCCACCGCTCATAGCGATAGTAAAATGATTTATGGCGTACTTCTGCATCCGCATCTGCTACCTCTTCATCACCAATAGATTGACGGGCAAGGAGATGGTTTAAGGCAACCGGTGGCGTGACATAGCCCAGTTCAAAACCAATTAAAGCAATCATCCAGAAATGTACAGGATGGATACCATATTGATAAGCCACGGGCGCAATTGTAGCTGAGATTAGAATGACTGCCCCAAATGGGTCCATAATCATGCCAACAAATACCATGACAGCAACAATCATTGCCAGCACTAAAAAGGTATTGCTGATATCGGTTGGGAAAGCACTCATAATCTCAATGCGTTCCAGAAACCCACCCACACTGACTGACAGTGCCATGAGAATTACTAAGGCACCAATATGGCCCACTGTTTCACTGGTAGATAAATGTAAAGCACGCTTAAAACCTACTTGGGGTTCTTTTACCGGACCTGATCTTGCTACGCTATGATCAGCAGACATTCCTTGTGTTGCGTTAGCTGTAACCACCTGATGGTATTCCGACGCAGGTATAGCGGTGTTCGCTGTAACCAGCGTAGCAGGATCCCCCACTGTTACTGCATAACGGTCTACAGCAGGATTGTAGCCTACCGTAGTAACAGCTTCCGGGCTTTGCCTTAACTTATCAAACAGAACAATCATAAGCAGAATTACGGGCATCATGACTGGCGCTGTAAATTCATTAAGATCGGTTGCCAGGATATATTTGTAAAACAGCCAGATCAATACAAAGATCAGTACATAAGGTAGTACCGGGCCTATAGCACGAAATGACTTTAGAAAAGCGACACTGGGCGCAGCAATTCGAAATTTCCGTTCGGCAAAGAAGAGTGAAATAACGAGAAACAGTGTCGAAGTCAATAAAAATACATATAAACCATAGTGATAAAGTAAGTCAGTCGTTACTTCCTTGTTCAGTGAAGCGACCACTACAATCAATAGACATGGACGTAATACTACACCAAGTGAGCCAGACATGGCGCTTGCGGCCAGTGCGAACTGTCGGCGCCCACCTGAAAGCCAAACCTCTTTATATATAATCGCGCCGGCTGCAATAACAAAAATTCCCGATGCACCGGTATAAGCTGTAGGCAAAGCAGCAGCCAGTAAAATTAACCAAGTCAAAGTTTCTGGAGCCAAGTTCCATGGACGTAAAATATTCAGGAACATATCTACAATCTGGGTCTGTTTTAACAGCATCCCTGCCCAGATAAATAAAGCCAGATTTAGGAAGATACTGGAGAACTCGACCAATTGTCCGAGATAAATTCCCTGACCCATCGGATAGTCCATGAAGAAAGTAAAGGCCACCCCAGTAATTACTGCCATATAGGCATATAAAGGCACACTTAGAAATGCCAGACCAAAGCTGCCGCCTTCACGTGACAGTTTAGGAGGCTTAAACAGATAGAACAAACTGATTAGACTTAATATACCAAACAGGGTAATCCACAGCCCATAAATAATCTGGATTTCCCGGCCAATTTCAACTCCGGCATTCATCATTGAATGATATTGGCTTAAAGCAGATGAAGTGAGTAACAGATTCGCCGCCAGCATGAAGACCGAATATACTTTATAGTCAATTCGAGTAGCGGGGCTCCGCAAACCAATATGATGGGTTTTTAAAGTCGCGCTGATGGCAGCAAATACCACCATAATAACTAGAATTAGAGCACGGTTTTCGGTTCCAAATTGAAAAACTCCGAAAAATGAAGTTTCGACAGCCCGATATGTTCTGAGGGTACTGTGCTCATCAATATAGGTAACTGCTCGATCATGGAACTGATATTTTTCTTCACAGAGTTGCTGCCCTGCCAAGATCGAAGCCCTAACATCAGCTTCTGAAGCGGTGCCGAAAATATCAGCGAACTCATCTGCTGCATTGGCCTGCATCTGTTTTTGTACCTGTGCATCAATATCAGGATGACGTTCACAGGTTGGTTTTTCTGGTTCAGCCCGTAAAAACGAATATTGCATTCCACTTGTAGGATCGCCATACAGACGTTCTCCCATCCGTAGTAGTTGACCATGAATCATTTCACCGGTCCCAATCACCAGTGTAAGCAGTAACAAAACAAGAATAACAAAAGTGGAAATCCACTCTGTCCAGATATAGCTTAGGCGGCCCAAGCCAGTTTGTTTTTGTGTTGGTTGCATGTTCTTTCCACTTTTATCCTGTGTTTATGCTTCAGCAATGCTTAGGCATAAAATTCTTTTTTTATTTCTTTAATGTGGATATATCCTTATCCACACTACGGTTACGCTATTTATGATGAAACTGTAAAAGGTAGTTAAATACGATCCTTGTTCTTTTTCTAAATTGCCGTGCCTATTTTAATTTTCCCCCTGCGGTATACCAGAGCAATTAAGGCCAATATAGTGCCCCAGAATACGCCTAGCAGATGAGCTTCAACCAGTACGGGACTGCCAATTAGCTCTGCTGTTCCCTGCTGACCTATTGTATTTTCCCAAAGTAGTTTGGCCAGTATCAGACTGAACACTAATAATGCAAATTTACGCTCTCTTTTATACTGGCTATAGATGACTGCGCCTGCTACATATAACCCATGCAAGACACCGGATAGACCTGCATAGGCTTCAACTGAGGGTAAAATATAATAAAAACTCAGGCTGATGAGTGGAGCCAAAACAATCAGCAAGAAAAAGAAATTGCGAATACGGATATGGGGGAAAATAAAAGGCAGACAAGAGAATGCCAGCATGTTCAGTAAATAGTGTATCCAGCCTACATGAACCCAGTGGGCAGACCATAAACGCCAAGGCTCTCTAAATACAAGATCACGCCAATAAATAAAATAATCCGCATATACCTGTAAACAGGCTGAAATTGAGGCACAGCTTGCTATAAAAACTAACTTCTTAATTAAATTCCAGTCGTTTATAGTCATATGCCCTTATACTCACCATGTTCAAATATAGGTAAATCCAGATTATCCTAGCATCATGTTCTGCCCTTTCTGAACTGTTAATTGCCCTGTTTAGTTTCGTTTGGGGTATCTGATGCTTCGGCTTCTATATCGCTAGAGTCCTCCACGCCATTTGTATCTCCTCCTTCAAACAGGTCCTCTAGTTCATTACCAGATTGCTGCTCATCCCAGAAACTGCTCATCCCGCCTTCAGCAGTACGTACTCCGGTATTCTCAGTCCAGTAACGATCAGATATGCCGCGAACCATCATTCCTGCCATCGTATCGATTAAACGGTAATCCGGATTGACCGGTTTGTCTTCAGCAAGTGAGGCATGATAGGTACGTAATGCATCACGGATTTTATTATTATCACCTGATGCCTGTGCTGCGACTGCATATAATGCATGTGACATGCGCACGCCTTTTTGCTCTCCAATTTGCACCGATTGTTTTAAGGTCTGATACGGGTCGGGTTTACCATCACCTGAACCGGGTAACAGGGTCCAGATCACGGCGCGGGTCGCCTGCGGAGCGCCCCAGAACTTGTTATTATCCAGACAAGTCATGCCGCGCTCTACAATTGCAGCGATATCTTTAGGTACATTGGCTTCACCCCCCGAATTAATATCATTAGTCATGGCTTGTAAGCCGCTGATCATTCCCAGTAAATACACAGTCTGGTCTAGGTCACTACGCATGGTCGGACATGAGTCACCGAGGGTAGCTTTATGTTTTGCTTCCCAGCGCTCTGCAAATAGTTGATAGGCCGTATACTGGCGCTGTGCAGCAGTTGCAGCCCAGCGTTTTTGCTCAATCCGTGCATCCTGTGCTTCGGTCACGTTACCACTTTTTGATGCACGCAAATAACGCAGTTCGGCTTCAAGAGCCTGATTTTCCGCACACATGCCAGAAGCCGTGTAGAGCAACACAGCTATGCGGGTAGGATCTCCCCCCATATCTTTAGTCGCCATAATTACAGGTGTTAAAGCATTACCAGAATTACAGACCATATCCGAATCATTCATAGCCAGTATTGGGGGTACAATGTGCCGTTCACTAAAGCCCAAGGCCAGATTTGTCCCAGACTTTACTGCATAAGAACATCCTGTAAATAAAGAACTTGCCATTACTGCGAGTGCCATGCTTTGGCCAATTTTTTGGACGTTTAACATTCTTCCTGTCCTCTTTTTAATTTTATTATATCCATGAGTTAGCTCAACATATCAGATGCAAAATCTGAAGAGAAGAGTAATTACTCTAATTTTCACTGCAACTGTGCCAGTAAAAAGTACGATTAAATATGACCTGAATCAGGAAATTTAAAAAATTTAGGCAAAAAAAAGTAGCATTGCGACGGTTCAGCACATGCTACTTATTAACTGGACATATTCAGTGCAAACCCTACATTCAAATTCATTTGTAATTTTTTAAATTTGATGCAGCGTTTTAATCTAGTGTTATCTTAAAAAGTAAAGATATTAAAAACTGCTTGTGAATCAATTTAACCTATGTTTGACAACTAGACATGAAGAATTGTCAGACAAATTGAAATTTTTATAATTTATTTGACGAACAGCAACTCACCTAATAATGGGATTAATAAATAATTTACATAAACAAAAAAGTAAATTAAAACAATATTTTAATATTATTAATACAGCTTGGCTAACATTTTTAATTTTTTCCAGTATACAAGAGACAATTGATCACTCCAGATAACCAAGGGTTTAACCTGATTTTTCTGAAAATAAATTACAATATAAAGTTGATGATCAATTATCTTTCGAATCACAACACGATCTAAGTGTTTGGCTTTAGAGAACTGAAGAGTCCATTCTTCAGCATCTAGATATTCAAAGCGTACAGGACGCGGCATTTTTAAAAATAAGCTATAACTTATCAAACCAATGACAGAACAGATTAGCCATAGCCCCAACGGTAGTAGTGAATAGAACAAAATCAGCAAACCGAGTAGTAAAGAAAGCTGAACCATAATAGCCATGCGGCTAGGTTTCAGCTTAAAACACTGCTTAACCATGGACATAATGTTTAAGTTTAATAATTAGCTGTTTCATCTCCGGACGTGGAGGTTCAGAAACCTCCATAAACCAGTCTAGAAGATCAGGGTCTTCCTGTGCGACGAGCTCAGCGAAGGTGGCTTTTTCTTTCGCATCAGCTTGTAAATAATATTGTTTTACATAAGGGTCAAAATATACATCAATTTCTTTTAGTCCCCGGCGTGCACGGTAAATTACTTTACGTTCTTCCAAAGTCATTTCTTCAGACATTTTCTATCCCCAAGTGAATAATTTCAGAATAGTTTAACTGATCCACTCTTAAAATTTGCAGCTTTTCCATAAAATGGCGAAAACCATCAATTTTTTGATGGTGATTGAGCATTTGGCCTATTGTACAAAAAAGCCGGGCTGTTTAGGTTTAAAAGAAAATATCACACAAGGATAAAACAAAAAATGCAATCTGCTGCTATTCGTCCGCTTGCACCCATGTTACCTAGAAATCTGTTTAATTCTGATCATGAGGCATTTCGTGAGACTGTACGTAAATTTTATGAAAAGGAAGTCATCCCTTATACAGAACGATACGAGCAACAGCAGCATGTAGATCGTGATTTATGGAATAAAGCTGGAGCTCTGGGTCTGCTTTGCCCGACCATGCCAGAAGAATATGGCGGCGCTGGTGTAGACCGGCTTTATAGTATGATTTTGATTGAAGAACAGGCCTATGCGGGTGACTCAGCGACCGGTTTTTCTCTGCATTCTGATATTGTAGCGAATTATATTAATAACTTTGGTAATGAAAAACAGAAACAGTACTGGCTGCCACAAATGGCTACCGGCGAAGTAGTAACTGCTATTGCCATGACTGAACCGGGTACTGGTTCTGATCTTCAGGCAGTACGTACCTCGGCGATACTGGATGGGAATGAATATGTCATCAATGGTTCGAAAATATTCATTACCAATGGTTATCTTTGCGATATGGCAATTGTAGTCTGTAAAACCGGGAACAGTGATAAAGGTTCAGCAAACCTGTCTTTGATTATGGTAGAGGCTGACCGCCCAGGTTTTAGCAAAGGTAAACCGCTCAATAAGATTGGTATGAAAGGCCAAGATACTTGTGAGCTATTTTTTGATAATGTCCGGGTACCTAAAGAAAATCTGCTGGGCATGGAAGGTATGGGCTTTATGATGCTCATGAAAGAGCTGGCATGGGAACGTATGCTGGTAGCAATCATTTGCCAAGCTGGTGCTGAAGCTGCATTTGCGCATACGGTACAATATACAAAAGAACGCAAAGCTTTCAGTAAACCGATAGCAACTTTCCAAAATACACGATTTAAGCTCGCTGAACTGCGTACAGAAATTGACATGGGCCGTACCTACCTGGACCGCTGTATGCAATTGCAACTTGAGGCACAATTAGGTATTGATGCAGCAGCAGCAGCCAAATATAAGCTTTCTGATATGTATTCAAAGGTCGTGGATGAATGTTTACAGCTGCATGGTGGTTATGGCTATATGCTGGAGTATCCAATCGCACGTGCTTATATTGATCACCGCGCTAACCGAATTTATGCCGGCACCAATGAAATCATGAAAGAGTTAATTTCCAGAACATTATAAAATCTAAATTCTAATACTAAAAAAGGAGCTTTAAAGCTCCTTTTTAATTGGGATTATGAAACCAGTTTAGGTTTACGTTCTAGCTGTTTATCACGCTTAGTAAATTGCAAGATTCCATCTTCAAAACCAGCCTGTTTCAGGGCTTTACGATCAGCCAGATAGTTATTAGTCACTTGCCAGGGTGCATGTTTCCCCTGCTTTGGAATTACATCGGCAGCGCGACGGATATATCCTGCGGACAGACTACCCATCACAGTATCCTGTTCAATCTCACTATGATCGGTAGGCGCTATCACTTCATCGTAATGATGCTTATCCATATAATTAAGTAGTCGACAGATATACTCTGCCGCAACATCGACTTTTAATGTCCAAGAAGCATTAATATAACCAATAATCATTGCCATATTAGGTACGTCACTGATCAGAATACCGTTGTATAGCATATGTTCTGAGGTATCTATCGGTTGACCATCTACAGTTCCCTGTATTCCACCCATAATCTGGATCTGCAAACCAGTTGCAGAGATAATAATATCTGCTTCCAGATGCTTGCCTGACTTTAACTGGATTCCTGTTTCAGTAAATTTTTCAATATGGTCAGTCTCGACACTGGCATGACCTTCACGCAAAGCTTTAAACAGGTCACCATCGGGCACTACACAAAGGCGTTGATCCCATGGGTTATAGCTTGGAGTAAAGTGTTTCATATCCACTTTACCTTTAAGCTGCATTTCGATCGATTTTAAAAGAAGCTTACGTACCAGTTTAGGTTGTTTCTGTGAGAGTGCATAGACTGCACGCTGCATACCAATATTACGTGCACGCGTCAGTTTATAAGCCATCTCTTCTGAAAGAAAACCACGCATTTTCTGATAAACAAAATCAATAGAAGGAATTGAAGCAATATAGGTAGGCGAACGCTGTAGCATGGTTACATGAGCCGCCCCCCCTTTCACCATAGAGGGTACGAGAGTAATAGCTGTTGCACCGCTACCTATCACAATGACTCGCTTGCCAGTATAGTCCAGCTTTTCTGGCCAATGCTGGGGATGCACCAAAGTACCTTTAAACTGGTGTTGTCCAGGGTACTCAGGCATAAAGCCTTCATCATAATTATAGTAACCGGTACAGCCGAGTAGAAAATTAGCGTACCAAGTCTGGTTCTGACCTTGCTGGTCTTCGATTTCCACTATCCAGAGTTTAAGGGCCGTATCATAATTCGCAGAAATTACTCGGTGTTTAAAATGAATTTTCCTGTCTAGGTGAAATTCATCCACAACCTCATGTAAATACTGGCGTATTGAGGCACCATCTGCCAGAATTTTGGCCTTACGCCATGGTTTGAAATTATAACCAAAAGTCGACATATCCGAATCGGAGCGGATACCTGGATAGCGGAATAAATCCCAAGTTCCCCCGATTCCTTCACGTCTTTCTACAATTTCAAATGAGCGCTGGGGGCAGTTTTTAGAAAGATGCGCAGCCAGGCCCAAGCCTGAAATACCAGCTCCTACAATTAGAACATCAATGTGTTTATCCATTTTATTGTTATAACCTTGTTGAACACGATTATTTTATTAAAACACAAAATTGACAATAGGCAATGTCAAGTTTATGCAATTTATCTATTTTTCTTATCAGTTGAGGACAATTTTACATTTGGCCAGACAATCAATAAAAAAAGGCCGGTTAAAAACCGGCCCTTTTTTGAATAATAAAAATTATTCTGCAGAAGCTTGAACTTCGCGATCTACAAGCTCTACATAAGCCATCGGTGCAGCATCACCTGCACGGAAACCAGCTTTAAGAACACGCAGATAACCGCCGTTACGTTCTTTGTAACGAGGGCCAAGAACGGTAAATAACTTACCAACAGTTGCTGCTGAACGAGTACGAGCAAACGCTAAACGACGGTTTGCTACAGTATCGTTTTTAGCTAAAGTGATTAAAGGCTCAGCAACACGACGTAACTCTTTTGCTTTAGGCACAGTTGTTTTAATCAACTCGTGTTCGAACAAAGAATTAGCCAAGTTTTGGAACATCGCTTTACGATGACTGCTTGTACGGCCTAATTTCACACCACTATTACGATGACGCATGGTGATAGTCCTACTTAATTAACGGCTACGATAGGCAAAACGATCGTCCATACGCAGACTAGCCGGTGGCCAGTTCTCTAAACGCATGCCGAGTTGTAAACCTTTCGATGCCAAAACATCTTTAATCTCAGTCAACGATTTTTTACCTAGGTTTGGAGTTTTAAGTAACTCAACCTCAGTACGTTGAACAAGATCACCAATGTAGTAAATATTTTCTGCCTTCAAACAGTTAGCAGAACGAACAGTTAGCTCTAGATCATCCACTGGACGAAGCAAAATTGGGTCAACTTCTTCGCGAGGTTCTTGAGCCACAGGTGCCTGATCTTTCTGAAGATCAACAAAAATTGCAATTTGCTGTTGCAAGATTGTTGCCGCTTTGCGGATTGCTTCTTCAGGATCAACAGTACCGTTGGTTTCAAGATCAATGATCAGCTTGTCAAGGTCAGTACGTTGTTCTACACGAGCGTTTTCCACTGTGTAGGACACACGTTGAATCGGGCTATAAGAAGCATCTAACTGTAAACGACCGACTGGACGGGTTTCACCTTCCGGGAAACGTGAGTCAGAAGTCTCATAACCACGACCTTGAGCAACCTTCAAGCGCATTTTAATTGAGCCTGAAGCACTTAGTGTACCAATCAAATGCTCTGGGTTAACCACCTCAACATTATGAGGTAAACGCAGGTCAGCAGCAGTAATATCGCCTGGACCTTGTTTTTCTAATGTTAAGTAAGCTTCGTTTTGATCGAACAGCTTAATAGACAATCCTTTTAGGTTCAGCAAGAGCTCGACGATGTCCTGCTGCAAGC